>Ga0153923_100080_pt1 | contig 48451 bp, 30 predicted proteins | sample TSNJ007MetaG_FD_104682 | JGI IMG/M metagenome (GOLD analysis project Ga0153923, IMG submission 104682) | Attine ant fungus gardens microbial communities from New Jersey, USA - TSNJ007 MetaG | ecosystem: Host-associated > Fungi > Mycelium > Unclassified | place: USA: New Jersey, Brendon T. Byrne...
AACCCAACCCAACCCTATCTACTCTATCCATCCTATCCCCGCCATCTGAGGAGCGTCGTTATATACACTATGAGCCGAATGATCAGAGGGAGAAGAGGATGAATGATACTATCTAAAGAGTATTCCATCCTTTCCGGAATGGGACGCTATAGAATAATGAAACCTCAGAGCTACGGCTTCTCGGTTGAGATTCTTTTTTGTTATTTTTGGAAGACTCCTCTTCTTGCGGTACAATAGATGCGTGGAAGAAGATGAAGCGGAGGAACATTTATGATACGTACACTTGCGGTGACGCATACAGGTGAGGTGCTGACAGACATACCTTTGCAGGATATCCGGCGGGAGGATTATGCATGGATATGGGCAGATTTTGCTACACCTACGGCAGAGGAGACGCTGCTGCTGGATCACTATTTTCATTTTCACCCTTTGGCGATTGAGGACTGTATGCATGTGCTACAGCGGCCGAAGCTGGATCATTATGAGGAAGTACAGTTTTTTGTGCTGCATGCGCTGAATGAAGAGACGCTGGATGCTGAAGAGATTGACCTTTTTTTGAGTGCGAATTACCTCGTGTCCTATCATCATCAGGAAAAAACAGAGATGAATGAAGCTTGGGAGCAGGTGAAGCGTGAAATACATAGTCGTAAAGGCTGGTCGGGTGGTCCGATGGCGGCTGCATATACTGTAATGGACAAGCTGGTAGATAAGTATTTTCCATGCCTCTATAGTTTAGAGGACGAGCTTGCGGATCTGGAGAGCAATGGCGGCAGTGAGTCGGTGGAGGATTTGATGAGCCAAGTGTTTAATGTGCGCGGAAGGCTGCTCAAGATGCGGCGGACGATTGTGCCGATGCGCGATTTGATGTACCGGATCGTGAATTCGCAGCATGTCCAGAGCAACGGTGAGGAACGGATTTATTTTGGCGATATCTATGACCATTTGTTAAAACTGTCGGATATGATTGAGGCGGATCGAGAAATGACTGCGGATCTACGTGACAGCTACATTTCTCTTAACTCCAACCGGATGAATTCGATCATGAAAACACTAACAGTAATCACCACCGTATTCATGCCGCTGACGCTGATCGCCGGAATTTATGGGATGAACTTTGTAGTGATGCCTGAACTCGAATGGAAGTATGGGTATTTTGGCGTTCTGCTGTTTATGCTGGTGGTGGGTGTTAGCATGTTCAGATGGTTCCGGCGTAGTGGATGGTTTAAGTAAAAATAAAACGTCACCGCTATTTGCGGCGACGTTTTCCGGTAGAGGGAGTAGAGCGCCGGCGTGTGGTTGTAGTAGATTTACGACGCCCGGAGGTGGAGCGTCTTTTTTTGCGCCGACTCGGGCTGTACAGTGCGGCATCCTCTTCGGCTGCCAGTGCGCCTGCTGCTCCTTTTCCTTTGCCGAAGCTACCCATGAAGAGCTTAACCATCGGAGCCATCTGCTGGAAGCCGGACATCACTTTCTGCACTTTACCCATGGAGTTTACGATCCCGTCAATACCGCCCATTCGGTCGATGATACCTTTGATTTGCTCCATATTCCCACCGATTCCGCCCCCGCCGCCTAAACCGCCTAAGCCGCTAAGCAATCCGGCAAGCCCGCCGCTTGCCTTTGTTGTAGCTTCAGCAGCAGGAAGCGCTAGAGCTGTTTCAGTGGCAGCTTCTGCTCCTAAAGCGGGAAGGATTCCGCTCTCTCCTGGGGGGGATGAAGGCGCATATGGACTGAGCCCGGGGTAAGCAGATGCATTATAAGTATCGGTCAGTGAACGCTGGTTCCGGCGGGAATGATTATAGTAATGATCAGGCATAATATCACATTCCTTTGTTAGTGGTTTGCTATACTGTATGTCATGGGCGAACATACGGTATAGACGAATGCCCGGGTTACCCGTGATAGGAGCGGAAAAGGGCGAATGCCTATAATCGTCTTTAAGAAGTGAAAAAAGCGTGTACATGCTTGATTTTCGGCGCTTATGTAGTACTATAGTGTAGGTGCTATTTCTTATGTAGGAAGAAACAAACGTAGTTTGATACATATTGAGTGTGCGCCACGGGTGGACGTTTGTCCATCGATTTCACTCTTTACAGCGTGAAATCGTTAATGCTTGAAAAATGCGCTCCAGTGCAATATAGTAAAGGCAGGATAGTCGCATGAGGTTTATGTTTCCGGAGCTAGTTTTGTACGGAGCTTAATTAGAGAAACTAATGCTGATAGAACTTTTAGGGGATGAAAAGCTGATGCAACTTAAGAAGTTGAATGATAAAAGTATCGACCAATTATTTGAAGCTATTTTAACGTTAAAAAATATGGAAGAATGTTACGTGTTCTTTGATGATTTGTGCACTGTGAACGAGATTCAATCGCTGTCGCAGCGACTGGAAGTAGCGCGTATGCTCGGCAAAGGCTCCACCTACAACCAGATCGAAGCAGAGACGGGTGCAAGTACAGCTACGATTTCCCGTGTAAAACGTTGCCTGAACTATGGCAATGACGGATATAAATTAACGCTGGAACGTTTGGGACGCTAATTTATGGTACCGGGCGTACTTATTATCAGTCATGGCTCTCGCGATAAGGCTTGGGTGTCAATCGTAGAGGAGGCCGTAAGCGGATTATCGCTAGGTGAAGAGATTCCTGTTGTGGTCTCTTTTTTAGAGCTGGTAGAGGGCCGTCTGATTCAAGATGGAATAAATGAGCTGGAACACGCAGGGATCACAGATATTATTGTGATCCCATTGTTCGTTTCCTCAGGAAGCACACATGTCGATGAGATAGAATATGCACTTGGCGCCAAACCTGAGCCTGAACGTGAGACGGATTTAGCGCTGTTCTCAGTGAAGACTAAAGTTCACTACGGTTATCCTATCGACGATGATCCGGACATCGCTGTAATGATCTGGGACAAGCTACGTGAGCTGTCTACGGAACCGAAGCGAGAGACGATTTTGCTTGTGGGTCATGGCAGTGTATATGATGGCTTCCGGCAGCGCTGGCAGAAGGGTATATCTTCGCTGGCGGGACGTGTACGTGAGGTAAGTGGCGTAGCGGCGGCCGACTATGGTCTGCTGAGTCCGGATAGTATAAGAAGCAAGGTAGAGTATTGGCAGGAGCAGGGTCACGAGGTTCTCGTGGCGCCGCTTTTTTTGAGTGAAGGCTATTTTACTAAGCATGTGGTTCCGAACAGACTTAAAGGGTTAACCTATAAGTATTCTGGTCAAACGCTTCTGCCCCATCCCCTTCTTCCGCATTGGATTGAGAGACAGGTAGAGACACTCCTCGAACAGATTCGAATCAAACGATAAAGCACCTACCCTTGAACACACTTAATCATAAAAAAAGTGGCCACAACCGTGGATAATACGGGATTTGTTGCATACACATATAAATAGTTGTTTTCTCTAAACTTAGTGTCATTAATTGCTGTATAATGGAATATTTGCATGAAAGGGCCTTTAACATTGATTGTAGTGGTCCGAATTAGGTATAATCAATTAGGTTATTCTATTATAAAAACAGGTGGCGTTCCGGTAATGAAAACTGCGAGATTGATTTATAATCCCACTTCTGGACGGGAAGAAATGAAGAAGCGGCTCGCCGATATTTTGGACCGGCTGGATATTGGTGGCATTGAAGCTACCTGCCATGCAACAACCGGAGAAGGCGATGCTATGCTAGCTGCTGCAGATGCAGTAGAACGCGGTTATGATTTGATCATAGCAGCCGGTGGCGATGGCACTTTAAATGAGGTTATAAATGGTATGGCGGAGAAGCCTAATCTTCCCCCGCTCGGCGTTTTGCCGCTTGGTACTACTAATGATTTTGCACGTGCAATGGGAATCCCGAAGAACTGGGAAGATTCCTGTGATCTGATCATTCGCCAAGAGACACGTCCGATTGATATCGGTAAGGCAAATGACCGTTATTTTATTAATATAGCAGGCGGCGGTAGTCTAACCGAACTGACATATGAAGTTCCTAGTAAGCTGAAGACCATGATAGGGCAGCTTGCGTACTATTTAAAAGGTATTGAAAAAATGGTCAGTCTGTCTCCTCAGGAACTAATCATTCGTGCCAATGGGCAGGAAGTTATTCATGATGAGTTTATGTTGTTCCTGATTGCAAATACGAATTCTGTTGGCGGCTTCGAAAAGCTTGCTCCCGGCGCTCGGATCGATGACGGTCTATTAGATGTTATAGCGGTTAAAAAATGCAACCTGGCAGAGTTTGTCCGTTTGGTCAGATTGGCTCTTCGTGGCGAACATTTGAATGATAAGAAGGTTATTTATTTCCGTACGGATGCGATGGATGTAATCTCTCCAGGACATGTCCAATTGAACTTGGATGGCGAACTGGGTGGAGAATTGCCTGGGCGATTCCGGATTTTGCCACAGCATTTGCGGATTTTTGCTGAAAATAACTAAGCTAAGAGCGATTGTAGATTATTGTGGGATATATAGTTATGATAATTGGGTTTATACAGCGATGATAATGAAAGAAGTGAACTATAAATAATGAGTAAACACCGCAGTGGACGCAGCACCAGCCGCCCAGTCGGCAAGGCGCCTGTCGCCGGACTGCCTGTGAATAAAAATGATGAGGTTATGCTCGATATTATCGGCATGACCCATGAAGGTGAAGGGGTAGGCCGCGTAGAAGGCTTTACCCTTTTTGTGCAGGGAGCCCTTCCCGGAGAGAAGGTCCGGGCAAAGGTGCTCAAGACCAAGAAGCAGTATGGCTACGCCAAGCTGCTGAATTTAGTAGAGGCGAGCAGCGCCCGCATCGCGGCGCCTTGCGAGATCTATGACCAATGCGGCGGCTGTCAGCTGCAGCATATGGACTATGCGGCACAGCTGGCGTGGAAACGGCAGCTGGTGGTGGACAACCTGGAGCGGATTGGGAAGCTCCGGGTGAGTGGTGGGGCTGCTGGCGGAGACGCTGAGGCGGCTCAGACAGAGGGTATTCTCGTCCGCCCAACACTGGGCATGGACGAGCCTTGGCGTTATCGCAACAAGGCTCAGGTGCCGATTGGCGTAACCGAAGGCGGCCTTGTGGGTGGCTTTTACGCGAGAGGAAGCCACCGGATCATCGATATGGAAACATGCTTGATTCAGCATGAAGATAACGATGACGTTGTGCGCAAGGTGAAAGAAATCGGACGGAAGCGCGGCATTACTGCTTACGACGAGGAATCCGGCAAAGGCTTACTGCGTCATGTCGTAGTAAAGAAAGCCTTCCGTACTGGTGAGATGATGGTCGTACTCGTCACTAATGGCGAACGCATCCCACATCTGGACGAATGGATCACTGAGATCCGCCGTGAAATCCCAGCTGTTACAAGCATCTGCCAGAACGTGAATACTAAGCAGACGAACGTAATCTTCGGTGATACAACACGTACCCTTTGGGGGAACGACGTTATTTACGATTATATCGGCGATGTGAAATTCGCGATTTCTGCCCGTTCTTTTTATCAGGTTAACCCGGCTCAAACCGAAGTTCTCTATGGTAAGACAGTGGAATATGCAGGACTTACGGGAAACGAGACTGTTATAGATGCTTATTGCGGTATCGGGACGATTTCATTGTTCCTTGCACAGCATGCTAAACAGGTCTACGGTGTAGAGATCGTACGTGAAGCGATTGAGGATGCACGGGCGAACGCCACTTTGAACGGTATGGATAATGTAGTGTTTGAGGTAGGCGCATCTGAGGATGTAATCCCTAACTGGAAAGAGAAGGGGATTACGGCAGATGTTATCGTGGTCGATCCTCCGCGAAAGGGCTGCGATCCGCGGTTGTTGGAGACGATTCTGGCGATGAAGCCGGAGCGCGTGGTGTATGTGTCGTGTAATCCATCGACACTGGCAAGGGACTTGCGGGTGCTTGAGGATGGCGGGTACAAGACAGTGGAGGTAACTCCGGTGGATATGTTTCCGCATACAGTGCATGTAGAATCGGTAGCTTTGTTGGTGAGGAACCCTTGTCAAGTAGACACTAAATCATTGCTATAGTTTTAGTGATAGTACCAGAAAAGAAATGGACAATTTTAATTCCACTAACGGAGAACGATAAAAGAGCAGCGAGTTAGACGAGCGTAGCCCGTAGGCTCCACCATAAAAAACCGCCCTGTTCGCAATGTTGCTGACAGGGCGGTTTGCTATTGTCATAGAGGGCAGCTTGAAAGTTAGCAGTCAACCTGCACTCAACAAACTATCTTGCACGTTTTTAAGGCTAACTTATTAATAGAGCAGTTACACAAACATAAGATTACTCTGCTACAACTTGTTTGCCTGCAATCCGGCCGAATGTGAAGATATCAGCGATGGCATTACCGCCAAGACGGTTTGCACCATGAATGACCCCTGTTACTTCACCTGCAGCGAACAGCCCAGGGATGACTTCGCCTTTTTCATTCAATACGCGAGTCTTCTCGTCGATCACCAAGCCGCCCATTGTATGGTGAACGGATGGTACAGCTTTTTCGATGTAGTAAGGGCCTTTTTCAAGAGATTTCAATCCACCGCGATGTTTGAAATCAAGGTCTTTACCTGTTTTCGCATAATCATTTACTTTATTAATCGTTTCTTTCAAAGTGTTCACGTCAATTTTGAAGAAATCAGCCGCCTCTTCAATCGTATCGGCTTTAAAGAGCAAGCCTTGTTTAACGAGTTGATCGTATTCGTCCTGATGAACTTCGATCGTTTTACCAATATCCTCAATGCCTTGATTCCATAATTGATACGTATATCCGCCCGTTTGGGCAAGAATTGCTTTAGAAATAACGTCACGACGTTCTAATTCCTCAACGAAGCGCTTGCCTTCTTGGTTAATCAGGATCGCACCATCGAAGCGGGAGTCTGCAACCAGGGAAATAACACCTGTCTCAGGATTACAGATTGGATACGTTTGAATACTCTCCATGTTTGTCAGTTTGGCGCCAATCGTTTCTGCCATAACGATACCGTCACCTGTAGATCCTGGTGAATCGGTAGACATATATTTTTCATCCATTTTAGGGTTATACTTTTTACGCATCTCTACATTGGATCCAAAACCACCGGTAGCTATGATGACGCCTTTGTTCGCATGGAATGTGATCTTGTCGCCAGTACCCGAAGTCGCAGTTACACCGGTTACTTTGCCACTTTCGTCCTTCAGCAAGGTTTCGGCTTTCATATTCGTTTTGATCGTGATTTGATCAGCGTCTGTTTTGGCTTTTAACTTAGTAATCAATTCAACCCCTGTATGACCTACAGGAATCAACGCACGTTTTCTGGAATGGCCTCCAAATTGGAACAGATGATCAGGTAAGAACTCTACCTTGATCTCATCGCGCAGCCATTCGGCAGATGTTAGAGCATTGTCGGCAAGAATACGAACCATCTTTGGATCCCCGAGGTTGTCTCCGCCTTTCATCGTATCATTATAGAATAATTCAGCCGTGTCATCTGTGATGCCAAGAGCACGTTCAACCCAGTTGTCCGGCGCATTCATCTCACCACCGGAGATCAATGTGTTGCCGCCAACAGCTGGCATTTTCTCGAGCAGAACTACATTAGCTCCAGCGCTCTTCGCTTCGATAGCCGCACTAAAGCCAGCACCCCCGGCACCGATGACGACAACATCATAGGTTTGCTCGGCTTCTTCTTTGTCTTTGCTTCCACTGACTGCAGCGCCAGCGACAAGGGTAAGTCCAGACTTCGTAATTGCATCTTGAATGGCTTCGAGATATCCTTTGCTTGTAACCGTAGATCCGCTAACGGCATCAACTTTTGCGCTGTTAGTTGCCATGACATCTTGCTTGAGCTGCGTATAAACAGGTTCTGCAAGTACTTCATTTTCCTTATGCTCTGTTACTTTAATGTCAGTGATCTTGTTATCTAATAAGGAAACTTGTACTTTAATATCGCCATGTTTACCTTGCCCAACTCCTTCAAAGACTTGAACTCCGTTTGCATCTGCAGCGGGTGCTGCATCTTTACCGCCGCAGGCAGCAAGCGTGAACATAAGACTGAGAACTAGTAGAATAGATAACAGCTTTTTCGTGTGAGTTCGCATAATATCTCCTTCATTCTGTTGTGAATTGGTTACATACATTAGGGAGAGGAAGATTTGCTAGGCAAATCCTTTATCTCTAGCCTAGACATGAATGTTATTTCATGTGAAAATATGCACAAGACCTATTATAGATTTAGTACAGCATTATGTATTTGCACAGATTAGCGTTTTTTTGTCTTTTTCGGGCATGTAAGAAACGGATATTGTGAAGGGCTATGATTACAATGAGATCAATTCACTTAAAAATTACGTTAATCGCAGGAGGCTGCTTCTTGCTGCTGTTCGTTGCATTGCTTGTAACAATATATTTGGAGATGAACCATACGGTTGTCCCTTTGAATAAGAACTTAACGCAGCAAGTGGTTAATGCACGCAGCGACCAGATCGATTATTGGTTTAATCAGCGCATTGGAGAGATAGACATGCTTGCTTCTCTAGCTTCGGACCATCAGTGGACACGAGATGAATTGCTGCAAGAGATCGATAAGTTCGAGGCGAAGAAGCAAGTAGAGTACGAATCCATACGCGTGGTGGATATTCACGGAAATTCCTGGTCAGCAAGGGACAAGCCTTTTTCGATACTAAACCGACCCTACTATCGAAAACTGCTGAATTCAGATTCCAATTATGTGGTGAGCAATCCGATCGTATCCAAAGCGAATGCAGTTGAAATCGTCGTCATTCTCTATCGCGTGAATCCATCGGTGAATGATGAGGTGGCTTATATTGCCGCAGCCGTCTCCGTCAAGAAGATGAAGGAGATTGCTCAAGATGTAATGCTATATGACCAGTCAGGCCAGCTTATCATCGATTGCAGAGATCTGGTTGAAGGAGATGGAACGGAGGATGCAGCAGATAAGAAGAACATGAGTGTATTTGAGGCTCCAATTCAAAATGTGGAAGGCTGGAAGCTAGTACTCGAAGTACCGAATTCAAGTCTATCGCTAGCGGTGATCAAAACCCAGCGGACTGCATTGCTGGTAGGCGTTCTTATCGGTAGTGCGTTTATCGTCTTTCTGATGCTGCTTGCTTCTTCCATTATTCGTCCAATTCAGTTGCTTCGTCAGGTAATGGAAAATGTGCAGAACGGCAACCAAACCATACGAGCAGATGTTACGCGCTCGGATGAGATCGGCGATCTTGGACGAAGCTTCAATGACATGCTTGTTCAATTATACGCTGTGGAGCAGGACCGAAAGGAGATGGAACTCAGACTGATTCATGAGCAGATCAAGCCGCACTTTTTATACAACACATTGGATACGATCCAGTGGATGGCAACGGAACATGGAGCAGACAATGTGGTGGAGATGGTGGAAGCGCTTAGCGCGTATTTCCGATTAGGGCTTGGCACAGGCAGTCCCTACATTCTGCTTGATCAGGAGTTGTACCATGTCGAGAGTTATCTTCATATTCAAGGCGTGCGATATGAGGAGATTCTGGACTACGAGCTTCGATATGATGAAAAGCTTGCTCAGTGCCAAGTCGTTCGCTTCATGCTGCAGCCTTTGGTGGAAAATGCGATTTATCACGGGATTAAGCCACTTGGGGATCAAAAGTGCAAAATTTCGATTACAGCATATAAACAGGTCGATTATTTGGTCATTAAGGTTGAAAATAATGGGGTTATGATTCCTGAAGAGAAGCTTGAACAGATGAATCAAGCCCTTCTTGATGATAAATATGATCGTTCTGCCACAGGCTTTGGGCTATACAGTGTAAACCATCGCATTCGACTAGCTTACGGGGTGCCATATGGCCTTGCAGTGAAGAGCGAAGATGGAATTACCGTTATGGTCATTCGAATACCTTTGGACGGGGAGTGGAATGAAGATGTGGAAGATTGTCATCGTCGATGATGAAACGATCATTCGCAAAGGCTTACGACAATACATTGAGGAGAGTTCGTATCTTTTTGAAGTTGCAGGAGAAGCAAAAAGTGCAAACGAAGCATTGAATATGGTGGAGGAAGCCCCACCACATGTATGTCTTGTGGACATCAACATGCCGAATATGAATGGGCTCGATCTGATAAATATATTGCGCGAACGCTGTCCGTCGGTTCTGGTTGTCATCATCAGCGGCTACGATAACTTTGAATATGCGCGTCAAGCCGTGCAACTACAAGCATTCGATTATGTATTGAAACCTGTGCCGAAGAGTGATCTGAACAAGCTGCTTCATCGGATCGATGAGCATCTTCAGGCAAAATATCCTTTGCATTCACATGAAAGCAGGGTGGATAAGGAGCTGGGGCTTCCCGGGTATACAGGGGATGGAACAGTGCTTATCCAAAAAGTGACCGAGTATATTGACAGTCATTATCAGGATCCGGAGCTGTCTATTACTCGAGTAGCAGCGCTATTTCATATCAACCAAACCTATCTTAGCAAGCGTATGAAGCAAGAAATCGGTGCTTCATTCCTTGACTATGTCACCGAGCTTCGGATATCGAAGGCGAAGGAGATTCTGGATGACGTAATGCCGAATATCAAAATCGGGGATCTGGCCGTGAAGGTAGGGTATAAGAGCCAGTACTATTTTAGTCGTGTGTTCAAAAATAGAGTCGGTTCAAGCCCCTTAGAGTACAAAAAGCATCCGTTCGGTTATGGATAGGGCATCAAGTTAGTAGAACGCCGCAGCAATTAGGCGCCACCATATATAAACACGACGCAACCTCGAGGGGGTTGCGTTTTTTATTTGGCGGATTGCTTAGAGGACATTGATAGAAAATAGGTAGGACCTAAGGAGGTAAGCGCTATCTTTATACCTATAAAGACGCGACGTGAAGGCCTTCATGTCAACAAGTGTATACCCAATGTCATTAATTATCTATTTGAAAGAAAGGCCACTTTTCATAATGTTACTATAAGGACATTGACATATGTTATAAGCTTCTATGACGTGTCGGAATCTCGGAAGGGAGGAAAGAGCATCGAGGTAAGCTGAAATGGAAGCGCATACCATTTAGGAGATTGATGTTTCTTGACTCAAGAATCAGAAGGGAGTTCGTACGATATGAAGAGGAGTAGACAATGGGTAGCTCTCGTCATGGTTGCGATCATGATCGTAACCATGATGCCGATCGCGCAAGCGGAAGAGGCGCTGCCGCCTACACAGACAGAGGAACAGACACCAGCGAACCCGCCGGGCGAAGCCTATCCGGTCGAGGTGACGATTCCATCAGACCTACCGGGAGCGGGTACGGAGGGTGTTATTGCGTCAGTGTATGGGGCGGTATATCACAATCTTGCAGCGGGCTTATCTTATGAGTGGTCGCAAGAGCCGGAAGCTTCAAATCCGGATGAAGGCAACAAACTTACGGATGGTATATATGGGGCAAGCAATAGATCCGACGTAGCATGGGTTGGACATCATTTGGGTAAGACACGCGAAGTTGTGTTTGATTTGGGGGCGAAGAAATCACTCACGGGTATTAAAGCCAATTTCCTCGAAGATTGGCCAACGAACAATGTACTCGTGCCACTCACGGTATCGATGTACGTCTCCGATGACAAGGTGAACTGGGGACTGCTCAAAGACAATGCCACGCAGAAGCTGTGGAATGACGGTAAATACACGGAGACCTATGTGTGGGATGGCAGCAAGGACGGTATTAAAGCGATCGGCCCAGATGCGAAAATCGCGTATGCTCGGTACGTGAAAGTAACATTCACAATGCATACGCGTGCAATGACCTTCGTGGATGAGATTGAAATCCTCGGTGAAGAGGGCAAAGTTGCCGGAGCCGTAACTGTTCCAACGCATACGCCGAAATTCTTGGCGGCAGGCGAAGCGACAGCGGGTATAGAGCATCTTGGACTTTTGTATAACGGGCAATATGCGAATGACTTAGGCATCTGGACGAAAGAACGGATCATTCCGAACATTAGTTATGTCGATAAGGACGGCAAGATTAAGGATCGACTCTTCGACGGCGTCCTGTATCTTGGCATTAACTCTCCAAATCCAGGTCGTGATTTCGGCGGGCGGGCTTATCTGGAAGATTGGCAATGGTATCTGGATAAGACCTTTGCGGTAGGCGGTGATATGGATGCGTTAAACGCAGCGGCTAAGGAAGTATCCGATGCGCTGAACGAGTCTGGCGTGAAGGAAAAGGTTGTCCTCATGATTCCGGATCCAGGTGAATCGATCACTAATTTCGGAGCTATTGAACAAGGTGGAGAATCGCTGAACTTTAATGATTCCGTTGGCAAAGAGAAAGCCCTTGCGAACCGTGAAAAAGCAGTTCAATGGTGGCTGCAGCAAGTCAAATCGAGATGGGAAGCAAAAGGTTATGCTAACCTCGAGCTTGTAGGTATGTACTGGTTCGAAGAGCAAATCAGCACAAGCCAATCCGGACCGGATCTGATCCGTTCGGTGAGCAGCACCCTGCATGACATGCAAATTAGCGGCAAGGACCTGAGGTTCTTCTGGATTCCGCACTTCTTCGCTTATAAAGCGTTCATGTGGAAGGATGTCGGCTTCGATGCGGTGACGATCCAACCGAACTACTTCTTCGAGCCGACGGATATCGAGCGTTTGGAGGATTCTGCGAATCTGGCGAAGCAGTATGGCATGTCCAATGAACTCGAGTTCGATGATCGGATGCTGACGGACGGCGTGTTCCGCGAGCGGTATATCGATTACTTGAACAGCGGTGCGAAGACAGGGCTTATGAAGGATGGCTTCAAATCGTATTACCAAGGCAACAATGCAGTCTATAACACCGCGGTAAGTAAAGATCCAGCGACACGCGTTCTTTACGACTGGCTGTATCAATTTGTTAAAGGAACGTATCAGATCAACGAGGCTCCGCCTTCCGAGGTAGACGTGCAGATGAACGGCAAGCCGTTCCAGAGCGGGATGAAGCTGCCCGATTCAGAATCCGTAGCCTTTACATGGAAGCTTAGAACGGATGATGGCCTGACGAAAGTGACGGCGACGTATGACGGCAAGCCTTATACAGCAGGTACCGTTATTCCGCTTGCAGGCAAGCTTGGCAAGCATGAGTTTAACATTACCGTTACGGCGGGGCATATGGTGACTAAGTCATATGTTATCGAAGCAACGACAAATGCATCTGGTATGAAAGCGTTAGTCGACCGCTTCGAACAAGCGAAGCAATTTACCAATTCTGCAACGGTGCGTTCTTTGAACAACTATTTGGAAATGATGAAGCGCTATGAAGGGAAAGATGCAGCGCAAGTCACCAAGTATCTCCAAGGCTTTAACGCAAAGCTGGATGAATTCAAGAAGGCGGGTACGATAAAAGATGAGGCGTACAATACGCTGAAGGAAAGCGTCTATTACCTAATAGGCAATTTGGCGCAGAATAAAACGGTAGAAGCTTCGTCGACCGAAGGCAATAATGTGAATTATGCACCGGCTAAAGCCGTCGATGGATTCCCTGCTTCAAGATGGGCGAGTGAATACGTGGACAATACTTGGTTCCTGGTCGATCTCGGTGAAGTGAAGGAAATGGATACGGTTCGAATCGATTGGGAATATGCTCGTGCCGATAAATACAAAATTCTTGTGTCGAACGATAAGCAGAACTGGATCAATGTCATGCCAAATGACGGAATTATTACCGCGCATGATGGCAAAGAAACGATTCAGTTCAACCCGGTCAAGGCAAGATACATGAAGTTACAAGGCATAAAAAGAGCAACCGATTACGGATATTCCATCTACGAGTTTGGTGTCTATAACCTCTCGGGCGCTGTAGACGTGAAGGGCATTGAGGGCATACAAGTAAAGGTTGACGAGGAAGCGAAAAAAGTAACGATTGATGGATTGCTGATGAATGGCGTCCTTACAAATGTGAAGTTGAAGGTGCTTGATCCGAAAGGCAAGGTTCAACTCGAAGATGAGACGAAGAGTACAGTCGCGGGAAGCTTCCAATTCACATTCAAACTTACGGGTAATTTAAAGGGAACCAATGAGGCGTATCTATCGACTGGCTATATGAGCGAGCCTGTAAAAGTGACTTTTGAATACTCAAAAGAAAACCCGGGTAAAGGTCACGATAAGTAATGGAGAAATAACTCATCCAAGCAGCAATACGACCCGCGTTGAAATTTCCTGTACCGGTTATCGAATTATATGTCCGAGTAAGACTAATAACCAAAGTAAAACGTATGAGGCGTAACATAACAAGCCGATTAGGTGCCAGACCACGGGGTCTATACCTAAACGGCTTGTTTCTATGTACAGAGGTGATGATAAGACGGAATATCAAGATATTATTCAGGTTTTAGTGGGATTGTATTATGTATTGTATAATAGAACGACTGCCTCAACAGGTATTTATAACATAAAACATAGGAGGATACATGTCCTGGAGCAAATTGAAGCAACAACTGGAGAGTTTTCTCTGTCCTGCGTTATACGGCAGGGTTGAATATCGCGCAAGTAGTTACCGTTATTTACCTGATAAATCAGGGGATTGTTATATTTCGGTAGATAAAAAGAACGTACTTAATATGAATGATAGAACTAGCTCAATTAGGTGGTATCAGACGGAGCAGGAGATTAAGAATGATTCAGATCTTCAAATTCCTATCAACCATGAAGACATTGAAGCGGTTAGAAAAGATAGCAAGGGGATCATCCCGGAGGATCGGCTAATAGTCATTGCAAGAAGCAGAAAAATATCAGAAGTTGCAAAGGAGCTTTTGTCAGCACAGACATCATTAAGTAAATCGAACTTTATTGTTATAGCTACTAAGTATTTATCTATTTCCATAGAGGAGAGCTTAGAAAGCGATGATATCTTATTGAATATTCTAGCTTTAGTGGACAGACGAGTTGGGAAAAAGCGAATTTTAAACATGAGCGAGAAGATGAAGTTAAAGCATCCAATTGTGCAATATTTTTATGAACTAAGGTGTAGTACATTATAAAAATAAATAACTTCATTGAATATTCAAGAAACACTCCCTACAAAAATCCCTAATTCTACGCGACTTCTTCCCACCATAACAATAGCCATGATAATGAGAGGGATGTTCGCATATGGTGCATATGGAATCGGAGAGTGTCGCTCTACTGGTAAGGAAGGATACAGTGTTATGAAATCCTTATATTTATTGGACTTTACGGACAAGTATGAGGAAAAATCGTTGTTAAAGAGATGGCATCATTGCCGTCTCTTTTTTGTTTCACTTTTTTAGTATTGCGCTGACTCTGGTTCCCGCTACCGCATCTTACGATCACAAGTATGAAGACTGCAGCAAAATTAGCGTTGATGCTTATGTTCGAGCTCTCTCTGCTCTGCTCAGCTAGGTGACGGGAATCATAGACGTATTTGCGTGAGGTTGCTACGATGTTCCATGGAAATTAAGTGAAAGTGATCACAAGAAATTACAGAAGGAGTTATTTATCGTGAAAAGAATCGTAACACTGAGCACCCGCAAACTGATGGATACCGCAAAACACGGCGGATGCGGCGCATGCCAGACATCTTGCCAGTCCGCTTGTAAAACTTCCTGCGGCGTTGCAAACCAGAAGTGTGAAAATGCAATGAACAGATAGGATTCGGAATTTTACCGCCCATTGCTCTGCTGATGGGCGGCTATTTTTAAGAAATGGATACTATCCCTAAAGGATGGCCAAGCCGTTTCTACTTGTGTGCAAAAGGAGCTTGATTAGTAAGTATGATTCATCAATATAAACTAAACGGACACAATATCGTGCTCGATACCTACAGTGGCTCGGTGCATGTTGTTGATGACCTAGCATATGAAATTATAGCGGATTATGAGAAAGCTTCTGCCGAAAAAATCGTGACAATGCTGTTGGATAAATATAAAGATGATTCCAGCATTTCCGAGAGCGACATTCGAGAAACCATCGCGGATATCGAGGAACTTAAAAATGATGGACAGCTCTTTACAAAAGATGAGTATGAGAACCTCTCGCTTGATTTAAAAAAACGAAAAACTTATGTCAAGGCACTCTGCCTCAATGTTGCGCATACCTGTAATTTGTCATGCGACTATTGCTTCGCTAGCCAGGGGAAATACAACGGAGATAGGGCAATCATGAGCTATGAGGTTGGACAAAAAGCTATCGATTATCTGCTTGAAAATTCGGGTCATCATCGTAACCTGGACATCGACTTTTTCGGCGGGGAACCGCTTTTGGCCTGGAAAGTTGTTAAACAGATCGTAGCTTATGCAAGAAGCAAGGAACAAGAATACAAAAAAAAGTTCCGCTTCACCTTCACGACGAACGGGATGCTGCTGAACGATGAGGTCACTGAGTTTTTAAATCAGGAAATGTACAATGTCGTATTAAGCCTGGATGGAAGAAAAGAGGTTCATGACCGACTTCGCCAAACGGTTAACGGAAAAGGCAGCTACGATCATATTGTTCCGAAGTTCAAGGAATTCGTTCGTAAGCGCGGGGACCAAGAGTACTATGTTCGAGGAACTTACACTCGTAACAATGTCGATTTCACCAACGATATATTTCATATCGCAGACCTTGGTTTTGACAAGATCTCGATGGAACCAGTCATCTGTGATCCAAAGGAACCTTATGCACTTACCGAGGAGGACCTGCCGGAGATCTACAACCAGTACGAAATTCTCGCCAAGGAAATGATTGGACGTGATGAGCAGGGCAAGGGGTTTACCTTTTATCACTACATGCTTGACCTCTCGGAAGGACCTTGCATCCAGAAGAGAATTACTGGCTGTGGTTCAGGAACCGAATATCTTGCTGTCACCCCCTGGGGAGAGCTTTTTCCTTGCCACCAGTTCGTCGGGGATGAAGAATATAGCATGGGAAACCTCTGGGATGGAATCACACAACCTGGGTTGCAATGTCAATTTAAAGAGAGCAACTGCTACTCGAAGCCGGAATGCAAGGACTGCTGGGCGAAACTCTACTGCAGCGGTGGTTGTCCTGCCAATGCACTGCACGCGACGGGATCCCTCGTCGGAACCTATGACTTCAGCTGTGACGTCTTCCGCAAAAGAGTCGAATGTTCCATGATGGTAAAGGTTGATGAATCTATTAGAGCGATGGAAGAGCAATCTAGCTAGTTAACGTAACGGACGAATAAACTATAACCGAGAAATAGACACTTTTAAATAAAGTGCCTTTCTCGGTTTTTTTGTAATAACTAGAACTATGATCATAGATCGTCTTTTCCATCGGCAATCAGGATGAGGAATTCAAAATGTGACGGCCCAATCTGTTTAATAGACAGAGAGGGCTTTTTTAATGTGCGAATCTATTATTTTTTCTTTGAACACAAATATATATGACTAAAGTCATATTAAATTCGTGATTTAGCGTATTATTTTGTCGAAAAATAAACTATTTTCTAAGAAATGTCGATATAATAGGATAGAAATCTGCTTTTCTGTATTAACTGCAATTACGGAAGCGTTAACAATTATATGAATAGTCATTCGACAAGGAGGAAAGCAATGTTAAAAAAGTTAGGCAAGATTGGATTGGCTTTTATATTAGTCATTGGACTGCTACCGATGATTTCACTCCGGGCATACGCTGCCATCCCCTCATTCATCAAAACGGTGGACTTTCCCATTCAGACTCCAGTTACAAACGCCTCGGGTAAGAATGTTTCTGATGTTGATGTTCTTCCTGACGGAAGTACCGCAGTAGTGTTGAACACATTCGCTTATCAAGGCAATTCCTATGTTTATTCTTATTTTTTAAAGATTTTTGACCGCACGGGAGCACTTAGATCAGATGTTGATCTGAGTAGTCTAATGGATACCTATTACAAAATGATTGATGTGAATATGCTTGCGCTAAGTGATGGAAGGATTCTGATTACTTACCATAAAAGCGACAGCGGCGATAACAATTTGCAATTGGGAACCGTTAGGGAGAGTACTCCCAATGCCTATTTCATGGTGCTAAACCAGTCAGGACAAAAGGTGGTCGGTCAGACACAGATTAATACATACTCTGCCGCCAGTACCCCGGCACTCACGCGCTTTGTCTCTATAACGGAATTGTCTGACGGCAATATAGCTTTTTCCTGGCAACGGAACGACAATATTAGCACGGCTACGCGTGTGTTCACTGTTGAGGGTAACCCAGTTTCGGGAGAAACACTTCTGGTTTCCCATAATGCGAGCATGTCTAATGTATCCGCTGGAGACGGTGTATATATGGTTGCTTACAATTCAGGAGTAGGACCCCAGACGGATACTGTTTATCTGAAAATATTCAGTAATAGTGGGACTCTGTTAAATACGATTAATAAAGGAATAAGAACGGATGAAAAACAGCTGTTTCTATCCACGTTGAACAACGGGAATTTCATGTTCAGCCAATATAACTATAGAAACGACTCATCAACGGTTTCTTTATATGATAAGAACGGTACGAGTAAGGGTGATTTTACAGTAAGTGGCTCTCTAGGCGAATCTTCGGCTGCTATTTATAGGGATGGTGCAAATCCGGGCTTTGTAACCGTAAGTACGGACCCCACTTCTACGAATGCCATCAATGATGCGTACAACAACTTTAAAGAATGGTCGGGAACGCAGTATGCTTACCTGAATTATTATGACAATGACGGTAACTTAGTCTTTACATCGGATCAGCCGGTGGATTCCGCTCCGGTGGCTATGCAGGGTTTCAATGAAGCCACTTGGATGTACGCTGTGGAATATTATCCAAGCTTCAAATTGTATCCCACCTTTGGTGACAAGCTTGTCTTGGTGACAACCGATAATACGGATGCTGATCATTATAGAATAACCGCTAAAATATTTGAGACGGGAGCTCCGGCACCAGCGGCTATCATTGACTATGCGGCTGAGCAACTGACCGGACTGACGCCAAACAGCGCCTACTCGGTTAACAACGGTACAGCGGTAACGGTGACAGCGGATGGTAAGCTGGCTATAGACAGCAGCTGGTTGGGAACGTCAGTGAGCATCGTGAAGAAAGGCGATGGCTCGTCGACAACGGATAGCCCGGCACAAACGCTGACTATTCCATTCCGTCCAGGGGCACCGACTGGTGTAACGGCGACGAATGAAACGGCGATAAGTGCTAACGATGGTACATTGACTAACGTAACAACTGCGATGGAGTACAAGAAGGGTGTGGCGGGTACTTGGACGAATATTTCAGGTGCAACCGTAACGAGACTTGATCCGGACATGTACTATGTCCGGACAAAAGCGACGGTGACGGCGTTTGCGTCAGAAGCGAAGAGCGTGACGGTGGCTACATTTGTGGTAACACCGGAAGTGACACCGGCAGCCATCATTGATTATACGGCAGAGCAGTTAACCGGTCTGGTGCCAAACGGCTCGTATACGGTGAACGGTACGGCAGTAACAGCGACAACAGATGGCAAGCTGGCCATTAACAGTGGTTGGTTGGGTACGTCGCTGAGCATCGTGAAAAAAGGCAATGCCTCGACGACATTGGATAGCGCGGCGCAGACGCTAAGCATTCCGCCTCGTGCAGGGGCGCCGACTGGTGTGATGGCGACGGATGAAACGGAGATCAGTGCTAACAATGGTACATTGACGAACGTGACAACCGAGATGGAATACAAGAAAGGTACAGCAGGTACATGGACGAATGTAGCAGGTGTAACCGTAACGGGACTTTTTCCGGACACGTATTATGTGCGGACGAAAGCGACGACTACGGCATTTGCTTCAGAAGCGAAGATCGTGACGGTGGCTACGTTTGTGCCAACGCCGGAAGCGGCACCGGTAGCCACCATTGATTATGCGGCTGAGCAGTTAACAGGTTTAACGGCAAGCGGCTCGTACACGGTAAACGGTGCTTCGCTAACAGCGACAGCTGATGGCAAGCTAGCTATTGATAGCATTTGGTTGGGGACGTCATTGAGCATCGTGAAGAAGGGTAACAGTTCGACGACTACGGATAGCGCAGCGCAGACGCTGAGCATTCCGATCCGTCCAGTGGCGCCGATAGGTATAACAGCGACGGACGAAACGGCGATAAATGCTAACAATGGTACACTGACGAACGTGACAACCGAAATGGAATACAAGAAGGGTGCGGCAGGTGCATGGAAGGAAGTGACGGGTGTAACCGTAACGGGACTAACTCCGGACACGTACCATGTGCGGACGAAAGCGACGGCGACGGCATTTGCGTCAGCTTCAGTGCAAGTAGCGGTGGTTGCTTTTGTAGCAACACCGGAAGTGGCACCGATAGCTGTTATTGATTATTCGGCTGAACAATTGACAGGTCTCACGCCAAACAGCTCGTACACAGTAAACGGAGCTTTGGTAACAGCGACAGCTGATGGCAAATTAGCTATTGGTAACAGTTGGTTGGGAACGTCGCTGAGTATTGTGAAGAAAGGCAATGGCTCGATGACAACGGATAGTGCGGCGCAGACGTTAAGCATTCCGTCCCGTTCAGGGGTGCCGACTGGTGTAACGGCGACGGATGAAACGGCGATAAATGCCAACGATGGCAAATTGACGAACGTAACAACCGTGATGGAATACAAGAAGGGCACAGCAGGTGCATGGACGGATGTGTCAGGCACAACCGTGACAGGACTTATTCCGGACACATATTATGTGCGGACGAAAGCGACTTTGACAGCATTTGCGTCAGAAGCGAAGATCGTGACGGTGGCTGCGTTCGTGCCAACGCTGGAAGCAACACCGACAGCCATCATTGACTATGCGGCAGAGCAGTTGACAGGCTTGACGCCAAGTGGCTTGTACACGGTAAATGGTTCAGCGGTTACGGCGACAGCAGATGGTAAGCTGGACATTAATAGTAGTTGGATAGGAACATCGCTAAGCATCGTGAAGAAGGGCAACAGCTCGACGACAACGGATAGCGCGGCGCAGACGCTAAGCATTCCGTCCCGTTCAGTGGCGCCGATTGGTGTGACAGCAACGGGTGAAACGGGATTGAACACAAACGATGGTACGCTCATCAATGTTACTACTGCAATGGAATACAAGAAAGGTACAGCAGGTGCATGGACAGATGTACCTGGTACAAGCGTGACGGGGCTTACTCCAGACACGTATTATGTGCGGACGAAAGCAACAGCGACTGCATTTACCTCGGCTTCAGTGCAAGTGACGGTATCGGCATTCACGAAAATGCCAGAAACGACGCCAGCGGCCATCATCGACTATGCTACTGAACAGTTGGCAGGCCTGACGCCAAGTGGCTCATACATGGTAAACGATACAGTGATTACGGTGCCAGTAGATGGCAAGCTGGAAATTGATAGCAGCTGGTTGGGAACGTCACTGAGCATCCTTAAGAAAGGTGACGGTTCAACAACTACGGACAGTGCGGTACAGACGTTAAGCATTCCATCTCGTGCAGCGGCACCGGTAGGTGTGACTGTCACGGATGTGACGTACAATGGGGCTAATAATGGCACCATTCAGAATCTGACAGTCCAAATGGAATACAAAATAGGCAGCACTGGTCTTTGGACAGAAGTTACAGACACAATGATTACTGACCTTGCGCCGGACACGTATTATGTTCGGGAAAAGGCAACGGCAACAGCATTCGCTTCTATTGCTGCTCAGGTTATCGTTCATGACTCGAATGCGGTCATTCCGTCCGCGCCTGAAGTCACGGCTGATGATCAGAACAATACGATTGTTGGTCTGGACACAAGTATGGAATTTTCTGTGGACGACGGACCATATGTACGGTTCGACGGAACCAACTTACCGGACTTGAGTGGTGAGCACCTTGTTAAGGTACGGGTGGTGGCTAGCGGGTCCATTCCGGCGGGACCGGCAACCACGCTGACCTTTACAATTAATATGCTTAACCCTGCGGGTGGCTTGAACGTGAACGCCACCGATCCAAGTGGCTCGGTAAATAACGGCTATACTCAAATCACTGTTACGCCTGCATTGGCTGAAGGACATAAGCTCTTTTATAAGAACTTTGGTGCTGGTAGCATCGTCGTACCAAATGTGGGAGATGTCCTGATCGGTTACACGCCTGTAGGCATTGAAGGATTGGTTCCTGCGGTCAATGGCGATACAATTGGGATTGCAGAGCTAGATGCTGACGGCAAAGTGGTGAAATACGGTAGTGCAACAGCAGCTGTGGTGGCTGATACCGTAACATCTGGTATTGATCCGGTCAGCCCAGGATCCGGAAACAACTCGAATAGCGGAACAACCCCCGGTAAGGCTAACACAGTCGTAACCGATGTGATCGTCCTTGTTAACGGTAAGGAAGAGAACGCAGGCAAAGCAACAACAACGGCCTTAGGGAACGTGGCAACAACTATTATCGTCGTTGACTCAGCTAAACTCCAAGCGAAGCTGGACGCAGAAGGTAATGGAGCGGTGGTTACCGTTCCTGTGACGCAGGATTCCAACATCATCGTCGCTGAGTTAAATGGTCAAATAATTAAGAACATGGAGAACGCATCGGCTACTCTAGTGTTTCAGACAAGCAAAGGTACTTATACTTTGCCAGCCGACGAAATCAATATTGATGCGTTAGCTAAAAAACTTGGAAGCGGCTTGAAGCTGGAAGATATCACACTGAAGATTACGATCAGTGAGACCTCGGCATCCATGAACCAGGTAGTGGCAGGTGCTGCAAGCAGTGGTGGCTTTACACTCGTTGCACCATCACTAGATTTCACTGTTACCGCTACTTACGGTACATCGACAGTGGAAGTGAGCCAATTCAATGTTTACGTGGAGCGGACAATGGCGCTTCCGAATGGTGCTGATCCGAACCGGATTACGACCGGAGTAGTTGTGGAGCCAGATGGCACAGTACGCCATGTGCCTACCAGATTCGTTCTGAAGGACGGCAAATACTACGCAGTTATTAAGAGTGTGACGAACAGTTCGTATTCTGTGATCTGGCATCCGCTGACTTTTGCGGATGTGGAGAATCATTGGGCGAAGGATGCTGTGAACGATATGGGATCTCGTCTGGTGATTAATGGAGTGAACAAAATGACGTTTAATCCGAATGCAGCTATCACCCGGGCAGAGTTCGCGGCGATCATCGTACGCGGTCTGGGACTGAAGCTTGGGGAAGGGAAGACAGCATTTGTGGATGTACCAGATAATAGCTGGTATGCAGGAGCGGTTGAAACGGCATCCGAGTACGGTCTGATCACCGGTTTTGAGGACGGGACATTCCAACCCAATGTTCCAATCACTCGCGAGCAAGCCATGAACATTATCGCTAAAGCGATGAAGTTAACTGGCCTTGCGGACCAGACTGGCACAGTGGATGCGACAAGCGTACTTGCAACCTTTACAGATGCAGGCAACATAGGTGTTTGGGCTAAGGACAGTCTGGCGCTTGCCGCCATGGCTGGTTTAATTAGCGGTCGTGGCGACAATAAGCTGGAGGCAAAGGCTAATGTCACCCGTGCGGAAGTGACAGTTCTGATTCAGCGGTTGCTGCAGAAGTCGGGTCTTATTGATTAGATTGGTGAGCAATGGAAGAGTGGATTCAGCATAGGGCTGAATCCGCTTTTTTTTTGTTAGTTGATCTAGTTTCTGGTCTATCTTGGATAGCCGCCATGTCTGGAATTGAAGTATCAATAAAATACGGAAGTTATGAAGGAGTTACGGCTCAAATCTATTTTATAGATATGACAAAGAGGATTGGAAGTGCAGGTAATGTAGGTACTATAAGATTATCGAATAGAGTTAAAATTACATATCACTCCGAAAATTAAGGATGGGTAAAAAAAGAGCCAGACTGCAATTTTTCGAGGTCTTTCTTTCCATTAAAAATGGGCATATCGTATAAGATTTGTTCCCGCTGTGTACTCGACGCATTTGGAGTCGGTGGCGTTATTAATGAGGAACAATAGAGAAGTCTGGATTTACTGTGATGGAGTGAGTTTTGGGAGTAGTATAGATGAGATGTAAAAATAAATAGAAGATGTAAAATAGTGAAGATTGCTGATTTTGACAAAAAACTTCGGAAAAACACCTGTTATATTAAAAAAAGGTGTTTTTTGGTTGTCTTCGTTATTGAAAAAAATTAATTTGTTTACTTTTACTGTGTTAGAATGCAAATAATTAGATGTAGAATTAATATATAGCATATTATTGTTAGGTTTATAGGCTTTTATATGCTACCCTATCCTTCAAAGGGGGCTTTTAGGAGGATGTAGTTGATATTTCTAAGATAGACAGTTAGAAACAATGAAATAAGTAGGGGGAATATATGAATGGCGAAAAGGGGAAAAATAAAAGCAGTTGTTTATTTCTGGAATACCAAAAATTGTTTTACTGGCTTCATGTCATATAATGAGGTTGGAAAGTATGTAAATATTGTTAAAGACCAATCTATGAATCGATTAATTAATGATGCCAGCGTGGATTTAATAATAAAATATATGAAAAATGAAGGAGAGGAGATCTTTTTTCCACCAGTAATAATGAATTGCTCAAATAAAATAAAGTATGATTCTGTAAATAGCCTAATGGAGATTGAAGAAAGTAGCCTTACTATTATAGATGGGCAACATCGGATTAAGGCAATAAATGAGATACTGGCTGATACAGAATTTCTTTCTGAATTTGGTTCTAAGAAAATACCCTTTTTGATTATAGAAGAATTAAGTCCAGAGTTACATAGAAAATTGTTCCATACAATCAACGATAAGAGTACGAAAGTACAAAATAACGTCTCAGATCGTTTTTCAACTACAACTTCAAATTTAATAGGATTGAAATACGTCTCAGACCATCTCGATATAAAAGAAATAATTGAATGGGAAGGTAAGCAGTCAAAAGAAAAGATAGTTTATTCTCATATGCTGAATTGTATTGAAATAATAGAGGATTTCTTACAAAAAAAGTTTAAAAATACATTGAGTACAATTGAAGGGGTCTTAGTTGATAATAAGAAACATTTATATAAAAATGACAATTATTATTCTGTATTTAGAGCCTTTTGGGATTATATTTTTCTAAAACTAAAGGAGAAGCCCACAGATAAAAATTTTTACGTTAAAGAAATAACATTAAGCTATATAAGTAAGATATTGATTAACAAACTCGATACTGAGGGAGTAAACGATGATATTGAGGCTCTTATTAATATTAAAGATAAAATTAGTATTATACTAAATAATTTTTTACCGAAGGAATTGGTTTTTGATTATGTGTTTAGAATTAATAAATCTTCTGAATGTAATGAATCGCTGAAGAGATATCTGGATTGCAATAAATATTTAGTTGAAAACGGAATAACATTACAGAACAAAATTACTTTTAATAAACTGCTCTCTAAAGTTATACCCAAAGGTTTTCTTGATAATGGTGGATATTTTTCAGTTGATGCAACGAAATATGAACCTTTCAGTGCCTTTCTACAGTTAACAAATAATTTACTAACAGATTTGTTAGCTCAAAATAAAACTGAAAAAGAAATAATTAAACAACTTGTTCCAGTGGATAAAACAAATCAATTTGGTACAACTGAACCTGATGAGCAAGCCGCAGCGGAGGAGATAAACGTCGATTTAAGAGCGAGCATCGGCACTCAGGAAATTATGCAAGAGCAGGATCCACAAGAGGATAAACCTGAAAAGCCGGAAGAGTGAATATGCAGTTATTAGGAAAATATTATTTGGAGGAATGCAAATTGCATCATACGCATTTTGTTTTGCAATTCACAAAAACATATAGTAATGAAACACTAAAAGAAGTATTGTCCTCTGAGGAGTTTGACAATATTGATTATGTATTTAATCCAGTTGAAAAGATGATATTTTTCTCGATATTTGACAAAGCGGAGAAGCCGAAAAAGTATGAAAAAACAAAAAAAGCAATTATTGAAACATTGGGAATGATTGATGGAACATATCTTTCAATTCTTTATGATTCCCAAACCGTTGAATATTTGGAGAAGATATCTTCTTCTATTTATGAACTTGAAAGGAACTTTAGAAACTTAATCGAAATTAAGATGCTTCGTCAAGTAGGACCTTTGTGGAGAAACCAATATCTAGTATCTAATGATAATACATATGACCGAAAAACAGGAAGGAAAGACGATGTTTTTAAATACCTTGCTAACCCATTGGATGACCATAATTTCAAAAACCTAAGTGTTTTTGTTAAAGAAAATATTAGGAGGAATAGAAGTATTATCACTGAAAAGTTAGATTTATTAGATAGTAAATTGGATATTTTAAAAGCAGCTAAGAAAAGTGAAGATTTAAATGAAATTACGGATGATATTGTTGATGAAATAAATCAATTGAAAATCTCCGTGGGTAATGCTAATGACCTATATTCTGAGGATATTTATGCTCATATTAAACCTGATTTAGTGGAAGAATGGAATAGAATTTATGACTACCGAAATTATTGGGCGCATAATATATTTTTAATGACGGAAGCGGAATATAATGAATATCTACGGCTAAGTCAAAGGATAAATAAAAAGATCAAGGTTGAACTAACTATAGATTCATTACTTGGTTCACTAAATTTTAAGGATTATGGTAATTTTATAAGGATATCAATAAGTAAATATGAGAATGAAGTAGTAAACTGTGAGGTGAAAATAAAGTTTAATCTTAATGGGAAATTTTACTATGTATCAAAGCTAGAAGCAGACTATATAGATATCTATAACTTCTATAAAGTTTTATTTAGTAAACAAGCCGATTTCATAGCAAAATTAGATAGTACTTATTTAAGAAATCCGTATTTATATAATATATTATCTGAAAATGAAAAATTCCCTGAATGGTTTGAAGATATTTCAGAGGAAGATTCAAATGAAATTATCAATATCTTAACTAGTGTATTTAAATTTAATGTTAAGACTGCGAATGAATCTGGGGAAGGTTTGGTGGTTGTGAATGAAGACCATCACAGTTTCTTGAAAAGAATATTTTCATAATAAGTATTAGAAGGTCAGCTGATTTAGGAAATCTAGTTATATGTAAACCCGCAAATAAAGTTTGCGGGTCTTTTTTATAACTTTAAAAGTGGAGGGTTTAAAATTGGAATTTCTAATTATGTAATTAGTTTGGGACTAGAGATCAACAATATCAATAATGATGAGTATTTACATTTCCCACCAATCTCCAAACAAGGTATACTTAAAAAAATATGTAGTTACTAATGGCCTATATCTTAAGACCTTCTATTTAACAAGGTTAATTACAAATAATACTTCGGTCATCAGAGTAATGGAGGAATCCTATGAGTACAACACAGTCTCAACACTTCATCAATGTTCTGAAAAAATGCAAACAATCATCCAAAGAAGCCGTTGAAAACCTGGAGGGCTTTAGTGATTTCAAGAAATACTTGCATATTCAACGGCCAGTAGAAGTGGAACTTGAGCAACAGATTAATGAAGCCTATGAATCGTCCGAAGCACGATTGATTTTAGTCTGTGGTGGGGTCGGAGATGGAAAGTCCCATATCTTATCTTACTTAAAAAGCAAATATCCCTTTCTAAACGATGAATCAAATTTTTATTTACATAATGATGCTACTGAAAGCTTTTCTCCTAGAAGAACATCCATTGAAACTTTATCCAATGTACTACAACCATTTTCTGATGCTGAGCTAGAAGTTGGCGGAACCATAAATATCATTCTAGCCATCAACTTAGGAGCCTTAAATAACTTCGTTGATTCTGAAGAAGGTAAGGCCTTTTCTAGACTAAAGGCTTATGTATATCAAAAAAAAATTCTAGAGTCAGTAATTGCTGATGAAGTTAGTCCAGATGATCATATTTTTCGATATGTGAATTTTAGTGACTATCATATGTATCAGCTGACTGAGCAAGGACCAAAATCGGATTATATAAAAGGGATCTTCCAAAAAGTTACTCAGAATACAGTAGATAATCCCTTTTATCAAGCTTACCTTAGAGATCTTGAAGAAGATCGAGAAAGCGCATCGAAGAATCCAATCATCCAAAACTATGATTTACTACAGCATGAGGATGTGCAAGATAGAATCATCGCGCTCTTGATTCAAGTTATGGTAAAGGAAAAACTAATCATCTCTACACGCGCCTTGCTAGATTTTGTGTATAACTTGCTTGTTCCATCTGTTATGGAGAATATGAGTCATAATCAAATTATCGAATACGTACAAGAGCAAGATTTTAAGGATTATGTAGCCTGTTTGCTTCCGTTCCAGATCTTCGAGAAGGTTGATGCATCAGCCATTCATCGAGCGATTGACCAAATCAATCCGACCCGGATACGAACAGAGCAGATGGATAGATATCTAATAGAATTTAAATCTCTTAAAGAAGGAGCAGGCCTATTCGCCAATCATATTAACGTCAGTAGACTACCTTATTTATCAAAATCCATATTTCAAAATTCGCCATGGCGGAATTCGGATGGTAAGGAACAAAACTTCAAGAAAAGACTAATCAAACTATTTGTATATTTATATTACTTCCTCCCTAAGGAGGAACATAGTTTTTTTGTTGACGAAACATATGAGCAATTTATGAGGTATTTATTCTACTGGAACAAGAGGGATATTAGTAAATTAGCCAATCTATATAAAGGCGAAGTGCGTGACGCGATCTACAAATGGAATGGAGAAGCTAACGGTGACTTGGTATATGTTCAGATAGGTCAGCCACAGACACAATATCATGCTCTTCAAAAATTAGAGATTGATCCTCATATAGACAAGCGAAGTGTTCTTTCTCATTCGGAATTATTTAAATTTTTGACGATGATGACTATTCAATTCAAAACCAAAAATGTGACTTATGAGAGCGATGCAACTGTTCCCTCTATCGATGTTGATTATTCTCTTTATGCCTTAATAATTCGAATTAAGAACGGATACCGTCCAAATAAAAAGGACAAATTTCAGTTTATTAAATTCGTTGAGTTTATTGAAAAGTTGAACAACTCCGGTAATCAGAAGAATGAAATTATCTTCGAAAGCAAGCAGTTTGGAAAGTCCACCCGCTATCGCCTGCAGTATGATGAAACTTTTGATCAATACTCATTTATGGAGACGTGAATAATATGAGTTATCTTATAAATCTAGAGGAAATACGAAAAGAGTTTAAGTTTGAAACTTCTATTAAACACAATCCTAGAATCCCACTAGAATTTTTGCCCTACACCACAAAGTTTAAAGAAACACAGTACAATTTTAGAGAAGTTGTTGGGGAGTTTATGCGGCTGGTGGGACGAAAAAAATTACCTGAGGCTGTTGATGCTGAAAAGCTATTAAGTAATGTTTTAGATTCTATTTCATTTGGACAGGCAAATCAACGTGGCGAATTCAAACAAATGGTTAAGACGCTCTTTTTGGACGAGAATGAGCAGCTTTATTTATTTCATCCTCAAATGTTGTATTACATCAATACTGTCGACAATGAAAATAAAAAGCTAGCACTCTTTTTATATAACGTCCTTTGGAATCAACGAGATGCGTGGTCTGTAGATGTTGCGACTGAAAATGAATCTGACCTGATGAGTACATTGCTCTTTAGGTCATTACCTGAACTAATAACTGCTAACGAAATTAAAAATAATTATGCACTTATGCTGCCAGAGGTATCAAAGTTATTTTTTCAAGATTTCCAATGGTTATCTACAAAAAGTGATCTATTTACCCAACAAGTTGAGAAAATTATCTCTTATTATTACTTCTTTTACGTTACACAGTTTGCCATCCAAAGTGAAAGTTTATTTAACTCGGTTGATCAGAAAATTCGGCCAATCTATTTTACCTTTGAAGAAGAAGAAAGATTGTCTAAAACCCGTGTGAGTTACGAGTATGGGTGGAAAAATCTCGAGAAATCTATTGGGAAAATTTTCTCGCATATTAACCTTTTAAAAATGTTGAACTTTACATCTAATGAACATAAGGAAGAAAATTGGAATGCCCCATTTTCATATCAGCAAATTGCTACTTGTATCCGTGAAATGTCAGGAGAAGAGCAAGTGGCGCTTGAAGAAGAGATTGACCTATTGACTGAAGAATATAAGCAAAAGTTGTCTGGCGACAGTAAATGGATGCTAATGGGGACATTTACTGAACGGTATGAATTGTCGGTTCTAAATAAAATAGATCAGTTATTCAGGATGATCGACCATCAATTTAACCAAACTTCTCGATCGAAGCCTTATAACGAGTACAGACAATGGTTCGTTCACTTTTGCCAGAAAACTTTTTTAAAGTCACGAGGACGTTCTGGTAAAATGCTCATACTTGATACAGATTATCTTTTGTTTTTGACTAAATTAATGATTAAAGATGAGAGTAAAATCCGTTTGAAAAGACTATTCGAAAAGTTCGAGGCACGGGGTATGATATTTGACCGAGATACACAAACAGCGATTGTTGATTATTTTGAGAAACTTAACTTACTTGAGAAAAAAAGTGATAGTGGGGATGCTATTTATGTCAAAGCATTTTTATAATTACTTGGCTGAGCAGATTGTGGAATTCTTTATTCGTACAAATGTTCAGCCAGGAGATAAATATCATATTCAATTTGAACGTGATGAGCAAGTAGAATTGCTTGTGGAACAAGTTAAATCATTATCCACAGCTGAGCCCTTTTATATGCAAACAGAGGAAGGAATCTACCAATCCAAATCTCTGATGGGATCAAATGCCAAAGTTTTAATAGCTTCAAATACTGACGAGGTGACACCAGATTTTCTAACTACGCTGCGGAATAAAGTAGGAATTAATGAAGAGCTATTTATCGATAAAGCCATGCTACTAATTCACAACTCAAACCTAGATAGCTTAGTACAGGGTATGACCTCATTTGACAAAGAAGGAATGCCGTTCCACATTAACTCAATTGAAGAGAATCTTCAGAATATGATGGAGAATTCCCTTCTTACAAAACCGGAAAAGCAAATACTAAAATTTAGTATGGAGACGAATAGAGCTCAACAAGGAATCCATGAGCAAGTAACCTTGTTTGATTATGAGAAAATTCTTACCGTTCTAAACAACGAAAGGCTTGAAAATTACGATTATAAAGATTTTGGTTTGTTTCAGGATTCGGAATTTTTCAATACACCTATGACGGAAAAGCAAATTCAAGCTCGTTTAACTGAAAATCACAGTCTTTTCAGTAATGTTGAATTGGCCCATCAGTATGGTCCTATTGATATTAGCTTGGAAAGGCATTTTGATGAGCAGGGCGTAAAATTGCTCTCTGATATGGAATGGCAACTAACTGACTTCGGAAAAGTAAAACAGTCTAATCAGAAGAAGCTAGAGGGTAAGGGGCTAGAGTATATAGAGTCTACTAAAAAAGTAAAAGCAACTAATGAAGGCCTAATTTACTGGGAAAGAGCAGATGGAGAAGGAAAGAGCCAACAGCGTAAGCGTAATATTATAGTATTTAATCCTGAACAACAAAAAAAAGTTACTTTGGAGTTTCAGTTTAACGACTTTATTAAACAAGATTTTATTTCTAGAATTGCAATAAAACATAACATTAATCCTGAGCAATCGGGGAAAAAAATAAAGGTAGAACTTACACATGCCCCAGGACAAACAACATTCTATGGAGTTAAATATAAAACAGATGTTTCACCAACTTATGAGTTTAGAATAGCGATTGTAGAAACGTCAGAAAATTTGCTTCAGGCGATCCAGACTTCCTACACAATCAACCTAGTAAAATCAAAATTAAGACATTCGAGTATTTTAATTAATTCAGACCATGAGCAGTGGATCTTTAACAAAGGTAAATCCGATGTAGTTCAGGTGGAGCTCATGGAAGATTTTGAAAATAATCAATTTCAAATTACAGAATCTGAAGAGCTAGTGGTTACAAAAAACTCGGAAAATCAAGGTGAGGAAGACTTAATTCACTTTGCTATAAAACTACCGATGACTGAAATCCCACTTTCTGTCCAGGATGTAGTTGAACGACCTGTTCCGATTGGTGGATTTAATGTATGGAAATTAAAACGTGAGAAACAGGATCATTTTAAGTACCGTATAGAAAATGATAAGATGAAAATCATACAAGGTACTCGTGAAACTTATGCCCAAGGTGAATTCAAAAAGAATCTTGAACGTGAACTGAAACTAATTGGTACCAATCATCTGTACTTTACGGAAGAAGCTGGTGAACTTCACCCGGAACAAATTAACGTGCCAGAAACCGTTAGAGAAGCTTATATTAATCTACTTCGTTACTTCCGTGATAACCAACTGCTTCCCAGTCTGGCTTATTTGGATGAAGATTACTCCTTACTAGCTCGAGCCTATGTTGAAGTATATATTAAAGAATTAGAACAATTGCAAAACGGACAATCGTTAGTTCAAACACAACGTGATCTAGTTTTACTAGGCACAATTCGTAAAGGACTTAAGGACCCAGAATGGCTATATACGCCTCTGCACCCGCTTAATCTTGCTTATCAACTACAGCTAAAGGACTTGATTGACAAAGAGACGATTAATGATGAGCTGCTCCGTACATTAAGACCAACACATCTAGTTCCTTATGTCTCATTTAATGGCGGTTTGTATAAAGTGATTGAACCTAGCGATTCATATGAATGGACAACCTATATTGACCAAAGTCTACCGAGATTTGAGTCCTCAAAACTCTTTGTAAATAAGCTGGTACAGGAGAAGATCGAAGAATTCACTGAGCATTTTTCTTATTTGTTCGATTTAGATTATCGAGCACCTTTGAAAATAAACACAATTAATATGGGTGATTGTCAGGAAATTCTGCAAGGGTTGTTTGAATTTTATAAAAGACAGCTTAAGAGAGAGGTTCAGAAGAGTGACCTACTCCCTATCGAACTACATATCTATGCAGAAAAAGGGATTAATAATGTCTTTGAAGAGATGTCACAGTACTCTGATGCAGAGGAAATTGCTAAAAATTTCAACTTAAAGTTGGAGTTAGAAGGATACCACTCCGAAGAGATATTAAATATCTTTAGAGACCAAGTTAAATTTTATTCACGTGATGTTGTCACTAATCAATATGAATACTGCCATATTACCTTCTACCAAATGAGCAAAATAGAACAAGTAGCCACAAGCAATGCATCTGAGATTATTACAGGCTTATCCTTATTTGGATTGGTATCTGGTGTTCCATCAGTATTCATTAATGAGGATTACAAGACAGGGTTTGGTACTAAATATTACAGAACATCCGAAGCACCGTTGCTAAACCTTGTTCCTAAACTCAATTCTTTGCTTCGAGTTGCAAGGACACTAGATAATTATCAAGAAGATATGAATATCGTAACTGCTATCTCTGCCGAGCATAAGCAAAAGTTAGATGCTGTATACGATTCGTCACATTGGGTTACTTTTATTGAACCCAAGGTAGATCTCAGTTTCTTTAAGAATAATGATGAGCAGAAGGATTTGCTTGTTATCCATTACAGTGATCAGTACACCTCTTCTAGTGGCTTTGATGCAATCACTGTGACAAGACGCTCGAAGCAATATCAACGGCTAATTAAAGAATTTTTGGACTCTCACCAAATTATAGCATCTGATGAAGTGTTGCCTCCAATAATCAATTTTTTTAATGCAATTAACGGAAACTGGTTGTTACGATTATTGGCTCAAAAAAATCAGTTTCCGAAAGAAAAAATCAGTATTTTGTCTGCTGTAAAATTGGCTTTAGCTGCTTTTGCCCATCGGGATATTATATGGATACCTATCTCAATGGAAGAGATTCTACGAATATCTGGTGGTACTGGACTAAGGCAATCGGAAGGGTTGTTTTCAGCTAGGAACCTTGGAAAGTTTGGCTCTTACAGCGATGATTTGCTACTAATTGGTATTGAGGAGCAGGGCGAAGATCTAACGGTTCACTTCTATCCGATTGAAGTGAAGATTGGGAATAACCCTAAGTCAGTATATGATAAGGCTGTAGACCAAGTTAAGGAAACTAAAAAATTGTTAATAGACTTCTTGTTAGAATCTGAAGAGAACGTCTTTAAATCGAAATTATATCGTAACTTCTTTATACAATTAGCGATCGCTAGTGCTGAAAAAATGAATCTTTACTCGATCTGGCCAGAGCAATACTGGAGAAATGTTACGGACAGTAGGTTGAGGGGAAGATTGCTCAACGATGATTATAGAATTTCAAATACACTGCAAGAGTATATCGGTGATGGAGCAGTCATCTCCTTTAAAAAAGATTGTGTATTTTCAGGAATCAAAAGAACAGAGGATGTCTTAGTCTTTGATTATCCAGAAAAGAGCGGATATGATTTTATCATTAAGAATATTGAGGAAATTAAGGACCATATCCAAAGTGAGGATGGGGATATTCGATCAGATCAACTTCTTTCAAAGTTGTATAAATCAGAAATAGGTTTAATTTATAGAAAAGAAAACACTGACAACTATTGTGAAAATGCCGCTGATCAATCAGGTAGCTACAGAACAGATAATTACGTGCAGCCTTCCCTTGATAATGATCATACAAATAGCAATTTAAAAATTGAAGTTAAACCTGTAAAACCATTGGAGATTTTGTTCGGTCACAATGCACAGAGTCAAGAAGAAGTAAAATGGTATCCGACCTCGACTGATAAAATAATGCACACTAACACAGGCATTATTGGAACAATGGGTACAGGGAAAACGCAATTCACTAAATCCTTGATTACTCAGATACTTCGTAACAGTACTGATAACGTGAATGAAACGCCAATTGGAATCTTGATTTTTGATTACAAAGGCGACTATATCAAATCGGATTTCACTGAAGTTACAGGTGCGAAGGTCTATGATTTATACCACTTACCATATAATCCATTATCTCTCTATGTAACGAAACCGTTGCGTCCACTGTTGCCAGTGCATACTAGTAGCACATTGACAGATACGATCGCAAAGGCATTTAACCTTGGACAGGTACAAGTGAATACTCTTAAAGGAGTAATAATGGATGCCTACAACCAAAAAGGTATTATCAAAAACGACGCAATAACTTGGGAAAAGGCAGCTCCTACTCTAAGTGATATCTATGAACTTTATACAGAGCGAGAAGATGTGAAAGTTGATAGTCTATACGCAGCGCTTCAAGAGCTTTATGAGATGGAGGTCTTTGAGCCTGATGCTAGTAAGACAATCTCACTTTTTGATATGATCGATGGTATTACTGTTATTAACCTATCTGGATTTAACGCAAGTATTCAGAATTTAGTAGTATCGATTACTCTCGATGTATTTTATAATCAAATGCAGATGCAGGGTCATAGTGGTATTAACGGTAATTATCGTGAGATTACAAAGATGATTCTGGTTGATGAAGCAGATAATTTTCTTAGCAAGGATTTCACCTCAATTAAGAAAATTCTTAAGGAAGGTAGAGAATATGGAGTAGGTACCATTCTATCTACACAGTTCCTGAGTCATTTTTCAACATCGGATAATGATTATGCAAATTACATTCTTACATGGATTGTTCATAATGTTTCTGAGTTATCTGCTAAAGAGATTCGGATGGTGTTCAGTACGCAGAGTAAGGCTGAGGAAGAGAATATTATGAACCGAATCAAATCATTACAGAAACATTATAGTATTATGAAGGCAGGATCGGGGCAGCCGGTTTGGATGAGAGATCGAGCTTTTTGGGAATTAAATAAAGAATAATTTTTTTACTAATTAAATGACTACTAACAGCCTGTACTTTAATGATTATCGAAGTACAGGCTGTTCCTTTAATCCACTAGTGATTTGATTAGTTGAGGAATCTCTGCCAAGTCTTCAAACCAAACAATTTGAATTCCTAACCGAGCATAGTGTTTTTCTCGAGAAAGATGGAAGTCTTCTAAAAAAGCTTCTAGTATCTCTTCCGATATTGTGCTGATATCATCTTCTAACTGTCTTTCTTCAATTTCTAATTCAAGTCGCTGCATGAATGCAAAGTGTTTTACCTTGTTATGGTTTTTTCCCGCTGCTATATCTAATATTCTCCTCATATTTGGATCACTCATTGATAAGCCAATAAATACACAATTATTTTCTTTTAAAGTTAATAGCTGAGTTATGTTTGACCAAGAGTAGGAGTTAGTATAAACATCATGATATGACTTTTCAGTAAGCACTATAGGATGAGAATCATAGATTTGAGTGTTTTGTGGTAGGTAACCGTGAACGTGGTATACTGGCAAACAATTAGGTTCTACTTCATCATCTTCTTTAAATATTGGCATATAAGTTAGTGGGACCTCTTTTAAATGCTGTTCTAACAAATCATCATAATTAAAGGTAACCACGCTTTGTACTTGATAGCTCCCTCTATGGTTACATAATTTGGCTAGCCACTGTAATGTGGGTGAAGTGAAAACTTTACGTCTACCTTTCCCATATAAGGCTGCCCGGATTTCTTTTGATAATGAATTATTACCTAAGTTAGTTTCTAAAAAAGAAGCGTTAATAATTGGGGAATCATCGCCTAATTGACTTAATAAATTTGTTAGGGCAACTGCTTCTTTACTAGATATTCGATAGTTTCTTAATTTACCTTCATTTTTATTATTTTTCATTTCTCTAAAGACAGCTTCATTAATTTTCTCTAATAATACATCCCATGTTGGAATCCCAGCAGATCTAGAGACTCCTGCTCCTAAAAATAATGATAGCTTATTTGATTTTAGACACTTTTTAATATCTTCAATGCATCTATTTCTACGGCTCTTCCACTCAATTAATTCGACTTTAAGGGGAACAGAGTCCATGGCATCTCTATCTTCAATTAAAGAAAATAAACCATCTTTAAGTCGGAAACTTTTAACTTTGATAGCTTGAGATATAATATAATCTTGGGTCCTTCGCTTTAATGTCATATTCAAAACACCCAGCTCATCAGTTGTATTAAAATCAAACCAATGGTTCTTTTTTATTACTTTCAATATCTCGTGAACAGGAGAGGGGGAGTTTATTTCTTTAAGGGCTAAAATAGCGGCATCGTAAAGTTTCAAAGTATCGACTCCTGAATGTTATAGATGAAAATTAATATTCAAATAGGCTACAGAAAATGAAAAAAATTACTGGATTTCTTTGAATATGTCTAATTGGTTCTCGCTAAGCTCTGGGCTTAAAGTCACACGAATAGTCTGCCGAACTTCCTCTAGAGTTTTACCAGATGCACTTAAAACATGACTTGGTTTACTTGAACTACAAGCTGATCCAGTGGAAAGGGCGACATGGCCGGCAAGCTTCTTAAGTAAGAGTTCGTTATTAACACCAATAAACTGTAAGCTAATTAAACCGGGGATTTTATCTTTTGTATCGCTGTTGAATTTAATTTTATTTCCTAGGTTGGTCTTAAAGATATTAGTTAAGTAATCCTCTAATTCCCTCAAACGTTTCACATTTTGCTCTAAATTAGCTGTAGCTAGTTCAGCAGCTTTGCCTAAGCCAACAATATTGTGAACCGCTAAGGTACCACTACGATAATTATTTTCCTGTCCGCCCCCATGCAGAAGAGGTGTAATCCGAGTATATATTTCTTTCGTCTGTTTTCGAATGATTGCTGCTCCAATACCTTTTGGGCCACCAATCTTATGGCCAGACATTGACAAGAAGCGAATTCCTTTTAATTTATTAAGATCAATAGGGACTTTTCCTATTACTTGTGTAGCGTCAGTGTGAAAGAACAAACCGTTATCCTTAAAGAGATCGGAAAGTGCATCAATTGGATTTAGTGAGCCGATTTCATTATTACCCCACATGATAGATGTAAGAAGTGGCTGAGCTTGCTCAGTCACTTCTTTTACTTTTTGAACATCAATTCTTGCGAACTGATCAACATCTATCAATGAAACCTCAAACCCACGCTCACTTAGGAAATTAAAGGTTTCTATTATAGAAGGATGCTCCACCTTCGAGGTGAGTAAGCGTTTATTCGTGATATTGCCGTCGTTATAATAATCGGCAATGCCTTTTATAATCATATTGTTACTCTCTGTTGCTCCGCTGGTAAAGATAACCTCGTCTGGATCGCAACCAAGCAACGATGCTATTTGCTCACGAGCTTTCGCGACAGCTTTTTTTGCATTTTCGGCTAAAGAGTAAAATTTACTGGAAGGATTTCCGTACTCCTCCTTGAGGTAAGGCATCATTGCCTCAAGTACTTCGGGGAGAATTTTGGTAGTGGCACTATTATCTAAATAAAGCATTTAGATTCCTCCTACATCCTATTAACTTAGTAAAGCTCGAATAAAGCGTTCAAAATTTCCAGTACTCTTAAACTCACCTGCTAAGGAGCGGATTCCTCGCTCTAAATGCGCATTAAAGTATCCAGGAAAGTAATCCTCGTCAGTTAATTGCTTCTCAGCAGCTTGTGTGATAAGGACCTTAAAAACATAGTCATATTCTCCCGTAACAGTATTTCGATTGAGCACGAGACCATCTGAAAAGTCTTTAGTAATAGGTATTACTTTATTATCAGTTGTACTGTTTCTAAGAGAGAGGCTAACAGCATAGCGGATTAGAATATTTGGTGTGATACCGGTTGATGCATGAAGTTGGGTAAGAATATCTTTAGCATATTTGGAGGTTCGCAAAGTAAAATTCAAAGTAGAACACTCTCCTTACTAAAGTTAAAATAGCGCCCTTTAACAATCTTTGCACTATCGAAGATTTCATCAAATTCTAAAGTGTAGAATCTAGCAGTATTACCTTTTATTAATTCAAATTGTTCGGCAGAGACCTCAGAATCGGTTGTAAACATTAATACTTGCTCTCCACATTTAGGAATAAAATGTTCGATTAATGCTTTCTTATGGTCTTGGTCTAGTCGTCCCATGAGCGTATCAAATACAAATGGGAGTTTCCAACCAGAGACTTTAAACATGGCCCAAATAACAGTAAGCATTAGCATTTCTTTTTCGCCAGCAGATAAACGTTCTTTCGTAATTTCATTTTTTTGGCGATCAAAGAGATGCAGCTCAAAGGTTAGATGATCGATATGAATTCGTTCAATATAAGCTTTTTTTCGAAAAAGAATATTAATCATTTTAGTTGACTCGTTGGCTACGTCATCTAACTTTTTACGCCATTGTCTTTCTCTAAAACGTTTGCTGACGTGTAAGAGCTTTTCGGTCATGACATAGGAATTTTCAGCTTTATGAAAGTCCCTGATTTTATCCGTAATTTTATTGTAAGTGATCATATGCACTCGGATAGCATCATTTGCTTCAAGAACTTCTTTAGTAGACTGTTCAATAAGTAATCTCAACTGCTCAACACGTTTTGTCTTATTCTCAATTTGCTCCAAGAGATCTTTAAATTCGCTAGAGTGATCATTCTGTTCTATTGTTTTTCGAATTACCTGGGCTTGAACGAGCAACTCAGCGTTCTGATCGAAAAGTTGAAGGTAAAATTCAGGCTCTAACTTTTGAATTTGATTAAATAACTGCAGAATCTCACTACGTTGTGCGAAGGATGCGCGATGTAATAATTGGATATGCTCAGGCTGCATAATGTTTAAAAGGCCCTTATGTAGCAGATCAATATCAATATCTATAGGTTTTGTTTTATTTAGTTGTTGTAACTGATCAATAAGCTTAATTAGCTTATCTTTCTCTAATGAAGAGGTTATATATTCAAAAGATTCAGTTTCTTTCTCTAAATCAAGCTGTTTTACAACCTTACCAAGTAAATCTTTCGTAATGTAAAAAGGAAGGAGGCTGGTAGTAAGCGAACGTATTTTTTCAGAATTAGATTTGCGTTGATTTTCGATTGTATTCAATTCGCTGACTAATTCTTGTCGTCTATCTCTTAACAAACCCCCATGCGTATCAAAATCTCTTTTGTGCTGTTTAATTGCATCATTAAGAAGATCTATTTCTTGCTCTGAGTCGGAAATAATAGATTCTTTTTCACTAACGATCTTCTTATTTTCTACGATCTTTAATTCTAATTCTTCTTGATCTTTAATATCTTTGGCTGCAGTTGCATTTTGTTGCGCATATTGTATTCGATAAGACTGAAGATCTTTTTCTAAGTTCATAAAAAGGTCTAAGTTGAAAAGGATTTTTCCAGATTCACTAAGATATTCAGGGATCTTCTCTTCCGATACAATTCGAGAAATATCTTCGCCGTCGAAAAGACATAGTTCAAAGAGACGAGGGGGCATTTCCTCACGTAGTCGATTTTGAAAATCCGATTTTTCTTGATTATTCAATGATTTTCCGTTTCTAACAACGTAGAAGTCTTCTTTGATTTTCTTATTTTTAATTCTCCAACTTCTTGTCAAGGTATAACTCTGGATTTCGAAATCCTCTGTGGAATCATACTGGATAATAATTCGAAAATCAGGATTGCTTTCTTCATTTATAGCTTTTCTATTAAGGAAGGATGAAATTTTTCGGAAGTACGGTTCATTATCATTCACAAATCCATAAGCCATTGATCCAAATAATACAATTCTAAGTGACTCTAAAATTGTTGTTTTTCCAGCTCCATTTTTTCCGCCTAACAGAACTACATTTTTAGTTTCATTGGTCTTAAAATTAAATGTATTCTGATTCCCGAAGTAAGCTCCAATGTTACAGAGCACTAATTTTGTTATTTGCATAAAATGCTAGTCCACCTTTATAAATGCAAGAAGTCTTGCTTTAAAGTTTTATCAAATGCTTGGAATAATCCGCGTCTAACTTTTACTCCAGAATAATCTTTTTCTATTGAGATTAATTGTTTGAGTACGCTCAAGTTGATGCCCTCTTCTTGACACAATGTTTCAAGGTCAGTGAGTTGATCATCTTTGAATACAGGGCGATCATCATGGTTCCAATCATAAATTTCACCTGTTTCTTCTTCGACGATTAATGGCAAACGATCTTCCCACTGCAAGTCTTTATGCCAGTACTTACGAATGACTTTAAGTTCTTCAAGACTAATTAATTCAATAGTCGGATCGTGAAGCTCACGAATTTGTCTTTGTGCTCGTAATAATTGTCTAAGTATTTCTTCACGAGCTTTTAAGGTAAATGGGCCGACCCCAAGGCGCTTATGTGTGCCATCTTCTTCTCTAATTAGAATATTAAGTTCTTCTATAGTAGCTAAGTTAATGTTATTTGTGTTGAGGTATTCTTTTAGCTTTTCCTTATCAACTATCTCTTGCTCTGGTGTTGGTTCCTCGTGATACGGAAGTAGGTATACTTCACCATTCATCCGCTGTTTTTGTCTCTTCGTGTGATCTTCTCTAATTTGTACTAAGAAGTTTCTGAATTCGTAGAGAGGACGCAACCAATCCACTCCATTGTTAATAAACCCACTCAGAGCTTTATCTTCAGAAACAACTGTGCAAGTCCAACAACCGAAACGGCTATTTCCACAAGATCCTGCACTTTCTTTAACTTCTTTATCAACAACTAGTGGGCACTCGCTACTTGAATTCTGATACAGTTCGAGCAATTCATTGTTATCGTCACCCCAAGGGGATTCATACTGAAGCAAAAATTCCCAAACATCATCAACATCAAAGGCCCGAATTGGAGCAAACACAAATGCATTTCTTAATGTTGAATGACGCATTAGCTTTTTACCTTCAATAGTATGTGACTGCATTACTGCAGCTCGTGTTGAGCTTTCGGAGTCACGAACACCAAGTAGCATAATAACTTCACCAAATTGATCAACCTTATCGAGAATAAAGCGATTTGCAGGCTCAATCTTTAAACGGTCTGTACACCATCTGAATTTTTGACGAGGTGTTGGGTAACCTTTACCGATAATGGAAGCCCAAAAGGTCTGCTCAACCTTAGGACGGACCTTTTGCGTCTCAATTGGGAGACCAAGATTTAATGCTTTTTCTTGTATTCGACCTAATGTACGGGTGATTTTATCTATAATAAGTGGTGTTTCCACTTGGGTATCAGAAGAGATAACATAAACTTTTTTGTGCAGCTCAGAAGGATTAAGTTCTTGAAGTGCCTGAAAGACAAGTTGAACTACAGCTGTAGAATCTTTACCGCCGCTAAAACCAACAACCCATGGACGCTCGTCCATTAAATAAACTTCCTTAATCAACTCTTTTGCTTCAATGAATTTGGTACCAGTATTGAATATATTGAGTCCTAAATTACCCATTTATAGACACCTCCTTAAATTTGTTTTCAATCTTCTGTTCTTGTTCGGTGAGTGGGAGGTTGATTTTGGACTTAATCAAGTTTGCAGTCAACTGAATAGTTTCACCATTTTTATTAATTCTGCCAGTATTGCTATAAGCGCGTCCTTGCCAGTCTTTTTTATTTTCTCGACTCAAGTCGATGGTGTTGAGTTTCATAATATAGGACTGCCATTCATCCGGATGATACCGGTATAGATAATAGCCTATTATTCCAAGAGATTCCAGAAAAATCCCGTGAGCGACGATTGATTGAATACGTAGTTCTCGAGGTGAGATCTTCTTTTTAATAACTTCTTGCCACTCTGGGATTGATACACATAGTAACTCCCAAAAGGCGGTAACAAATTCTTTCTCTTGTTCAGATATAAGTTCGCCTTTACGTTTATTGATAAGACGAGAAGTTGTATTAAAAACATGGTTTAGCGCGAAAAGCTTCGGTGAATTCTTAGAAAGAGATACTTTTTCTCGGTCTGTATATCGTTCTAATAATGGGATATCAGATATTAAACTTTTTGTAATTAATGATAATTGATCTCGATGGTCATAAAGTATTCCGATTGATGATGTTGTATTGACGGCGTGACGATTCAAGTCTGAAAACATTTGTTGAGAGCGAGTAAGGCCAAAGTCATGAAAAAAGACCACTGAAATTGTTTCGTCTCCAAGCTCAGGAGAGATCCTCAGGGCTTCTTCGATTGCCGCTCTACGGTGTTGTCCGTCATTAATTAAAAACTTAGAATCAAGAGAGATAGTCAGTTGTCCTATGTCTTTCATCTCATCTGAAACTTCTTTGAATCTCATAGTACCGTCCACACTTGCTGTTAGAGAAGAGAAGATATAGTCCTTAGGATTCTCTAAAATATAATTGGTGATATCAGGAATCCGCGACCTATTCATTAGACGTTGTGCCCGATGCTCAACAGGAATTTCCTCTTCGTCAAACAGGAAAATTTTAGCTATTAAACGGAGTGGACACATGACAGTATAGAATTCTCTACCTGCTTGAATTCCTCTTAAAGCTGGGAAGGTGTAACTGAAGTTCATCAGCATTCTCCTTTATTACGTACGTAATAACGTGCAATATTTTTCATTTTAACTCAATACGAACAAATGTTCAACTAGTAAAGATCGTAAAAAAGTATTCTTTTTCTTTGAAGAATATAAAAATTTCTTTAAATAGGCACTCAGTTAGAACCTTTAGATATTGAGTATAATATTAAAAATGGTTAAGAGTGCAAGCCATAAATATACTGTAAGGATAGAAGAAAGGGGGAATGGAAGTTTCCGTGAGGCTTTTTATCTTTATATTCAGCTAGGTCTATATCTCCGCCCAGCGGATTTGAGAGCCTATAGCACTATCAGTAACCTGTTAGAAAAGTTGCATTTTCTCTATCAGTTAAAAAACGAGTTTCTGGCCAATACATCTCATGAACTGAAGACACCGTTACACGGCATAGTTACATCTCCAATCTAATGCTGGAGGACGTTGTGGTGCATTTACAACACAACTATATGGTAAATAGCTTATTCCATCTACATCAAAGGCCCCTTCCGCCGTTTTCGGCAGAAGGGGCCTTTGATGTATGAAGGTTAAGTTTCAATCTGATTGGTGCTTTGAGGGATATACACATCGTTGTGATTTTTCAATTACAATCTATACAGTCTTTGAATTCGAAAAGATATGCAACAACGTTAATTTTTAGAAGTTGCTACTTTTCATCCTTACTTAACCCAATAGCAGCAATCACTTTTCGAGTTACCTGAGTGAGTGCTGTTATTTCTTCTGCACTTTTACTGCTTAGCAAAGCCATATGTTCATCCAACGCCTTGCGACGCTGTGTCTCATCCTCGAATCGAAAGAATTCTATAGCTGGAACATCAAACGCCGCAATAATTTTTTCTAGTGTCTCTAATGAGATATTTCGATCTCCTCGTTCGACACCACCTATGTAACTGTAGTGAAGCGAAGCAGCTTCGGCAAGTTGTTCTTGTGTCCATCCTTTTGCTTTTCTAAGCTCGCGAATGCGATTGCCGACGCTTTCTGGTAAATTCATAGGATCACCTCTACATTAAGGTTAGAAGAGGAATGCTAACCGCAACAGACTATTAAAGGCAACTTGATAATCACTAAATCTGTACTTATTAGTACTTTTTATATTGACCCTCTAGATTACAAAATATACAATGAAGGTATAAATGGATAAAAAAGGGGGATTTACGGTTGCATCTCTCTATTCTTAAAGCCTTCAACCCGGATGTTCTTGTCGAAATGTTGGAAACTGCACATTACTTTGAAAAGTGGGATAAGCTGCTATACACTGCAGATATTTTGTATAGCTATGCCCAGCGTATATATGAAGAGCGACTGTACTATAAGGCGATGGGGACGACAATACCTCTAATTAAGATGCAGCATCCACTTGTTTATTATTTTGGGTTCAGTCAACAGATGCGGGGAGTTGCATATCAACATCTGGGGGATTACGAGCAAGCCAGGGATAGCATTTACAGATACGTAGAACTTGGGTGGTTGGAGGATTTAGGACCGGACGGGCAAGAGATTGCTCGTGAATTTCGATGTTTGGCAAAAATGAATTTATATGCTGTAGAGATTTTATTTGGAAAAGTAGAACTTCTGCATGATTATGCTTGCTTTCTACAGACCTATCCCAATGGACTGCTTGATGGGCTGGTTGTAATTATGCAAACTGCGCTTAGTTTTGGATTGAATGTGGATGAGCAGTTGAGTCACTTAAATGATGATGTAAGTGAAATCAAGTTAGAACAAGATAAAACCGCGCAGTCGAAGTACAGAAGGTTTTGTTATCTGGTGGATTTATATAATATGCGGAAGGACTGAATATAATGGATTAATTACCAAATTATACATACTTAGTGGAGAAAATCTCATATAAAAAAATATTACTAATGTTCCATCCGTCCACGCGGTACGAAAGAATACTATGCCAACCAACTCGCGGGTAAAAATGTTCTTGTCGGCTCTGTTCGTGGCCCCAAACAAGTGGAGGTGGCCAGGCAGCATTCTTTTTACCATGTACCTGTGGAGAACCTTACAAGCCAGAAGATAATAACCCAGATCGAATATGTAGCTATGTGTCAATCCAGAAGGAAATTCTTCGATCCTGCAAAGACAGGAATTCATTGGGTGGGTAAAGTGGTAGATTGGGAAGTGGTGAAACGAAAGGAAATAAAGGAGATTGTCCCTGAGCCTCATAAGGAAGAGAAAGATTATGTTAGATTCACTGTCGAGGAATGGATACCTTTAAAGCCTCACATTGCTTTAGGGGGACAGGGAATAAATACAGTCCTTTACACAAGCAAATATGTCCTAGACCGAGCGCTGGAAATCGCGGAGCTTCGCTTAGAAACGGAGGAAGATCTTCGTGAATGGCGTGAGAAGCGCCGAAAGGGCAGAGTGAAGGTGAAGGTCGATCATGAGCAGTTTGTGGATTTAGGAAAGGTTGTGGAAGTTCGGAATATTTAAAGTTAGTGAAAATGAAGTAAGGTTATTGTCCTGCCATTTATCAAGCATCCCGCTGGATAATGGCAGGATTTTTAAATTGGGCAAATACAAAACATCCTGTTAATAGACGGTACTTGGAATGAACATGTTATGATAACAGTTATATAGAAAGAGATCACATGGAAAAGCTTATAGATGCACTGGATGTACAAGTGTTTTGTATAGATTCTGAAAGTCTTGAAGTACATAACTATGAAATCATTGAATTATAGCGCTGAGCTTCTCCCCTTCTCTCCCGCACAAATATCCACCCCGCAACTCAAGTATCGCCGCTTTTACGGATTGTGATCTTTCACCCTTTTTCCCACCATCCCACAATTATCAAAACATTTGTTAATGGTTTGGGCTTTTCTACGTATTAACTTATGTAAGTTTCTTCACAACAAATTGCGCAATTTGTTTAGCTTTTCGATGAAGGTGAGGTGGAAGGAGGGTGAAGATGGAAGTTATCCAGGGTACTGCGGACCGTTACAAGAATATCGAAAGATCACGTGGTGCCATGATGTCAAAAGAGGAATTTACCCGGATGTACGATACGTACTACAAACGTGTTTACAAATATATTAGTTATCGTATTAATAACCACCACGTGTCAGAGGACATCTGCAGTCAGGTGTTTGAGACGGTGATGTGTAAGTATTACAGCTTTTCAGAAGAAAAATCGAATTTTGAGGTTTGGCTGTTTGCCATTGTAAGGAACGCTGTGACGGATTACTTCCGAGGGCAGAAGAAAAGAAGCTACACCTCACTAGATTCTTTGCTGGAGCTCATATTTCCCAAGCCGTCTCCGGAGGAACTGGCGATTCGTGAGGATAATAATCAAGCACTGTTTAAGGCGCTCTCCAAGCTGCGTGAGAAGGAACGTAATATCATTGCAATGAAATATGGGGCTGGACTGAAAAATTCCGAAGTCGCACAGATCATGGGCGTCAGTGAGTCCAATATTGGTGTCGTATTGCATAGAAGTCTGAAGAAACTGCATATTTCCTTAAAAGCAGGAGGATTCAACCATGAATAAGAAAAATGATGATCTCACAAAATTCAGCAAAACCATAGAGCTGCTTGAGAATGTTGAACAGGATAACACAGCCGCCAAAGAAAGAATTTATAACCGTTTAGTATACAAGCTGGACCATGGAGCTCTTGAACCCAAATCAGAGAAAAAGGACGGGATAACAATGAAAAAAAGTAGCTGGAGAAATGCAATAGTGATTGGTAGTGCAGTAATTTGTCTAGGTGGCGCATTCTCTGCAACCTCCTATGCACAGGATATGTTCCAATCGATCATGGCAAAGTTTGAAGTAGGAAATCTCGAAATCACGCAATACGATAAGGAAATCCCTTCGGCTGCACAGTCAATGACTCCATCTGAAGAGGGGAAAGGCGGGGAGAATGTTGCCATTGAATTGCCGGTTGCAGCTAAGTTAACCCTGGATGAAGCACGTGCAGAGCTTGGAATGAACTTCCCGGCACCAACCTGGATGGCAGACTATGAGTTTGTGAATGTTGTTCTTCAGGGGACCAGCATGGTTGAAGTGCAGTATAACTCCGGGGATAAAGCTGTTAATTTCCTAATCTCCAAGGGCGGCGACAATGGGATCAGTACTACGGAAGAAGTGAAGACAGAAGTAATTAACGGGACTAAGGTTTATTTTGCAAATGGAATTGTGATTTGGGAAAAAGATGGCTTTACCATTGAACTTTACGCTCAAGAAGACTTTGACCAAGCCACACTTGGGAAGATCATCGATAGTTTCAGCATCGGTGCTCCTGTACAGTCCTTAGGGACTGAAGAAGTGAAAGAGAACTTGCAGAAGAATGAAGGGGTAGTTGCAGCTCCAGCTTCCGTTCCGGTTGTTGATTCAAAATAAGAAGGGCTACTTAGGGTAGAGATGCCCATAGATACACATAAAGAAGACGCGAGGGGATTTCCCTGAGCGTCTTTTTTTTACGAGGCTATACACTTCCAACCATTGCTAGCTTCCCAAAACAAAAGTATAATTGAGAATAATTATCAATCAGCGATTTTAATAAAATTCATCCAAGCAGTAAAGAGGTGACAGAATGCAAAAACAATTTCAAAAGACAGATTTAAGTGAGGTTAGAAAATACATAGAAAAGAATTTCACGAAGCCCTTATCTTTGGCTCATTTAGCAGATCTTACTGGTCTTAGTTCCAGTTATTTTTCCTCAGCGTTCAAACAGGAATATATACAAAGTCCAATGGAGTTTGTTACCCAGCTGCGGATTCAAAAGGCTAAACAATTATTGCAAAAGGAAGACGTTCGCTTGAAGTTTATAGCAGAGGCTGTTGGATATAGTGATGAGTTTTATTTTAGCCGAGTGTTCAAAAAGGTCGAAGGGATATCTCCAACCATGTATTCTAGCCAGCAAAAATCTAATATCGGTGTTGTAACTGGGAATATGATGGGTTATTTACATGCGGCAGGAGTAGTCCCGTTTGCTGCACCATTAAGTGCAAAATGGACAGCGTACTACTATAATTTGTGGTCGCAAGAAATCGAGCATAAGGTAACTTTGACGCAAAATAAAAATTATTGCAGCCCAAATGAGCTATTGCATTTGCCAATCGATCTTCTTATTTCTCCCAAAGCATTGTCGTCAGAGCTGGTAAAACAGATAGAGGATCATTTTCCAATCTATTGGCTGGATGATAAACAAGATTGCTTAATAGCGTTAACTGAACTTGCTGCCCGATTAAATAAACAAGAAGAAGCA
>Ga0153923_100081_pt1 | contig 48008 bp, 23 predicted proteins | sample TSNJ007MetaG_FD_104682 | JGI IMG/M metagenome (GOLD analysis project Ga0153923, IMG submission 104682) | Attine ant fungus gardens microbial communities from New Jersey, USA - TSNJ007 MetaG | ecosystem: Host-associated > Fungi > Mycelium > Unclassified | place: USA: New Jersey, Brendon T. Byrne...
ATATTACTTAGCAGAATGAGTAAGACTGTTTTTTGTTCTTTCAATGGTTTCTTCATGAAGTAATACCTCTCTTTGTAGAATCAAAGCTGTGAAATACCTCTCCAAAATACGGTCCATGAGGCATTTAGTTTTTCATTTAAACGGATTTCATTATTGCCATACACAAGCTCTAGCATGATCGAATCAACTACACCTAAAAAGGCAAGCGTTGGGATGGAGGCTGCATCTTCCATGATGACTTTGGCATCGATCCAAGCTTGGAATTTACTTTCAAGTACGGGTTGAATCTTTTTCTCTGTGTCGATTACTTCTTCATCAATCGCTGTAGCAAGATGGGGCGGTGGAAAAAAAGAGATACGCAGCCAAAACTTTAACTGCTCGTTCTTTTGAAACATATCAATGACCAATTGCAGATATCCTAATAAATCTGTTTTAGGATTATGAGTCCCTACCTTACTCAAATATTGTAGTTTGGATGAGATTTCTGTCTCTTTGGCATCTTGTAGAACTTGCAGAAAAAGATCATCCTTCCCTTTGAAATGGGCATAAAGAGATTGTTTTTTCATCCCGACTTGCTCAGCAATTTGAGACAAAGAAGCCCCCTCATAACCATGAGTTGTGAAACATTTCAAAGCAATGTCTTTAATTTCTTTACTTTTCAAAAAAAATCACCTCGATATTAACGAACGTTCGTCAGTTATACTATCAAATTAAATTATTTTATGCAAATGAATATTAACTCCACAATGCATAGTATGGCTAAAATCCATTGAATTCCTTAAGCATTTCGGTAAAGGTCTCAAGCTGCTGGTTATCCCATTGAGCAATACGCTCGTAAAATACGAACTCCTTATCCTGCAGCGCATCAAAGGTTTGTTGTCGTCCAAGCTCTGTGAGTGCAAGAAGTACAGCTCGACGATCATGTGGAGAGTCTTCCCTTTTAACATACCCTAAATTCTCAAGCTGTTTGAGAAGACGACTAACCGAACTACGATCCATAGCTGTTGCTTCCGCCAAAGCAGAGGCGCTAGTCGGACCATAGGAATACAGCCAACGGACGATATGGAAAGCAGCAGGTTGTATAGAAGAATCGAAAGCAGCGGCAGTTCTGACATTCAGTGCATGTGAGGCGCTAATAAGCGCATTAATTTGTTCGCCTAGCTTTAGCTCCAATTGTCCTCTTAACGTATCTTTGCGTTCGTTATTCATTGTTTTAACCACCTAACGTAGATTTTTATTCAAAAATTTTATAGTGTTAATTAGTTGACATATATCAATCACTTGAATATAGTTGACATATATCAATTATATGTTTTTGACAACATCCTGTCAAAATGAACTTGCAGCTGTTTAAGTCCTATATAAAGGAGAATGAAGATGACGAAAAAACCGATTATTGTAATTACTGGAGCTACAAGTGGTTTGGGACAACTCGTTGCCATTGAAATGGCTAAGCGTGGTGCTCATCTTGTTCTGACTGCTAGGAGTGAAAGTCGCGCAGAAGCTACTCAGAAAATGATTAAGGAGAGCGTACCTGCTGCCGGAATAGATTTTTTCTACGGGGACTTATCCTTAATGAAGGATGTCAGTCGTTTGGGGCAAGAAATATCTGACGCATATCCGAAGATAGACGTGTTATTAAATAACGCAGGACTTCATGCGTTTGAACAACGGATCACTTCTGAAGGAATATCAGAAATGATGGCCGTGAACTATTTTGCCCCATGGATATTGACTCATACTTTACAGCTTTCTTTGAAGGCAGCGGGAAGTGCAAGAATTATAAATGTAGCTTCTGAAGCTTCACGCAATCATGGAGAACTTAAGCTTCCTGAGGATTTGATAAATACATCTGATTTTTCGGCTAGAGGTTCGTCAGAGATATATGGAAAAACTAAGCTGCTTAATATCATGTTTACCGCTGAACTTGCTCGCAAATTCAAAGGAACCGGAGTTATTGTTCACGCATTAAATCCTGGTTTTAATGTAACGGGTTTGGGGCGTGAGTTATGGTTTGCACCTATACTTGAACGGGTATTGAAATTTCTTCATATTGGGAATCCACGTAAGGGAGCTGATATCATTATTCGTCTAATGATCGATCCAAAATATCAGGAGACCACAGGGGGATATTTTAATGTTGGAACAGGCAATCCAATAGTGCCCGTACATCCAGGTGGAGATAAGGAAATGGAGAATAAATTATGGAATGATACGCGTTTAGTAATACATCAGATAACTCAATGACAAAAAGAGCTGATCCTAAAGTAGAACTTTCTAAAATAGTGTCGGCTCTTTTTCATTTTGAATCAGCTCGTAAGCGATGTCGAAAGATGAAAATAAACTCGGATTTATTTGTGAAGTAAATTTGAATGTGTAATATTCTGAGTACTTTTGTCGCCATGCAGGAAGTAGCACAAATTTAAGGGAATATGTTGTTCAATATTCATGGTGAGGTAGAAGTAAGCGTTTATAAGTTATCTTTTAAAGGGGAGGGAACTTATGAGAAAAAATTGGCGGATGTCTAGCACATTAAGGCTTTTTTTTATACTGGTAGTCATTCTGCCGATCATCTTATTCTCCATCATTATTCTAAATATTTATAAGCGAGATATTCTTCAGCAAAATACATCACGATCTCAGCAAACGGCTCAAGCGATCTCCTATTCTGTTAGTCAGGAAATAAGGAGGTTGACGGGACTATTTGCTTCCATCGGTATGGACAGGGATGTGATGGCAAAGCTTTATGAAATTAATCGTAAGAGTGGAGTCGAGAAACAGCAGGCTTACTATGAGCTAAAGGTCTTAATAGAGAAGTACACGGCATCCATCTCAGGACGAGTACTGTCGGTGAACTTCCTATTTAAAGACCATCAATCCTATTCGTACTTAAAGAACTTGAATTTGGATGATTCTTATTTTCGCCAAAAAACGTGGTATGGGCAGGTGCTGAATAATCCCGATAGCGTTCATTTTCTGGGGATGATGCCCAATATTTTATATGGTAACTACAATCCTTACAATATGGTTGCTGCCCTATCTCCAAGTGTAATCAATCCTTTATCCCAGCTAGAAATGATTCTTTTTACGTTTGAGAGTAGTGCCTTTGATCATATTTTGCAGTCACGTGATAATACGGAATCCAGCCTTTTTATCGTCACAGAGGAAGGTCAAATTATCTCATCCAATACCCTTGCCTCTAGAGGGGGGGAATTCCAAATGCACTGGTTCGCAAATCGTGGGCCGCAGGAAAAAGGGTACGTTGTGGATGTTAATGGTGAAGATAGAAATTTGATAACCTACGCCAAGATTGATCAGACCGGATGGTGGCTTGTACAGTCTATTCCATATGCTGATCTAACAGCCAATTACCTTAGTGTGAATTATATCGTCTGGGTGTTTGCATTGATGATCATCTTAGCATTTATTCTTGTTTCATTTTACTTTGTATCTAATGTTACTAAGCCGTTAAATGAGCTTCTCCGGCAAATGGATCTGGTTACTGAAGGTGATTTAAACGCTAAATTTATGAGAACCGGCAGCCTGGAGCTAATTAAGCTTGGGCATTCTTTTAATCACATGACGGAGCGTATTCAGGATCTGCTCTACCATCATGAAAGGCAAGAGGTGGAGAAGCGAAAGGCGGAGTTTGCAGCACTTCAGTCGCAGATCAATCCACACTTTTTAATAAATACACTCAATTCAATCAAGTTTATGGCTTTAATCAGTAAAGCAGATAACATACGGAATATGACACATGCGCTAACTCGTCTACTGGCTTCTTCTTTTAATCGAGGTGGAATTCTGACTACGATTGATGAGGAAATAGATCATTTAAAGAATTATTTGTATATCATGGAGATTCGTTTTGGTAGACCCATTCAAACGAGATGGGAAGTAGATGAGGATTTAGCAGGTTATTATATATTGAAATTGCTACTACAACCTATTTTAGAAAACAGTATTATTCATGGACTAAAGAATGTTGACTATCCTGGTATCATCGAAATCATAGTGAGCAAACAAGCGGAAGATCTTCTTATAACTATAGCTGATAATGGTGTAGGCATGTTGGATATGGATGCTCAGGAATATGACAGCGTTGGTATACGCCATCAGCATTCTTTCAGTGGTATGGGAAACAGTAACGTTAATAAGCGAATTCAGCTACATTACGGGAGGCGTTACGGTTTAAAGTACGAGAAGAATAAACCTCAGGGAACGATAGTATCGATAAGACTACCGTTGATCGACACGCCGGAGGAAGAGATGCAGGATCAGTTGTTAGGTGAGGGAGGATGAAGCAAAATGCTGCGGAGGATCATAAAAGATCATAGTCCAGAGGGAAAACATCATTCATGTGTAACTTCAGAGGAGGTATGATGGTATAAACTTTTTTCGAAGGCTGTGATTAATAGAAGTGAAAATAATACTCCGTGTATCTTTAATAGGGATCATTTCTCTTATTTTTGTAGTTGGTTTCTTCTCTTTAAGGAAGTTCAGTCCCAAAGGAGGGGCAATAGAGCAACAACAGGGAAAGGTGAATCTGGATCAACCGATTAAAATAAAATTCGGCATGTGGGAAGCGAAGACAGATATCAAATTTTGGACGGAAAAAGTAAGAGACTACTCTAAAATTAAGCCTAATGTAACGGTTGAAGTAGAGACAATTCCCGATAATAGCGGTCAGTATTTAAAGGTTCGATTAGCAGCCAATGATTTGCCGGATATTTTTTACCTGAAGCCAGATGACCTACTCACTTACAAAGCAGTACTTCTTCCACTGGATGGATTAACCGCAGCAAAAAACAATAAATATCCCGCTAGATTAGATCATTCCATTCTTGGTCTACCACTTGTATCCTTCTCTGAATATGTCTATTACCATCCAAGTATCTTTCAAGAGGCCGGCGTAGAGATTCCGCAAACGATGGATGAATTTATGGATGTGATGATGAAGATTAAAGCGCATGGCAAATATATTCCGATTGCGATTGGCGGGAAAGAGAATTGGACGTTTTATCCTTTCACTGAGTTCGGACCGCCTCTACTATCCAAGGATGAAAATTATTTATCTTCAATCGCACAGACGAAACGTCCTTTCGGAAAAGGTTCTCCTTTCGAGAAAGCAGCAGTGATGATTAAGAAAATAGCAGAAAATGAACTAGCAGGGCCCGATGCACTCAATATTGGTGTGGATCAGGCAACGCTGCTGTTTCAAAATAATAAAGCGGCTATGCTTGCACTCGGTCAGTGGTATCTTAGAGATCATTTATCCAAAATGAAGGATGATAAAGATTTAGATGCGTTCACATTGCCCTGGAGAGAGACAACTTCAGAGCGTTTACAGGCAATCACTATGCCAGATCAATATATGGCAATCAATAAAAATTCCAAAAATACGGAAGAAGTTAAAGCGTTTTTGGAGTGGGTATTTAGCCGGGATGTTTACCAAGTGTATATTAATTATTCGCAAAATTCATCGACAGTGATCAATATTGAATCATTCCTGCCGTTCTTCAACAATGTTCAAGAGAAGCACCCCTTTGAGCCGTTTATGTACCTGGGGATCGATGAGAAGTTTGAAAAAGTAAAAAATGCCATACAGTTTGATGAAAAGAAGGCTGCACAAGAAATTTTTTCAGGTGCTGAGGTGTCCGATATTCAAGAAAAATTGAATGATGATTGGGAGATAGCGGTTGAGGCTTTGAGGTAATCCTATAGATCAATTATGGAGGGATTTATGATGAAATTTAAAGCTCTCATTGTTGATGATGAACCATTAGCTAGGTTAGCCCTCCGGGAGTATATATCCATTGCTTCGACCGATTTTGAGATTGCAGGGGAAGCAGGAGATGGTAAGGAGGCATTAAATATGCTGAAAATCCATCCAGATGTGGATCTAGTTCTGGCGGATATTCAAATGCCAAATATGAATGGAGTAGAGCTACTCGAAGCACTGAATAACACTACTCTTTCGAATCAACCATTAACCATCATGCTTAGCGCATACGGAGATTATTCTTTTGTAAGAGATTCCTTTGTGCTCGGCGCCTTTGATTACATTGTTAAAGCCAAGTTAGATGAAACTTATATTGCACCGGTACTGACTAAGACTGTGGATGAATTGAAGCGGCGGCAAAGCTCCTCAAAGACAGTATCAACCTTAGAGGACGTAGAAGCTTCGATCTGTTCCGTTCTGCATCGACTTTGCCTATCGGATTCTTTAGAAGTGACAGATGATGATATAACACCTTCGTTGGAGCTTGTTCGAAAGCATATGGGGGAAAAAAATCTGGAGGTTGCGCTTCTTAGGTTATCAGATACCGTTCAATTTGAAGATTCACACCGTATGATTATGCAGACGATACGAACGGTAACGAATCGAAGTAGAAGTGAAGGGATCTGCAAAGTATGCAGATATGATGACAGACATTATGTTTTGTTCTTCTCTTTTCCAGAGCAATGCAGCATCATCGCCATTCGTAGATTGACAGACATAATCTTGTCTGAGGTGAGCATGAGATTAAAGCAATTTATTAATTTGAAGTTATCTATGGGCATCAGTGATATTGTGGATGGTCATCAGCAGTGGAACCGATTATTCCGCCAAGCTGAACGATTAGCAGGGTTGAGTTTCTACCAGGGGTACAATCGATTATATTATCCGGAAGCTGAAAGACGTCCATCTATTAAGGAAAGTGACTGGAAAGAAGCATGGTATTTGGCTAGAACCGAAATGCTGAAGTCATTAAGTGATCCGGATTTAATGAAATGGCAGGAGGTCTATGAACACTGCTGTAGCTTGTTGATTCAGCGATACCCTTGTTCACCTGAGCTTATCAAATCAGATGTAGTCGATATGACTTGGGAGGCAAGCGCATTAATTTATCAAAAAGGCGTTTCTTGGGAAAAGCTTCATGATAAGCTGCCTTATCCCATCACGGATCATATTTATAAGCAGGAAACCTGGGAGAATACGGTGCATTGGTGCCGACTGTTCTTGGAACATCTGCATCAAAAGCTGCATCCGAAAGATCAACCCAAGGAATGCTTTCTTAGCCCTGTTGTTGCTAAAACGAAAGAGCTCATAGAGAAAAACTTTAACGAAGATGTCCATTTGTCGAATATTAGTCAGATTGTCGGTGTAAGCGAGAGCTATTTAAGTAAACAATTTTCCAAAGAAATAGGTGTTAATTTCATTCAGTTTCTGACGAATCTGCGAATCGAGAAGGCTAAAAAGGCGCTGGAGAGCGGAATGAAAATATACGAGGTATCTGAGCAAGTAGGATACGTGAATCCAGAACATTTCAGTCGTATTTTTAAAAAAATCACAGGGATTAGTCCTTTAGCTTATCGCAGAGAGAATGAATAACAAAAATAATCAATGTTGAACAAAATAAATCATGTGTATCCGATTTCAAAATCCATATGATAGGGGGGAGTTAAAATTCACGGGTGAAGGGATGTTCTTATGAGACGCAAACGATTCACATTCGCACTAATCTGTACGTTATGTTCTTCCATGTGGTTGAGTACAGTCCATGCTGAAAAAGTCTCTGACTTCGAGATGCAGACATCAGCTACTGAATCTGCTAATTCTACGTTCACCGTTACATTAAAGGGGAAAGATATTCAAGACTTATATGCATATGAAGCTAAATTTAATTTTGACCCGAAAGTGCTTGAGATTGTAAAAGCAGAAACGAAGATCAAAGGCTTTTCAGTATCTCCGATCGTTAAAAACAATGAAATTACGATAGCCCATACTAAGATTGGTAATGTGAATGGTGAAAAGGGTAATTTGGACATTGCCACGATTACCTTTAAAGCTAAAAGGGCTGGTACAACTGCAGTAAAATGGACCGCATTAAAGGTTCTTGATCGTAATCTGAAAGATCAGGAATTCACCCCGAATCAATCCTCAACATTCACCAAGATTTTCAGCGATATCGTCTCACATTGGGCGAAGCAAGATATCATGGAAATGGTCACTAAAGGAATTGTTGAAGGCATGGATGCCGACAGCTTTGCCCCTAATAATAACATCACTCGCGCACAATTCGCAGCTCTTATAGCCAGGGCATTAGATCTTACAGAAGGTTCTGGAAGTAATCCGTTTACGGATGTGAAATCAGGAGTTTGGTACGAAGATACGTTAAAGAAAGCTTATGCAGCCGGAATTATTAGTGGTTTGTCGAAGACGAAGTTTGCCCCGGAAAAAAGCATTACCCGTGAGGAAATGACGACGATGCTGATGCGTGCGAAAGCTTATGCTTCCGGCGTAAAGGTCGATAGTATGGCCTCAGATTCCACTACTGCATTTAAAGATGATAGTAAAATAAGCCCGTGGGCTAAAGCGTCGGTGGAGTTTGCCTTGAAATCAGGATTAATGAAAGGTAGAACTCAGACTACTTTTGCACCCAAAGAATCTGCCACAAGAGCCGAGTCAGCCGTTGTTATCAAGCGATTGTTAAATTCCAAGTAATACAAAAAAACATATAATGACGTACCTTCTTATGGAAGGAGGGCTCATTATGTCCTTGTGATGTCAAAAACATACAATTAAAGGAAATATGTGAATTGATAATGTTCATTCTACTTATATTTAAGTGAAAAGAGGTCGTAGAGATGAGAAAACGTTACAAAGCGGTTAGCTTGCTATTGACGTTGTTGCTAGGGGTACAGCTTGGCTTGCCATCGGCAGCCGTATTCGCGGCTCAAGAATCGGACGTGTATTTCAGAGATTACAATGATGGCAACATCGACGGATGGGCTGCAGCTAAGGGGACCACTACTTTTTCGGCGGATCAAGGTGCTGTTAAGGCGGTGACACAAGGGGTTGTTATTTTAGCAGACCAAGATTCACCTCAGGTTGCCAATGCTGAATATGAGGTGAAGTTAAAATTTAGTCAGCCTGCCACACGATTTGGACTGGTCTACCGATTCGTCGATAGCAATAACTACAATGTTATCCAATATGATGCGGGTTCTTGGGGCTGGGATGCAATGAAAGGAGGGACGGAATCGTATGGAAATATTACGGCTCCTAGTTTTACCTTTGCTGCTGACCAACAGTATACCCTCAAATTGCGATATGAGAAAGGTAGCGTAGCTTTATCGATCGATGGCAATAACGTGTTTACGACGAGTCTTCCTTCATTATCGACAAGTGCAGGGAAGATTGGACTTCGCAGCTGGTTTAATAACAAGACCCTATGGATTGACGATGTGAAGGTAACTCCAATTGTATCAACAGATCCAGTACCAAAGCCGATTACGATTACTGAAACGCTAAGCTCGGACACCATGAAGGTTGAAATCGATAAAGAGTTCCCACGGGTTAAACAATACACATGGTTAGACAGCGGCGCGGAAATGTATGGACAGTTAAATGGATTTAATGAAATAAAAATCAATGAGAAGTCCTATTTCGTTGTCGCTTCTGATTTTAGTAAAAAAGCAGCAGATGCCACTCATGGTGAGTCTGCAGCCTACACGCTTCAGATTCCAGAAATTAAAGTGAATCTCAAAGTTGAAATGGAGGTTCAGGATAACATTCTTCAGTTCAAAGTGGCCAGCATTGAAGAGAATGGTACTGAAAAAGTGAAAACGATCGAATTCCCTGATCATGACCTTGTCTCTGTAATTGGAACCCAGCCTACAGCGCAGGAAACGGCTGTCCGGATAACTGGGGGCTGGAACGTTGTACAGGACGAATTTAACGACCTTAAGACGGGAGTAGCAGACGTGAGTGGGGGACGTGCATATGCATTCGTTAACTCCGACGTCTTAGCTGCGAGTGTAATCACTAATGTAGTAAATGGCTTTGATAAGGTACGTATTAAGGTAGGCGATGATACAGCACTCCATACAAAGAAAGCAGCGTTATCAGGAGGATCATGGGTTTATCGTGGAAGTACTGTGCTTGATCCGGAGCCACTGCCTTGGGCTAAGGTTGTACTGACTCCAGATGCGAATGGAGACAAAGTTGTTGACTGGCAAGATGGAGCCATTGTATATCGTCAGAATACAGATGCTCCAACCGGCAGTGAAATGATAAGGGACAATATCTCCTATATCAGCATGAACATCGGATCTACTACAACCTCTCCGTTTTTGCGTGCTTTTGATAATGCGAAGAAGATCTCTAATCTCACGGATGGCTTTGGACAGCTGATTCTATTCAAAGGATACCAAGCGGAAGGTCATGATGACTCTCACCCAGATTACGGCGGCCATATCGGTATTCGTCAGGGTGGAGAGAAGGATTTTAATTATATTTTGAGTGAAGGCAAGAAATACAATATCCGTGGCGGTGTACACATTAACGCAACAGAATACGCGCTGGATGCTTTCGGTACCAAAATGGAAAATATGAATCAGCCATTGAGTAAAGGCTGGGGCTGGCTGGATCAGACATTCTATGTTAACAAAACCAAAGATGTGGAATCCGGTGAATTGAAAAGACGTCTGGATATGCTGAAAAGCGATACAGGTGACAACCTTTCCTTTGTATATGTAGATGTATATGATGGTGCCGATTACAATGCGAAGAAACTCGCAGATTATATCAATGGTAACGGCTGGATGCTCGGTACAGAATTTGCAGGACCTCTGTTTGAGCAGGCAGCTTGGGTTCACTGGGGAACAGATCCGGGGTACCCGAACCAAGGTGACGACAGCAAGGTTACCCGTTTCCTACGGAATCAATCGCTGGATGGCTTCTTAACAACCCCTTTACTGAAAGGGAATAAGCAGGTAGGCGTGGGTTATTGGCAGAACAGTGCTCCATTCTACAGCTACCAATCAACTAGTGCGGCATTCTTCAATCACAATCTACCAACAAAATATATGCAGCATTTCCCGATCATCAAGATGACCGATAACCGTATCGATTTTGAAAAGAAGGTTGTAGTTGAACGTAAGCAGGACGGTAAGATCCATTTAAGTAAGGATGGTCGTGAAATCGCTATCATGACAGATAGCAGCAACATTAGTGACAGTACGGTCTTTATTCCATGGAGTCCTGAGACAGAAGATAAAATCTATCACTGGAATCCAGCGGGTGGCCAAACGACTTGGAGTCTTCCAGACTCATGGAGTAACGTAACGACGGCACAGTTATATAAGCTGACAGATTTAGGACGTGAGCATGTTGGCAGTGTAGAAGTAACTGGAGGTAAAGTCACACTTACCGCGCAGCCGGGGATTGGTTATGCCCTATATAAGACAACAGCTGCTGAAGAGCCGGAAATGGTATGGGGCGAAGGGAGTTCGGTAAAGGACCCTGGCTTTGACAGCCAAACATTCGGTAGCTGGAAGAAATCTTCCACAGCTGCAAGTGATGATCACATTAAATTTGTGAAGAACAGTAACGCCGATGACCAGCTTCAAGTGAAGGGTCCTGGTGATGCAGTAATTCAGCAGGAGATTACCGGACTTACACCGGGCAAGACGTATTCTGCATCAGTATGGGTGAAAGTAGATGGGAAACGCACCGTGGAAATCGGTGTGAAGCAAGGGGCTGACAAGGTTGTCAATACACTGGATAACACAGAGCATGGCTTTTTAGCCCAGCAGCATAAATATGTGAGCACGAACTTCCAGCGGGTTAAGGTTACCTTTGATGCGGTTAGTGAGACCGCCAATCTCTATTTGAATGTAGAAGATGGAAGTTCGACTGTAACCTTTGACGATGTAAGAGTATGGGAGAATCCAACCAAGACTGACGCTGGTAATTCTGTATTGTTCGAGGATTTCGAGAACGTTGATGAGGGCTGGGGTCCCTTCGTTTATTCTAAAATAGGTCCAGTTCGTACGCATTTAGTTGAAAAAGGCGACAATCAGATCATGAATTATGTTCTGGATGGTAATTGGTCGCTTAAAACGAATGAAGATGCAACCGGTGAATGGCTGCGTACATTGCCTCACACGCTCCGAATGAAGGAGGATAACCGTTACCATCTGACGATGGACTACAATTCAGATGAGACGGATATGTACACAGTGGCTATTCGAGTGAAGGAGAATGGGGTAGTTCGTGATCTGGTGAGTGAGAATTTGAAAGAAGGACGCGACACGCTGGATCTATCTTTTACAACCGAAGGGGCGAAAGATGCCTATCTGGCCATTATCAAAAACAAGCTGAATAGTCAGAAGGAGTTAACCGGTACACTGGTGGTCGATAACATTCGCGTCGATGATGAGGGTGCGATCGTTCCGGAGGAAGGTGTACTTGTTTCGACTATTACACTAACGCCAAATAAGATGGATCTGAACAAAGGACAGTCAAGCACTGTTAGCGCTCAGGTAAAACCAGCAAATGCTCAGGACCGGACACTGCTCTGGACTTCTGACCATCCGGAAATTGTAACGGTGGATCAGGCCGGAAAAGTTACTGCACTTCAAGCGGGAACAGCCATCATTACTGCTACCGCAAAGGATGGAAGTAAAAAAAGTGCAACCTCGACGATTAATGTGTATATGCCTAACAAGCAAATTCCACAATCGCAAATGACTGCAATGGCGAGTAGCTTCCAGCCTGGAGGTGAAGCGAGTCTTGCACTCGATGGAGATATGTCTACAATCTGGCATACGAAATGGACCCCGGCACACTTACCGGAATCCATTACTTTGGACCTCGGAGGCAAATATAACATTAATCAATTCAATTATTCACCTAGAGTATCTGGAACCAATGGAACGATTACAAGCTATAACCTGTACACGAGTGTTGACGGAACGAATTTCACAAAAATTGCAGATGGATCATGGTCCCTCGATCAGACCACAAAAATTGTTCGCTTTACAGCTATAGAAGCAACACATTTGAGACTTGAGGCTATAGAAGGCGTGGGTACCTTCGCATCTGCTGCAGAACTCAATGTGTTCAAGACAGAGGATGAGGCAGAAGCAGTAAAAGTTACAGGCGTCGTTATGGATAGAGAACGGCTAGAGATTAAAGTAGGCAGCACGGGCGAATTGAACGCTGTGATAGAGCCTCTGAATGCTTCGAATAAAAAAGTGCTCTGGAGCAGCAGTGATGAAGCTGTAGCAACCGTTGAACAGCAAGAAGGTCATGCTCTAGTTAAGGGATTGAAGGTAGGCGAAACCGTAATTACGGCAACGACAATGGATGGGGGCTTCTCTGCGACCAGCCGTGTCATCGTAATAGAAACAGACGGCGAGTTAAAATCTTCCTCTACTTTGACAGCGCCAAGTCAAGTTCAGCCAGGAGAAGTGTTCAAAGTTCAATATGGACTACGGAATCTGTCTGATAAGATTTTTGCGCAGGACATCGCCCTAGAGTATGCCGCGGATGTTATGGAATTCGTTGAGGCGCGTTCGTTAATTAGTGGGGTAAGCGTTATTGATTCAATCAACAGCACCCCAGGTAAACTTCGCTTTATTGTAGCAAGTGAAGGTGCGACCCATGGAATTAGTAACAGTGCAGATGTCCTCGAATTAACCTTTAAAGCGAAGGAAGTTAACCAAACGGTAATTGGGGCAATCGCCGTTAAGAGTGCAATCATTTCAGATGATCAGGGTAAAGAAATTTCGGCAGCGATCTCTTCCGTAAACGTAGAGATTGGTAAGAAAGGAACGCAAGGCGACATTAACGGTGACGGCAAAATAACGATTGGTGACCTGGCAATGGTTGCAGCGCAGTACGGCAAGACTACAGCAAGCCCTGATTGGGAGAAAGCGAAGAAAGCAGATATTGACGGTGACGGCAAAGTCGGGTTGGAAGATTTGGTTATTTTAGCACGCAAAATTGTAGAGTAATCAAGATCATAGGCCAGGTACATGTGTGAGTAACTAAACATGATGTACCTGGTTTTTTTCAAAATTGATGATTTGACTAGTAGGGGGATGACAGATGAAAAAATGGTTGTACGGCTTTACAGTTTTTTGTCTAGTGCTTTACTCTACTCCACTACCATTTGCAGCAGCGGCTGAAGCAGAGAATGCTAAACCAAAAGTGATACCAAGTTTACAAGAGTGGACTGGCGGTAGTGGTTCTTTCAAGATGACTGACAGTTCCAGAATCGTAGTCCCCACGAGTGAATGTTTATGTGAACTACCAGCTACCGCAGAGGTCTTTCAAGCGGATCTTAAAGAATTAACTGGATATGATTTGCCAATTGTTCAAAATAAGCCTGCTTCTAAAGGGGACTTCCTGCTTAGGCTCGATAAGACAGCTGATGAATCGATTGGCAAGGAAGGCTACTACTTTGAAGTAGGAGATTATGTGGAAATACATGCAAACACTGAGACCGGTGTGTTCTATGGAACAAGAACGGCACTACAAATTTTGGAGCAAGATCCTGAGAAGGCAAGCATTGTAAAAGGGATAGCGAAGGATTTTCCTAAGTATGGAGAACGCGGTTTTATGCTTGATGTAGGACGCAAGTTTTTCACGATAGACTTCCTGAAGGATTACGCCAAATTTATGTCCTACTACAAAATGAATGATTTCCAGCTCCATCTGAACGATAACGAGATTTTTAAGGATAACAGCAGGGAGCATTGGAACAAATATACGGCTTTCCGTTTAGAAAGTACCAAGTATCCGGAATTAACGGCAAAGGATGGACACTACACGAAACAGGATATGCGTGAATTGCAGGACATCGCCAAAATACGGGGGCTTAACATCACGCCGGAAATTGATACCCCCAGCCATGCTCTTTCATTTACAAAGGTTAGACCAGATCTGGTTAAGGATAATTTGCCTGTCGATCATCTGGATATTACACGTCAGGAAACGGTCAATTTCATCAAGGATGTGTGGGACGAATATTTAGATGGGGAATGGTTTGATTCAGAAACGGTTCATTTTGGAGGCGATGAATTCGCACCTAATGATCGGACTACTTTTGAGAAGTATCGCGAGTTTTTGAACACGATGAACGAACACTTAAAGAGCAAGGGAAAGAAATCAAGAATGTGGGGTAGCTTGAGTGCATTTCCAGGCACAACGGTTGTAGATAAGGATATTGCCGTAAACGCCTGGAATAACGGTTGGCAAGATCCGGTAGCATCGGTGAGAGATGGATTCAAAATTATCAATACGGTGGATTCCACGCTCTACATTGTACCGAAAGCTGGATATTACCATGATTATCTGGATTCACAGTGGTTGTTTAATAACTGGGACCCAACGAACTTTGGTGGAAATACGAAGCTGCAGGAAGGTGAGCCGAACCTGCTCGGTGCGATGTTTGGAGCTTGGAACGATATGATGGGCAAGAAAGTAAGTGAGGCGGACGTCCACGATCGTGTGAAGAAAGCGATGCCTGTCCTTGCAGAAAAGATGTGGAGAGGCCAGTCCACGGACAGCACATTCACCGAGTTCCAGCAATTGTCAGCGAAGCTAGGCGAAGGTCCTGGAACGAATTTATTACATGAAGTGAATACGGCCACTGATCTTGTTGTTCATTATCCATTTGAAGAAGGCGCGCAGACGGTCTCTGATCAGTCCGGAAATTCCTATGATGCTACATTAGGAGCTGGCGTTACTCGCGTGGATGATGGAAAAACAGGAAAAGGCGTACGGTTTGCAGGGACTTCAGATCATATTCAAACACCGCTTCAAGTAAAGGGCTTCCCTTGGACGGTCTCCACGTGGGTTAAGCTTAATGATCAACAAGAAGCAGATGAAAAAATACTGATGGAATCCGAATATGGTGCAATTAAGCTGAAGCAGAAAGGGACACCAAATGCCGGATTCACCCGAGAGGGCTATGATTACAGCTTTAATACAGCGATTCCTGTTGGGCGCTGGGTACATGTTGCCTTCAGAGGAGATCTAAATGGAACTTCTCTGTATATTGATGGAGATCTAAAAGGCTCTGTTGCTGTAACTACAATGCTACCTGCGGCTATAATCGGCAGTTCATCCAAAGCATTCACTGGACTACTGGATGAATTCAAGATTTTTAATCGGGTACTATCAGGAAGAGAAATTGCGGAGGAAGCAGGATCACCCGCTTGGACCATCAATTTAGCTGCTCACAAAACAGCAGTAGCTTCTTCCGTCGAAGTACCTCAATTTCCGGCTAGTCTTGTAGTGGATGAGGTTGATACGGGTGCTTCTCGCTGGTCCTCTAAATATACCGACAACGAGTGGATCTATGTTGATTTAGGCCAAAGTACTGACATTAGCAAGGTTATTTTCAAATGGGAAAGTGCTTATGCCAAAGGCTATAAAGTTCAAGTATCCGATAATGCGGAGAACTGGCGGGACGTTTACACGACTAACGCTGGCATTGGCGGAGTAGAGATTGTCAAATTCCCAACTGAACAAGCGAGATATGTCCGAATGTTAGGTACGAAGCGAGTGGGAACCTATGGTTACTCCATGTATGAATTTGAAGTCTACGCTCCTAACCCAGAGGATCCTGTAGAAGTTCCAGCGCCTGTGAGATATTCAGCGAGCTTTGAGAATAACTCGCTCGAAGGCTGGGAGCATGTCATCGGTAAAGGTGTCGGACGTATGGAGCTTGTAGAAGCACCTGATCAAGCGGGTGAGCATGCCGTTAAGTTCACCTCCAACAGTGTAAATAATCTGTTTATCGATCAGCAATCTCCGAGCATTGGAGACGGTGAGATCGAGTTTAAGATTACGCCGCAGAGTGATGTTATACGAACGGGTGTTATTTTGCGCTATGTCAATAATGATGCTTGGGCTTCTATAGGCTTTGATCAAGGTGCTTGGTACTGGGTGAACGCTCAGGATTCGTACGGTTTATTGAGCAATGCTCAGGCCGCCAAATTGAAAAAAGGCACAACATCGACCGTAAAAGTGAAGTTTGAAGGGAAACATGTAACGCTGATTATCAATGGAACGACTTATTTCGATGATGCTATTGCACAGATCCCAACAGACGCTGGGAAAATGGGGGCTAGAGTATTCGGTCCTTCAGTTACCGTGTTTGATAATTTTATGTACAGCAATAACGTTCCTGAAGTTCCGGTAACCGGTATCAAGCTGGATAAAGCTGAGATTTCGATGAAGGCCGGAGAAACACAAACGCTAAGTGCCTCCCTTCAACCGGGGAATGCAACAAATAAACAGGTGACCTGGAGTAGCAGCGATGCCGCTATTGCGACTGTTCAAGTTCAAGGCGGGAAGGCTGTCGTAACTGCGTTAAAGGCAGGTACCGCTGATATTACTGCAACTACCGTATCCGGCGGATATAAAGCGGTGAGCAAGATTACGGTGGCAAGGGAGGTTCCAGGTGAAGCAGCAACAAGCTTAGCTGCTCCGCAAACCATTCCTTATGGTCAGAATTTCGATATAACGTTAGGCCTACACAATGTTACAAAGGCGGTGTATGCACAAGATATCACGATTGCATTCGACGCTTCACTAATGGATTATGTATCCGCTAATGCGTTGGTGGACGGCGTGAGTATCCTTGAGACGAAGAATACAGAAGGCACTGTACGTCTGATTCTGGCTAGCCAAGGTTCAGGGAGTGCGATTAAAGGGGATGTTGATGTAGCTAAGATTACCTTTAAGGCTAAGGATCTGACAGAACCCCAAACCGGACGTATTACTGTAAAGCGTGCAACGCTTGGGGATAGCGATGGACAGGAAATAAGCGCAGCCACTTCCTCGGCTCAGGTGGAGTTTACAACAACAGTGCCAGAACCTTCTAAGGATTTGAATGGTGATGGCAAAGTCAGCATCGGCGATCTGGCTATTGTCGCAGCTAACTACGGAAAGAGTTCTGCAGACCCAGATTGGGATAAGGCGAAACGGGCAGACATCAATAGTGACGGCAAGGTCGATCTGACGGACCTGGTGCTTATAGCTAAAGACATTGTGATTGAATAACAATAGCAGCTTGAATCCAAGCGGCAAGACAAGGAATTCAAACTACAGTGGAGGCTTTATCCTGTCTTGCCGCTTCATTTGAATGGAGGGAATGGATTGAGATCAATTTATAATCGCTTTGGTATGTGGATGCTGGCATTGATGATCCTTATGGTTACAGGGCTCATGATTCGCCCGGAAACCGCCCATGGTGCTTCCGTTGGTAACATTTCTGACTTCGTAAAGAAAGATAATAACACGTTTGAGATTACGTCAGGCTCTGTCAAGATTAAAGTGATTTTTCAGCGGGAGGATATGTTCCGGATTTGGCTTGGTGTGAACGGGCAATTCAAGGAATTGTCAGGAAAAAGCGCGGAAAAGCCGATCGAGCCAATCGTCATCAAGGATGATTTCGGACCTGTTAACGTAAAGTGGTCTGATGAAGGTACGTATTACAAGATGGAAACAGGAAAATTCGTGCTGAGAGCCTACAAAAATCCGTTAAAGTTCGCCATGTACAAAAGTGACAACCAAACGGTGGTGTGGGAAGAATCAACTAGCTTGAACTATAACGGACAGTCAGCCTCACAACAGCTTATCCGGGGTGAGGATGAATATTTCTACGGCGGCGGTATGCAGAATGGATTCTTCAATCATCGTGATCGCAAAATTACTATCGCTAACAACTATGGGGATTGGGGAAGCGGCACGGTTTCGAATCCTGCGCCATTCTACTTGAGTACTGCAGGATACGGAGTGCTTCGAAACACTTTTCAAAGCGGTACTTATGATTTTGATTCGACCGTCAAGCTGACGCATAACGAAAACCGGTTTGATGCTTATTATTTCTACGGTGAGACAATGAAAGATATTTTGAACGCTTATACAGATCTTACAGGTAAACCATCCTTGATTCCTCGTTGGGGTATGGGACTTGGTGATGCGGATTGTTACAACAGAGATCCAGAAAAGACCTCCGATGTCGTTAACCTTATTGCTAAAAAGTATCGGGAAAATGATATGCCTGGAGCCTGGATTTTGCCGAATGACGGATATGGTTGCGGTTATACGGATCTAGGCAACACCGTTGACGAACTACATAAGGAAGGTTTCTATACCGGACTATGGACTCAAAATGGTGTTGATAAAATCGCGCAAGAAGTTGGCGTAGAGGGTACAAGGCTCGCTAAACTCGACGTTGCCTGGGTGGGACCTGGATACGATTTCGCCCTGGGCGCCAGCAAACAGGCGTTTACAGGAATTGAAGATAACTCTGATGACAGAGGTTATGTCTGGTCCGTTGGTGGTTGGGCAGGTACCCAGCGATATTCTACCGTCTGGTCCGGAGATCAGTCGGGCAACTGGGAATACATTCGATTCCATATCCCATCGATGATCGGAGCAGGGCTATCTGGGATGCCGTACTCAACCGGAGATATTGATGGGATTTTCGGAGGAAGCGCTAAAACCTACGTTCGAGACTTACAGTGGAAGATCTTCACTCCAATCCTGATGAACATGTCTGGTTGGTCAGCCAAAGATAAGCAGCCTTGGGTATGGGGAGAACCTTATACGAGCTATAACAGGGATGCTTTGAAGCTAAGACAGCAATTGACACCATACTTGTATACCTATCTCAATGAGTCTTACGAGTCCGGAGCTCCGATCATGCGGGGAATGATCTATTCTTATCCGAATGATCCGAACTCCAAAGGAACTTTAACACAGTATCAATTCATGTCCGGGGAATCGTTCCTGGTTGCGCCAGTATATACCGACACGACTATGCGAAACGGAATATATCTTCCAAAAGGAAAATGGATCGATTACTGGACAGGAGAAGAACATTACGGTTCAAAAATGTTAGACGAATACAATGCTCCACTGGATCGCTTGCCGCTTCTAGTAAAGGGCGGGGCTATCATCCCGATGTATCCTGAATCGTTATACGACGGTCAGGTTCCTCCTGATCCAATTACTTATGATATTTATCCTTATAAATCGTCAAGCTTTACGATGTATGAAGATGATGGTACATCGAAGGAGCATCGTACAGGCAAATTTGCCAAAACATTAATAACCTCCATCGCTCCTGAGCAAGGGAGTGGAGACTTGATTATCAAGGTTGGAGCAAGCGTAGGTGACTATAAAGGCAAATTGGAGTCACGTAAGAATCAGTTTACAATCCACATGCCAGATCACCCGGAGGCTGTTTCTGTAGATGGAACATCCTATCCTGAATTGCAGTCCAAAGCAGCATGGGATGGCGCAACAAGTGGCTGGTACTATGCTAAGCAAGATAAAGGCGGCATCCTGTACATTAAAACACCATCCATATCCACTGATAAGGAATTTATTGTGAAAGTCGCAGGCTTTACAGCAGATACGACTCCACTTGTAGATGCTGTCAAAATTGAGCTGCCTCAGGTGGACACAGACCCAAGTCGTATTCCGCAGGAAGATATGATTGCAACTGCAACGAATGCGGCTTCGGATACACCGGCAGCTAATGTGCTGGATGGCAGCTATGAATCGATATGGCTTTCTTCAGCAAATGCTGGAAGTAAGCAGAGCATCACTTTAGACCTGGGGATTAAACAGTATGTGAATAAAATGAAATACTTGCCAAGACAGTACGGTGGCAAAGACGGCACAATTACAGGTTACAAGCTGTATACGAGTATGGATGGAACCAACTATACGCTCGTAAGCAGTGGACAATGGAATGATGACAAACTAGAGAAGACGGTGAATTTTGATACAGTTGAAGCTGTTTTTGTGAAACTTGAAGCGACAGAAGCTGTTGGGGGTGTCGTATCTGCTGCAGAGATCAATCTGTATCGTGATCTATCACAGCCTTCACCGACAGTGATACCTAAAAATGAGATGACAGCCTCAGCGAAAAGCTTTCAGCCTGGTGCGGAAGCAGCTAAAGCGATTGATGGGGACCGGAATTCCGCATGGCATACGAAATGGGATGGATCCGATAAGCTCCCGCAATCCATCATTCTCGATTTAGGTAAGGTTCGCAATGTTAGCCAATTCCGGTATGCACCACGTCTGGATGCTGGGAACGGAACCATTACCTCATACAACCTTTACGTCAGCACAGATGGAGAAGCATATACGAAGGTATCCAGTGGTACCTGGCTCAGAAACAACTTGAAAAAATACATCCTTTTCGATAGTGTTTCCGCCCGCTATGTGAAGCTTGAAGCAGCTGTTGCACTTGGAGGGTTCGCTTCGGCTTCGGAGGTCGATGTCTATGAGGCGCCGAAGGCAGCTCCTGAAGTTCGATTGATTTCAGAAGGTAAACCTGCTACAGCGGACAGTGAGGATCAAGCGCATCCGGCTGGCCTCGCTAATGATGGGAATGTGGACACATTCTGGTCAGCAGCGGATAAGAACAATAGCCATAGCTGGACGGTTGATCTCGGTATGATGCATTCCATTAAATCCTCCGAAGTTTCTTTTGAACACAGTAACAAGGCTTATCAGTACAAAATTGAAGTTCGGGAAACCGCGAACTCCAATTGGATTACAGTAACGAATCGAACGAATAATCAGGAAACTGGCACCATTCAGGATACATTTGGAAGCCAGGGTAGATTCGCTAGAATTACGATCACCGGACTGCCTGATGCTCAATCAAAGGCTGCTATTCGTGAATTCAAGCTGTTCGGCATCCCGCTGGAAGACGGACAAAAGGTTACTGGCATAAAGCTTGACCGTGAGACACTCTCACTTAAGGCGTTGGACGCACCGGTTCAATTGAAAGCGAGCATTGAGCCTGAGAATGCCGGTAATAAGACAGTTAAGTGGGTAAGCAGTGATCCTGGTGTTGCCGGCGTGGACAGTAAGGGAATGGTCACACCAAAAGGGCAGGGTACGACATCGATTACCGCGACGACGGAAGAAGGCGGATTTACAGCAACAAGTGTGGTGACGGTTACTGGACAAAGCAACCTAACCGAAATTCCGCAAAGTCAAATGAGTGCAGAGGCTACGAGCTATGAAGCAGGTGAAAACGATCCGAATTTGGCATTGGACGGCGATCCGGATACACATTGGCATACGAAGTGGTTTAACGTTGATCCACTTCCGCAATCGATTATGGTGAATCTGGGCGGAAAGTATACCATCAGCAAGCTAGGATACTTACCTCGGCCGGATGAAGGCAATGGCACAATTACTGCTTACAACGTGTACACAAGCACCGATGGTGTGAATTACACGCTCATGACAAGCGGGAACTGGCTGCGAAGCAAACAGCTCAAGGAAGTAAATTTCGCTCCGGTGGAAGCGACTCACATTAAGCTGGAAGCTGTAAAAGGCGTGGGTGAATTCGCATCCGCAGCCGAGATAACAGTGTATCAAGTGCAGCAGGAAACGGCTCAAGTGCAAGCCGTATTGAGTGCTGATGCATCCGTTACTTCCGGCAAGCCTTTTGTTGTCCGGTATGATGTGAACAATATCTCCGGGAAGGTATTTGCACAGGACATCACCATTCAGTACGATGCTGACCGCATGGATTATGTGTCCGCTAAATCACTGATCCAAGGTGTTGCGATTGTTGAAGAGACAATTAAAACACCTGGAAAGCTTCGTTTGATTATGGCGAGTGAAGGTGCGGAATACGGATTAAGCGGAAATCAACAAATTGCCGAACTGACATTCCAGGCAAAAGAAGTATCTGAGACGGTTACCGTTAATATCAGCGTGTCAGAGGTACTGCTAGGTGATGAAGACGGAGCAGAGACCGCAACTGCTCCAGCTACAATCTCTGTAAAAGTGAAACCAGAACAAACAGGAATATCAGGCGATCTTAACGGCGACGGAAAAGTCAGCATTGGTGACCTGGGTATCGTTGCTGCACACTACGGCAAAGACTCATCAAGTCCTGATTGGCAGCAAGCGAAGCGTGCGGATATGAATGGTGACGGTAAGATCGATATTACAGATCTTGCTCAATTAGCGAAACAAATCGTAACTCAATAACACACGCTAACATCCTGAACAAAATTTAAAAGATGAAGGTGAGAAGAATTTGAACATTAGTCGATGGTACAAAAAGGCGTTAATGATGACCATTATCGCCGTGGTTTTAAGCTGTGTATCTTTTACGAACCCTGTAGTGAACGCAGATGCATCTGATCCTACACCTTCTGCTACTTTAGTAGGGAGTAAGAAGGTTGTTGCGCCGGGGGAGTCTTTTACCGTGAAGTATGGGATCACCAGTGTCTCCAGTGATGTGTATGCACAGGACATTACCTTTGAATTTGATCCGGCTGTCATGGAATACCTTCCAGGTTCAATCCGCTCACTGCAGGAAGGCGTAATTATTATCAATGAACCATCTACAAGTACTCCCGGTAAGCTACGGGTTCTCTTGGCAAGTTTGGGTAGTCAGTATCCGATTACTAGCGATGCTGAAATTGTTGAACTTGGTTTCAAAGCAGCAGATGTAACACAAGACACAGAGGGAGTTATCCGGCTTACTCAAGCGATAATAAGTGACAGTCAAGGGGAAGAATCCGTGCTCCAACCGGCATCCTTAACCATTCAGATCACAGTAAATACAGGATTACCTGGAGATCTTAACGGCGACGGCAAAATGAGTATCGGCGATTTAGGTATCATGGCCGCGCATTACGGTAAGGATTCCTCCAGTCCAGATTGGAGTAAGATTATGCACGCAGATCTGAACAAGGACGGCAAAATAGATATTACTGATCTTGCTGCACTTGCGAAAAAGATTGTGGAGTAGTAGGTTGCCTCATTTTTACAATCAGTGGTTGTTATTATGAGAGGGGATCAACGCATGCCAATCGGTAAAAGTAGATTAGTCAGAAAGACTGCAATTCTACTATCTGTATGGATCGCTTGCTCGCAGCTACTTATCAGCATACTTCCGTCTAATGGTGTTTTGGGTCCAAAAGTGTATGCAGATGTTCAGTCGGCAGCTGAAACTGCGCCTACGGCAGATAAGGATTTGTCATTATGGTATCAAGCACCGGCCACGAACTGGGAGACGCAGGCGCTCCCTATCGGAAATGGTTATATGGGTGGCATGGTATTTGGTGGTGTTGAGCAGGAGCGAATTCAATTTAATGAAAAGACACTGTGGAGCGGTGGGCCTGGAGCAGATTCAAATTACCAATATGGTATTAAAGACGGTGCTCAGCAACATGTTGAGACCATAAGACAGCTTCTAAAAGAAGGGAAAATTAATGAAGCTAAGGCTCTTGTAGGGAAGATTACTGGTGTTATGGGTGCTGGTGATAGTTCTTTCGGAGCGTATCAAGCATTTGGTGACGTGTTCTTAGATTTTAACCGTCAGTCAGCGTATACGGTAACAGCGAGCTCGGATAATCCACAATACGGCGAGCCTATTTCCAATTTAACCGATGGTTCGATAAATACGAAATGGTATTCAGGTGATGGAGCACCACCTTTTTGGGTGCAGTGGGCATATGAAGAGGCTAAGGTAATTACCGGCTATTCGTTCACTTCAGGGAATGATGTGCCTGATCGGGATCCGAAGAGCTGGACGCTGAAAGGCTCGAATGACGGGCAGCAGTGGACCCCGCTAGATAATAGATCCAATGAAGAGTTTGCAAGCCGCAAACAGAAGAAATCATATACTTTTTCCAATGCTACAGCTTATAAATTCTATAAATTCGATCTTGTAAGCAAGGGTGGTACGAAAATTCAATTGTCCGAGATGGAGATGACAAGCGCATCGGGGAATAGCGGTGCTCAGACGTACTCTGATTATCGGCGTGAATTGAATCTTAATGATGCCATGGCAAGAGTGTCCTATACTTCGGGCAATGTAAAGTTCAAGCGTGAGTATTTCATCAGTTATCCGGATAAGGTCATGGTGTTGAGACTGACAACGGATGAGCATCAGCCGATGACCTTCGATGTTCGCCTTACTGGAGCTCAGCCGTCCAATACGGTGAAGGGGGAAGGAAATAAACTGACGCTAAGTGGAAAGGTACCCAGTAATAAGATGGCATACGAAGCGCAGCTTCAAGTACAGCATGAAGGAGGAACTGTAACAGCGAAGGATGGGAAACTTACTGTGAACGGTGCGAGTGTTGTCACAATCCTGATGACTGCTGCAACAGATTATGCCAATAATTATCCAACGTATAAGAGTGACAAGACGCCAAAAGAAATTGTAGAAGCGAACCTAAACGCAGCATCCGCTAAATCATTCAATCAGTTGCGTGCATCCCATTTGACAGATTATAAGGAACTGTTCGATAGAGTCTCACTTGAACTTGGTGGGGTTGCTACAAATCTTCCTACGAATGAGCTTTTGAATGGTTATAAAACGAATGCTAGTGACGGAGAGAAAAGAAGCTTGGAGGCATTATTTTTCCAATATGGTCGTTATTTGCTTATCGCATCCTCCCGGGAAGGCTCACTGCCTGCTAACCTACAAGGGGTATGGAACCAAGTAAATAATCCACCATGGAACAGTGACTATCATACGAATATCAATGTGCAGATGAATTATTGGCCTTCCGAGGTTGTTAACTTAGCGGAAACCGATATTCCGTACATTGATTATATTGATTCCCTGCGCGAGCCGGGTAGGGAAACAGCCCAAAGACATCATGGAATTGAAGGGGAAGGCTGGGCGATTCATACCGTCAACAACCCATTTGGTTATACTGCGCCAGGCTCTGATTTTTATTGGGGCTGGTCACCGGCTGCTAACGCCTTCATGGTGCAGCAGGTGTGGGATCACTATGCTTTTAGTGGAGATAAAGATCTTTTAAGAGGCCAAGTGTATGACATTATCAAGGAAACAACACAATTCTGGATTAAATACCTGGTCGAAGATTCAGACGGAAGTCTAGTATCATCTCCTTCCTACTCTCCAGAGCAAGGGGATATATCCGTCGGTGTGTCTTATGATCAGGAATTAGTCTGGGAGTTGTTCACACAGTTCATCAAGGCTAGTGAAATATTGGGTGTGGATGAACAGCTGCGTAACGAGGTCATGGAGAAACGAAGCAAGCTATGGATGCCGCAGATCGGAAGCTGGGGGCAGGTGCAGGAGTGGAAGAATGATATCGATAGTCCAACAGATCAGCACCGCCATATCTCGCATCTGATCGGCTTGTATCCAGGTACGCTTATTAATGAAGTGAATAATCCGGAGTTATTTGCAGCAGCAAGAGTCACCTTGAATTCTCGTGGCGATGGTGGAACGGGGTGGAGTAAAGCGAATAAGATCAATTTATGGGCACGTCTGCTTGATGGTAACCGAGCGCATAAACTGTTAGGTGAGCAGCTTAGAGGCAGCACGCTCGACAATTTGTTCGATACACATCCACCGTTCCAAATTGACGGTAACTTCGGAGCAACTTCAGGAATCGCAGAAATGCTTCTACAAAGCCAAACTGGAAGTATCGATTTATTAGCTGCTTTACCAGATGCATGGGCTACCGGAAACGTTAAAGGACTTGTGGCAAGAGGCGGATTTGAAGTGGATATGCGCTGGGAAGGTACGATCTTGAAAGAAGCCTTGCTTACTTCTAAGCAGGGTAATAAGGCTTCTGTTAAATACCCTGGATTTGTCCAATCCAATAAATTCAAGGTCGTTCGCGCAGGAAGCGGGGAATCCATCAACTTCACGGTGAATGGGAACTTGATTGAATTCCCAACAGTGAAAGGACAGCAATATAAGATTGTATCCAGTGTAAAGCCACCAGTGCTTCCAATAAAAGTAGATGATAAAGATCCGTCGATTGTATATACCGGAAAGTGGAGTCCTTACAGTGACGCAGGCGATTACAAGGGCACAGAAAGCTATAGTAATCAGCAAGGGGCTTCAGCGTCGTTCACGTTTACAGGAACAACGATTAAATTTATCAGCGCTTTGCAGGCAAACCACGGACATTTCGATGTGTATCTCGATGGAGGGCTAGTCGCTGAGGGTGTTGATGGATATGGTCCATCGACGATGAAGCAGCAGGTATTATTCCAACAATCCGATTTCTCCAAAGGGGAACATACAATTAAGATTGTCGTGAAAGGGGCGAAGAACAACGCCTCTTCGAATACCATTGCGATGATTGATGCTTTCGAATATGTTCCTGTTGAACGGAATGAACCTACTGCGATAACTTTAAGTGGACCTAAGTCGATAAATCAAGGTCAGACCTTTAAAGTTGACATGGGCGTTAGCAATGTCACGGATGCGACCTATGCGCAAGACATTCGATTGAAGTACGATGAGAATCTTCTAGAGTACATCTCGGGCGAATCGGTGAACGATGGGATACAGGTGTTAGAATCAAAGAATGATCCAATCGGAACCATTCGCCTAATCACGGCTAGTACGGGAACTGGTCTAACCGGTGATGCCAAGGTGCTTGAACTAAGCTTCAAAGCAAAGCCAGTGACGAAGTCTGAGTTAGCGGGCATAAAGGTAAGCAGTGCTGTGTTTGGTGACGCGAATGGACTGGAGACAGAAGCCGATCTTTCAAACATCGAAGTCGAGATTAAGGCAGATGAGCAGCCGCCGATAAAATCCGGAGACTTAAATGAGGATGGTAAAGTGAGCATCGGTGACTTGGCGATTGCAGCTTCGCACTATGGTAAAGATCAGAATAGTGTAGATTGGCAGACGGCTAAGCGTGCAGATCTTAACAATGACGGAAAGATCGACATTATGGATTTAGCAGCAATTGCTCAAAAAATATTGAATTGAGAGAAGGACACCTGAGTTTTTACTCAGGTGTCCTTCTTTTGTAAACAAAAAAGGTTCTATAGGACAAAAAGTATCAACTCCACATCAAAAGAGATCATGTGGTTGCGTTTTTATAGCCTATATAATGGAAAAGTGTTAATGGAATTACAGTCAGAATTGCAAAATCAAGTGTTTACAGAAGTCGAGCAAGTTTATTCGAGGGGGATAGCCAATGAAAAGCAAGGGTAAAAAGAAAGCGGCATTAAGTCTAGTTATGATGTCCATTGTATTGTCTCTGGCAGGATGTGGCGGGGGGACAAATGGGGCTGAAGCTCCAGCTCCTGAGAAAACAACAGCTGCGACGCAGACTGAGCCAGCGAAGACAGACGAGCCCAAGCCTGAAGAGCCGAAAGTAGCGGGAGACCTCGAAATCCAATACTTTGTTGGTGGTTATGGAGACGGTTGGTGGAAAGAAGTCATTGGTGAATTCAAGAAGAAGTACCCAGATGTCAACATTAAGGAATCCGCAGGTTCACAAATCAACGAGCAAATGAAGCCCCGCTGGATCCAAGGTAATCCGCCAGATGTTGTATACATCGATGGAGCAGGCTCGAACGAAACGCAAATGGTGCTCGACGACCAATTGATGGATATTACAGATTGGGTTAAAGATGCAAGCAATGTGGACGGCGAGCCGCTTACGAGTAACTTGATCGCACCTCCACAAGACTACAGTGGCAAAAACTATACGATTCCACTCGTGTTCGGATCATGGGGAACCTTCTATGATGAAACCCTGTTTACTGAAAAGGGATGGGATGTTCCGAAGGATTGGGATAGCTTCCTCGCCACAAGTGAAAAAATCAAAGCGGATGGCGTATATCCTTACATTCATACCGGTAAATACCCATACTACATCGTGGGCGGTCTCTTAAATACAGGTTTTGTATCTGAGAATGGGGACAATCCGCAGATCTTAAAGGATCAAGAAGCTGCTAAAGAAGGTTCTTTCAAAAATGATGCTGTAGCGAATACCTTGAAAAAGATCGTTGATATGAGGGACAAAGGGTATTTCGATAACGCATCGTTCGGTATGAGTCATACAGACTCCCAAATGCTCTTCTTGCAGCATAAAGATGCAATGATTCCTAATGGCTTGTGGCTCGAAAATGAAATGAAAAAAGATGTTCCAGAAGGCTTCAAATTTGGATTCATTCCTTCCGTTATGCAAAAGCCAGGCGGTAAATTTGTAGCTATTCCTTACACTAGTAACATTGCAATTGCAAAGAAGGCTAAAAATCCAGATGCAGCAAAAGCATTTATTGAATTTATCTTTACGAAACAAGCCGCAGTTCGTTGGGCTGAGCTGACTGGCGCTTTGATGAACGTCAAGGCAGATCTGGAATCTTCAGGCGCAAGTGATGTTGTTAAAACGGCAATGAAATATTTCAACGGTAGTGACACGATCGTTGCTCCTGTATTTAAATTGGCCGCGGACATTGAGCAGGCTGAGAATGATGCAACCATTGCATTGCTGCAAGGTTCCATTACACCAGAAGAATGGATGGACCGTATGGAGAAGGCGGCAGCCAAAATCCGGAAGTAAGTTCATGACTCTTCTTTCTAAACAATCAGAGGACATACGTGCCTCTGATTGTTCTTTCAAATTTAAGGGGAGGATGACTTACGCCCATGAAGAACAATAAATTGTGGAAACGTAATTTGTTTATTGCGAGTTTCTTGCTGCCTACGTTTGCTATCTTTTGTTTATTCACTATTTATCCGTTGTTTCGAGGCTTGTACTTAAGCTTCTTCGATTGGTCAGGCGGTTCCGAATCGATGAATTTTATCGGTATTGATAATTATAGACAATTATTCTCGGATGAGATTATACCAAAGGCCATTTCAAACGATTATTTCTTGATTTTTTGGAAGGTCATCTTAATCATGTTATTTGCAACGTTTTTCGCAGTATCATTGACCCGTTTGAAATTGAAAGAATACGGTTTTTACCGAGTGGTGTTTTTCTTTCCGAATATCATTTCCGTAGCCGTTATCGGTGTATTGTGGAGTTTTATATACAATCCCCGTCTTGGATTCCTGAATGCATTCATCTCGTTATTTACAGGAAAACCAGTGGAAACGAACTGGTTAGGTGATTCAAACCTCGCAATGTGGTCACTTCTTCCTCCTAGTGTATGGGCTGGTATCGGATTCTATATGCTGCTCATTATCGCTTCTATTCTAGGTATTCCTTCCTCGCTATATGAAGCAGCCAGTATTGACGGTGCGGGGCAATGGCAACAGTTTACTCGAATTACTTTACCCCTGATTTGGGAGCAATTCAAAACCTCTATCATTCACATCGTAATCACAACACTGAACGGCTCCTTTATTATCGTTAAGCTGATGACGGATGGTGGCCCGGATAATCAGACACAAGTGCTCGGTTATTATTTGTATCAGATGGGCTTCAAGCAGTTCCATTTAAGCTACGGGGCAACCATCGGGGTGCTGATCTTACTGTTATCTTTAATCACTACTCTAATTTTGCAGCGCATTCTTCACCGAGAGTCCATTGAAATGTAAGGAGGAAAATACTTTGAACGATAATCCCGCCAAAAAACCACTTCTGCTGATATCAAAAATTGCAGTTCGATTTTTCCTCATCTTGTGGAGCTTGGTAGTCTTATATCCTGTTCTTTGGACATTCCTGACATCCTTAAAGGATAATCAGCAGGTTATGCTCGGGAAACCGTGGGATTTCCCATCTATTTTTCGTTTTGAAAACTATTCAAATGTGTGGAGCAGAGCAAACTTTGGCGATTACTTCCTGAACTCCATTATAGTAACCGTGGCTAGTACACTGTTATCGCTTATTATGGCTGCTACAACAGCATATATATTAGCTCGGTTTACCTTTAAATCTAGAGGCCTGTTTTATTTTGTATACGTTGCTTCAATGATGATTCCAACCACACTCGGATTGATACCGTTGTTCTTTCTTCTCGGAGATATGAATTTGTCCAACTCCTTAGTAGGGCTCACGCTTGTTTATTCTGTCGGAACGATTGGCATCCTTCCATTCGGTATCTTCTTTCTGGTTGGATTTTTCAAGGCACTTCCCCGTGAGCTTGAAGAAGCCGCAACAATTGATGGATCTTCACTATACGGCGTTTTCTTCAAGATCATGTTGCCATTATCGAAGCCAGGATTAATCACAGTAGGAATTATGAATGCTTTAACCGTGTGGAATGAGTACATCATGGCCACGGTATTGATCAACGATCCAGCGAAATACACCATTCCTGTCGGAATAGCCATTATGCAAGGGGAAATGCAGTACAGAACGGAATGGGGGCCATTGTTTGCGGGTCTTTCCATTTCTATGATTCCCGTCATTGTGATGTATGTGTTGTATCAACGTCAAATTACGGGTGGGTTAACAGCAGGTGCGTTGAAAGGTTAATTATAGGAGGGTTAAGGAAATGCCGAAGAAGATTCTCAGTATCTTCATTACACTTATGATGGTGGCCGGCTTGTTCTCCAGTTTTGCAGCTGCAGCGGATGTAGCTTCTGATCTTCCGCAAAAAGATGCAAAATTAAAGGAATCCTATGAAATCTATCCATTACCGCAGCAACAAACCGAAGAAGAGACAACCTTAACCATTACACAAAATGTAAACGTTGTTATTGAAGATTCGATTGACCAGCCGACAAGAAAGCTGCTTCAAAGGATACTGGATTCCAAATCACTTCAGGTCACTGAGTCAGGAGCTGTAGTAGCAGGGAAAACAAATATCTTTTTGGGAACTAGAAATTCATCAGGCTATGTAGACAACTACTTCACTCAGAATATTCCCTATGAGGTGGATCACTTCAATGAGCTGGACGCTTATGTTCTTAACGTTAGCACCAAGCAACAGAATAAAGGTGTTATTGCGATATTAGGTAAAAATAGGGATGCGGCATATTATGGCCTGGCATCGCTGAAGATGATTTTTGATCAAATTCCTGATCTGCAGGTTCGTAATCTCACCATCGAAGATTTCTCTGATACTCGCTCACGGGGATTTATCGAAGGCTTTTACGGCACACCTTGGTCACATGAAGATCGAATGAGCTTGATGCGTTTTGGTGGAGAACTAAAGATGAACACTTATATTTTTGCACCTAAAGATGATAAGTACCATAACGCGCAATGGAGAACACCTTATCCTGCAGCTGAGCTTGCCAAGATCAAAGAACTGGTGGATGTCGGCCATGAATCCAAGACGCAGTTTGTATGGGCAATTCATCCAGGGTTCAATATGATCAATTGGAACAATTATGATGCAGAACTTCAAACCTTACTTGCAAAGCTTGAACAATTGTATAGTGTAGGCGTACGTCAATTTGGACTATTCATGGATGATATCAGCACATCACAATCGTTAGTGGATAAGGACAAACATGTTAGGCTTATCACGGATGTTGCGAATTGGGTAACGTCCAAGAAAGACGTCAAATCATTAATTTATTGTCCTCCATATTATAATAAAAGCTGGACAGGAACGACTGGCAGACCCTATCTTGAAGCCTTGAGAAATGTGCCAGAGAATGTAGATATAATGTGGACCGGAAACGGCGTTGTTGCCTCTGTTAATGCAGCAGATATGCAGTGGCCGAAAGATGCACATGGAAGAGACCCTTATATGTGGTTAAACTGGCCAGTGAATGACTATAAGGATGCAAGACTGCTGCTCGGTAAAGCAGAAGTGCTCATTCCAGGTACACATAATATTTCAGGTGTAGTGTCTAATCCTATGAAGCATGCGGAATTATCTAAGATCGGTATATTCGCGGTTGCGGATTACACTTGGAATGTAGATGATTTTGATCAAGAGGAGAGCTGGCTCGATTCATTTCAGCATATTGCCCCTGAAGTTGCTTCTGAGCTTAATACGATCGCCTATCATATGAGTGACCCATCGCCTAGCGGTCATGGACTTGTAGTAGGTGAATCGGAAAATATCAAAGCTGAGCTAGCGCAATTCTTAAGTGAATACTCAAGTGGTCAGCCGATAGAAACGACGGGGAATACATTGATTAAAGAATTTGATCTAGTATTGGATGCCATCGCGTCGTTTAGAGTAAATAACACGAATGAAAATATGGAAGAAGAAATTGATCCATGGCTAAATAGCTTGCAAAATGTCGTTCTTGCCGATAAATTGGCAGTTCTCTCTGCGATAGCAATCCAGAAAGAGAATGTTGATCAGGCATGGGAAGCACTGGCTAAGGCCACAAGCGCATTAAGCTTATCCAAAACATTCAAAATTGAGAAGCTTAATTCTCCAGATGTGACGGTCGAGGCAGGAGCAAAGCGGCTGGTTCCTTTTGCTGAGCAGCTTATCAATAAACTGGATGCTCAGATTTATACTTTGGTGAACCCGGAATATGTTAAACCTCTAGCTGTAAGCTCTTATGGTTCTCCTTCAGGATTAAACCTGATGGTAGACGGAGATTTAGCAACGAACGTCTATATTCAGACGCTTCAACAGAATGGAGACTGGTATGGTGTTGATTTTGGAAAAACCATTAAAGTGGAAGAAATTGCGATCACACAAGGTAGAAATGATGCGGATCACGATATATTCCAAAGGGGGATTCTTGAGTATTCCGTGAACGGTCAAGAATGGACTGCAATCGGAGAAGAGCGTTCTGGGTATAAAATTTCTGCTTCCGGGCTCAATGTGGAGGCAAGGATGGTTCGATATCGATTGACGCATGCTGGAATACCTGGAGGTAAGCCTGATTTATGGACGGCAGTTCGCGAGTTTTCCGTAAATGCAGGTAAAGATAAGGTAGCCATTTACACCGATGTGACAGAGTTGAAGGATACTCCTGTTATGGTAGCAGATAATTCTGTGCAATTATCGAATATGAATGGAATCACATTAAAGCCATCCCAATATGTTGGGATTAATTTGAAATCCATTGAAGAGATCACGCAAGTGGTGTTGGAAGCTTCAAACGGAGAAGTCCGGTTAGAATCATCAAAGAACGGTGTGGAATGGGAACAGGTTAATGAGGGGAATGGGGCGTTTGCTAGTGCTGCCTATTTCCGGATCATAAACAAGGGAACTGAGAATATCACTGTAGATCTGACAAGGCTCATGATCAAGCTGAACAAATTCTCTCCACCAATGATTACTCATAATTACGGAAGCATTTATGAAGGTTCTATCAACAACGTGTACAATGCTTCTTTAGAGAACAAGGTTTGGTTCGGCTCGATTCAATCGAAAGGGAAGTATATTCAGATCGACATGGGCGGTGTGGTGAATGTCCAGAATGTAGCTGTCGTGATTGGAGACGGTGAAGGAGATTTCTTCCGTAAGGGAGATTTACAGCTGTCACTAGACGGACAGACATGGGATACGATCCATACGTTTACTAATCCGAGCGATCGGAGTTTGAATTTCCCTGAGCATGAGGTTCCTTACCGTTATAAGCGTGTTCAAGTTGACGGCGGCAAGCAAGCCCGCTATGTAAGATTGATTTCAACTGAAACCTATGATGCATGGCTCGCGCTTAATGAAATTTTGGTTAATGAAGGGATTGAAAGACCGGGAACTTCCAATCCGGCTATTCAGGCTGAACCTGCTGGAGTTATAGGGAATGAAGCGTCTCTGTCCGTTGATCAAAAGCTATCCACCTTCTATATGCCGGGTGCTGGGAATACGGGTTCCTTAAATTATAAGTTGTCGAAGGATACAAAAGTAAAAGAAATGATAGTTTTGCAAAATCCATCGGATAATTCAAACGCTGCGGTGTCCGTGCGAGATGCGAGTGGATGGCATAAGGTAGGTAACCTGTCCTCATCTTATAATATATTTGACACCTCCAAGTATAGTAATGTGTTTGAAGTGAAGATTCAGTGGGAGGGTTCAACTAAACCCAAAATCCACGAGATCATTACCGTTAAAAAAGACGGGAATGGTGAGGTTGATCCATCGGGTAAGATAACTTCTGTTCTGTCTGGGGTAGACACTGTAGCTGGAGGTAATGACTTTCAACTGGCGTTTGGGGTAAAAAGTGTAACAGATGCTGTATATGCGATGGATATAACCATGAACTATGATCCTAAGCTGTTGGAATTCAAGGCTGCTACTTCCTTGCGTAGTGGAATCCAGGTGCTTGAAACTGCTAATCACACGCCTGGAAAATTACGACTGCTGGTGGTGAGTGAAGGTGCGGGAAATGCTGTGACTGGCAATCTGCAGCTGTTATCCTTGGATTTTGGTACTAAGACAGTAGCGGAAGCTACAGAGAGTACTATTCAGATTGAAAAAGTGATCGTAGCCGATGCGGAAGGCAAGGAGAGCGAAACTGTCACGTCGAGCCATAAGCTCAAGATAACAGCAGAAGAGCCGGAGCCTGGTATGACTGGTGACATCAATAAAGATGGCAAAGTGTCCATCGGTGACTTAGCGATTGTCGCTGCTAATTATGGCAAGGATACCAGCAGTCCGGATTGGGCTGAGGCTAAACGTGCCGATATCAATAAAGATGGTGTGATTGATTTGAAAGACTTAGCGCTGGTAGCTCGTAAGATAACAGAATGAGTAGTAGCCTTCAACCCATAACAAATTAGCAGATATAATCAAAAAAAAGGAAGTGCCACCGCAGCCATTTCATGGCTTTTGGGACACTTCCTTTTTTTGCTTGAAGAGTGCTAGCCTAGCTATGCTCCGCTAACTGTACCTCGAAGCCGTCCGGGTCCAGTATATATAAGAATCGCAGATGGGGATTTGGTGTGATCGGTCCGCGTGCGACGGGGATACCTTGGCTTTTCAAATACGCTATGGCATCGTCGAGCGATTCCACTTCGAAACCAACAGAAACGCCGCATTCCGGCTTCAGTGCCGGATCACTACCCTGAATAAGCTCGATTTTGGGCTGATCCACCGTGCCTAACATAACAATTTGTTTTCCTCTACTCTCAAATCTGCGGTCAATGGGAAGGCCCAGAATCCGGTTATAAAAATCAAGGGAAGCCTCCAGATCGCGCACCCTAAGCGTTACCCAATTCATGCTCAACTTCATGATTGTAATGTCCTCCTCTATCTATTTCTATGACAAAGCCGATTCTACCTAATTATACGCTTTCTTGTTCACTAAAAGTTCGTAATATTAAACCTAATTCACGAAGGAATACATAATTGTTAAACGATGCCTTGAATTCTAGAATGATGATATTGGAATTATATTACTTTTTCAAATCCAAAATCATTCTGGGAGGTTGTCATAATGATGCGTAGGCTTATTTACGTTCTTACGATCCTAGTAATCGTTCTAGGTTCCTGGTTGTTACTGCATAACCAAGAGAATAAGAGCGCTTTAGAAAAGGAAGGAAACGAAGTGACTAACGTGATTACTACTGACAGTAGTACATCAGCGGCTAAAGTTACTGTCAATAACGGACAAATTTCGGTTCAGTACTTGACTCCCGCTTATAAGGTTACAGTGAAAGGAGATATTTTGTATGCGAGCAAGAAGAATGAGACAGATGCTCTAGAACCGCTGAAACTCGATCTGTACGAGCCGTCTGGCGATAATAACGAGAAGAGGCCTGTATTTATTTTCATTCACGGTGGTGGTTATACAGAAGGGAATAAGAACGATGCAGCAGATTTTTCTACGGGATTGGCGAAGCGAGGATATGCTGTATTGTCCGTTGATTATAGGCTGAAAAAAGATCCATTTACTAATTTCAGCCGCACACTTAATGACGCTTATGAAGATATAACCGATGTGATTAAATGGATCAACGATAACGCAGAGATTTACGGGATGGATGCAAGCCGTATTGTTATCGGTGGTGATTCGGCGGGGGGACATCTAGCCATAAACTTTGTCAATCAATATGTATCACAGGATCCTTCCATCATTAAATCTGTATTTTCTATTGTTGATATTTATGGTGGTGATCTGACGAAAAGTGCGGACAGCAAGCTGCCGCCGGTCCTCATCATTCATGGAACGATAGACAAACTGGTGCCGTACCAGCAAAGTGTTGACTTGGCCGAACAGCTGAAAGAGAAGGGGGTGTATCATAATCTACTCACCATGGAAGGTGTCGGACATGACTACAAGAATAATAAATACATCGATGAAATTATGGAGACGACAACACATTTTCTATGGAATGTCATGAATAGTTCTGATCTTACAAAGCTTCCAGAGAATTCCGGAATTTCGATTGCTTCCGGCGATGCCTTTGATATTAAGCTGCCTAAGGCCTATCGCATTCCTGCGAAGGAGTCGATGAACATCGATTTGCCTGAGGGTTGGATACTTCGTGAGCAGGAGGAGGAAGACAGACTTCGGATACAGGTTCCGGAAGGCTTGGTGCGAGGAAACGATACACTGTTTGTCTCACGAGGCGAAGATCCTAAAACGGCAATGAGCTTCGCTGTCAATGTTAACGTAATCGACCCGCTGACGGTGAAATATGAGACATTTTATGATGAAGCTGCCAAGGAATTAAAAACTCATATGGATGTTACTAATCAGTCTACGAACAATTTCAATGGTTCAGTGGAAGCCGATTATGAAACAGGACGTTCTACTCAGGGGACCTACAACGCCACTGTGGAGAATCTGGAATCAGGAAAGAGTGTGCGGTTAGAGATTCCTGAGCTTGCTAGAGGACAACGGACGCTTAAGTCTTATAATGACATAGGTAATCTATTGCAGACGACGTTAGATTCCTTTAACGCACTGTTGTTGCCAAAACTCAGTAAGCCCGTTGAAATCAATGGTAACCTATCAGATTGGAGTGATCAGGCTCGCTTTGATGTGAAGGATATCAAAATCAATGGGTGGGGAGGTGAGCAGGATATCAATGCGAAGGGCTCCTTAGCTTGGGACGCGGATAACCTTTATCTAGGGGTAGAAGTTATAGATGACAAGCATGAACAGTCGGCATCGGGGGATGCCATTTGGAGTGGGGATAGCATCCAGATCGGGATTGGCATTGCCAACTCAGATGGAACAGTACCCTCGGAGTACCATGAACTAGGTGTGGCTCGGGGAAATGCGGGGAATTTACTCAAGTGGCGCTGGTTAACCCCTAAGGGATTCAATATAAATGATGCCATAGAGCTAAAGTATGCGGTGAGTCGTTCAGATTCAACAACCAGCTATGAATTAGCCATACCCTGGCGTGAACTGAGCAGCGACATGACACAAGTGAAGCAAGGTATGAAGCTTAAATTTTCGCTGCTGGTTAATGATAATGACGGCGAGGGGCGTAGAGGCTGGCTGGAATACAACAGTGGCATAGGCTCTTCCAAGGATGTTAATGCCTTTGGGGATCTATATCTGACGGATTGAGAGGATATTTAATAAGCGGCAGAGATGCCGTTTTTTTATTTTCTCCACAACTGGTAGGAATTTGTCTATTATTAAAGTGTTAGTTCAATTCGCTAGATGGTATGATAAGAGCGGGAGGGAATTTAAAATGACCAATGAGATAACCAATGAGAACGAAGAAACATTAAACGAGAACGAGGAAATAACCAATGATCCAGAAATGTCTGAGGAGGATATGAATAAGCTAGTGATGGCTGTTCATCATAACGGTCTCGTAGCTTTGAGAGTGCACTTTCAAGACGTTGAAGGACAAGTGTTGAATATGGAGGCCTACGGCCCGGTTTTTGTTTTTCACGTAAAGTCTGAGTTAGACCATGTCTATTCTTGCGGCTTTTTTCTGCGTGAATTGATTGCAAGATTCCAATCGGGTAAGGATCCTGCAGCATGGATGGCTTCATTCTTTGTTGATCTGATGAAGATTGAGGGCGGCAAAACGCTTCCAAAACCGCCTTCAAGTGAAGAAGAAGCTAAAGCGATCATAGACAATGTATTAGTTCCGCAATGTATTAAAGAAATAACTGAAGAATTTGCGCCAGAAGATGTACATGTTGGACTAGCTTGGAACGAAAAACTAGGTCCGGTTTTCGAGGCTGGATTTCCAGCGATAAGCGATGGGAATAACGTTTGTGCGTTCCCACTGCATTTATTGTTAACGCACTTGCAATTGAATCGGGATCCTTCCGAGCTGCTTGTTCAAGGCATGTATAACATCCGTAAGGAACATGGGTTGGAGTAAAACAGGCTCTGAGCCTTGGCCATCCATATAACAAAGAAACGGCAGAAATGCCGTTTCTTTGTTATATTTTATGAGTTTTTACAAGTGGTGTGCTGTATCCATAGGAAATAGGGAGGTTTTCTAGTGAATATCAGAGCATTGTGTGAGGGGATAAAGCTTGATCCAGCGGCTAGACAGCAGGTTTATGAGTTTCAGATAAAAGAGGATGAATATCTAGTTTATAAACAACATTTTTATTTTGACAGATTTTCTTTTTTTGAATCTGTGAAAGCATCGGAGGGCTATCGAAAGCTACTATTATATTTATTTGTGAGATTCGCAGTAGAAGCTTATGAAGAGTATCGTATTCGTAACATTGAGGATGAGATCTATTATGATACATTCTCAGATATTCAGATCTGGTGCATGCAATGTCTGCGTGATTACGGTGAATATGGTATTGAAGAATATAACTGGCTGCAAGAGCATGTTCAGCTTCGTTTATTTCGTTTGGGAAGAATGCAATTTCAACCTTTTGCGATGGACCGCGATTTAGATGTTGATGGTTGTAAAATCTTTACCAATCAAATCGTGCTTAATGTGCACATTCCAGCGGGAGAGCCTTTATCCGTTCAAAGTGTCGAGGAGTCCTTTCAGTTAGCCAGAGTTTTTTTCAGAGGTATAACTCCAGTGTTTATTTGTCATTCATGGCTGCTTGATCCGGAATTAAGTGAGATTTTGAACCCAGAATCGAACATTATTCAGTTTCAAAGTCGCTTCTACATTTATGAAGTCGATAAAAGTTCCAAGGAAGCAGAAGAAAGAATATTTAGTAAACTAAGTATGACCCCTCAAGCGTACGAAGAGAACACCCAACTGCAACGGCGTGCAAAAGCCTTTTTAATTGCAGGAGGCAAACTAGGAAGTGGCTATGGGATTAAAGTACATAAGTAAGGTTGAAATCTTGGCATATTACGGATAGAGAAGACGTACACTGCAAATGAAGTGATGCGTTAACCTGACTCTGGCTGTAATAGCTGGTTTTGGGGATAGTGCTTTGTTTTATCCAAAAACGAAACCGGTTTCAAATGTACGAGCGCGCCGTGCAATGAAATCAATAAGATCAAAGAGGTGATTCCATTGGGCTGACCCTGGGCAGATATCGTCTTAAGCATTCCTGTGTCCTATAATTTTTTTATTTATTAGGAGGAGACGACGATGTTGAGAAAAGGAAAAATGCTAAGTCTATTTCTGCTGTTTACACTCATGATTGCTTTAGTGACTACTGGCAATTCAAGTGCAGCCTCGAACTGGAATCTGGTATGGAGCGATGAATTTGACGGGAATTCTCTGAATACTGGTAATTGGTCCGCCGAAATCGGCACAGGGAGCGGTGGCTGGGGTAACAATGAACTTCAGTACTATACTAGTCGTCCACAGAACCTGCAAGTTACGGGTGGAAATCTGGTTATTACAGCGCAAAAAGAATCCTACAATGGAATGAGCTACACCTCTGCACGGATCAAAACACAAGGACTTAAAAGTTTTACCTATGGGAAAATCGAAGCTAGAATCAAGGTACCTTCAGGCCAAGGACTCTGGCCGGCATTTTGGATGCTTGGATCAAATATTGATACAGTAGGTTGGCCTAAATCCGGTGAAACGGACATTATGGAACGAGTGAACAATAATGCTTTTGTGAATGGGACAGTACACTGGGATGCCAATGGGCATGCCGAGTATGGGCAGGTATCCGGAAATCTGGATTTCTCTCAATACCATGTGTACAGTGTTGAATGGGATGCGAATTATATTAAGTGGTTTGTAGATGGCAACCAATTTAATGCTTTTTATATTGAGAATGGAACAGGCAATACGGAGGAGTTCCAAAAACCCTTCTTTATCCTGCTAAACCTTGCCGTTGGTGGGAATTGGCCTGGAAGTCCAAACGCCTCAACTGCTTTCCCAGCGCAAATGCTGGTTGATTATGTACGTGTGTATCAATCCGCGCCTACCTCAAGCATCGTTAGTGGTGGGATTTATACTTTAGCAGATAAGGCTAGTGGCAAGGTTCTGGACGTAGTGGATGTATCCACAGCAAGTGGGGCAAAGATGCAGCAATGGACTAATTACATAGCCAATAATCAGAAATTTAAGGTGGAAAGTACGGGAGACGGTTATTATAAGCTGACAGCAGTGCATAGTGGAAAAGTATTGGATGTGCCAAACTCATCAACCGCCACCGGCATACAGTTGCAGCAATGGGATGACAATGGTACAAACGCTCAGCGGTGGAGCATTGTAGATGTAGGGGGTGGCTACTACAAACTAATTTCTAAAGTGAGTGGATTAGCTATGGATGTAAACGGAGCCTCAACGGCAGATGGCGCAGCGGTTCAGCAGTGGACGGATAACGGAAGCGATGCTCAAAAATGGTTTTTTACTAAAGTGAACTAAAAGGATCTATTATACGATTATGTTCAAGAAAACGGCAGAGATGCCGTTTTTTATTTTTTCGCAGAATATAGATACACTTATCAGAAGGCATCATTTCATATTTTAATATTCCTCTATCTGATATACTGTGATTAATAGACTTGAATTCTAAAAAATGCTACTAAAATAGATTGAATTTATTGCATTATCCATAGCATTATACATATTCGGAGGGGTTATCATTGATTGTTGGAACGAAACTCCATATCCCTCGTGTTCGTAAAACTTTGGTCTCTCGCCCAAGGCTGATGCGTAAACTTAATGAAGGAATGGACTACAAGTTGACGCTTATTTCTGCTCAAGCCGGTTATGGCAAAACCACAGCATTAAGTGAATGGATTGGACATTGTGATACGCAAGTAGCTTGGGTTTCATTAGATATGCAGGATAACGATTGGGCTCAGTTTTGGAGTTATGTAACAGCCTCTATCCAGGAGCGTTGCCCTAGGTTTGGATCAACGGTTCAACCCCTTCTGATGAATGGGCCTTCTATGACTTTGGAGCCAGCGATAGTAGCGCTATTGAATGAGTTAAATAACTTAACAAGTGAACTAATTATTATTCTTGATGATTATCATGTCATCGAAACCCCCACAATACATCAGTCTATGGCTTATCTACTTGAGCATTTACCTCCCCATATTCATCTATATATCGTTAGTCGAACCGATTTGACCATACCTACTACCAGGCTTTTGGCAAAAGGTGAGTTACATCGAATCATCATGCAGGATCTGCGTTTTCAACTGGATGAGGGATTTGAATTTTTTCGGGATACAACTGATTTGCAATTAACCAAAGATCAAATTACCGAGCTTTATGATCAGACCGAAGGGTGGATCAGCGGCCTGCAGCTGGCGGCGATCAGTCTAAAGCGAAGTGATAATATAGCTGTATCCATTCAGCAATTTAGAGGTAAACAGCAGCATATATCCGATTATTTGCTAGAAGAAGTATTTCATCATCTTCCGGATTCCGTACGCACTTTCTTACTGGAAACTTCTATTTTAAATCGGATGAATCATTCCTTGTGTCAAGCTGTAACCGGTCAAATGAACTGCCAAGAGCAATTGGAGAAGTTAGTCCATTTGAATTTATTCGTGATCCCCTTGGATGATCAAAGGAATTGGTACAGGTATCATCATTTGCTTTCTGACTTTTTGCAACAAATATTGTTCAGAACAGATCCAAAAAAGTGGATGCAAGTACATACTCGAGCGGCAAATTGGCTGGAGGAGCATGGTTTTGATGAAGAAGCGGTGGAACATTATATAGAAGGAAAACGGTTCGCAGATGCTGTTCGTTTGATCGAGAAGAATCTTCATACGTTGGTGCAATCGAAAAGCGTTGTTTTGATTCGATGGGTGTCTGCTTTGCCGGAGAACTCTTTTGCAGAGAAGCCGATGATTGAATTGTTTTATATCTCTGTATTGCTGGGAGTTGGAGAATGGAAGACGGCATTTAAGAGAGTAGAGCAGGCTGAAATTCGGTTTCTAGCGTTGCAGGGGAAAATGGATGATGCCCAGTGGAATCAGATTATGGGTAATATTTACTTTTTCTGTTCAGTTACCACCTATTTGCAAAAGGACCTTGAGCGTACGTCGGCATACTTTGAGCTCGTAGAGCAATTCGTGCCAGAAGGTAGTTTGTTTCAAACGATGGGGCGTAATCGATATCAAGGGAATGATGTGTTTGATGATCACTTGGCACTTATTAATGATCTTCACGCAGCGGAAGCTTTCCTATTAAAATGGATTACAGTTTGGGAGAACAAACAGGAGTATCCTTTTGTTGGTTATTTGTATGCTTCTTATAGCAAATTGCTCTATGAATGGAATCGATTGGACGAAGCTGAACGGTATGCAAGTAAAGTCCTTGAACGTAAGGACATGCAGCCTTTCGCACGGATTTTGATTCACAATTACACTAGTGCTTCACGGATTCAGCAAGCCAAAGGAGATCCAGCGCGTGCATCACAACTGCTTATACAGTTGAAACTGCAAATTGACTCTCCTGACTATGATTTGTTTATGTTAGGTATTGAAGCGGAGCAAGCTTGTTTATCTTTACAGCAGGGTTCGATGCAAACAGCTCTGACATGGCTAGGGAAATGCGGTTTGGCACATACGGATGAGATTCCCATGAATCGAATTGCAGAATATCTAGCTTTGGCAAAAGTACTTGCAGCCTGCGAACGTTCAGAGGAAGCCTTACAAGTATTGGATCAACTGAATCTGTTATTATCTAAGGAAAATCGCCTCCGAGATCAAATTAAGGTATGTATTGCGCAAAGTATGGCGTTTCAGTCCATCGGCCGCACAGAGGAAGCTCATCTACACTTGGAAACCGCACTACATCTAGCAGAGCCAGAAGGCTATATTCGTAGCTTTATCGATGAAGGTCCTAAGATGGAGGAACTGCTATCTACTTATTTGAAGCTACAGCTAGGCAGCTTAATTCGCAATCCAAAGGTTTCGTTGTCCTATGTGAAGAAGCTGCTTCAAGCTTTGGATGTAACCAAAGAGGAGAGGCTAACCCTTAAAGAAATACTAACGGAGCAGGAAATGAAAGTTCTACATTTAATCGCGAGCGGATTATCGAATAAAGAAATTGCCGATAGACTATTCGTTACAGGTGAAACTGTGAAATTTCATATTAAAAATATGTATAGAAAGCTAAGGATAAACAATCGTGTACAAGCGCTGCAATATTTCAATTCATTCGTAGAATAGGTATGAAGCCCCCCTATAAGTAAGACTATCCTCCCCTTTTGGGGAGTTTTTTTTTGGAAAAGTTAGTCTTATAGTTAGGTGATTGCTGAGTATTCGACATACACAGATATTTTGCAACAAGAAATTTAATGAAGAGGAAGTGGGGCAATATCAATTAATGCATACAAAAGCACTTTGGAATTATTTTTACCTGTTAGTAAGTTACATTGGAGGAGAGTAAATATAGCTATGTTAATAACAAAAATATCTGGTTCTACAAAAAGATGGTTGAGAGGGTTTACGATTCGTTTATTAGTAGGACTGATGATATTTTCATCGTTCTCCTTTATATTTACAGGCATTGTTTCAGCGCAAGATGGAAATACAGGACCTGATGGAAGCCCCGGCTGGACCTATTGTGCTGATGAGGGAGAGGATAACACTTGTATCGTTCCAGGGAGGAAGGAAGTCCGTTATTGGTCTACTGAGGGGAATTATAATTATTATTCGAAAATTATAACCGATAGTACGATATGTTCAAATGAAGTAATGGGGGGGGACCCTCAACGCGGAGTTAGAAAACAATGTTATTATCGTGACCTACAGCTTGATAGCGGCGAAATGACTAAAGTCGTTAGTGAGCAGAACAAGACCTTAACGGTTACATTTAATGTGTATGCTAGACAGGCAGGCACTATAGAGGATTTGCGAGAAAAGATTACAGTGAAGAAAACAAGCGGCGGCGCTTATGAACCTCTTGACGTAGAGGACACCGTTACAAACGTGACCTATACAGATACAAGTAGTACGCTTGAAATCCGTTTTAATGACACTTTAGTAGGGGATTCAAATGCACTAAAAATCGATGCGGGAGCATTTGTGGATATCTCAGATAACGCATATAGTCAGCCCATTGAGATTACAAATATTCAGTATACCCCGCCTGTTCTTACAGCGGATACGGATAACAACTACACCGATAAAGATATAACGATTACGTTTCCTGACGATTCTCTGTGGCGTGAAGCGATCACGGCGGTGTCAGACGGAGGGGCAGTATTAAGTAAAGAGACACAATACGCTGTTGATGCCGGTATGCTCACGATAAAAGCCGGTGTACTGATGGCAAAAGGCAGTCATGACATTAGAGTGACAGCGCTTGGTTATCCAGATGTGGTGGTAAGTCAACAGATGATCAAAAAGTATACGGGTAATGGGTCTGGTACAGAAAGTGAGCCCTATCTGATTGAGACTGCCGATCAAATGAGTGAAGTTAGAAACCATATGGAAAGTGGTACTTATTTCAAACTTATAGCAGACATCGATCTAGGAAGTTATACAAGCTGGACGCCAATTGGAAATGATAATGAAAGATTTAAAGGAAATATAGATGGCAATGGATTTAAAATAAAGAACCTAAGTATTCAAAATAATTACACTAGTTATCTGGGGTTATTTGGATTTATAGATACTGGAAGTAAAGTTACAAGTATGAGATTGGAAAATGTCAACATTACAGGTAGCAATTTTATTGGTGCTATTGCTGGAGCTAATGATGGAACCATCGATAATAGCTACGTTACTGGAGTATCTATAAATGGCAGTGGATATATTGGAGGGATGGTAGGATATAGCACAAATGGATCCATTACTAATAGTTATGCGATTGGGTCAGTGAATGGATATTATTATGCAGGCGGCTTGGTGGGGTATGCTTTCTTAGGAACGGTAAGTGATAGCTATGCGTCAGGATCAGTAACCGTGAATAATATTTATGGAATAAACGGCGTTGGCGGTTTGATTGGTTATTCTTACTTTGTAAACATTAGCAACAGCTACGCGACTGGAACTGTAAAGCCTGGACCTGGGACTACTGAAGTTGGTGGTTTGATAGGTAGTTATTACTACTATTTTGGATCATTAGCGAATAGCTTCTATGACAAAGATACAGCACAGCAAGAGGATACAGGAAAAGGTGAAGGAAGAACAACTGCAGAGATGCATACTAAGGCTAATTTTAGCGGTTGGAACTTCGATTCCACATGGTATATCACCCCTGATCAGTATCCTAGATTGTGGGCATTTACGGATTTATCTCCAGGGACTAAAGGCTGGACAACAAAGATTAATAATGTATCTACCGGGATGGAATATTCGCTTAACGATAGCAATTATATTCCAATAACAGACATTGATGCAGATAACATTGTTGTAGATGCGGGAGATCAAATTAAAGTCCGAGTAGCAGGAGATATAACAAGCACCAAAACATTGACAGTAGGTGTAGCAGATATTAAGGCCGGACCCACTTTAGGTAGCTTAACGGTGGGAACCACCGCGGGAACTACGAAGCTAATCAATGTAAGTGGAGCTATGGAATATAGAGTCAATTCGGGCTTGTATGAGGAAATTACCGATACAAGTGAGGATAATATTTCTGTCTATGCGGGCGATACGATTTTTGTTCGTCTTGCGGCAACTTCCTCAGAACCAGCATCCTTCGACCAAAAATTAAAAGTTGGTTTAGCGCATATTAAATCAGCAGCAGCGCCAACTGGATTATTGGCGCCAGGAACGATTGGTGGCACGACAAAGCTAAGTGATGTTTCGGAAAAGATGGAATATAAAATCAATGAGAACCCGTATAAAGGGATTTCCGGTACGAGTGTTGACAACCTCATTGTTAATGAAAACGATACGATCTCAGTTCGTATAGCGGAAACAGCTAAACTACCTGCGTCTGAGGTACAAGAGCTGACCGTTGAATCAGATGTAATAAACCCAAAAAGTGCAGACGCGAACCTAAGCGAACTGACCTTTACCGATGTGACGCTCAGCCCTACATTTTCTAAGGATACATTGACGTATACTGCAGCTGTTGCTAATAGCGTAACGAATACGACAATCACAGCAACCAAAGGGAATAAAGATTCTGTGATCCTAGTGACAGATTTAGGTTCGAAGTCGCTGTCCGTTGGAATAAATACCTTTATTGTTCATGTTACAGCTGAGGATGGTGTCACGAAGAAGGAATATACCGTGACGGTAACTCGTGCGACAAGTTCAGACGCCTCTTTGAGTGCGCTGACGTTAAGTGGAGTGACACTCAGTCCTGTATTTGCTAGTGGCACTTTGTCGTACACTGCTAATGTAGCAAACAATGTGACTAGTACAACTATTGGAGCAAGCACGAATAGTGGGGCTGCTATAGTTCCCGTAGCAGATCTAGGTTTGAAGCTGCTATCGGTAGGAGCGAATACATTCACTGTCCACGTCACCGCAGAGGATGGTATTACTAAGAAAGATTATACCGTTACGGTAACAAGAGCGAAGAGTTCAGATGCCACACTCCGTGCGCTGACGTTAAGTGGAGTAAGACTAAGTCCAGCATTTGCAAGTGGCACATTGACGTACACAGCCAATGTAGCAAATGATGTGACAAGCACGACCGTTGGAGCAACTAAGAATGACGGAACCGCAACGGTTTCAGCAGGTGATTTAGGATCAAAGTCTCTGTCCGTTGGAAAGAACATAATTACGGTAAACGTTACAGCGGAAGATGGTTCTACGAAGAAGAAGTACACCGTTGAAGTAACTCGTGCGGCGAGTTCGGATGCCACGTTAAGCGACTTGTCCTTAAGTGGAGTGACACTGAGTCCAACCTTTGATGAGGATACTTTAACTTACGTATCCAGTGTAACGAATGATGTGAAGAGTACCATCGTGGCAGCAGCCACGAATGATGAAACTGCTACGATCTCAGCAGATCATCTTGGTTCGAAGCCTCTGTCCGTAGGAAAAAACATAATTACGGTAACCGTAACAGCGGAAGATGGTTCTACGAAGAAAGAATACACTGTTGAAGTAACCCGAGCGGCAAGTTCGGATGCCACGTTAAGCGACTTGTCCTTAAGCGGAGTAACACTGAGTCCAACCTTTACAAGTGGTACATTGGCTTACACAGCCAATGTAGCTAACGACGTGAAGAGCACTATCGTGGCAGCAGTCACGAATGATGAAACTGCTTCGATCTCAGCAGATGATCTTGGTTCGAAGCCTCTGTCCGTAGGAAAGAACATAATTACGGTAACCGTAACAGCGGAAGATGGTTCTACGAAGAAAGAA
>Ga0153923_100082_pt1 | contig 47742 bp, 47 predicted proteins | sample TSNJ007MetaG_FD_104682 | JGI IMG/M metagenome (GOLD analysis project Ga0153923, IMG submission 104682) | Attine ant fungus gardens microbial communities from New Jersey, USA - TSNJ007 MetaG | ecosystem: Host-associated > Fungi > Mycelium > Unclassified | place: USA: New Jersey, Brendon T. Byrne...
AACACCATTCACTATTTATTTCATAGCTGCTTTTGCTTTAGTAATAGCTTCGTTAGCCTTTGTAGCAAAACTATCCAAAGCTTCCTTGCCGGTTGCGCCTCCAGTTAAAGCACGTTGTAATTCAGGGAACCAGAACGTACGAATATCTGCATATCCATCAGCAATCGTTGGTGCATCTGTCGTAAATTTACGTGCATATTCAGCGTATTTATACTCTGGATCGTCATAAAGACCAGTAATCGAATTACGAACCGAGAGACCGCCTGTTTGAATCAAGTTTTTCTTACCCCATACAGGATCATTAGCAATGAAATCAATCAGCTTTTTGGAAGCTGCAATCTTAGCTTCATCACCATTGTTAAATACAGCCATACCACCCAGATATGGTTCAAGCTTTGGTTCCGAACCATCTAGTGTAGGGAATGGAAGGAGAATATCTTCGAACTGTACCATTTTTTTAGATACGTTCTGTGCTTTTAGTACAGCGGAATAGTTAAGTGTAAAGGCCAATTTACCTTGCAGGAACAAATCGTTCACGTCAGCAGCCGCAAGTGAAGCTGCACCAGAGACACTGAGTTTATCTTTCGTAGCTTGGACAATCCAATCTAACGCTTTAGCAGCATTATCAGTATTGATAGCGACTGCTGAGTTATCTTCATTTAAGAATCGGGATACACCTAAGTTAGCAAGATAAGCGCGAGTGCCTTGGTCTCCAGCTTGGCTCTTCGCGAAGAATCCTGTAGGAATAACGTCCGGTGCCTTTTCTTTTACAGCTTCCAACGCCTTTTTATATTCTTCAAACGTCCAAGTTCTATCTTCCTTATCCAAAGGTAGTAAATCTAGAGCGCCAATCTTTTCAAAAATAGACTTATTAACAGCCATCATAAAAGGCGCTGTGTTAATCGGGTACATAAAGATGTTGTCGCCTACCCTTGACTGCTTCCAAAAAGCTTCTGAAATATCATTCTTCACTTCATCAGTCACCATGTCGTTAAGCGGTGCAAGCAAATCCTTTTTACCCCAATCGATAATCCGTCCAGGTGCATCATAGATCACATCAGGTGCGGTATTAGAAGCAATTGCGACATTCAGTTTTTCAGGGCCGCCTTCAAAGGTGATCATCTCAAGGTTTACTTTAATTTCAGGATTCTTCTCATTAAAAGCTGCAATGATTTCCTTCTCATACTTGCCTACTTCACCATCTAAAGCTTGAAAGCTCGGAAAATTCCACCAAGTAATTTCTACTGGTTTAGCAGCAGCCTCAGTTGCTGCGGGCTCTGTCTTGTCAGCATTATTACTTGGTGTAACCGCTGAATTCGCTGTGTTCGTATTTCCACATGCAACTAACTGTGTACCTAAAAGTGCGACACCAACAATACTCATTAGCCCTTTTTTCATTGCTTTCATGTGCTACCCCCAATTATTTTTTGTGGAATAAAGTACTGCTCTCATTCCTTGCGCTAATCATAAATCAATTGTAAATTCAGGAGAATCCCACTCCTTTTACTTTTAGGGTTCATTTCTGACATATCCCTTCAATCCATCCCTCTTCAATGTTATAATACATTACATATTCCACCTATTAACAATTTAATTTATATTTTTTCACTTTTTAGCCTTAATGTAACCCTTTTAATCTTACATCTAATGGTATTCTCTTTCGAGTGATCCACTATAATTCTAGTCTTCCGGAGGGATTTCATGTATAAATTGATGATTGTAGAGGATGAGCCATTAATACGAACGGGCTTAAAACATTACTTTGCTTGGGAGGAGCTTGGGGTCCACAGCATTATTGAAGCAGAGAATGGCAGAGAAGGAATGACCACCGCGCTACGCGAGAAGCCCGATTTGGTGATCACCGATATCCGGATGCCCGAAATGGATGGGCTTCAAATGATTGAACAAATTCGCAATCTGCTTCCTGATACATTATTTATCATTTTGACAGGATTCAACGATTTCGAATACGCTCAGAAGGCTATACAAGTAGGGAATGTACATGCTTTTTTGCTTAAGCCTTTGGAATATGAAGAAAGCCTTCTAGTAATACAAAACTGTATGAACAAGCTTCATCTAAAGCGGCAAGACCGATTAAAACGTTCTAATCTGGAAGGGGCACAACTTGTAAAGCTGTTATTAGAGGAAGAACATTCAGTAATAGATGATGCTGTTATCCATGAACTATGTAATTTCAACAGTAACTACTATCTTTATCTCCCCTTTGTTTTGACAGGGATCCCTATGAGAGAAACGCGCACTCCATCCACCCTGTGGATGAGAGAATATGCGGAGAAGTTCATTCATAATGCAGTGGATGAGTATCTCCATGCCTCTACACCGCACTCTATTTTTACATATTCATCTAAAACAAAGCTCTATGGTCTTATTGTATTGGGATCTCCGTCTTCTACTGACAACTTCCCTCTTCAAACTCAAGTACAGATACGAATCGATCAATATCTGAAGGCGCTTACGCTAGAACATCATCTAGGCCTCTATTTAGTTATAGGTAAGACGACGGAGAACCCTGCACAAATACATACTTTGCTGCACGATTCCGATCGAATGTTATATCAACGCTTCTACAAGAGAGATTGCAGGTTATTCTATGTGCCACAATGGATAGAAAACTCAAATTCTCAGAAACCATCCTTAATTCAACTAGATGAGAATGATAAGAAACGGATGATCTCCTGTATCGAAAGTTCTAACGAAATAGAGACGCTCCAGCTGATGCACCGCCTGGCTCAAGATATTTTGAGTAAAAACGATGTCTCTTCTCCTGATTACTGGCTCGCATTTCTTCAGGAAATCATAAGTGTTATAATCCGCTTCGCCAATAAAAACCACATCCATATCGAAGGTGTGTACAGCGAAAAGCTCCTGAACCTTACCTTTGTGGATGATTTTGATTCGCTTGAGACGCTTTTTGACTGGCTTGGCAGGTGGATGATTCATTTGGGGATTGTTTATACCGAAGGATTGACGCACAACCACCAACAGGATGTGATCATATTCGAGCATATTAAATCCTTCATTAAAGAGAATATTGATCAAGAAGTGACTCTGCAGATGGTAGCAGATCGATTCTTCTATAATCCGTCTTATTTAAGTCGCCTGTTCAAGCGGAAACTCGATAAGAACTACATGCGATTTGTAACCGAGATTCGGATGGAATATGCGCAGGAATGCTTAAAAAAACCGGAGATTCTAGTGACCGATGTCTGTACGATGTGTGGTTACAAAAGCTATAAGCATTTCGTGAAAACATTCCGAAGTATCACCAACATGACCCCATCAGACTATAGAAAACAATCAGGCTGGTGACCTAAAATGATGCAGATTGAGCAACCAAAGAGACGCTACCGGATGCGACATGTCAATCGTCAAATTTTCATGCTGATGATCCTGACCATTACCATTCCACTCCTGATCATATCCGCAATCATCTATATCTTTTCAAACCAAGCCGTCAAAAATGAATACCAGAGCAGCTCAAATCTGATCCTTAATAACCTCTCGTTCAATATTGACCAATATCTTCAAAGTATTGATAAAGGTACACTGAACGCACAGGTAGATAGCCAGCTCCAAACCGCACTTGAGCACTGGACGATCCATAAAGACGACGTCGGAAATGACCTGAATATTCAGTATGGAAATACAATTGAGCATTTCATCAGCGGGATTGAGATGACGATTAAAAATGTTGATAGTGTGCAGATTTTTTCGGGATCACGTGTGTTCTATTCTGCCAATTTCAATCGTGCGGATTATGATGTGAAGGATTATACCCAGGAGGATTGGTATTTACAGACCCAGCAGAAAAAAGGCGGAGTGATTCTATTTGGCAGCCATGTCCCCTTCTATCGTACCAATTCCAAACAATCCGTCATTTCTATTGCCCGAGTCATTAATAAAAAAGGAAGCAAGCAGCCCATTGGCGTCATGTTAATCGATATCCGATTGGATTCATTACGTGAAATCTTAAAGCTCTCGGAGAATAGCAAACGAAAATTCATTATTTTAGACGATAAGGGCGGTAGTGTTTACAGCTCAGATATCATGGAGACCTCACCCTTACAACCTATCCCTATAGAACCTCAGGCGCTTAATACTTTCATGAACAATGATACGGGAAGCTTTTATGGTACTTTTGACGATAAATACTCGTACATTAACTTTGTTACGTCTCCCTATTCCAACTGGAAGGTCATTCAGTATATAGATGAAAAAGAGATGACTAAGCAAGCCACTTTTCTTGGAAAAATCATTTTAACATTAGCGCTCTTGTCGCTTGTCACTGCGATCTTATTCATGTATATCCTATCGGAGCGTGTCACTAAGCCTATTATTCTTTTAAGCCGAAAGGTTAAGCTGGTGGGAATGGGGAACTTTGATGTGGATTTGTATAGTAATCGTCAAGATGAGTTTGGTGTTCTATACAATGGAATCCGAAAAATGGTGAAAGACCTGCAAAATTATATCGAGCGATCTTCTATGGCCAAAGCACAGCAAAAAGTAGCTCAATACGGCGCCCTTAAAAGCCAAATCAATCCACACTTCCTTGCGAATGTACTTGAATCTATTCAAATGAAAGCCATCATTAATGGGCAAAGAGAGATTGGCGAAATGGTGGGGATTGTAGGTAGATTGTTTCGGATTCATATCCAGACCGGAAAGATAACCGTAACCCTGCGAGAAGAACTTGAACACGTCCGGCTGTATGTAAAAATCCAACAATTACGTTTTGGGGACAAAATTCAATATATTGAACAGCTAGAACCTAATACCGAAATAATTAAAGTCATGCACTTTTCCCTTCAACCCATCGTTGAGAATGCTATCGTCCATGGACTGGAGTGTCGAAGTGAACCGGGTCTCCTTGAAGTCTCCTCGATGATTTCGGGGGATGACATGCTAATTATCGTTAAAGATAACGGAATTGGTATCGATGAAGAGAAACTTAAACAGTTACGTCTTCGTCTCTCTCAACCATCAGACACCCTAGATGAAGATCATATTGGTATAAAAAATGTTCACGATCGTATTCAATTTCATTTTGGTGAACCCTATGGGATCGAAATCACCAGTCAAGTAGGTGAAGGGACGACCGTGATCATCCGACTGCCAGCATAATCCTAAACATTCTGCTCAGTGATTCCTGCTTCAGGATCGAAGGTAAGCATTTTCGTTGCTATTTTATCGATAAAGAAGCGGTCATGACTGACGGTAACTACGGCTCCAGGGAAATGAATGAGTGCCTGCTCCATCACCTGAATACTCGTCAAATCTAAATGATTCGTTGGCTCATCCAAAATAATGACAGCCGCGCCAGAGAGAAGGCATTTCGCTAACGCTACTCTGGCCTGCTGTCCACCTGACAGACTGCCGATCGTTTTGCTCAGATCCATTTCCGAGAATTGTAGCATCGATAGAAATTTATTCACTTTTTTCCGCGGAGCATCGAGTCCCAGCCCATACACATTTACGGCATGACTGACTGTATCTTTAACATCGAGTTCGTCCCACATCTGATTGAAGTACGCGTAGCTGACCCCACGTTCCCAAGTCACACCACCCCTTTCAGGCTCTTCTTGCCCAGTCAATACCTTTATGAGTGTCGACTTCCCGCTTCCGTTAGGCCCCACAATAGCTATCCGATCTTCCTTTTGAATATCGAAGCTAACGTTCTGGAATATCGTCCGATTATCATAGCTTTGTCCAATTCCCTTCACTTCACCAAGCTTATCCGGAAACCGTAAATTGCTGTAGATATCGGTGATCAGTACGTTCACTGGATGAGGCTCCACACGCTTTTTCATATCTGTCAGTTTACGTGATAGACGATCCTTCGGGGACTTTTTGTTCCCACGGGTTTCAATGGCTTCAGACTCCATAAGTAGAAGCTCTTCTTCCCACTCGAATTGACGATCAAGCACCTTTTTGCGCATCTTCTTTTTACGAACATAGTCGGTGTAATTGCCTTCATATTCCTGAAAATGATAATTCTCGATTTCTATCGTCCGCGTGACTACTCTGTCAATAAATTGCCGGTCATGGGAGATGAGAATCATCGCCCCATTAAAACGGTGAAGCCACTGCTCCAACCATACGATCCCTTCGATATCCAAAAAGTTAGTAGGCTCATCGAGCAATACGACGTCGGGCATTTCAATTAAGACTTTAGCCAGTGCTGCACGGTTCCTCCATCCTCCCGATAACTCATCTACAGGTTGATGCCGTGATCTTTCATTGAAGCCCAACTTCGTCAGAACAGTGTTGATTTCTATAGATACATTCCAGCCATCCAAATGATCCATTTGTTCAAAAAGCGCCGCTTGCCGCTCTAAAAGTGTATTCATCTGGTCATCATCCGTCACTTGTCCAAGCTGTTCCCCGATTTGGTTAAGCTCCTGTTCGATAAGCGCTACCTGCTCAAAGCACAATTCTAACTCTTGCTGTACAGACAAGGCCCCGGAAAGCTCCGAGAATTGAGAGAAATAACTGATCTTCACATTGGGATCTAACTCTACTTTCCCTGCTGTTGGGTCCTCTTTTCCCATCATCAGTTTAAAAACAGTAGACTTCCCCGCACCATTTCGTCCGATTAACCCAATCCGTTCACCCTTGCTAACTCGAAAATATATATCTCGAAAAATCAAAGTATTCTCATATTTCTTAGTTACGTTCTCCATACGGATTACGCTCAAACCTATCACCCCTAGTTCATATAGATCAAAATACAGCTCAGAACACTCAAAGAGCTATTATAGCACTATTTTAAAAAGGACTTTATAATCATATTTAATCTTCTAGAAAACAAAAAAAGGTCGCTGTCAGCGGACCTTTTTCTGCATTACGAATCCCAGCACATTCTCACTCTCATCACTTGCTGCTTATTTTTTCAAGATATCAATATACTCCTCTTTCTCGCGATCAGGCCCCGCATCAAGCTTCAAACGAATGAATTTTGGATGATCCAATACGTTACTGCTAAAGTTACTTATAAATCCGTCCTCACTGCCACTTCCGCCAATCGAATTATTTTTCAATTCGCGCTTCCCAACCCGCGATGTCAACTCACTGGGGGTCTTTCCAAATAACTCATTCCTGATCTCCCAATCGGTTTTTAATGCCTCACTTAACGTAAATTTAACTACTATACTTAAAGGAGATAGCTCCACCTGCGCAAGATTCACTTCATGTCCGTCAATCATAAAAGGCTGATTTATAACTACTGTCTCGGTCTTCTGTTCCCAGAATTTTGGATCAATAGCGAAGCTCACCTTTAAACGTTCAGAATAGCGCATGTCAGCTAGATCCGTTCCCGTTTTTGGTTTTGCTAGCATTCCTGGATCCACTGAAGCGATCTGAAAATTCGCCACCACCTCTTTTGGAAATGCTTTATCCTTATCTAGTGGATAGATAGTTTTTCCGAGCCATGTATAAATACTATCCACAGCATGTAATCCCATCCCACCTCTACTCCCATTTTTATCCACTACACTTTGTCCTGTCACAGCATCTGTCAGCCAAACACTATTCACATTGTAAATTTCCTGACCACCACTTGTAGTCCCTGTATATAGCAGTATAATTTTATTTTCATCAGCGATCACAGCATTTAGTGTGATTTTATATCCGTTTTTCTCAGCACTCTTATTCACGATTTGCACATAATCGTTTCGAATAGCAGATTCTAACGTAAGGGCATCAACATCAGATTCAGCCAGCTTCTTAAAAGGTTCCAACACACCCCAATCACTTGATTCAATACTGGTAGAGGCATGCTGTGGCATCAATTGGGTTGGATTGAAGAAGAGTAAACCTGCAATCAAAACAGATGCAGTCAGTACAGCCATAGCGCTTCTAGCGAACATTAGCTTTTTTCCGCGCTTTTTACCTAGTTCGAGTCCAGCTTGAATGGCATAGATTTGTGCGGCTGCACTCTCCATTTTTTGCTCATGTGGGATCCGTTCAGCATCGATTAACATGGCAAGCTCCTCCTGACTACTCATGGTTCCAATCACCCCGATTCTTAATGATCGTTCTTAACTGCTTGAGTCCTTTATGCTGCCATGTCTTGACCGTTCCTTCAGGTTTATCCAGTATTTTAGCAATCTCATTTAAGGTCATATCGTTGTAGTATTTAAGCAGCAGCACATGGCGATACTTGGGTTTAACCTGTTCAAGTGCCCACAGCATTTCCATCCGATGATGGCCAATGTGCGTAATCTGCTCTCCTATTCTCTCGTCAACAAGCGGCATGGAACGCTTTCTACGTCTTTGTTCATCTATACAGACATAAATCAGGATCCGAATGATCCATGATTTAAACGCTTTTGGATCCTTTAACGTTTTTCTTTTGATCCAGGCCCGGCAAGTCATTTCCTGCATCGCTTCAAGCGCATCATTCCGGTTACGCAAGTAGCTATAGGCAATACTGTATAGCTGTTCTCTATGTACCAATATAGAATCGTAGAAATCCGTCTCGCTCCGAGAATCAAGAATCGTTACCTTCTTCATTTCTGCATTAGTCATCGTCATATCCTTCCTTAGCCCCCTCTCCTAAACCTCTCATAGATTAAGACGGGGAGGGTATAGAAACGGTTTTTATTTGTATTAACTTTTTTTGGGACTGAGCACTTAAAATTATAACATTCTATAAAAAAAGAACGATAAATGTTATGATAAGTAAAATTGGACATAATCAACAGTACGCACTTAAAAGTACCATAGGTACTAAAAAGTACCCATACATTGGAGGATATCATGACAACTATCAAGAAAAAATACAATATTTCTGTTGAGGCCACACTCGAAGTAATTGGAGGGAAATGGAAATGTGTAATTTTGTGTCATTTAACTCATGGCAAAAAGCGAACATCGGAACTAAAACAGTTAATGCCCGGAATTACTCAAAAAATGTTAACCCAGCAACTACGCGAACTTGAGGCCGATGGAATTATCAACCGGATCGTATACAATCAGGTTCCACCCAAAGTGGAATATGAGCTTAGTGAGTATGGTGATAGTTTAAGCGACATATTAACTTCTCTATGTAATTGGGGAGAACAACATATCATTAAGCAGTATGGCGATAAATATGCTGTTTTAGAGGACAACATTTTAAATAAATAAATTTTACCCTATGAAAATAAGGACAGTTAAATCAGATTGATTTAACTGTCCTTAACTTAAATTACTCCGTCTCCTCCAATAGCAGTTGCTGTGAATGATATGGGGCCAAATATATTTATAGGTAAGTTGCTATCATTTTGAATTACCAATTCATAATTGTGGACTCCAATATAAGGACCATCAACCCACTGAACATTTAATTGAATATCAGTAATTGTAGTAAAACGAAAAAAGGAGCTGTAAATATCGACTCCTGCACGTCGGATTAAAACAAGAAATTGACTATCAGCAAGTGCAGTAAGACTAAAACTACCATTTAACTCGACTCTACTAGAGAAAGAAGCTGGGTTAGCTGGGCTAATATTTACTTGCGCTGTGGCAAGACCCGCTCCAGCTCCAGGAATCCCTGCAACCGTTGTAACAGCATTAAACGGGTCTAAAGGGATTTTTGCCTGTGAACCATAACTTATATTTGTCGCCATTTATCATCACTCCATTCCAATTACAAGGTTATACATTATTATATTGTGAATCCGCAATGATAGATTGGACTTAATTCCTGATGATTATATACATTTAAGTTATACTTTTACTAGATTATAAAACCTAGATACTTCGAATATCATCCTCTAATTTCCACCTATTTACAAACTCACTTATCAGAATTACAATTACCCAAATATCATGAACAACGCAGACAAAGGGTAAGTAGACAATCGAACATGGACTTCAGAGAGCCGGTGGCTGCTGCGAACCGGTGTCCAGCGCTTGATCGAATGGCCTTTAGAGTTGCTCTTCCGAACCATCTTAGCTGATGTTGTAGGGAAAGCCGGGTTTCCCGCCGTTATCAAGGGACCTGTATCGAGATTGTCTCAGACCTTCTCCGTACCGGTAAGAGAAGATCGTAATACTAACGAAACCTGGTTGCGCGATCATTTAAGGTGGTACCACGACAACTTCGTCCTTATTGGATGAGGTTTTTTTGTCATTTAAAGGAGGTGATGGCCATGGATGATGGCTGGTGGTGGCGACTCAATATTAATCAGAAGCGACAAAACAGGAGGAATTCAAATGATAAAAGAACGTGTATTAACTGGAGATCGAGTGACCGGAAAGCTGCACCTTGGCCATTACGTGGGCAGTTTACAGAACCGAGTGACTCTACAGGAGCAATATGATACTTTTGTGTTTCTAGCAGATATTCAAGCCCTAACGACTCACTTTGATCGGCCTCAATACCTTGGTCAAAACTTGAATGAAATCACACTGGACTATTTATCGGCGGGTATAAATCCAGATAAATCCACCCTATTTATTCAATCTATGGTTCCAGAGATCGCTGAGCTGACCGTCCTATTCTCCATGTTTGTTACTGTGAATTCTTTACGGCATAATCCCACGATTAAAGCCGAATCGAAAAATTCCAGCTTAGATGAATTGTATTATGGTTTTCTAGGTTATCCAGTTAGCCAGGCTGCGGATATAACCTTTTGTAAAGCGACGATTATTCCTGTAGGAGAAGACCAGCTTCCCCATCTGGAGTTGACCCGCAAAATCGTACGTAGATTCAACGAACTGTACAGCCCCATCCTTGTGGAGCCCAGAGCGCTCATCAGCGAGACGCCAAGACTAGTAGGAACAGACGGCAATGCTAAAATGAGTAAAAGCCTCGGCAATGCTATCGAGCTGGACTCTACGAAAGAAGAGATCACCTTCAAGATCCGTAAAGCCACAACTGATCCAGCCCGTGTTCATAAAAATGATCCTGGGCATCCAGATATTTGTCCCATTTATGCTTATCATCGTGCTGTTCGTTCGCATGGCGCCCCCGAAATTCACGATAGCTGCGAAAGTGGCAGTATAAGCTGTTCAGCCTGTAAGCAGCTTATCACGACAGCTCTAGACCAGCTAATTGAACCAATGCGTGAGCGTCGCTCCTATTATGCTGCCAGACCCAAGGTTGTTGAGGATATCTTATTATCCGGAACTAAGCGTGCCCGCGATATTGCTCAAGAAACGATGTCCGAAGTACGCGAGGCTATGGGCCTTAATTATTTTTCAAAATAAAACTGATCTCTAAGGGCAATAAAAAAACGCCGGACTCTCTATTGAAGAGAGCGCCGGCTGTTTTTGCTTCGCTTGCAGCTACAAGCGTCGATCCCTCCTTGAAGCTATACTCTGGACCAGGGGTTAGGACTTTATACTTGTCCGCTTCTATATAAAAATACTTTCTATAACGTAAATCCTTTCTTCAAAAAAAAGGCCGTAACCCCCTAAAGCGAGATTACGACCTTAATTTTATACCTTATAGCACCCAATTCCCTTTACGGAATACCGGCTCAATCGTACCATCCGCCAATTCTCCGTCAATATCCAGCTCAGCTGAACCAATCATAAAATCGACATGCGTTAAGCTGACATTAGCACCTCGTGCGACAAGCTCTTCATTCGTAAGCTTTGTGCCGCCTTCAATATTGACAGGATAAGCACTTCCCAACGCGAAATGGCAGGAGGCATTCTCATCAATCCCTGTATTGTAGAAAATTCGGTTCAAGCGAGAGATTGGAGAATCATGCTGCACTAAAGCCACTTCTCCTAAATAGGATGCACCTTCATCCGTTGCCAGCAGCGATGTCAGATGCTCACGTCCGGATTCAGCTTCATATGCTACTACTTTTCCATCTTTAAATGTGAAGGAAAGGCCTTCTACCAAACGTCCGTTCAGATTCAAAGGAAGTGTGCTTCTAACTGTACCATTCACACCTGTACGATGTGGCATAGAATAGATCTCTTCCGTTGGCATATTAGCCACGAAATACACGCCTTTATCATTCTCTCCGCCGCCTCCACGCCATAAATGTCCTTCTGGAAGCTCCACATGCAGATCCGTTCCCGGAGCGCGGTAATGCAGGCTTTTATAACGCTTAGCGTTCATTCTATCCTGACTTTCTTTCAATTGACCGATATGCTCTCTCCATGCGGCAACTGGATCCTCGCTACCTACACGATTCATCTGGAACACCGCTTCCCACATAGCCTCTACTCGCTCTTGCTCTGGAAGATCAGCAAACACCTTGTTCGCCCAAGCACGCGTTGGAGCCTTAACGAGAGACCAGCTAATTTTGCTATTACGAGTATATTTGGAGTAGTTTTTGCGAGCAACAGCTGCCGCTTTAACTGCTCTTGACACTTTGGAAGAATCAATACCATTGAACAATTCCGGATCTGGTACTTTAATATGTAAGATGGCGCCGTTCTCTTCCGCAAACTTCTCCATCATTTCTGCTTGCCACTGTGGATAGTAATCGAAGGAATCTTCTGGGGCTTTTTCGTAACGAATACGTGTAGTCGCTTCATCGTCCCAATCAACGATTACATATTTAGCACCTGCTTCATAGGCTTTACTTACAATCAAGCGAGTAAGCTCTGCCGTTTCAATAGGTGCATGCACCATCAAAACTTGTCCAGGCTGTACATTTACCCCTACTTTTACAACCAGGTTCGCATATTTCTCTAACATGACATCAAAATCTTTCATGAATTCTCTTCCTCCATCTCTATGGTTGCTTTACTGTCGCACCAAAGCACCGGAGCTCCTTAACAGCAGACGGTCAGCTTCACTTCTTATTTTAACGCAAAATGCTAAGAGTTGCGATTCGATATAATAAAGCGGCCCCCATGAAAGGAACCGCTCACGTAAATCCTTATTTTTTATCCACTTGCAGCAACGTTACGGTCTTTAAAGAATAGGTATGCATAATCTTGTCCTCAGAGATTACGTTAAGCTTGGTCAAACTTGCTACCTTCGCGGGATCTGATTTGGAGAGCATACGCCACACTTCGGGGTCTGATAGGGTTTCATATAACTTGAGATCATCATATTCTTTGCGATTTTGCATCACTAGCTTCACTTTGTAGCTTCCGATTTCAGTCTCGGTAGCCCCCTGCTCACTACAATAGCTTAGAATATCCTGCCGAAGCTCTGCCAATTCTTTTTCAATTTCCTTTTGCTTTTGCTTCAGTCGATAATACTGCTGTACCTTTTTCTCCATCACTTCACGCTCCTCTATAGACATATGTATGCCGGAAGCGCTAAATAAATAAGTTGAGTTCCCTATCATAAAATTTTATAATGAGCCGGGAACGCTAGTTTGCAGCAGACTACTTATTCCTCAAAAAACAATGATTCGGCAGGTGACTTATGTTTCATTCTTACTTTTTCCCAATTTCTTATGCCTTTATGATGTTTCCTATAGCGGCATTGATCTTCACACTCCCTTTTCTAATCGTTCAATACCGTAGACACGGCTACATCCATAAGCTTAGAGCTTTAATCCTATACTTATTGCTGCTCTATCTGATGAACGCTTATTTTCTCGTTTTGCTTCCGATGCCATCCTCAAGACATAATATGGCGCCTTCGGGAAGTATGATGCAGCTCGTCCCTCTTCAATTCATACAAGATATTATAGATGGCTCTAAGATCATACCTGATCAGATTTCAACGTATTGGTCGTTACTGCGTGAGCCTGCTTTTTTACAGGTGATATTTAACATCGCTTTGACCGTGCCGTTTGGATTGTTTCTGGGTTACTATTTTCGAACGCGCTGGGGAATGTGTATTCTCTTGTCTTTCATACTTTCGTTATCTTTTGAGGTCACACAGGTTACAGGCATCTACGGCTTTTTTGATCATCCCTACCGTCTATTTGATGTCGATGATCTTATTACCAACACGCTGGGAGGGATCTTTGGATTCCGAATTGCTATCTGGATAAACGGGTTACTGCCACAAATAGAACAACTGGATACGAATATCGACCGTTCTGCCAAAAGAGTCTCCTATACCCGCAGAGGGATTGCTTTTTTCATCGATAGTATGGTGTGGATCATTGGGTTTGGTGTACTTTATGGATTCGATATAAAAAGTGCTTTCTGGATTGTAACAGGGATTTACTTCATCCTGATTCCAGCTTTTACTGGTGGGCGGACCTTAGGCAAATGGATTGTACGTATTCGGGTAACGAACAGAGGTAATCGAGCTTCTTTCTGGGCGCTTATGATCCGATATGGTCTGCTATATTGGATATTACTTGGACTTCACGCGCTTGTTATCGATTCTGATGTGACAGGGCTTCTATCTTCACCATTGAGAACGGTCGCTTACCTCATTGTTCTACTGGTCGATTTAGTTTTCTTTATTCATTTAATCATTAAGGTATTCAAAAAAGATGACCAGCTAATCTATGAGAAATTAAGCCGAACCTCGCATGTTATTTCATGGCCTGAGAAAAGATTGCATAACGATGCCTCCAACAGCAGCTCTTTAGAGGATTAAAAATCTTCATTTTATATAGTATTTATACAATGGAATTTATTATAAAATAGGAAGGCAAGGATTCTCAAAATTTAGGAGATGAATGAATGGAAACTACAAGTTGCTTGCAGTTGTCTAGAAGTCTTCCAGAAGAGCAGGGCATATCATCAGCCGCAATATCCAGCTTTATTGATGCAGTAGAGACGCAAAGCTTAGGTCTGCATAGCTTCATGCTCCTTAGGCATGGGTATGTGGTCTCTGAAGGCTGGTGGTCTCCTTATAAGTCCGATCTTCCACATATGCTATTTTCCCTTAGCAAAAGCTTCACCTCAACGGCAATCGGGATTGCGGTCACAGATAAGCTAATCACACTCGACAATTCAGTCATCTCCTTCTTCCCTGAAGAGGCTCCTGCGACTATCACTGACAATCTATCCAACATGACAATCAGACATCTATTGATGATGGGTACCGGGCATGTCGTGGATACTATGGACACACTTCATAAAAGTGCAGACGGGAATTGGGTTAAAGCTTTCTTCTCAGTCCCAGTGGAGAAACAACCAGGTACACATTTCCTATATAATACCGGCGCCACTTACATGCTGTCCGCGATCCTTCAACGAGTTACTGGCCAAACACTGCTAGAATATCTAGAACCGCGTCTGTTCGCTCCGCTCGGTATTCACGGAGCAACTTGGCAGTCTTGTCCACGTGGAATTAACACGGGGGGATTTGGCTTAAGCATTACCACAGAGGATATCGCTAAATTCGGCCAGCTTTACTTACAAAAAGGGATCTGGAATAATCAACGAATCCTGCCTGAACAGTGGATTAATGAGGCAACTTCCAAACACATTTCCAATGGCGAAGGCGATCATGACTGGGCGCTCGGATATGGTTATCAATTCTGGAGATGCCAACACGGAGCCTACCGCGCCGATGGCGCATTCGGACAACTCTGCGTTGTTCTTCCCGATCAGGATGCGGTAATTGCTATTACTGCCGCTTCAAATAGTATTCAAGGTATTTTGAATGCAGTGTGGGAGCATTTATTACCCAATATGAAAGATGTCCCTCTTCTGGAAGAACAAGCATTAGCAGCCAAATTGGCAGACCAATTAAAAAACTTATCGATAGACCCTCCACAATTGCAGCGGTCATCTTTTCAAGAAGATCAATTGAATGGTATAACCTATACACTCGATGACAACCAATTTTCACTAGCTACTATCTCTATCTCTTTCAACAATGATGAAGCTGAAGTTACTTTAATAACTAAACTTGGTGAAAAGAATGTCATTCGATTAGGCCGAGGACAATGGCTCGAAAGCTTTGCACTCATCCTGGAGCCTTTCATGAACCGGATCATGTCCAGCTTTACTTGGACTGCAGAAGATCAACTTAAATTGTCCTTGCTATTTGTTGAAATGCCTTTCTTAATTACACTTGATATTAATATTCTAGAGAACATGCTTATCCTTAAGCAGCGGATTAATGTGAATATGGGACCGCTTGAATTCGATGATATAATCGGAAGAATACAATAGGTATAGTTAATAAAAGAAAGGCCGCTTCGTCCTATGCAGGAACTTAGCGGCCTTATATCCCTTTTTTTATTCCGAAAAATCAGCTAGCTTCAACATGACTGGGCAATGATCACTACCCATGATCTGACAATCAATTTGGGCATCAATTACATTAGGTGCAAGTCTAGAAGAAGCTAAGAAATAATCAATTCGCCAGCCCACATTCCGCTCTCTCACCTTCGGCATATAAGACCACCATGAATACACTCCCTCAAGCTCCGGGTGAAGATATCTGAACGTATCTATGAAGCCCGACTCAAGCAGTGTACTCATTTTCCCTCTCTCTTCATCCGTAAAACCGGAGTTCCCACGGTTAGCCTTTGCATTCTTGATATCAATATCTTCATGGGCAACATTTAGGTCTCCACAGACAACAACTGGTTTACGCTTATCCAGTTCTAAGAGATAATTACGGAAACGGTCCTCCCATTCCATTCTATATGCCAATCGAGACAGATCTCGTTTGGCATTAGGCGTATAGACGTTGACCAGATAAAAATGTTCGAACTCTAATGTAATGATCCGGCCTTCTGCTTCTTCATCTTCTTCCATCCCATATCTCGCAGAGATCGGCTTGATTTTAGAGAATATTGCCGTACCGGAATAGCCCTTCTTCACTGCGTAATTCCAATATTGATCGTATTCTTCGCCATGCTCCAGTGTAATTTGCCCTTCCTGAAGCTTTGTTTCTTGAACACAGAAGATATCCGCATCTACTTCTTTGAAATAGTCATTAAACCCTTTTTTGACACAGGCCCGAAGGCCATTAACATTCCATGATACCAGCTTTATCATCGGCTTTTCTCCTTGCATTTTGCTTTAGTTATACTATTACTGCGGTTATTATATCACTATAGTGAGCTGACGGGATATGTATAGCAGCAAAAGCCGCACCTCTCTCCATTGCGGAGAATTGGTGCAGCTTTTGGTTAATTCATACGCTAGCTAACTTATAGACCAATGGCTGTAGCTGTGAATGTAATTGGGCCTTTTATTTGAATTAAACTTCCAGCATTATTACTATTAGCAAATAGAACACCCAGTGTATAAATTTGGGTTCCCGGCAGTCCACCATCCACAGCAAGCACGTTTACAATCTGAAGGTTGTTACCAGGTTCGAAGAATCGATTGAGCGGGCTACTGTATACTTTTGTAGCACCTCTGTAAATATCTACGCGAATATCATCTGTAAATGAAAAACTATCAACACCGAAACTCGCTTTTAGCTCAACTCTCGAACGATAAGTTGCAGGATTAGCCGGATCAAGAAATACAGAGGTAGTAGTTATTCCTTGACCAACACCAACCGCCAATACTGGACCATCAACAGTTAAAAACGTAGAACCATAATCAATAATTGACGCCATTCTTAACACTTCCTTTCAAGGTTATACAACATTCTATGAAAATGAACTGAACCTTGAATGGATATATCATATGGGAGAATAGTATATTTTTATCATAGATTTATATCCTAATCATTCAACATCCGTGATACAATAACCAAATTGACACTATACAAATATTATTAAATACGTGAGGTAAAGAGACTTATGAATGCACCAACACTATTACGAGGGTTTAACTTTTTGTATTTTGCGTTGCTGGCTATGTTTATTCCTTTTCTGCCAGTCTATTTAGGGGAGCAGGGTCTTAACCCGGCGCAAATTGGATTCATTATTGGTACTGGAGGGTTTGTTACCATTATTGCTCAACCCTTATGGGGGATGATCAGTGACAAAACAAGAACGATCCGCAAAGTGCTGTTAATTCTGTTGTTATGCTCTGCGGTAACGGGATACTTTTTATTCGATTCTAGCAGCTACGTGCGACTTATTCTTTTTGCGATGCTGCTCTATTTCTTCTTAATGCCTATCGATCCGCTAGCTGAAAGCCTGAATTTCCGAATCTCTGAGGCAGCTGGAATTAGTTATGGTTCGATACGTACATACGGTGCGTTAGGGTACGGTGTTATGGCCCTACTCACAGGTTATGTGATGAGTTATTTCGGTTCACAAGGGATGGCCTTGCTGTTCGTCGCGATTAGTCTTACAAGCTTCGTAGTCAGCTGGTTCATGCCAGATGCTCCGGTGACCGGTAAACCGGTCACACTTGACAGCCTGAAGCATTTTCTTAGTAACAAAGAAACACTGCTATTTCTAGTACTCATATTTATTAGCTCCGTTCCCGCACGAATGAACGATACCTTCCTTGGAGTTTATATTCGCGAGCTTGGTGGCAGTCCTGAATTAGTTGGTCAATCGTTCTTTATCGCCGCAATGAGTGAAATTATTGTGTTCGCCTTAAGCTTTTGGTGGCTGCGCAAAGGAAAAGAGCTAATCATTATTTCGATTTCTGGAGCCTTTTATTTTCTTCGATTCTTTATTTCGGCCTGGATTTTGGATCCGCATTTATTAGCTTATCTACAGATTCTACAAATCCTTACCTTCCCGGTATTCTACTCTGCAGCTATTCAGTATCTATATAGTATTGTGCCTGTGGAATGGCGTGCTACGGGTCAAACTGTGTTGGCGTTACTGTTCTTCGGTGTATCAGGAATTCTCGCCTCTTATGCAGGTGGAGCATTATATGAAGCCTTTGGAGGTAAGGTCCTTTATTTAACAATTTCCGTGATGTCATTTATCGGTATGCTGTTCGGATTGATATTGTACAGAATCTATGGAAGTAAACACGCTAATAAAAAGAATATAGCCACTCATTAATCTTCCAGCATTCAATAGTCTTACACTTCAAATTCATGCACTGTTGTTCGCAGCACTCTAGTTGATAATTCAGCTAGAGATGCTTTTTTATGAACTTCTACCTAAGTCATTCTTTATGCTGCTCCATAAGCTGTTTCAGTTTGATTTCAGTATTTGAATCTGCGGCAGGTGTATAAATACTACAACGTAAATCTGTGCTGCCTTGAACCTGTAGTGAGGTTAAATGAAATAACATTTTCCCTGCTTTGGCATGTCTGAATTCCAATAGCACATCTGGAGCAGAACTTACACGACTTTTTTCCCACATTTCATTAAACGCTGGATGCAGTCCCTTTAATTCCTCTATGAATTCATCGTACCAACGATCCTCTACATATTGTCCGTAATACGCTCTGAAGATGGATAGATAACCACTTACGAATTGTTCCCAATTTACAGCTAAACGTCTGAACTCCTTACGAACAAATAACAAACGAATCATGTTTCTCTCCTCGATGGGCAGCTTAGAGAAATCTAGAAACACATGTGCTGCAGCCTCATTCCAACCTACAATCCCGCAACGTCGGTCTGAAATAATCGTAGGACAAGTCTTAAGCTCCTGTAAAATTTTCTGTAGAGAAGGACTAATTACTGAGGATTCCTCTTGCTGAAATAGAACGTTCCCTGTTCCAGTCTCTAGTGCTAGTGCAAAAAGATATTTCCGCTCATCATTAGTTAGCTTTAGGGCAGTCGCAATACAGTCCAGAACAGACGAAGATACTTTAATATCCCTGCCCTGTTCTAGCCACGTATACCAGGTACTGCTTACCCCCGCTAACTGTGCAACTTCTTCCCTGCGAAGTCCAGGCGTTCTCCTGCGTGTGCCTTCTGGCAGTCCAACAGAGCTGGGTGAGATCGCAGCACGGCGTGCTTTTAAGAAATCTGATAATGCCTGCAACCTCGTCTGATTAGCCATACGCTTCCTCTCCTCTCTGTTACATTCTTTAGTATAGTACAAATTATACTATGATAAACGATAACTTGTAATAGGATAAAATAAGTGGAAAAATACCTATATACACTTCTTGAGGAGGTTCATTATGGAACGCGTAGTTATTACAGGTATGGGCTTAATCTCGCCCCTTGGAAATACAATAGAACAATTCTGGGATCGTCTAGTTTCTGGTGAGTCGGGTATTTCCCCAATCACTTCATTTGATACCTCTAACTTTAAGACAAAGATCGCGGGAGTCGTGCATGATTTCGATGCGGAGGCCAGATTTGGCCGTAAAGAAGCACGCAGAATGGATAGATTTAGTCAGTTCGCTCTGGCAGCCGCTGAAGATGCCTGGACACATTCCGGTCTACAGCTTGATAAGATTGACAAGGAACGTCTCGGGGTTTATGTAGGATCAGGCGTTGGTGGAATTCAAACCTTGATGGAACAAGGGAATGTGCTAAAGGGCCGCGGACCAGATCGGGTCAGCCCCACTTTAATTCCCATGATGATCTCTAATATGGCTGCGGCGATGATCAGCATTAAATTAGGAGCTTTAGGTCCTACAATGTCTCCAGTAACTGCCTGCTCTATTGGAAATACGGCAATCGGTGAAGCCTTCCGGTTGATCCGTTATGGAGGTGCCGACATCGTAATTGCTGGTGGATCAGAAGCAGCCATTACTGAAATCTCTTTAGCCAGTTTCGGCAATGCCACCTCCTTATCCACTCGAAATGAGGAGCCGATTAAGGCGAGTCGGCCTTTTGACGGGGAACGTGACGGATTTGTTATCGGTGAAGGTGGCGGAATAGTTATTTTGGAGTCACTTTCTCATGCGCAGCGTAGAAACGCCAAGATTCACGGAGAGGTTATCGGTTATGGTGCCAGCTCTGATGCCTATCATATGGTCGCCACCCATCCAGAAGGAATTGGTGCTTATCAAGCGATGAAGCTGGCCATGAATGAAGCTAATCTCCAGCCCGAAGAGGTGGATGTAATTAGTGCTCATGCCACGAGTACAGTAGTAGGTGACCGCTCTGAGACCCTTGCGATAAAGAAGTTATTCGGTGATCAAGCCTACCAGATTCCCGTAACCGCTAATAAGTCCATGACTGGACACGCCTTAGGGGCGGCCGGTGGCCTAGAAGCTATTGCCCTAATTAAGAGCATTCAAGAAGGAATCATCCCACCTACCATTAATCAGGAGGTCAAAGATTCCATCTGTGATTTAGATTATGTCCCGAACATTGCGCGAAAATCTGATCTTACTATAGGCATGTCTAACTCCTTTGGTTTCGGTGGGCATAATGCTGTCATTGTGATTCGAAAGTTTGAAGATTGACCAATCATCCATAAAACGGGGTTCCGACTTAGTCATTCTTAGGACTAATTGGTACCCCGTTTCTACTGCCAATTTCAAAAAAATCTGTTATTCCATCGTTGATACGTGGCTCCCCCAGATAGAGATACCTTCCTTGGAAACCGCAGTAAACGTCATAACGTTACTAGCTGTTGCTTCATTCCACTCTTTCAGGAACACCCCATTATAAGTAGAACCGTCAATGGTAAGCTCAGCAGTATGATCATCAATAAGCTTCCATTTCCCTTTTACTGCTCCTTTAATCTTACCGCTCTTAGTGAATTCAATCAGCTCCGACTGCACGATATCAGCCGTAATGTCTTTGTTATGGTTTACATATTTATATTCGCCTGAAATTTGCTCTTTTGTGTATTTCTCTATGCTCTCTCCGCCATAGCGGTGCGGGGCTACAACCGGCCAGCCCTCACTGTTCATAAACATCTGATGAACTCTTACCTCATGCTTTTCTCCACGATTCGGGAACCGTGTATGGAAGATCAGATAATACTTGCCATTCTCTTCATCATAAAACGCTGAGTTATGACCTGGTGATACATATCCTTCTCCACTCACTGGCAGCTCGTCATCTGTATTCAAGAATTCGAAATTCCCCATTAGCTTCACTCCATAAGGAGCATATGCTGGATCATCGAACAATACGGATGGCGATCCTTGTGCATTAATCATATCTTGACCCTCAGAATCTTCGAAAGGTCCATCAGGCGCCTTTGAACGAGCTACACGGATGTTATATCCACCGTCTGCAGCCAGACCACCGTAGGATAGGAACAGATAGTAGTAATCCGTTTCCGGACTGTACAGCATATATGGAGCTTCTATCCGAGCATGGTTCGCACCCAAAAGCTTTTTGCCATAACCTTGATCTGGCAGCGGGAAGCCTGTATTCGCATCTAGTTCCATAATAAAAATACCACCGGAGTAAGAGCCATAGACCATCCACAGCTTCCCTTCTTTATCAAAGAACACATCCGGATCTACTACATTCGGCTTTTGAGTGGCATCATATATTTCTCCATCATCACCCTTGCCCATCATACCTGACTTCAGAATGATTCCTTTATTCTTATAAGGTCCCTCAATATTGTCCGACACAGCTATGCCGAGTGCAGACAACGGGGAATCCCCTTTACAAGCATTGTAATACATATAGTATTTGCCATCCGCCAATTGGATAACATCGGGTGCCCATAAGGTATCCGTCTGTGCCCATTTTAATGCTTCAGCAAACTCCTCTTTGACATTAGGAATGAGAACGTTTCCTTCTACCACCCCAGAGGACAGCTGAGTCCAAGACATCAGATCATTTGATTTAGCAGATGCTAAATGAGAGCCGAACACATAGTATTTGTTATCTGTCATAATGATCGACGGATCATGTACAGATACATTTTTGAAGACAGGCTGGGCAGAGTCAGCTACGTTATTTGTGTTGCTGGAACTAGCTGAATTGTCATTGCACGCGGTTACTGCTAATAATGAAACGCTGATCATTGTAGTCATAATTGCTTTTCTCATCGTTATACCTCCTATGTATGCCTTTTCATTTTGAAACGAAAACAAACAATAGTCAATCCTTTTATTTAACTAAGTTCGTATTAATTCATATTTATTTAAATAATAGTGAACATTCATACACATAAAAAAACGCCAAGCCATCGAAATGGCCTGACGTTTCTTTTATTTTTTACGTAAAATAATCTCTTTAATTAGCGCCTTCTTGTACCAAAACTGGCTCTGGATAAGCATTCTTAAGCACACGTTGTCTGTTCTTAACAACTGCCGGCGGTTCCACCTTAGGAGCCATCGGATGCATTAGCCAAGACTTCACCATATGGGTATCCGAAACCTTATACATTGGAGGCTCTTTCTCCATATCGATTTGCATAGCGTAAGTGGAACGTAGTGCGAAAGCATCGCCCTTAGGCGGTTTGATCAAATCTGGAGGAGTACCAGGGATTGCTGTTAGCAAAGATCCTTTGCTCTCTAGACTTGGCATGGAAGCTAGCAAGCCCCAAGTGTATGGGTGTCTTGGATCGTAGAAGATCTCTTCCGCTGTTCCCATTTCAACAATTTGTCCGGCATACATTACAGCTACACGATCTGCCATTCTTGCTACAACCCCGAGATCATGGGTGATAAAAATAATAGCCGTATCAATCTTCTTTTGCAATTCCTTCATCAAATCAAGGATTTGTGCTTGGATGGTTACGTCGAGCGCAGTAGTCGGCTCATCCGCAATCAGAAGCTTAGGGTTCGCAGCAAGTGCCATTGCAATAACAACACGTTGACGCATACCACCACTGAATTCATGTGGATATTGATTGAAGCGACGTTCTGGAGAAGGAATACCTACAAGATTGAGAAGCTCAATCCCACGTTTATTCGCATCAGCCTTGGAGATGTTCTCATGTTTAAGCAGCACTTCAGTAATTTGTCTGCCGACCTTCATCATTGGGTTCAGAGAGGTCATCGGATCTTGGAAGATCATACCGATCTCTTTACCGCGGATCTTCTGCATCTGCTTCTCTGTCTTGCCAATCAAATCTTGTCCATCGAACAGAATCTGTCCGCGTTTATATTCTCCTGGTGGTGTAGGAACTAGCTTCATAACCGCTTGTGAGGTTACACTTTTACCGGAACCTGACTCCCCAACAATCGCTAGAGTTTCACCTTTATCTACATGGAAGCTAACACCACGGATCGCTTGTACCTCTCCGCCGTGTGTTTTGAATGATATCGCTAAGTCTTTTACCTCTAAAAGGCGCTCCATCTTGTCACCCTCTCATTTCCTCGTCAATTATGATAATGATTCTCAGCATGTTGTAAGCAATAAGTATTATTTTATCTAGTTTTAAGGGTTCTAGTCAAGATTTTTCTGAAAAAAATACGGTTAACCTCACACTTTAGTACTAGATCTAATTATTGCGTGCTCAATAGTTGCGATAGCTCCTCTTTAAAATACGCAAATAGAGAATAAGGAAGAACTACTAGGTACTGCTAAATACAATAAATGGTATGGAAGGAATACTGCCATGATTCTAAAGCCCACTATCAAAATATACACGAATAATACAACCAAAGCAAAAGTTACATGGCCATGTACTTCAGTAAGCAATGCTATTCGTGCATAAATGATCATGAAACAAACGTAGTATCGACAGCGGCTACAGCAAACTTACGGTATCAATATGTACACTCAGCCGTTCAAATATAAGAATTCTCCCCTACTGTTGCTCAGTCTCCCTATCTTTCATGTTGTAGTTGTGTCAAAAATGTGTTAATTCATGAACCGCTTCCAGCCCTCAAGCAGATTATCATGCGCCCACTCAAGGTGACCTTGGCTATCGTACTTACGCGAATAACACTCGATGAAGTAAATTAAGTCGATATATAAGTCGTAGAGTTTTTTACGGGCATGTTCGTTTGGGCTGTCGAAGCTATTCCCGTAACCTCTGCAGAAATGCTCTGAATTCTCAATATAACGAAAATAATATTCCATAAGTGGATCGCCCCAAAGTGCCCGTTCCCAATCAATCAATGCAACAATGCGGCCCTCTCGCACAAACACATTGCCATCCCATAAATCCCAATGTATTAGACGAGGCTCAACGACTGCGTCCATAACATGTAAGTGACTTTTGATCTCTGCCTCAACAGTTTCTAACGGAATGGGCATTTCTACCTTTAAACGACGTGCATCTTCAAGCAGATTCATTATCAAATGCTTAAAAGTTTCCCGCCATGAAGTTCCTTTTACTGGTGTGGACGCACTAAATAATCCGAAACGCTCACCAGGAATTTCATTAATTAAACGGGAATAACGACCTAACTCTTCCTCAATACTTATTCTCTGCTGCGAGCTTAGCGCTTCCTTAATTTCATTATAGGGCTGGCCAACTATTTTCTCCATGAAAAAAAACTCACTTGAAATCATTTCTTTACTGTTATCATAAGCGTATACCTCAGGCACAGGTACTGTCCCTTTTGACTTCATCAGTCGCATCGCCGCAACCTCTACAGACATAATATCATGCTCGTAACTAAGGGTATCTGCTTCAGCTGACGGTGCTATCTTAAGAATCATGTCTCTTCCATCTGATAATAAAAGGTCATATGCTGCGTTAAAATAACCACCTGTCAGTTCAGTACTTCGCTGAATGCTCACATGGCTTCCAAAAGTAACACCTACCAAATCATTCTGTTGCTCTGTCGTTAATTTTGTTTTAGTAAAGCTCTCCAAGATCTCACCACCATAATGAAATAAGTATCAAAGGATAAACAATCCTTCTCCATTTGATTGAAAATTGTTAAAATTAGAACAAACGAGTCTCATTAGCCTGCTTTTCATGAAAGAGAGGAAACGATTAACATGATTATTAAACCTAGAACACGCGGCTTTATCTGTACTACCGCACACCCGCAAGGTTGCGCTCGTCAAGTAGAGCGGCAAATCGAATATATCCAGACACAACCCGAGATCAAAGGACCACGCAAGGTGCTTGTCATTGGCGCCTCTACAGGATATGGCCTCGCCTCACGGATTACAGCCGCCTTTGGGGCTGGAGCCAGCACAGTAGGCGTCTACCGCCAGAGCAGCAGCAATGGAGCCCGTACAGCCTCTGCTGGATGGTACAATTCAGCAGCCTTTGAGGAACTTGCAGAGAAAGCTGGACTTCAATCCTACAGCGTAACCGGTGATGCCTTCTCCAAAGAAACTAAGGATAGAACCATACAGCTGATTCGCAGTGAATTGGGACAAGTTGATCTAGTCATCTACAGCGTTGCTTCTGCCCGTCGAACAGATCCTGTGACGGGTGAAGTTTATAACTCCGTAATTAAACCTATAGGAGATACCTACACGAATAAAACCGTAAACTTTCATACGGGTGAAGTTAGTCAAATTTCTATTGAGCCTGCTACAGACAAAGAAATCGATGATACCATTCGAGTGATGGGTGGTGACGATTGGCAGCTTTGGATTGAAGCTCTCCATCAAGCCGGAGCTTTGGCCGATCATGCCACCACCATCGCATTTTCATATATCGGGCCGGAGATTACCCAGTCTGTATATCGGAAGGGAACGATTGGACGCGCAAAAGATCATCTAGAATTAACAGCACACACTCTTAACGATGAACTATCTAGTATAGACGGTCGAGCCTATGTAGCAGTTACGAAAGGACTGGTCACACAGTCTAGCTCAGCAATTCCTGTCGTCCCCCTGTACACTTCTGCGCTATACAAAGTCATGAAAGAGAAAGGACTTCATGAGGGTTGTATTGAGCAAACCTATCGGTTGTTTGCAGAACGTCTTTATGCGATCGAAGGGACTTCTGTGGACGAAGAAGGGCGTATCCGAATCGATGACTGGGAGATGTCCCCGGATGTACAGGATCAAGTGACTCAAATCTGGGATAAACTCACGACAGACAATATCTATGAATTGACAGATCTAGAAAGCTACAAACAGGAGTTTTTCCAGTTATTCGGATTTGAGACTGAGGGTGTAGATTATGAAGCTGAGACTGATCCAGACGTAACGGTTACCAATCAGCGGTAAACAATACATTATGTTGCGGACTATCTTCTAGCAGATGTTAGTGGTTGCTCAAGTGCATACAATTCTTCTTCAATGGAAATCATCTTTTGCTCAATCACTTTACGGGCATCTGCCAGTGCCTGATTATAAATATAAGGTGAGAGTTCTTTGAGCATAAAATCAAGAAGATTCTCACTTGCTAATTGGCCAATTTCGCTAGACAGCTCCGTCTCAAAATAATCCTGAATGCTGGATGTAATTTGTAGTTTGTGTTCTCTCTGTATTTTTATCGGCTGCATGATCGTCCTCCAATTTGTATGGTTTAAAATTCAGATTATTAATACAGGAAAAATGACGTGCTTGCGCACGTCATTTCTTATATCTATACCCCTTAATCTAAACCCACCACATTTCTGCTAGTGGCTCCTCAATCAATACTTGTTGAAGATTACTTACAGCTTTGGAGAAGCCTTCTTCCACAGACATCAATCCATCTTCATGCTCAATACTGACCACATAATCATATCCTACCAAACGAAGAGCGCTCATAATATCAGCCCAAGTCTTAAGATCATGTCCAAAACCAACCGAACGGAACTGCCATGCACGGTCAAGCATTTTGGTATAGGATTGCATATCTGTTAAGCCATGCATATTGACATTGACTGGATCAATAACTGTATCTTTAGCGTGGAAGTGATGAATTGCGCCTTGGCGGCCTAAAATATGAATTGCCTGCACTGGATCAATTCCTTGCCACCACATATGGCTCGGATCAAGGTTAGCTCCGATTACTTCACCTGCAGCTTCTCTCAACCGCAGTAGAGTAGCAGGTGTGTGAACGGAGAATCCGCCGTGCAGCTCAAGACCAACCTTCACATCATGCTCTGCGGCAAAGGCTCCCCATTCAGTCCAGTAAGGAATCACTTTATTTTCCCATTGCCAATCCAGAATTTCTTGATAATCATTTGGCCATGGAGCTACCGGCCAGTTCGGATACTTGGCACCCTCATGATCACCTGGACAGCCAGAGAACGTATTAACGACTGGAACTCCTAGCTTCTGCGCCAATTTGACCGAGTTCACAAAGTCCTCATGATCCTTCTGGGCAAGCTCTTTTTGTGGGTGTAGGGGATTTCCGTGACAGCTCAATGCACTGATCGTCAATCCACGGGATTCCACAGCATGTTTGAATTCTTTCAATGCTGTCTCATTCTCGAGAAGCATCTTAGGATCACAATGGCTGTTACCAGGATTCCCTCCTGTACCAATCTCTACCGCCTTTAGACCTTTGGACGCTACATAATCAAGAGCATCCTCCAGCTTGCGACCCCCAAACAAGACCATAAATACTCCAAGTTTCATTGTAAGTCACCTCTTTTGCAAATAGTTTACTTACCTTCACCATACATATCGAAGTCTTTTACTACTTGATTCTTCTCAGCAGATTCAAAAATAGCTTCAATCAAATTCTGAACACGCATTACTTCGGCATTCTTAACGATTGGCTCTGCTGTTCCCTCAATAACGGCTGCGAAATTGTCATAGAAGCTAGAGCCTAGCTCCGCAGGTTGAGGTAAAGCTTCTGTAATCGTAGCCCCTTCTGAAGGAGGCGCCATAGTTTTGGTTAATCCAACACCAGCACGTATAGGTTTAGGTTCGATCTTTTCACCTTCATTGTTTCTGGTTACTAAACGTCCAGTTAAAGACCAATCTTCGATAATACCCGTTCCTTCAATACCCTTCACATACCATCTAGGCAGCGTAATAAAGTTAGTTGTCCCAACCTCAACGATAGCTTTAATTCCATTCTCAAATTGCAGGATGGCTTCAAAGCCATCATCTACATCATTGCCTAGAATAAAGCTCAAACTGCTGCTCACACTGATGACTTTGCTATCGATCATAAATAAGAGCTGATCTAATAAATGAACGCCCCAATCTAGCAGCATTCCTCCACCTTGTGCCTTGACATGGCGCCAGTCTCCTGGAATACCATTCGCTCCATGTACGCGAGATTCAAGCTGGAACAAAGAACCGATGGTCTCTTGATCATACATTTTTTTGATGGTTAAGAAATCCTCATCCCAACGTCTGTTCTGATGTACCATGAACACACGTCCTGCTGCATCCGCAGCATCCAGCATATCTTGAAGCTCTTCTTTGGACATAGCGACTGGCTTCTCACAAATAACATGTTTGCCAGCTTGTAGCGCACGTATAGCGATTTCTTTGTGTACATCGTTTGGTGTCGCAATAAGAACAATCTCAACTGCAGGATCTACTAATACTTCTTCATAACTTTCATATACCTTGTAACCAGCATTGATGGAGTCCGCACGACGTGCTTCAAGCAAGTCGTATGTCCCTACCACTTCTAGGGAGTTAGTCTCCTTAATTAATTTCGCGTGATAACTTCCCATTCCACCAAAGCCAACGATGACTACGGAATGTATCTTTGAGCTCATGACTTCCACTCCTACTTCCCTATTAATTATCTGATGTGCCGTCAAAATACACAGCGCGACCTGTACGTGAAGATTCATAAATAGCTTCCAAGATTTGAGTAACAACGAGGGCCTGCTCAGGTTTAACTACAGGTTCCTTGTCTTCTCTAACCGCCTCAAGCCACAAGCGAGCTTCACGATCAGATTCATTTTCCTGTCCACCATCAAAGAACGCTACTCCACCAGCAGACAAGTCTACTTTGGTCTCATACAGACGTCCACCACGGTCACCGTTTAGGCGCAGACCATCCTTCATATCTGCACCACCTTCTGTACCTGCAAGAAGCGTCTGAGCTTCTCGATACTCAGATACATTTAGTGCCCAGCTAGATTCAAGTACAATTGTAGCACCATTTTCCATGGTAATAAATCCAAAAGCTGAATCTTCTACCTTAAATTGCTCAGGATCCCAAGGACCAAAAGCATTTCCAGCGTTCTTTCGGTTACTCAGCTTATGGAAAGACGAGCCCATAACACTGCGTGGTTTATAATTATCCATCATCCATAAAGTAAGATCAAGTGCATGCGTACCGATATCGATCAGTGGGCCGCCGCCTTGCTTTTCTTCATCCAGGAACACGCCCCAAGTAGGAACCGCACGACGACGAAGGGCAATTGCTTTTGCATAATAGATATCACCTAGTTCGCCGTTTTCGCAGAGTGCTTTAAGGTATTCACTATCCGAACGATAACGGTTCTGGTAAGCGACAGACAACTTCATCCCCGTACGCTTCGCAGCATCCAACATTTCTTGTGCTTGGGCAGTGGTTTTAGCCATTGGTTTCTCGCACATTACATGGTTACCTGCTTCCAATGCAGCAATAGTAATCACGGAGTGACTGTCATTTGGTGTACATACATGAACAATATCAAATCCGCCAGCTTTCAAAAGCTCAGTGTAATCTGTATAAACAGCAGCGCCTTCAGCGCCATAAGTCTGAGCGGCTTTCTGTGCACGCTCTTCTATGATATCGCAGAAAGCTACCATTTCAGCATCCTTCTGACGTGACAAACTTGGCATATGTTTCCCATTTGCGATACCACCGCAACCTACAATAGCAATTCTCAACTTATTAGACATTAACTTTTCCTCCTTGATTTGCGTATGCTTTTACCCATTTCAAACTATCTTCTACACTTTCTAATGGTGAACGACTGCAGAAATCCTGCTCTACTACCGCCCACTCCACATTTGCCTGTACAGCTGCATTTAAAATTGCAGTAAGGTTCACTTCACCTTCACCTAGTACAACAGTTTCCGGAGATCCGTCTTCTTTTTTCTTCAAATCCTTCAGATGGATGATCGGCAGTCGACCTGCGTATTTATTGATATATTCAACTGGATCATAGCCTGCATGATGTACCCAGCAAGTATCCATTTCCACTTGCAACAGGTCAGCCGGCACCTCTTCAAACAATCCATCAAAAGCAGTACGGTCACTATCACCATATTTATCTGTTAACTCGAAATCATGATTGTGATACAGAAGAACTGCTCCGCCCGCTTTGCACTTTTCTCCAATAACCTTCAGATTCGCGGCAACCTCTACATAGTTACGTTGTTCTTCTGACAAATAAGGAACAATCAAATTTGGATTTCCAATCTCAAGATTGTAAGAGATCTCTGCTTCTGTATCATTCAGCAATGCGTCATATGGACGATGTGCGCCGAGCGCAACCAGTCCAAGCTCATTTAGCAATTGTTTGACTTCTGCTGCAGTGCGGCCGAAATAGTGAAAAAACTCTACGCCTTTATATCCAAGGGCTGCTACCTTACGCAGTGTTCCTTCAAAATCCTGTTCCAATTCTTCTCTAAGCGTGTACAATTGCAGACCTATCTTCAGCATTTTCTAATCACTCCAATGGGTTTAGGGTTAGCTTACTAATTCATTTAAACTTCTTTCTACTGCTCGTCCCCAAAGAGATCAACAGCAGCAATCACTTGAACAATAATGCTGTTGCAGAATTGACTAATCTGATTCCCATTAGTTTCCTTCAACTGCCATCCTTGTTTGCATAGCTAATATCGACTCCGTATAGCGTGGATGGTCGATTTCTTTCTTTATTGCTTAGGTACATAGTAATATGAAAGCGTATATAATAAAATGAATAATATGATTAAAACATGAACAATCTGATTATCATTTCTAGACATCAAGGAGGACACATGAATCAATCAACTACCTGTCACGTTTTATCTGCTGGATTTTCCTTTCACCGCAAACCTTTTCATATGTCACATAGCCATGGAAATCAGAACTATTTAATTCGTCTGCAAACAGAGGGCCGAAGCCGAGCAATGATCGACGGTGTGATGACTCCAGTGGAGAGCGGCGATATCATGCTGTTTGCTCCTAATGATCCTTACTATTTAATCATTGATAAGGAAGAGTATCCTGTAGGTAAGCCGCGGATTGAAAGCGGAGATTATCATATTTTTTGTGAAGGAACTTGGATTGTTGAATGGTGGGAACGTGCTCAGAGACCCTCACTCTTAAGTGTGCCACTGAGTGAGAATTTCCTCGGCTTATTTCGTCAGCTGATTCTTGAGCACAGACGTCTTTCCGATTTCTCACCAGCGATATCTGCCTGTTATCTGCAAATCCTGTGTATGGAAATCGACAGACTCATTACAGATCAGCCAGCGATTACGCCTAAAGGCTATCTAGCTTACCGAATGAAGCAATATGTTGAGGAGCATGCAACCTTACCTTTTCTGTTGGAGGATGTTGCCGCACATGTAGATATTTCCGTCTCCCGTGCCGTTCATTTATTTAAGGAGGCCTTCGGGACCAGTATTATCAAATATGTAAATGATGTCCGGCTAGAGATGGCAAGAGAACGAATCACCTTCAGCCCGATGCCGCTGGAGCAAGTAGCAGAAACCTGCGGTTTCGCGAACTATACTTATTTTCACCGTGTATTCCGAAGTCGTTTCGGCATGTCCCCTAGACAGTACCGTGTACACAGCAGAACTCAAGTATAATATAGAGGTGAATTGCATCAACAAAAATAGGGCTATCCCTGTAGTAGATAAACTACTACGAGGATAACCCTCGCTTCTATATTCAAACAATACTCATGTTAATGAGATGATTATTCTTTTTCAGCTGAAATAATCAGGAACATCGGCCTGCGATCCTCGTCCTTTATCCACGAATCATTGCTCATTTCATCAGAAGGCTTAGGCTCCTTAACTGCTTTGATAGCAAACCCGGCTCCAATCAAGTCATTGAAGTAGGTTGAGATTGTACGATGATATTTAATCACATTTTCTGTTAAGAAGGTCGTTTCACGCAACCCCTCAGACTGATAATGATCTACAGGCCAATGAAGACGATTGCCTTGGTCATCCACATACCAATCCTGTTCATTTCGAGAAGTAAAGATGGGATGCTCCACTGAAAATATAAAGCTGCCGCCTGGCTTAAGGTAAGTATGAACCTTGCGACAAATAGCTTCAAAAGACTTTACATAATGCAAGGCCAATGAACTGATGACCACATCAAATTGTTCGCTCGCAAATTCAATATCCTCAATCGGCATCTGGATATAAGAAATAGCTGGATCGTCTGTTTTTTCACGCGCTTCTTGAAGCATTTTTTCAGAGATATCTACGCCAACGACTGAGCTTGCCTGCTGCTCGCGTGCATATAGACAATGCCAGCCAAATCCGCAGCCTAAATCAAGAACACTTTTATTATGTAAGTCTGGGATCAGAGGTTGTAATACATGCCATTCTCCAGCTGCTTCAAGCCCACCAATGGAACGAGGCATTTGTTTATAGGCTGAGAAGAAATTCGTATCGTCGTATTTATTTTGTTTCATCAGTTATATATCTCCTATCCATAATGTCTTTCATCAGTATATTCTTAGTGACGCATTATTTTCAAATCGCCAAATGAAAAGGAGCATCATCTTGGAAGATCCGCTCCTTGTGTTTGTTCTTATTCAATTGCTGTTGTTTACTCGGCGTTAACCGTACATGCTGTGAAATGGCGCTATAATTCCCATTGGATCTGCGACTTTGAGCTGCGCACCAGGTTCCTGAGCGCTCTGTCTTTAGCAAGGCTTTTTGAGTCTTGGTTCGTGCCATGTGGCACCACTCTCCTATTCATTGATGAACTATCAGACAACTACAGTTTAACATAATACAGACTATGAGCGCAGCCAGAATTCCGTTACAATGAGATCACTGCTAGTTTTCTAACTTATCTAAATAGATTCGGAGGTTTTTAGTGATGAAATACGATGTTTTGTACGAGGGTGCTTTTGCAATGTTAAAGGTATATTTGGACCCCGGCGAAAGTGTTAAAGCTGAGATGGGCGCAATGGTTGCCATGTCTCCTAACGTAGAATTAAAAGGAACGGCTGATGGAGGCGTAATGCGGGGTCTGGGAAGAATGCTGAGCGGTGAAAAGTTCTTCTTCCAGGAACTCAGAGCTATCCGTGGTCAAAGTGAGGTACTATTGTCTCCAGGATCATTAGGTGATATCCAAGCTATCGAATTAGATGGATCCTATAAGCTGTTAGTTCAAAAGGACGGATTCTTAGCCGGAACGGAAGGCATTCAAGTAAATACCAAAATGCAAAATTTAACACGAGGACTTTTCTCTGGTGAAGGCTTCTTCATTGTAGAAATCAGCGGCAGAGGAACAGTATTCCTGTCCTCCTTCGGAGCGATCCACGCCATTAATTTAGCACCTGGTGAAGAGATGATTATCGACAATGGACATCTCGTCGCTTGGCCAGATTATATGGACTATAAGGTAGAAAAAGCAGCCTCGGGTTGGTTGAACAGTTTAACCAGTGGTGAAGCGCTTGTCTGCCGATTCCGCGGAGAAGGTGTAATCCTCGTTCAGAGCCGTAACCCTGGGAGCTTCGGAACGTGGATTAAATCCTTCGTGCCCACTCGAAGCTAAGAAAAATGACATAGAATTTCCCGTAAGTAGGATTTCCTTTAACAGTTTAAAAGGCATTGTAGCGCTTCTCTGGTTTTTAAGAAGCGCTGCTTTGCGTGCAAATTAAGGAATATCTCCCTATAATCCAGAGATTTCTGCGTAATTGACTACTAATTAGGGAAATCCTCCCTATAATTCCACTGATTTGTTGTGAAATATAGATATTTGTCCGATTTATAGGGAGGATTTCCCCATTTCCATTCGTATCGGGCAATTATCAGTTATTTAGAGGGAGTTTTTCCCTAATTCTTTTCCGAAAAAGAAGCTGCCCCCTAAGTAGTACTTACTACTTCTGAGACAGCTTCTTCTTATAGGTAGAAAGCGGCTTAAGAAACCGCTTTGTTTGCTTTTTCTTTTTTGCAGCCTGTTCGTTTACATGTGTCATAAGTACCCTTGAAATCTAGGCGGTGATCCGTGACGTTAAAGCCATATTCACGTTCCACTCTTTTCTCCAGCTCCACTAGCCAGTCATCCTTAATTTCCTCCAACCTGCCGCACACGCTGCATATCAAATGATGATGCATGTGAGAATGATCATTCCCGCGCAGATCATAACGAGCGACTCCATCTCCGAAGTTCATCTTTTCTACAATGTGAAGCTCGCATAAGAGCTCAAGTGTACGGTATACCGTTGCCAGCCCTAAATGCGGATAACTATTCTTGACAAGCATATATACTTCTTCTACGCTGAGATGATCTTTCTCATTGTCGAGCAATATGTTCACTATGGCCTCACGCTGGGGCGTTAATTTATATTTTTGCGCCGCAAAAAGCTGACTGATATTTGAAATTTGATCCATTTGATCTCCTACCTTCCCGGAATGATTTAACATCCGTATCCACTGAGACGCACCCATTTATGCATCAAATATTAAACGTAAATAGTAATCTTTACGATATAATCATATCAAAAATAATCACGAATGAATAGAGCCTGACATCATTATAACATTTCAGCTCTCTTATCCAAAGTTCTTTCATCCATTCCTGCCTATTTTTCTGCCAAAATCTACTTTTTCGTGAAATATTATAGGTTTGACCGCAACCTTTCCATATTTTTCTGCGTTTAAGTTTGTGATAGCGGCCACGAGGCCTATCCATACAACGAGGTGAAATAACCATGAATATGAAAAAAAGAACGTTAGCCGCGATTACAACCGTTACGATTCTCTCCTTCTCTTTGGGTGGCCAAATATTTGCAGCCGGAAATACCTTTAAGGATATTGATAATATAAACGGCAAAGAAAAAATTATTTCTTTAAAAAATCAAGGCTTGATCAAAGGGGTTAGTGAATCCCAATTCTTGCCCAGCTCCAAAGTAACAACAGCACAAGGGATCCAGTTCATTTCGGGTGGACTCCAGCTTAGTCTCGCGGCTATTGATTTCAACAAAGCTCCCGTTGCCAGTGGCTTGTTCACGAAAGTCAAGGATAAAGCTTGGTACGCTGAAGCCTTTATCAATGCGTATTACAATCATGTCGAGCTTCCTAAGGATATTGATCCAACCAAAACAATGACCAAAGAAGAGTTCACCAATTATCTAGTGCAAGGGGTCGAAGGCATTGGGAATCTGCCGATGATCAATATAGTGCCCGTAGATATCGCTGACGATGCTGCGCTGAATCCTTCTTATCAAGGCAGCATTCAACGTTCTCTTAAATACAAGATTAATAGTTTAGACGCCAATGGGAAGTTTAATCCAAAAAGTGAAATTACTCGCGCCGAAGCTGCGATTATGCTCTATAATGCTTTGGAATTTCTGAAGACCGGTATTAAATCCTAACCTAGAAGCGACACACCAATAACATTGAATGGTAAACAAGAAAAAGCAGCCCAGGTATAGTCCTGGACTGCTTTTTTGCGTCTTGATCGTCTTCTATACTTCTTCTCCACTAATTCTGTTCAGAAATTGTAGAGCACGAGGATGCTGCGGATGCTCAAGAACTTCTTGCGGAGTCCCTTGCTCTAGAATATGGCCTCCATCCATCAGAATGATCCGGTCAGCCACATCCGCAGCAAATTTCATCTCATGGGTCACTATCACCATAGTCATTCCCTCTGCCGCTAACTGTTTAATAACCTTAAGTACTTCCCCCACCAACTCTGGATCAAGCGCAGAGGTAGGCTCATCGAACAACAGCACCTCTGGATCTACTGCCATGGCACGAGCGATAGCTACCCGTTGCTGCTGGCCACCAGACAGTTGGTGCGGATAAGCATCCGCTTTGTCCGCCAAGCCAACTTTAGTTAACAACTGAAGGGCACGTTCGCGTGCTTCGTCCTTGGATCGTTTCTGGACCGTCACCTGCCCTTCCATCACGTTGCCTAGTGCAGTCATATGCGGAAAAAGATTATAGGACTGAAAGACCATCCCTGTTTTTTGGCGTAATGCCAAAATGGACTTCTGGGGGATTTTCTTGTTATCCGTGAAATTAATTTTAATATCACTGAGCGATAAGCTTCCTTGATCAGGGACTTCAAGCAGATTAAAGCAGCGTAAAAGCGTTGTTTTGCCTGAACCCGATGGGCCAATAATGACCAGTACCTTGCCGTGCTCCATTTCGAGATCAATGCCCTTTAATACCTGCAGCTCACCGAAGGATTTATGCAAATTAAGTATTTCAATCATAATTGTCTCCCCCTTTAGCTCGCAGAGTAACGACTCAGTCGTTTCTCCAAGTAATTTTGCAGTGCTGATAACACTGAGCAGAATAGTAAATAGAACAATCCTGCCTCGCAATAGATCAGCAGTGGCTCATAGGAGGTGGAAGCGACCTGCTGTGCTGTTCTAAACATCTCCGTATAGGTAATGGTCGCTGCCAGTGAAGTGTCTTTGACCAAGCTAATAAAGGAATTCGATAACGGCGGTACAGAAACACGGGCAGCTTGTGGCAGTATAACACGGCGCAGTGCCTGGGTACGAGTCATCCCAACGGAGAAGGCCGCTTCCCACTGACCTTTATGTATAGACAGGATAGCAGCACGTATAATTTCTGATGAATAAGCCCCTACACTAAGCGTAAATCCAATGGTTGCGGCTATGAAAGGGTCAAGCACGATTCCAACTGCCGGCAAACCATAGAAAATAATAAACAGTTGCACCAACAAAGGGGTTCCACGAATGACCCATACATAAAAGCGAGCGATCAGCTTCGGAAGTACCCACGGGGAGAGACGAGCTAATGCAGTCAATATCGCTAAGATCAGTCCCAGTGCAAATGATATCAATGCCAAAGGAATGGTAAAAGCCACCCCAGCTTTTAGCAGGGGTAGCAGTGAATCTAAGAAAATTTGTATTTTGCGGTCATCCATTTTTAGACATCCTTTTTTGGCTCCAAGCTGGTTAGCTTCTGAAACCTTGTATTATTTTGAAACGTCAGCACCAAAGTATTTCTCAGAAATCTTTAAGTATGTGCCATCGCTCTTCATTTCAACAATTGCATCACTCACTGCCTTTACCAACTCATCGTTGCCTTTTAAGAAAACAGCTGCGCTTTGCGAACCGTCAGGAATCTCATCTACCACTTTAATTTTCACATCAGGCTTTTGCTTTTTCAGGTCCAGATAAGACAAACCATCATTTACAGTCGCATCAATACGGCCTGAGGTCAATAGGTCCATCGCTTGATTGAACCCGTCTGTAGCAACGATTTCAGCACCGTTCTCACGGGCGATATCGGACAGGTTACTGGTTAGAGATTGTCCGGCTTTTTTACCCTTAAGATCTGCAAATGTTTTGATATCCTCATTGTTTTCACTCACTATCAATACCGCTTTAGATACGATATACGGTTCAGAGAAATCATATTTCACTTTACGATCTTCATTAATGGATACTTCGTTAAAAATAACATCAAACCGCTTGGCATCCATCCCAGCAAAAATACCGTCCCACTGTGTCTCAAAAAATTCTGGTTCAACGCCGAGACGCTTCGCTACTTCCTCAGCAATTTCTACATCAAAGCCTGTCAGTTTCCCCGAAGCGTCATGATAAGTAAAGGGAGCATACGTCCCTTCTGTTCCTATACGCAATTTGCCGCTAGCTTTAACAGCTTCCAGACTGTTTTGCGCAGTGGCTGTATTTCCACCATTCGTTCCAGCTGAAGAATTATTAGAAGTATCGGTATTCGAATTATTGCCGCAGGCCGCTACAAACACCACGGTTAACGCCAATAGAATAGTTAAACTTAATTTTTTCATTATTAATTCCCCTCTCTTTACCCGGAATTCATCCGGTAAATTGTATACTACACTGGCTGATGTTTACCGTCAATGATTTTTTCCGATTATATTCATCGGAATTGTAATATTAGGTAAATCTCTACCCTTATATTACCCATTCTTAGAATAATCCTTCACAAGATCCTCTCTTTACATCTCAGAAAGATATGGTATATTTATAAACAAATTAAATATGGACCTGTTATTTCACTAGGGGAGTCGGCCGACTGAGACGGAGCTTCAAGCTCCGGACCCTTGGAACCTGATCTGGATCATACCAGCGGAGGGAAGTGGAGCAGAATTTTCATCCCATGCATTTTTAGTGTTCCTATGCTGAATGAACTTTTTGACCCATTTATTTCCCACCGGAAATGAATGGGTCTTTGTTTGTTTACAATCAATCACAAAACTTAAGCGTAGGCTTCCGAAGCAAGTTTTGTACGATGCTTTCCAAGAAGCCAACGCTCACAAAACTTTTTAGGAGGTTCGATCATCACGACAATCCTATCCATTCAATGCTTAACCTACTCTTTTCCGGAATCAGAACAACCCCCTGTATTCGCAGATCTATCCATGGATATCAGGCAAGGTGAGTTTGTTTCTGTCATTGGGGCTAGCGGATGCGGAAAAAGTACGCTTTTCAAAACTATAGCAGGCTTGCTCGAACCCACTCATGGGAAAATAATAATTCATTCGAACTCGTCATCCTCTACTCGCTTAGGTCAGATCGCATACATGCCTCAGCAGGATTTGCTGCTGCCTTGGAGAACCGTGCTCGACAACTGTCTTTTGCCCTGGGAGATTAAACCAAGGTTTAGTAAACAACAGACGATCTCTCACATTCGGGAAATGCTGTCACACTTCGGTTTGGCCGATGTAGAGAAGGCTTTTCCCCATGAGCTATCGGGTGGCATGAAACAGCGAGTCGCATTTCTACGAACGCTTGTAGCTGGCGGCGGGGCCGGTCTTATGCTGCTAGATGAGCCATTTGGAGCGCTCGACGCTATGAGCAAACGTGAGATACACCGTTGGCTGTTGGAGCTTTGGGATGAGCTGGATCAAACAGTGATGCTCATCACCCATGATCTAGAGGAAGCGCTGTTACTAAGCGATCGGATTTATTTATTGTCTGGAGGCGTGCATAGCGAATTACAGGAGATCATCGTTGATTTACCGAGGCCAAGACATTACAAGATGAACTATGAACCCCGGTTTATAGCGTTACGGGAAGAGTTGGAGCGGAGACTGTATGCAGCCCATACCTTTTAAAAAATATTTAAACAATTACGGCCCCTTCATTCTACTGCTATTGTTCATTCTTGTGATCTGGGAATCAGCTGTTCGTCTTCACTTGATTCCAGCCTTTATTCTACCTGCACCTTCTTCAATAGGTATCGCATTGATCGAACACAGGCAATTACTCAGACCGCATTTAATGGCGACACTGCAGGAAATATTGGTAGGTTTTGTTCTCTCGGTTATCTGTGGTTCACTGCTGGGCACCGGAATGTTCTTGTTTCGCCCCCTTGAAAGAGCCATCTATCCGTTCCTTATTATCAGTCAGACGATCCCGTTAATCGCGCTATCCCCCATTTTTATTATGTGGTTCGGGTATACGCTGTGGAGCAAAGTGGCTGTTGTGTTTCTAACTGCTTTTTTTCCAGTCGTTGTGAGTACATATGACGGACTTCGTACAAGTGGTCAAGCCTACAAAGACTTATTGTTAACATTTGGCGCAAACCGCTGGCAACTGCTTGCTAAAACCCAAATTCCGCTGGCGCTGCCCTCTTTTTTCTCAGGACTAAAGCTATGCATTGTGTACTGCGTAATTGGAGCAACCATCGGCGAATGGCTTGGAGGCAGCAAAGGACTCGGTTACTTTAGCCGAAGGATGGCCGGAAATATGCAAAGTGCCGAAATGTTCGCCGCTGTATTTCTGTTGTCCGCGCTCGGTGTAGTGTTGTTTCTGATGATAGCTCTGCTCGAACCATTATTTTTAAAGAAAAGAGGATCTAAGCAATGAATGATTTGAATTTCCAAAGAAAATGGCTTATTCCCGTATTTCTCATATGTTCACTCCTAATCTTCACCAGCTGCGGAAAAGCATCCAATGTAAGTAGTCCTCCTGCTAATTCATCTAATAACGAAATTATACAAACGCACAAGCTGAAGATTATGCTCGATTGGTATCCCAATGCCGTTCACTCTTTTTTATATGCTGCTGAGCAGAATGGTTATTTCCAAGAGGAAGGTCTGGACGTAGAGATCCAAATGCCCGCAGACAGCAATGACGCACTGAAGCTTGTAGCAGCGAATCAAATCGATTTAGCGTTTAGTTATCAACCTCAGGTGCTCATGGCACGCAGTGAGAACATTCCAGTACGTTCGATTGCTGCGATTGTGAGACATCCGCTTAATCATTTAATGGTACCTCAGGCTGGTGACATTCATAGTCCCAAAGACCTCATAGGTAAACAGATTGGGTATTCTTCCATTCCTCTTTATGAAGCCATGATTCGTACGATGATCCAAAACGATGGGGGTGACCCTAAGGCCAGCAAATTAATAGACGTAGGCTTTGATCTTATTCCGGCGATTGCGACGGGGCAAGTGGATGCCATTATGGGAGGGTTCATTAACCACGAACAATTAATCTTGGAAAAAGAAGGTTATCCCGTGAACTCGTTCAATCCCACGGATTACGGAGTCCCCGATTATTATGAGCTAGTCCTTGTCGCCAGCGATCAAGGAATACAAAATTCTGAATCCTATTTCAAAAAGTTTCTAAATGCAATTACAAAAGGACAACAATTTGTGCAGGATAATCCGGAAAAAGCGTTAAATTTGCTGCTTGCACACGAAGATGAGACCTCTCCACTCGATAAGCAAATTGAAGAGAAGAGCCTGGCGATTCTACTACCGTTAATGAATGCGGGTGATCAAGATTTTGGATATCAAGCGCCAGCGTCTTGGGAGAAGGTAAGACAGTGGCTATCGGACAATGATTTACTGTCTACTGACATCAAAGCTGAGGATGCTTTTATTAATCTTTAAACATTAGCTATTCGCTAATAAAACTTGAGGAGGAATAATCATGAGTTATCTATCCAAAGTACGGGAATCCAATCCACTGGTCCACAATATCACCAACATCGTCGTAGCCAATTTCTCAGCCAACGGTCTTTTGGCGCTGGGTGCCTCCCCCTTTATGGCGGATGCTCACGAGGAAGTGGTCGATATCGCCGCATTTTCATCTGCTGTAGTTCTAAATATCGGCACACTGAATGACTATGCCATTCAATCCATGGTGCTCGCGGGACAATCTGCGAATAAGCACGGCGTTCCCTTAGTTCTTGATCCAGTGGGTGCGGGAGCCACTTCTTATCGAACAGCGGTCACTCAAAAGCTAGTGAATGAGATGCAGATTACCGCTCTACGTGGCAATGTAGCTGAAGTTGCCAATGTCATTGGTGAAAGCTGGTCTATTAAAGGGGTAGATGCAGGCGAAGGGGATGGCGACGTAGTCGTCTTGGCTGAGACAGCCGCGCGGAAGTTAGGCTGTGTAGTTATCATCACCGGAAAAGACGATGTCATCACAAATGGATATAACACCTACATTGCCAGCAATGGTCACCCAATTCTAACGAAAGTAACGGGAACCGGTTGTCTGCTAAGTGCAGTAGTCGGTGCATTTCTAGCGGTAAGTGAAGGAGCATCTCTTGAAGCCGCAGTCGAAGCTCTCTCCTTCTATGGAGTGGCTGCTGAAATCGCCGCTGAACTAACGACTGGACAAGGTCCGGGGAGCTTTCAAATCGAGTTTCTAAATCAATTGAGCTTGGTCACAGCTGAAACTTACCAAGATAAATCAATAATCAAGCAACTCAGATAACAACCCTAAGGAGTGAACAATGATGATATCTAAAGCTTTAACTATAGCCGGCTCGGATAGCGGTGGTGGCGCTGGCATCCAAGCAGATCTAAAAACCTTTCAGGAGCTTTCTGTATATGGAATGAGTGCTCTTACGGCTGTGACAGCCCAGAACACCCTCGGAGTTCAAGGCGTTTATCCGTTGACACTGGAAGTTATTACTCAGCAGCTTGATTCCATTGGACTTGATCTGAAGCCGGATGCTGTGAAGACCGGGATGCTTTTTAGCAGTGACATTATACGTATCGTAGCAGAGAAGATCCAGCAATACAGCTGGCGTAATCTTGTAGTTGATCCTGTGATGGTTGCTAAAGGAGGTTCCACGCTGCTACAGCAAGAAGCTGTTCAGTCCTTAATCAATCATCTCCTCCCGCTAGCCTTAGTGACGACACCCAATATTCCAGAGGCTGAAATGATTACCAACAGAAGCATCATTACTATAGACGATCGTAAAGAAGCAGCTAAAATAATTCATGCCATGGGCTCTAACTATGTAGTGCTAAAAGGTGGGCATGATACTTCAACTAAGGCTGTTGTGGATCTCCTATATGATGGTCACGAATTCATCTTTATGGAGAGTCAACGAGTTCAGACTAGACACACGCACGGCACAGGCTGCACCTATTCAGCAGCAGTCACTGCCGAGCTTGCCAAGGGCAAAACCGTTCCCGAAGCAACACACTTAGCTAAAGCTTTTATACAAGCGGCGATTGAAGACGAGCTGGGCATAGGGGCTGGACATGGACCTACGAATCATTTTGCATATCAGAATAGATTGCGAGGGATGAACCTTGAAGCAAATAGACAGTGATCAACTGCGGGATTTATTAAAAGTCTATTTCATTATGGGCAGTGTGAATTGTCGGATAGCCCCAGCCAAGGTATTAAAAGAAGCCGTCGCGGGAGGCATAACGATGTTCCAATTTCGTGAAAAAGGTACGGGGGCATTAACTGCCCAAGTTAAATTTAATTTAGGAAGACGGCTCCAAAAGATATGTCGTGCTAACGGAGTCCCTTTTATCGTTAATGACGATATTGATCTAGCCATCGCCCTTGATGCGGACGGCATTCATGTAGGACAAGATGATACCCCTGCGCTAGCGATTAGGCAGTTGCTTGGCGAGGATAAGATCGTTGGTGTGTCCGCTCATTCGCTCGCCGAAGCTCGGCAGGCGATAGCGGATGGAGCCGATTATCTGGGCATTGGTCCTGTTTATCCTACCTCTTCCAAGGAGGATGCCCAAGCTGTTCGAGGCACATCAGTTATTGAAGAAATACGAAACAGCGGCATTACGATTCCTTTGGTTGGCATAGGCGGGATCACGGTGCACAATGCAGCACCAGTACTAGCTGCGGGTGCGGACGGTATCTCCGTTATCTCAGCTATTGCGGGCGCTGAAGACATCGCCTTGGCAGCCAGAGGATTTGTTCACGAAGTTAATTTAAGCGGGTCATAAGCTCACTCAGCTCTTCTCCGCTCAAATGCCGCCATTGTCCTCGCTCCAAACTATCAAGTGTAATATTCATGATTCTTATACGCTCTAGCTTTAGTACTCTATATCCTAACTCCTTGCACATTCTGCGTATTTGCAGATTAAGGCCTTGAGTTAGGATAATTCTAAACTGACATTCCGCGATCCGAGAGACCTCACAAGGTTTTGTTGTGACGCCAAGAATATCCACACCACTAGACATGGCATGTATGAACTCTGACGTTATTGGCTTCTCTACATGAACTACATATTCTTTTTCATGCCCATTCTCGGAACGCATCATTTTGTTTACGATATCTCCATCGTTGGTTAACAAAATGAGGCCTTCCGAGTGTTTATCTAATCTGCCGATCGCAAAGATCCGTGAGGGATAACCTACAAAATCTATAATATTCCCGGCCACATTTGGCGCAGCTGTACAGGTGATGCCTATCGGTTTATTCAGCGCGAGGTATACCGGCTCCCCTTTACTGCTTGTTATGGGCTCTCCATCAATCCATACGATATCCTCTGGCTCTAAAAGAATATTCGCATCACAGACGATGCCGTTAACAGCGATCCGCCCTGCGGCAATGAGTCGTTTCGTTTCCCTTCTGGAACAGAAGCCTGTTTCGCTTATATATTTATCGATTCTCACTGATGGTCCTACTTTCCTTCTGATACTTGCATCTATCCATAAAAAAACACCTGATTTTAACGATCAAAATCAGATGTTAACCTTCAGGAATAATTGATTTCAAGGGAGCTATTTCGAGCTTCCGCTTTTTTTCACGTTATTGCCCTTGCTTCCACTTGCATCTTTAGCGCCTGGACCCGTGGTTGGAGCACCTTTTGCAGGTTTAACTGGTTTTGCTGTTTTGTTCCAGCGTGTCCAGCCCTTACTCCCCGTACCTCTGCCCGTGCCGCCACCTTTACTTTTTGCACCCATCATATCACTCCGTCAGTCATTCAGAATTCGTATAGTTTATACACTTCATCTATTTTACCACACTCTCAAACTTTCTGGTTAAGTAATAGCTCAGCTTCGACTAACGATACTCTGACTAATATTTAGCATCTTTATTCATTTCATGAATATCAAAGGTATCTTCATGTATTTCAATGGCGATGACAGTACCCTCTTTTTCGAAAAATTGCACATGCCCTAACCGCTTATCCTCCAGCTCCACCCAGCCAGCATCCTCTAATTTATTAAAATAGCTGTCAGGCCGGTAAAGACCTTGTTCTCCCCCTATATTATCCAATTCGTACTTTACGCCTATTTTTATATTAGGGTTACTTGAAGTTGTCGTCACTTCGATTTCCTTGGCATTCTTCGGAACAGGAATTTCAGCATTGATAGAAGATATTCCGTACTCTTGCTCCACTTGAGTTGATGATGTACATCCGCTTGTGAATAGTATTAAAGGTAACCATAAAAAAGCTAATAAATATTTATACAGGCATATCAGCTCCTTCCCTAACTTATTCTACCAAATAAATCCATTAAAAAACACCCCATCAAAGTAAGCTTTGATGAGGTGTCTATTTCGAATCAGCTTTACAGCTTATCCATTTTATTTAGGCTGAATATAACCTTCTGCTTTCAGAAGCTCAGCGATCAATACAGCACCACCAGCTGCTCCGCGCAGGGTGTTATGGGAGAGACCTACGAATTTGTAATCATAGATGGCATCTTCGCGAAGTCTGCCCGTCGATACGCCCATACCATTCTCAATATCACGATCCAGTTTGGTCTGTGGACGGTTCTCCTCTTCGAAATAAGTAATGAACTGTTTAGGGGCGCTAGGCAGTTCAAGCTCTTGAGGACGTCCTTTGAAGCTATTCCAGAGTTTCAGAATCTCTTCTTTGGATGGCTTTTTCTCAAAAGAAACAAATACAGCAGCCATATGTCCATCCGCTACAGGCACACGGATACACTGCGAAGTAATGGTTGGCGCTTCACTTTTTACGATACCTTCTTCTTGCACGCTTCCCCAGATGCGCAACGGCTCTTGCTCGCTCTTCTCTTCTTCGCCACCAATGTAAGGAATCACGTTGTCCAGCATTTCAGGCCAGTCAGCAAAAGTCTTGCCCGCACCCGAAATTGCTTGGTAAGTGGTGACTACAACTTTAGATGGGTTGAATTCTTTAAGTGCATGAAGCGCAGGCACATAACTTTGAATGGAGCAGTTAGGTTTAACCGCAATGAAACCAGTCTCAGTGCCCAGACGTTTTCTTTGCTGCGCAATAACCTCAAGATGCTCTGGGTTAATCTCAGGAATGACCATAGGCACGTCCGGTGTCCAACGATGCGCTGAGTTATTAGAGATAACTGGAGTGCCTGTACGAGCATAAGCTTCTTCGAGCGCTTTAATCTCTTCTTTTTTCATGTCTACTGCGCAAAAGATCAGGTCTACGTCCGCAGCTACTTCTTCTACCTTAGAAGCATCTTGAACCATAATATTCTTCACGTTCTCAGGCATTGGAGTGGATAGCTTCCATCTGCCCTTGGCCGATTCTTCATACGTTTTCCCAGCAGATTTCGCACTGGCAGCAATCGCAGTTACTTCAAACCAAGGATGATTCTCTAGAAGGGCAATAAAACGTTGTCCTACCATACCTGTGCCGCCAACTATGCCGGCTCTTAGCTTTCTTGACATCAGAAAATACACTTCCTTTTGATTAACTGTCCTATTGTGAATAATAGGCCGATAATTAATGATATACGGGTCGAGAACATTTGGCGAGTGTTAACATCAAAATAACATTAAAAAATTTAATATTTTCATTTAAACCAGCCTTTTTCCTTAAATCGAGTGATCGCTTCAATCCGATTTCCCACATCCAGCTTATCGAGGATAACAGAAATGTAGTTCCGAACCGTACCAGTGGTAATGTACAGCTCGCTGGCAATTTCTTTCGTATTTTTGCCATCGGCGATCAGGCCGAGTACTTCCTTCTCCCGCTGAGTCAATGGATTGACTTCACCGCTGTAGGCTTCATCCATCAGCTCCGGTGCATACATGCGTCTGCCTGCCATAACATTCCGGATAGAGAGTGCCAGCTCTTCACTAGGACTGTCCTTCAGTAAATAAGCATGGACACCCGCTTTGAGCGCACGTTCGAAATATCCCGCCCGGGCAAAAGTCGTTAATATCATCGTTTTGCAGCCGCTAGTCTTCAGCGCTTCTGCAGCGTCGAGACCACTCATCGCCGGCATCTCAATATCCATAATACAGATATCCGGTTTAAGCTGCTGAACCATCGCTACAGCTTCTTCCCCATTGCTTGCTCGGCCCACGACCTTCATATCCTCTTCTAAATCGAGTAAAGAAGCCAACGCCCCGAGGAGCATTCGTTGATCCTCAGCGATTACAATTTTAATCATTATAGGATGACCTCCTGTTCCTGATGTTTGAATGCATTGGGTACTTTAATTACAATTGTAGTCCCGCTATCTCTCACGATGTCCATACAGCCATTTACGAATTCAAGACGCTCTCTCATGCCTTGCAGGCCATGGCCTTTAAAATAAAGATCATTCCCAGGTATACCAGTCCCATCATCTTTTACTTTAATGACTAGATCCGTCCGTGAGGGTTCAATCAGTATAGAGCAAGACTTTGCTGCACTGTGCTTCACAACATTTGTGACGGCTTCCTTTATACACATACTAAGGACATTCTCGGTAATCAATGAGGTATTGGTCAGCTTCGGATTCCCTTCCAATGTGAAATCAATCTCCGCAGCTGCAAGGAACTGCTGAATATGAACCAGTTCATCTTCAAGCCGAATGCCACGCATCCGCGTTACCATTTCCCGAACCTCTTTCAGCGCACTTCTCGCTGTCTGTCGTACATCATTAATCTCTGCTTTGGCTTGTGTAGGATTAGAGTCGATTAGCTTTCCTGCCAAATCACTCTTCAGACCAATTAATGAAAGCTTCTGACCTAATGTATCATGAAGATCTCGCGAAAT
>Ga0153923_100083_pt1 | contig 47633 bp, 31 predicted proteins | sample TSNJ007MetaG_FD_104682 | JGI IMG/M metagenome (GOLD analysis project Ga0153923, IMG submission 104682) | Attine ant fungus gardens microbial communities from New Jersey, USA - TSNJ007 MetaG | ecosystem: Host-associated > Fungi > Mycelium > Unclassified | place: USA: New Jersey, Brendon T. Byrne...
CCCTTAGTTTTATGAATCCAAGGCATTTCTATGGGTGAACCATTGCTGAGTACAACAACGATATTGCTTTGCACCTCAGACACTGCTTCGATCAACGCTTTATGGCTCTCTGGAAGCGACAAATGACTACGATCATAACCCTCTGATTCATAGTTATCCGGAAGTCCAAGGAACAATACGGCTACATCCCCTTTTGCCGCTGTATCCCGTGCCTCTTGTAGCAAAGCTTCATTAATCCCGTCATGATTCAGCTCATATCCTTGCGCATATAGCAGTTCGGCAGAACCTGCATGGGCCTTCATCTCTTCAAAAGCATCGTCCAATTTCGTCGGATTCACATGTGAGCTGCCCCCGCCCTGATAACGCGGATTTCTAGCAAACTCGCCAATGACCGCAATCGTTCCTTGCTTTGACAGCGGCAGAATGCCTTCCTCATTTCTAAGGAGAACCATACTCTCCCGCGCCACTTCACGAGCCAGACGGTGATGCTCATCAGCATTAAATGAAGCATTATCTTTACGGTTCTCCACCGCCTTAAAAACAAAGGTAAGTAACCGTTCCACTGCAAGATCTAACGTTTCTTCAGACAGCTCGCCACTTTGTACTGCTGCGACAATCTTGGCATCACCAATGCCTCCGGTTGACGGCATTTCCAGCTCCAGTCCTGCTTGTAGAGCCTTCACCCGTTCATTAACCGCTCCCCAGTCGGAAACGACGAATCCCTCGTAGCCCCATTCCTCTCTAAGAATCTTTGTCAGGAGAAATTCACTCTCGGAGGCATATTCACCATTTACCCGATTGTAAGAGCACATCACGCTCCATGGCTGACTCTGCTTAACTGCGCCTTCAAAGCTAGCCAAATAAATTTCTCGTAGCGTCCGCTCATCAATCACAGCATCTACAGACATTCTCCGGTGTTCCTGATTATTAGCAGCAAAATGCTTAAGCGAGGTGCCTACCCCTTCACTTTGCACACCTTTGATATGATTCCCACCCATCTCCGAGGAAAGATAAGGGTCTTCCGAAAAATATTCAAAGTTACGACCGTTCAGTGGAGAGCGCTTAATATTTGTTCCCGGTCCGAGCAGAACAGCAACGTTCTCTGCTTGACACTCTTTCCCGAGTGCTTTACCTACACGCCCGATTAACTCCCGATCCCAGGAAGAAGCCATCCCTGCTGCCGAAGGAAAACAAGTCGCGGGTACACTGTTATGGAGTCCGAGGTGATCGGCGCTCTCTTTTTGCTTGCGTAAACCATGGGGTCCGTCCGTTACCATTAAAGAGGGGATTCCGAGTCGTTCAATGCCCTTTGTATTCCAGAAATCAAGCCCTGAGCAGAGTCCTGCTTTCTCCTCAAGGGTCATTTGTGATATGAGTTCATGAATATTGGTTTTCATAAAAATACCTCCTCTGAATGTATACTATCCCCATTTTAATCTACTTCATGTTAGATTTATGGCATTATCATTGTATTTTTGGTATTCTGGTTGGGCGAGGAGGTTGAAAGAATGTTGAATCATTTGGACGGTCATGAAGGAGCTCAATATATTTGTAAAGTGTTGTATGAATCGCTGCAAATTCCTGTGTTTCTGCTAGATGCCAATCGGAGAATCGAGCTAGCGCTGCCTTCCTCTTCAGAGAGCGCCCCGTGGGTTCATAACCTCAACGAGCTTCTTTCAGAAATTGCAGACTCTACTAAAAGCGAGAACAACTCTAAGCACGATAGCTCAAATGCCTCTATACCGATCATTCGCACCACTAACTTCCTAGAGAATTACATCCTTCTCCATCTGCCCTCAGGCAGCAGTAACGGGGGAAGCATTGTGATCGGTCCTACACTTTATACTCACCTTTCAGAGGACAATATGACAAGTCTGATGCGTGACCATGAAGTTCCATTAAAGCTTCAAGAGCAATGGATGAAATACTACCGCAGCTTGACCGTGCTAAATAAAATGAGACTCTACCATACCGCTATGCTGATGTACTCGCTCGTCACCGGAAAGACGTTATCTCTTAGCGAACTGCTACTCGACACCCGAACTCTTGAGCATAAACAGCCTCCCGCAGGCAGTTTGGACTTGGATGTTTCCTATCGACGTGAGAATACATGGCTGCACCACGAACCCATGCTGGAAAAATCCTTATTTCACCATATCAAAAATGGAAATAAGGCTGAGCTACTTCGTGTCCAAGCAACCTTCTCCGAAGACAATTACGGAGTACTCTCCAAGAAGAGCCATTTACGCAACAAAAAAAATCTGGCGATCTCCTGTATTACGCTCGCTACTCGTGCAGCAATAGATGGAGGACTGTATTGGGAGATTTCTTATACCCTCAGCGACTTTCATATCCAGCATATCGAAGAACTAAAGGATGTTCCGGCTGTAGATCATGCTATTCTTAATGCGCTTTGCGATTTCGCCGACCATGTCAAAGAGAGCCGGATGGCGAAACTTTCGCGCACCGTGGCCCTCTGTCAGAACTATATTTTTAATCACTTATATGAGGAACTCTCCTTAGATAAGCTGGCTGAAGTCGCTGGATTGAACAGAAGCTATCTCTCCCTATTATTTAAGAAGGAAACAGGATTCACCATCAGTGATTTTATTCAATTCGAGCGGATTGTAGAAGCCAAACGATTAATCGAATTACCGGGCATTAGCTTATCTGATATCGCTACGAGGCTACATTTCAATGACCAGAGCTATTTTACCAAAGTGTTTAAGAAATATACTGGCACCACCCCTAAACAATTCAGAAGAAACTGGGAAAGCACGCTTTAAGTATAGATAACACGACAAAAAAACTAAAAAGAGGATTAAAGATCAGTGATGGCTGCCAGAACAGTATTATTGAAGTAATCCACATACATATTTTTAAATGGCTTCTGGTGATCTAGCTCTACGGATAAATGCACCGTAACTGTCTGATAAATCGGATCAACGCAGAGGAAAGGACCTGCCGCGCCCCAGTGTGAATAGGCTTCTGGAGAGAACAAATCTCCACCATCACGCTTCGAGCCGTTAATCGCCCATCCGTACCCCCAATACGCTTCTGGAAAAACCTCGTCTCTATATTGTGAGGATACGCCTGGAATTTGGTTGCGGGTCATTTCTTTTACGGTTACTGGACTAAGAAATCGTACTCCGTTATATATCCCGCCGTTAAGAAACATCTGGCCAAAGACAGCCAAATCCATAGCCGTCGAGTAAGCGCCGCCCCCCGCAGATACGGAATTCAAATTATACTCGCTGTCCACCCATTCCGCGCACGCTGCTTCTGGTGCACGTCTTACTACTTTGTCCCGCACGTCCATGGGTACACGATAATATGTATTTTCCATACCAAGCGGTTTAAAAATGGTTTCCTTTACGAATACATCATAAGCCTGTCCGCTAACGCGCCGGATGATTTCACCCAACAGCTCATAGCCATACCCGCAATAAGACATGACCGTACCAGGTTCGTTACTAAGCGGTGCATCATAACCGCCATATAAGTACTTATGCTGATCTGGATCTTGATTAGGTTTCTGTGGAGGGTACTCTCCTTGTTCCTTTTTCAACTGTCCGTTCTGCCAAATTACCTCACCCTCCAGGCCAGAGGTATGTGTCAATAAGTGATGTACGCATACCTTAGTTTTGCCTTCACCTGTAAATTCGGGGATGTAATCGGAAACAGGTCTGTTTAGACCAATCTTCCCTTGTTCCATTAACATCATTATAGCGGTTGCCGTAAACAGTTTTGTTATGGAACACAGTGGATAAATAGCATCTACAGTTAATTCCGCTGCGCCTGGCTCCGGACCGAATTTCCCGTTCGCTTGATGGACCAGTAGCGTCCCCTTTCTCGCAGCAACAATAACTTGTGCCGATGTGATGTTGTCTTCAACCATTTGTGCAGCTGCTATACGTATGCGCTCTACACCGTAAGCCGACACACCCGCCTGTTCTAAAGAATGAAATAATAGTTCTTTCATGGGTAGCCCTCCTAAACAAATTTATTCAATACATATATAAACTATTATACAAATATGTTAAATAATCCTGCTTACTTACTATTTACCTGTGACTCCATGGTTAATGGGCTATTCTTAATATAAGAAAAACGCTAATCTCGGTTATCTCCCGAAAATTAGCGTTTTATTTTAACCGCATCCACTTCTTCACTAAGTGACCGCTACCTTAAAAGCATCGACATTCAATGCCGTCCCATTGATGGTTAATGTGGCGTTGTAATAACCGCGATCACCACTCGGCTTACATTTATAATCACCCGAACATCCGCACACAAAGAATTTTGTATTTGTATAACCTGGATATATATTAGTAAGCTTTCGATAAAACAAATGTCCATGATGTGTGAAAATAGCTAGCACCTTATCCCTCACTTTCGTAGGAATAGCTGCAAAAAACTTAGCAGTCTCCGCCGCGCTTAATACATGGCTAGGATCGACCGTGATCCCGCTCACTTTTAAAGGCCAATGAAAATCTATAATATAAAAATGCTGATCATCTAAATTTTTCAATATATTTATACTACCCAGAGTGAACAGACCCAGAGCACAATTAAGCCACACGTACTTCACCTTACCCTGTGTCCCAGGGAAATTCATTTGCCCTTCTACTGCACCTAAATATTGCGTGAATAAGGACTGGGTACTTGCCTCCCAATTTCCTATCGATGCTTTATAGGGGATACTTCCGAGCGTGCTAGTTACTGTATCCTTGAAGTCCTTGTAATAGGCATTTGCATTATTTCCATGATTCGCTCCCGCTTGCGTGTTATCTCCTCCAAAAATAACAAATCTCTTATTCCCGCTCCCTACAGCCTTTGACAAAAGATTTCTAAAAATGCTTGCGCTATTCCCATATCCCACATGACTATCCCCAATTACCGCGAAGTTGATAGTCTGGGCTGTTGCTTTAGGATTCAGATTACGTTTGGGCTTAGGACTGGCGAGAAGCCTTCGCTTCTTAGTGGAGGCTGACTGCTTTTTCATCTTAATCACCTCTTTAAAATGGATGAAGAATACCTGGTAGTATATATATTCGATCCAATATGCTTTCTCTTGGACAGACGTATCCTTTAAAAAGAATAATAGGGCAGATAATTAACAGGCTTATCTAAAAAGGGAAGATGTTATAATTAGTTCCACAGACGTCAATAATACAGTTCGATCCATAGCATTATAGTTTGAAAATATATTCAAGTCACGGAGGCCTTATTTTGAATAACGTTATCCCGGAATGGGCCGAATCTCATTTTCCTTTATATAGCGCTGGCAGCATTCAATCGATGTATGGGACCTCAAATCTACCAAGAGTTCAGATTCATGAGAATCTAACCGTATTACTGGCCGTTGCCGCTGGTAAAGGGAGCCTTGAGGTTAATAATCTGACTTATGAGCTTACGGAAGGAAGCGTAATCCTTCTCCCCGCTAATACTCATGCCTCTTTAATTACAAATCTCCAGCAGCCGCTTCATGCCTATAAGCTCACCATCTGGATTCAAGAGCAGACTCAGGCTATACCTGGCGGTGCGATGATACGAAAAAGCGAAATGGCTTCGAGTTCAAATATGCTGTTGTTTCCTTATGAGCCTACTATTATATCCAGTGTCAAGGAATTGTATCTTCACCGACTGCCAGATCGAGAAACACGCCATGTACAGAATCAAATGCTTTTTCATCAGATTATTCTACAATTGCTCGAACAGCAGGAAGCCAGATATACAGTTAACGAGCAACCATCGATGGAACGGAGCATTTCTTACCTGGAGAATCACTTTAGCGAAAAAATAACACGTGAGCACTTGGCCGCCATTGCGGGTGTAAGCAGCTCGCATTATTCAACGCTGTTTAAGCAGGTGACAGGCTTCAGCCAGAGCGAATATCTGTCGCGGCTACGGGTTCATAGTGCCAAGGAGCTTTTGCTTAACGGTTCAGGCACACTTAGGGAAATTGCGCTAAAGGTAGGCTACAAGGATGAATTTTATCTCAGTCGTCGTTTTAAGCTGCAGACAGGCGCATCTCCGTCTGGTTACAGCCGAAGCTCTTTCCAGCGAGTTGCCGTAATGCTTACCCCTTATGCAAGCCATTTGCTGTTACTTGGCTTAGAACCTGCGGTAACCATCTCTGAAAGTAGTGAATATTTGAATCTTTCGGATCAGGAGCCACCGCAGTCGATGAAGTTTATCAATACAAACAGCTCGGCTGAACAGATCAGATCGCTATTAATTGATGCCAACGTTGAACTGATTATTGCGGCCAAAGAACATCTGGAGGAATACGGATTGAAGGCCGGGCAGCTGCGAGCTGTAGCACCTATTATGGAGATCTCTTGGAACGAAATCGGCTGGAAAGATCAGCTACGCCTAATCGGCCGAGCCATTCAGCGGAGTGAACGGGCGGAGCAGTGGCTGAAGGATTTTGAACAAGAAGAACTAGAAGCCCGAGAAATAGTACAACACAGCACAGTAGCTAACGATATCATCACCATTCTGGTAATCAAGCCTGAGGAGCTACTCGTTTACGGAGCAAGGAATGTAGGTTATGTGATGTACCAATCCCTTGGACTTAGAGCACCGACCTTGATTGACAACGAGATAAAAAGATTGGGAGATCAGTTCCATTCGATTTCGATCGGGGTTTCAGATCTTGCAGATTATGCAGGAGACCGAATTTTAGTCATTGTATTTCCCGATGCCAAAGGCTCTACTGCGCATACTGAAGCGATCTTTCAATCCCCTTATTGGAGCCAGCTTCCCGCAGTGCAGCAGAAGAAAGTCCATATTCTTGATCTGGATGATTGGGTGCCTTATAACCCGGCTTCGATTCGCTTACAACTAGGACGAGCGGTAGCTTTATTCGGAGGCAAATAATAGTCCAAGTCTTTTTTCCAACAAAAAGGCATGGTTAGGCACATGAGTGATCCCTATAATGATTACAAATGCGAATGATTCTCATAATCACTCTAAGGCATGGACTGAAGATTGATTTACACTGTTGGAATTGTTCAAAGAAACACTGTCATACAAAAAAGGGGAGAATTATTTAATGAGAAAGATATTTATTCCGTTTGTACTTATTATGGGGATTGCACTCAGTGCTTGTGGGGGAAATCAGGCGAAGAATGATGCTAGTCCTACAAACAGCCCCTCTTCGGCTCCTGCTGCGGAGTCAGAAAGTGCGACTTTTACTTATGAATCCGAAAACGGACCTGTTGAGGTTCCAACACATCCTCAGCGTGTGGTTGTACTCACCCGTTTTTTAACAGGGAATGTCATGGCACTGGGTGTACCTGTTGTGGGCGTAGATGAAATGTCCAAAACTAACCCACGCTTTGAAGAGCAGCTGAAAGACGTAGAAGCAGTTAGCGATGAAAGTCTGGAGAAAATCATTGAACTGCAACCTGACCTGATTATCGGGCTCTCCGATATTAAGAATATCGATAAATTCAAACAAATCGCACCAACCGTTACTTATACTTATAATAAAGTGGATTACTTAACCCAACAGCTGGAAGTCGGCAAATTGGTGAACAAAGAAAAAGAAGCTCAAGCTTGGGTCGATGACTTTAGTGCCCGCACCAAAAAAGCGGGTGAAGAAATCAGAGCGAAGATTGGCGATAATGCAACTGTCTCTGTTATTGAGACCTTTAATAAGCAATTGTATGTATACGGGTATAACTTTGGCCGCGGAACTGAGCTCCTCTATGGAGACTTCAAGCTTGGCATGCCAGAAACAGTTAAAGAAAGCACCAAAACGGATGGATTCTTTGCAGTCTCGACGGAAGTGCTGAAGGACTATCTTGGGGATTACGTTATTTTCAGCAAAAACGCGGATGAGGACAATTCCTTCCAGAATACAGAAATCTACAAGAGCATCCCTGCTGTCAAAAACAATCGCGTATTCGAGGCTGATGCAAAAGCATTCTACTTTAACGATCCACTCAGCTTAGAGTACCAGTTGGAATTCTTTGAACAACAATTTCTTGGAAAATAAAGATAATGACTACGAAGCAAACTTCCATTCCATTTTTTTATAAGCTGCTTGGTAGCGTATTGGTAATGGTTATATGCCTCGTGATTGCTATGCTATTCGGGGCTAAAGAAACCACATTCAATGATCTGTGGCTTGCTATCACCTCTAATTCAAAGGCAGACAACGTCCTTATTCTCCGTGAGATCCGGCTGCCTCGCGAACTGGCCGCCATGCTGATCGGTGCTGCCTTTGCCGTATCCGGTGCTATTATGCAAGGAGTGACGCGCAATCCGCTAGCTGATCCAGGCCTGCTCGGTCTGACTTCGGGCGCTAATATGGCGTTGGCTCTTACATTTGTATTTCTGCCTGGACTGAATTATTTTGGTACTATGATCGCTTGTTTCTTCGGCGCTGCCCTAGGAGCCGTGCTTGTTCTTATTCTCGGCTCTGTGCGTCAAGGTGGCTTCTCTCCGATCCGAATCGTACTCGCTGGTGCTGCGGTATCTGCATTCCTGTATGCTATCGCAAGTGGCGTAAGCATTGCCTTCAAAATATCCAAAGATGTATCCATGTGGACAGCGGGTGGATTGATCGGCACAACCTGGGGCCAGCTTCAGGCTATTGCACCTGTAATTCTCATCGGCATCGTGGTGGCATTAATATTTTCAAACCAGTTAACGATTCTTAGTTTAAGTGATGAGGTAGCCATCGGATTAGGACAAAACCTTGCTTTAGTTAAAGGAATTCTATTCACTCTTATTATTCTGCTGACTGGAGCATCGGTCGCTCTAATTGGGGATATGGCTTTTGTAGGGCTGATGATTCCGCATATTGTCCGTAAGATTGTAGGTACCGATTACCGGTATATTTTGCCGATTTCGATCTTTACGGGTGCATCGTTCATGCTTCTCGCGGATACGATTGGACGGACAATCCATGCACCTTATGAGACGCCAGTGGTCGCCGTCGTAGCTATGCTTGGGCTACCTTTCTTCTTGTTCGTTGTTCGGAAAGGAGGTAAAACACTCTCATGATGTCCTCTGCTCCCGTACGAAAGCAACGTATTATCCTATTGGTATGCGCCGGCTTGATTCTGCTAACAGCAATCGCCAGCATGGGAATCGGTTACTCTTCTTTATCTTTTGATAGGCTGCTTCCGGTACTATTCGGGCACGGAACCTTTAAAGAGGACTTTGTATTATTCTCTGTAAGATTGCCGCGAATACTGATTACGCTGCTGGCAGGCATGGCCTTAGCGTTATCCGGTTCCATTCTACAAAGCGTTACACGAAACGATTTAGCCGATCCTGGTATTATTGGTATCAACTCCGGTGCAGGTGTGGCTGTCGCTGCTTTCTTTCTCTTTTTTCCGGTTAGCGCCGGATCATTCATTTATGCGTTGCCGCTGGTTGCTTTTATAGGGGCATTACTTACGGCAGCGTTAATCTATCTATTTTCGTATAGTCGGACTAAGGGGCTTGACCCTACTCGGCTCGTGCTCGTTGGGGTAGGTTTCTCTCTAGCATTGTCTGGCGTAATGATCGTGATCATTTCATCCGCGGATCGTGCCAAGGTAGATTTTATTGCAAAATGGATCGCCGGGAATATATGGGGTACAGATTGGCCATTCATCTGGGCTTTACTGCCTTGGTTGATCCTATTAGTTCCCTTTACCCTATACAAATCGCAGCGACTCAATCTGCTCAGCCTAAGTGAAGTCTCTGCCATTGGTGTCGGGCTGAATCTCGAACGTGAACGTATCGTTCTGATTCTCACGGCAGTTGCAGCTTCCGCCTCCGCGGTTTCCGTCACAGGAGGGATCGCCTTCGTCGGACTGATGGCTCCACATATTGCGAAATCGTTGGTGGGCCCGCGCAATCAGATGTTTATTCCCGTCGCTGTATTGCTGGGGGGCTGGTTACTTCTGATCGCGGACACCGTTGGCCGCAATCTCGTCGATCCTGACGGCATCCCGGCAGGGATCATGGTGTCGCTAATCGGCGTACCTTATTTCGCTTATTTATTGCTTAAGAAATAAGCAATTGTATAAACTAAAAAGAGAACCTCGGCATCATTACCGAGGTTCTCTTTACTGTCCGCTTTTGTCATCAGATTTCAACCGTGCAAAACGGTATAAAATCAAGAAATCTGGGGACAACAGCGGCCGTAAGTCCAAACATTCCCCACTGTGACTATGAGCTTTTTGTTCGCAACTTTAGTTCAGCCTATATATCACCTAAATCTTCATATCCTTACCCGTATAATCTACAAACATGAAATGACCTTCCGGTGTAGTACGCTTCTCGATCAGGTCAAGGATACCCTCGGCACTTTGATTTGGATTTGTCGGTGCCTCTGCCCCGCCCATATCGGTTTGCATCCAGCCGGGATGCACACTGAGCACTTGAATCCCACGTTCTTTTACATAGGCATGCAGCTGCTGTGTGAACATATTGAGCGCCGCTTTGGAAATGCCATAAGGATAGTCGTTTGGATAAGCATTGGTGATACTTCCTGCTTCCGACGATATATTGATGATCGAGCATTCGGGTTCCGTAAGTAGCGGCAGGAAATGCTTAACCACTCGTATCGGTCCATACAGATTAATATCCATCGTTGTAAGCATATCTTGGAAATCCAACGCTTCGATCGATGTATCCCGAGCGTTGAGTACTGCCGCATTATTAATAATGGCACCGAGCGTACGCCCTTGTTCTAGTAGATTCCCAGCCAGTGCCGCAATTCCCGCCTCGTCCGTCACGTCCAGCGCAGCGACAGTTAGCTTATCTCCATAGGTTTCAGCAAGCTTCGATAGCGCTGTTTGTTCCTGATCGGGACGGCGAACACCTGCAATAACTCCATGGCCACGCTTCAGCGCTTCGGCCGCCAGTTCATAACCTAGTCCACGTCCAGCACCGGTAATGATAATATTCATAATTAATCCTCCCCTTTATCCTTATCATTCTCTAGCAGCTCCACTATTACTTTTAACTCCTTGAAAGTGTCCATATAAGCGTAACGCCCCCCGGTATACTCACCCTTTTGCTGGAGCGGGAAGCCTTTGCCTTCGAGCAGCATAATCTTCTCCTTCATTCCTTCAACCACAAAAGCAATATGATGAGGTCCCTCCCCATGCTCATTCAAATAATCGCGCCACGTGCTCGGCTCATGATCAGGTTCAATCAATTCCAGCTGTAAGGAGCCCATATCAAAAAAAGCCAGCTTAGCCCGCGCCTGCGTCGCCACGCCATTATGCCGGGTCTGCGCAATATCTTCTGTATCTGTAACGATAATTTCCGGCTTTTTGAGTCCAAAAAACTCCGCATATGCCGTACTTACCTTCTCAACATCATTCACCAATATTCCAATCTGCGTAACAAAATTACCAAGCAATCCTGACATGCGCATCTACCCCCTATTAGTCTGACAAGTCCACCATACCGATTCTTTGAAAGGGCTGTCAAGCCTGAGATGAAATCATCCTGAAGCAGCGATAATTTTAAGTATGTTTGTTTCGGTTTATTACCAATCCGGTTATAGAAAGAAAAGTTTACATTAACAAAAAGGGGTGAAGAACGATGGACCATAGAAAAAGATCACGCCTGATGCAACAGTTTATTTTTGTCGGGCCAACTTCCTTGTTTTTCTTTATGATTGTGCTGATTCCTTTCTTTTTGGGACTCTATTATTCATTTACCAGCTGGAACGGAATCTCGCGTCATGTGGAGTGGACCGGGCTCCGGAATTATCTACATATTTTCACAAAGGACCCTTCCTTTCTTCATTCATTCTGGTTCACAGCGAAGTTCACTTTCTTCGGTCTAGTACTGACCAATCTGCTCGGCTTCGCACTCGCTTATGTGCTGACCCGCAAGCTATTCACGCGCAATGTCCTGAGAACGGTATTTTTTGTACCTCATGTTATTGGCGGACTTTTGCTCGGGTTCATTTGGCAGTTTATTTTTGTCAGAGGATTCTCCTCCATTGGTCAGGCTACTGGCTGGTCCTTCTTTAATCTTCCGTGGCTAGGCACCGGAGGGACGGCCTTCTGGGCGATTGTAATCGTATTTGTCTGGCAAAATGCTGGGTACCTAATGGTTATCTACATCTCTGCAATCAACAACGTTCCCAAGAGCCTGCTTGAAGCCTCCAAAGTGGATGGCGCTGGACGCTTTCAGGCTTTACGCCATGTCACCATCCCGCTGGTTATGCCAGCTGTAACCGTTTGTCTATTCCTTTCTATCTCTTGGTCGTTTAAGCTGTTCGACCTTAACCTGTCGCTGACCAAGGGTGGCCCCTTCAAAGCTACCGAATCTGTAGCGTTGAATATTTACAATGAGGCCTACACCATCAGCCGGTTCGGAATGGGCTCGGCCAAAGCGATGATTTTCTTCGTTATTGTGGCCTTGATCTCCCTGCTACAGGTTAGAGCAACCAAGAAAAGAGAGGTGGAGCTGTAATGGAGAATACCGCCAAGAAATTCAATATGCCCCTGCTTCTCGTCGAAGTAATTGTGATCCTGCTGGGCCTTCTATTCCTAGTACCGTTTTACTTTCTGCTAGGTAACTCGGTTAAAAGCTACAGCGAGATTCTTTCAGATTCCGCTGCGCTGCCCTCCGTATTCCAGTGGAGCAACTACGCCGAAGCTTGGAAAGCTATCGATTTTCCACATGCCTTCCTGAACTCTTTTATGATCACGGTGATTAGTAATATTCTGCTAGCGTTCCTCTGCTCTATGTGTGCCTACAAAATGGTCCGCAATAACAGCTTGTATAACCGCTTGCTTTATATTGCTTTAGTGGCCGCTATGGTTATTCCGTTTCAGGCGATCATGATCCCGCTGGTGCAAGTGGTTAGCGGTCTGGGCGTCATGGATTCAACCGCAGGTTTGATTTTAGCGTATCTTGGATTTGGCGCCCCGATGACTGTGTTTCTATTCCATGGCTTCGTCAAATCGGTACCTCTTGATATTGAGGAGGCTTCGAGAGTAGACGGCAACAGTCCTTATGGTACCTTTTTCCGGATTGTGCTTCCGCTCATGCAGCCGATTATTGTCACTGTCATTATTCTGAATACCCTGTGGATCTGGAACGATTACCTGATGCCTTCGCTTATTCTGCAGGACCCGGGGCTTCGCACCATTCCCATCGCCACTTATAGCTTCTTCGGACAATATACGAAGCAGTGGGATTTGGCACTTCCCGGACTCGTGCTCGGGATTACGCCCGTGGTCATCTTTTTCCTAGCGATGCAAAAATATATTATTGAAGGCATTGCCCAAGGCTCCGTAAAGGGCTAACGATACACGTTATTTTCAGCCAGAGAGGATGAATGAATATGAGAACCAAACGTGGAATTCTCCTCGCATGCTCCCTGCTGCTGGCTGCCCTGACAGCCGGCTGCGGACGCGGCAGCGACAATGCGAATGGAGTTAAAACCGTGCATATCTACCAGTTCAAGGTTGAAATATCTGAAGCACTAGCTTCGCTTAAGACCGAATTTGAGAAGGAACACCCCGATATTAAGCTGGAGATTCAGAGCGTGGGTGGCGGGACCGACTACGGCGCCTCCCTACGCGCCAAATTCTCTTCTGGAGATGAGCCGGATATCTTCACCATCGGAGGCAACAATGAACGTGATATGTGGCTGGAATATCTGGAGGATCTAAGCGGTGAAGCTTGGGCCAAGGATGTAAAGCCACTTGCAGCAGAACAAATGACCAAAGATGGCAAGCTCTATGGCATGCCGATGAATCTTGAAGGATACGGCTTCATCTATAATAAGGATCTGTTTAAGAAGGCCGGCATCACCGAGAAGCCTTTAACCCTAACCGCTCTGCGCGAAGCCTCCGAGAAATTAAAGGCCGCCGGCATCACTCCTTTTGCGAATGGGTACCAGGAATGGTTCGTGCTCGGCAATCACAATGTGAACGTAGCTTTCGCCCAGCAGCCTGATCCCGAAGCTTTTATCGCCGGGCTTACGGACGGCTCCAAAACCTTCGCCGGAGACCCGATTTTCTCCAAATGGATCGACCTTCTAGACCTTACTGTAGAGTACGGGAATAAGAACCCGCTCTCAACCGACTACAATACCCAAGTCACTATGGTAGCGAGCGGAGAAGCCGCGATGATGCAGCAGGGCAACTGGACGCAAGGACAGATCGACGGCATCGATCCCAATCTCAATTTGGGTATCCTGCCGATGCCCATTGACGACACTCCCGCTGACAACGACAAGCTGTATGTAGGCGTACCAAGCAATTGGGTAATCAATAAAAACTCTCCCGTCAAAGAGGAAGCCAAGGTCTTCCTGAATTGGCTGGTCACCTCCGAGACCGGGAAAAAGTATATCACTAAGGAATTCCAGTTCATCCCTGCGCTCGACAGCATTAAGGGCACCGAAGAAGATCTTGGAACGCTGGGTGCCGAGGTGCTAGCTTATACCGATAAGGATCAGGCTCTGACCTGGAACTGGACCCGCCTGCCGAACGGGATGCCGCAGGAATTATCCAGCAGCATCCAAGGGTATCTCGGCGGCAAGCTGACCAAGGAAGGCATGCTGAAGGAGTTCCAAGTCAACTGGGATAATCTCAGTGTGCAGTGAGTTACCTGCTCTGTACAGGATCGTAAAGAAAAAGCCGCGAGTGATGCACGGCTTTTTCTTTACGATCGTATTTATTTGACTAGTTCGCACGCAGCATACTAATTTGTCTGGCAAGATACACTGGCGTATAGGGCATGTCATCTCGAAGCCAAGAAATAACCGTGCCAATTAGGGCTGCTGAACCGTACCAAACGGCAATGTCCTTCTGAATGGGCATCTTGGAATGCTCAGCAGTCCCCTCTTTTTTCTCCTGGTGTGAAGAGATGATTTCCGCCATCAAGTTGAACAGACGATCTGTAAAAATCGGGCTTCTTTTCGATGTAAGTATCACTTTGTAGAATTTTGCATTTTCCGCAATATGCTTAAGCAGACTCTCTAGTATCCTCAAATTTTCCTCTTCAACCGATTCGCGATGGTTGTCATCGTTGTTGACCACTTGTAAAATGTCCTCCACCATCTCATCCGCCATCTTCTCCAACATATCCGGGAGATCCCGATAGTGCAGATAAAAAGTAACACGATTGATTTTAGCCCGCTCTGCAATACGGTTTACTGATATTTTCTCAATATCCATTTCCTCAAGCAATTCAATCACAGCATCTCTAAGCAATTGACGTGTACGAAGTACCCGGGGATCTGTACGTTGCGTTGTGTTATTCATCTTACTCTCTCCAATCTTTAACTTTCATCTCGTAAACTACAATTTTTAAATAATTGTTGTTTTTTAATGAGAAAACACTACAAATTTAAAACGAATGTAAACTAATTTACATATTTTCGCAAATCGTTGCTTGATTACATGAAAATTTCATTTATAATCTAATTCATGCATTGTAAACTATACAACACACTGTAAATTTAGTCCATGATCGACGATTTGAGAGGATGGAGTGGAGTGAGTACAAAGACAGAAGTATCAAGCAGTTCCGTAAAAAAGGGACCCATCTTATTCATTATGATTTTGGGCGCTTTTCTTGCGACACTGAATCAGACAGTAATGAGCGTTGCCGTTCCCGAGTTAATGCATGATTTTAATATCTCGGCTGCAACCGCTCAGTGGCTGACAACAGGCTATATGCTGGTTAATGGTGTTCTAATCCCAATTACTGCTTATTTGATGCAACGGTTTACGACACGAGAGCTTTTTCAAGCTTCCATGTTTATATTTTTAGCTGGAACGATCGTCTCAGCCATCGCGACAAACTTCCCTATTCTACTGACCGGGCGTATGATTCAGGCAGCTGGCGCTGGGATTATCATGCCACTGCTCACAAATGTCATCTTGACCCTGTTCCCTCCTGCAAAGAGAGGGGCTGCCATGGGGATGGTAGGCTTAGCCATTATTTTCGCACCTGCGATTGGACCTACTCTGGCCGGATATATTTTGGAGCATTATTCTTGGGAGACTATGTTCTATGGCATGATTCCTTTGACCGTCATTGTAATCATATGTGGATTTATTTATTTGAGAAATGTATCGGAGCGCATCTATCCTAAGCTGAATATTGTTGGTGTAGTTCTTTCTACTATCGGTTTTGGCACCTTGCTGTATGGCTTCAGCCGTGCTGCCAGCGCAGGCTGGTCAAGCGCAGAAGTACTGTTGTCTCTGGGTCTAGGTGTCCTTTCCCTTGGCTTGTTTACTTGGAAACAGCTAGCCTCCCAGAACCCGTTGCTTGATCTTCGAGCTTTCAAATACAGCATGTTTTCCTTAACGACTGTCATCAGTATCGCAGTCACTATCGTGATGTATGCAGATATGATGCTGCTGCCTTTGTATCTTCAAAATGCCCGTGGCTTTACAGCGATGGAATCCGGCTTACTGCTGCTTCCTGGTGCGCTCATTATGGGTTTATTGATGCCGGTAACCGGAAAGCTGTTCGACCGGTTCGGGGCAAAGTGGCTCGCTATTATCGGTCTACTGATTACAATTGCAACGACGCTAAGCTTTGTGAATTTAACGGACTCAACCAGTTACATGTATCTGGTATATATGTCAACTGGCCGCCGGATCGGTATGGCTCTGCTCCTTATGCCAATACAAACTTTAGGGCTAAATCAATTGCCCTCCAAGCTTAGTGCGCACGGTACAGCAATTTCGAACACCATTCGACAAGTGGCTGGCGCCGTAGGGACTTCCCTACTTGTCACTGTAATGACAAGCCGTACTACAACGCATATGAAGGATATGCTGGCCTCGGGCAGCACACAGAACGGAACACAAGAACATATGATTATGGAAGCTTCCATTCAAGGTATCAATGATTCCTATCTAGTTATTGTTGGTATCGGCATTCTTGGGCTGCTGCTCTCTTTCTTCATTAAACGTGTTGGGCAAGCGCCTGATCCGGAGCAAGAACCCGAAGTGAAGCTCAAAAAAATTATTGCTAAAGAAGCTTAATATATAGAAGCAATTAGCACTATTTAAACCAACTTGCAAAAGAGATCAGCGATGTTAATCATTGCTGATCTCTTTTTAGTCTGACAACTACCCTGCTTATAAGCTCTGGCGGTTCACTACCCTGTATCCTGAATTAACCTCCACTCGCTTCTAAAAAATTGCCCATTGCGCAATTTTGCCCTTTGGGCAATAATATAAAAATAGAAAATAGAGCACAGAATGTCCTCTGTACTTAAGAAAGGAGATCGCATAGAACTTGAACCCCAAACAGACGCTGCGCGACAAAAAAAAAGAAGCTACGGCCTATGCCTTAGCCAAATCTGCCTTCGAGCTTGCGCTTGAACTAGGGATGGACGGCTTCATCGTCGACGACGTTGTACAGAAGGCTGGCTACTCCCGGCGGACCTTTGCCAACTACTTCTCGTGCAAAGAAGAGGCGGTAGCAGCATATTTTATCAGCAACTCTTCAAGAGAAGATAAAAGCATGTTATTCGATAACCTGCCACCAGATGCAACACCGCTAGATGCCTTGTACAAATTGTTCAAGCTGCAGTTTACTTCCGAGTTTCTGTATCAATTGCGGCAGTTCGTATCGCTGGCTAATCAGTATCAGTCACTGGAGCCTTATATTCTCAGCGTATTCCGCCGCCTGCAGATTGCCGCACAGGAAGTGCTCGAACAGTTTACTCATGGACGTTATGCCGACGGGTATACACATCTTCTCGCAGGCGCCGTTTACGGAGCGTTCGTGCCGATTCTGGATGGACGTCTGAACGTCATGCTGCCAGGTGAAGCGCAGGATGAACACTCCGATGCCATATCGTTCGATCAATATCTAAATTCCATGTTTACTTATTTACGCAAAGGCTTTTAATTTAGAGATACAAAGGAGAAACCATAATATGTCTACATTTCTATACCGATTGGGCAAATCTGCATATACCAAGCCCTGGTATTTCCTTACCGTCTGGATTCTGATTCTCGGTGTTATAGGCGCCCTGCTTGGTGTCAATGGCATCCAGTCCAGCTCAGAAATGAAAATTGAGGGCACTGAATCGCAAAAAGTACTGGATATGCTGGTCAAGGAACTTCCAGCAGCTGCTGGCGGTCAGGCGAGTGTTGCCTTCACCGCGCCTGATGGAGAACGGCTAGATACGCCGGAGAGATCAGCACGGATTCTGAAGGCTATAAATGATGTCTACAGCATGGACTATATCATCAATCCTGCTGAACTGGCCGCGCAAGCCGCGGCGGCTACGGGTCAAGCTGCAGGAGCAGACCCATCAGCAGCTGCCAGTGGCCAAACTGCCACTGCAGACCCTTCGGCGGCTGCGAGTCAGACAGACGCTGCGGGTCAAGCTACTGCTTCGGTTCAGGCCGTTCCTTACGGGCCACTAATCGTTGATGGTGCTCCGGTTCCCGGCGTCATGCTGTCTGCCGACGGCAGCATCGCCCTGTTCCAATTCCAGTTCACTGTTCAGCAGACATCACTCCCCTCTTCTGTACCAGATAACGTGATTAAGGCTGTAACCGAAGTCGAGCAGGCAGGCTCCGGGATCACAGCCATTCCGAGTGATTCGCTCAAAAGCACACCGTCCATCGGATCTACGGAAGCGATCGGAGTAGCCGTCGCAGCAGTTGTGCTGTTTATTACACTCGGTTCGATTGTTGCAGCCGGACTGCCGCTGATCACCGCGCTTCTTGGCGTCGCGATTAGCGTCGGCGGTGCTTTTGCTCTTTCGAATATTGTGCACATGAATGACATTACACCCATTCTCGCAGTCATGATCGGTCTGGCTGTTGGTATCGACTACTCCTTATTTATCGTGAACCGGCAGCGGCGGTTAATTCTCGATGAGAATTTAAGTGCCAAGGAAGCAGCAAGCCGAGCGGTCGGCACCGCCGGCAGTGCAGTATTCTTCGCCGGACTGACCGTCATCATCGCCCTATGTGGCATGTTGGTCATCGGCATCGGCTTCTTGTCAACCATGGCTCTCGTTGCTGCTGTCAGCGTGCTGATCACTGTTCTGTTGGCGCTTACCCTGCTGCCTGCGCTGCTGGGTCTCGTCGGCGAACGGATCTGCACCGCCAAGGCACGTTCAAAGAACGTAGCTTCCGCGAACAAAGCCCGTCACGGGTTCTCACACCGCTGGGCGAACGCAACGGTAAAATACCGCTGGGCTATCATTGTTCTAGTGGTCTTGGTTCTTGGTACAGCGGCGATTCCAGTAACCAAAATGGAGCTAGGTATTCCGTCTGGCGCTTCGGCAAATCTGGACACTCCAGCACGCCAGAGCTATGACATCATCTCCAAGGGCTTCGGCGAAGGGTTCAACGGTCCGCTACTACTGGTGGCCCAACCAAACAACCCGTCCGACAAGATTTCCATGGAGACGCTTGGTAAGCTGGTTCAAGAGCTGCAAATGCATGATAACGTCACGCTGGTGTCCCCGATGGGTGTCAACGCGACCGGAGATATTGCTATTATCAGTCTAATCCCTAAAACCGGCCCTACAGATACAAAAACGAGAGATCTGGTACAGGATCTGCGCGATCCCGCTTCCAGCCTCGCATCATCAAATGATGTAACACTTGGTGTGACCGGCTTCACTGCGATCAACATCGATATGTCCTCCAAGCTATCCGATGCATTTCCCGTGTATATCGGCATCATCGTAATTCTATCCCTAATTATACTGCTGCTTGTTTTCCGGTCGGTCATCGTTCCGATCAAGGCGACGGTAGGCTTCATTCTCAGTGTGCTCGCTACTTTCGGTCTAACCACGGCCGTATACCAGTGGGGATGGCTGCACTCCCTGTTTGGTTTTGACACAGGAGGCCCACTGCTCAGCTTTATGCCAATTCTGGTCACCGGCATTCTGTACGGACTGGCGATGGATTATCAGGTATTCCTCGTCAGCTCCATGCGTGAGGCTTACGTCCATGGACGTCGTGGCAACGACAGTGTGGTTCACGGCTACGATCTCGCCAGCCGTGTCGTACTTGCCGCAGGCGTAATCATGGTTTCCGTCTTCGCTGGCTTCATCTTCGCACCTGATGCGATGATCAAGCAGATCGGATTCGCACTGGCCTTCGGCATCCTGATCGATGCTTTCATCATCCGCATGACGCTCGTTCCGGCAGTAATGGCCGTCTTCGGCGACAAAGCCTGGTGGCTTCCGAAATGGCTAGACCGTCTGCTTCCGAACCTCGACGTCGAGGGCGATAAGCTAATCGCCATGCTCAATGCCAAGGGAGAAGGTAAGAAATAAGAAGAGGACAGCCTTTGAATTGTCCTCCCCAAATTTTGAAGAGCATGACCCTGCGAACTACCTGCAGGGTCTGCTTTACTTTTTAAGGCATTGCAGTTCTCCTGTGTCAGAGAAATCTTCTCTATATTGATCGACGAACAAATCACCCTGTTGGGTGATTTGGCTTCTGTTAGTTTAAATTTGTAGCTTACGGAGCACACCTCGTTGCGCTTTCCACAGATTTTCGGTGGTTTGGCGAGAAAAACTCCAATGTAGAGGAGCATTTTGCTTAGGTAGAACGTGTTATAGGGAAATCCTCCCTATAAATTAGCTCACAGCCGTAATATGAGCAGATTATACGGAATTTCTCCCTATATATTGGTCAATTTCAATAAAACACACCGAGTTCAGCTGAATTATAGGGAGGATTTCCCTATAATCTCTCCACATAAGCTTTTAATGTAGAATTATAGGGAGGATTTCCCCATAATTCTATAGGTTTGACCCTGAAGCGAGGAACAAAAAGCAACTCCTATAAAGAAGCCAATAAACACGGGCTCCGGCACTGCTTTCGTGCACCCCTTGAACTCATTTCTGGCATAGCCCCTATCCGTTGTGTCCTATACAAAACAAGAACAGCGATTCTCCATGGATGGGAGAATCGCTGTTTTCTGTCGTTACGTTTTTTTTGATATTTCTTGTAACCGCCTATAAAGACTTTCTCTCCAAGCTAGCCTACAGCTTCCAGATGCGGTACAAGATAACTGCTGCTTCAGCACGGGTAAGCGTGTCGTTAGGCGCAATTTTATCGTTCTTTCCGTTCACAACTCCGAATTTGACCAACAATAATGCGCTGTCTTTCGCATAGCTGGAGATGCTTGCTTCATCCAAATAAGCATTTAAAGTTCCACTCGCCTTGATTTGCTTACCGGATGCCGCTAGCGCACGCGCAGTCAGCACCATCATATCTTGGCGAGAGACTTCAATGTTTGGTCGGAACGTATCATCTTCAAAGCCTGTGGCAATTCCCAGTTCCTTCGCGATGACCAGTTCATCATAATAATAATCCGTCTTTTGGACATCGCTGAACAATGCTGCACTTTTGCCCGTCCCCTTCAGTTCAAGCGCTCTCACGAGAAGAGCAATGAAATCCGCTCGCTTCATAGAATCTGCAGGTGAGAAGCTATTCACGCTCGTTCCTTGGATGACATCGCGAGCAGCCATAACATCTATGGCTTTTTTTGCCCAAGATACGTTCTGCAGGTCTCCGAAGTTTTTCTTTACAAAGGTTACTGCATAAATGCTGAAGTGGGTCGTTTGAAATACAACCGTTTGGGTTGCAGCATCATATCGACCGTTCGGAACCGGTACTACGTTGCCCTTATCATCGATGTACCAAACAACGATTAAATCCGGATTACTTAGTTCCTCCGCTGTCGGTGTATACGGAATGGATACCGTGACAGGAGCGTTAGGGTTATTCCATGGAATGACTTTATCGCCTGATACTACGCTTAGATCAATAACCGGATGGCTGCCGATCAAATTGCGGGTAGCTGCACTCAGGCTGTCCGCTGAGACTTTACTTATGCGTATGGACACTTGCTCAGCATGGTCTGTTAAGTCGGGCAGCATATTGCTTGGAATTTGGATTGTAGCATTTTCCGTCTTAAGCAATAGTTCAAAGTTTTCTTTCCCCATCAAGCTTTGGGTTGGCAATTGTATATCATACACTTTCGCATCCGTTTGCTTTGGTACTTCGATCACGATTTGTTTCTTGCCGTTTGCCGCTGCTGTAGCTTGTTCAAGCGCCTTTTTCAAGTTGTCGCTGGAGATCGTGCCTATGGCACGCCCGTTATCGGATTTCACCTCCAGTGTAATCGTAACAACACCCTCTTTGTTTGTAATGGCTACAGGCTGTGGAGTTGTTACTACACTACCAGTGTTGCTACTACCAGTTGGTTCATTGGTTGGTGTTGGTGTTGGTGTTGGTGTTGGTGTTGGTGTTGGTGTTGGTGTTGGTGTTGGTGTTGGTGTTGGTGTTGGTGTTGGTGTTGGTTCCGTATCAGTTGACTTCCCCTTGAGGGTAAGTACACCGTAAACAGATGTGTCCATATATCCAGTACCGGTTGTATCGTTCCAAGCCGCAACACTTTGACGTGAGCCGTCTTTAGCATCATTGATCTGTACATCGAAACCAAGCTTTGTATCGTCATCTGGAGTTATCCCATGAAGCGGAATCTTCACTTCAACCGTGTAGTTTGTTCCGGAAATGTGAGTCGCCGACTCGAAACCAGCTGCGATGCTTGTTGGATTAAATGAAGTCTCGTTGTCAAAATTGACTCTGTACTGCCCATCATCCTCTTGATAGAACGTTGTTTTCCCATTGTTTTGGTCCACGAAGATTTCAACCGAATCCTGTTCATGTGCGTTCACACTGCTCTTATCAAGCTGCGTATCGCTAACCTGGATCAGGACATAAAGATTTTGATCATCCCAGAGTGCTTTTGCCACTCCGCTCGCTCCCTGCCAAGCTGTTTGATAACGGTTGATCGGCATTTCAGCGGTCTGGCTCCAGATCTCATCAACCGTTCCATCAATGACAGGTGCAGCGAATTTGGCGGTCGAATGATTGGCTTCAACCTTTTCAGGATCATGCTCTTCAATGAAGGTATCAGGATCGATAACGCCATAGTATGCTGGCTTGGCTTGCAAGTTCTTATCGAACAGTAGTGGATTGGATGAAGCTCTCCAGCTCGTGTTATCATCCATACCCCAGAAGGTAACGCGTTTGATATGCTCATCGTTAGCTCTGAAGATATTTAACAACTGCGCATACAGATAACCCTGCGCATTAGCGAGCTTCTCAGAAAGCTGATAGTTGCTTCCAGCCTGAATATCCAGCTCGGTAACGCTAACTTCGACACCCAAGGAAATAAACTTCTCCAATGACCGCTCCACATTTTCCGGGTTTGTATTGATGCTGTAATGTGCTTGCATGCCGACACCATCAATAAGCAATTTACCAGGGTGAGTGAGCGCATATTTATCATTAATTTCTTTGACCATACTGTAAATGGCCTGCGCTTTATTCTGATTATCTTCGTTATAATCATTGTAATAGAGTTTAATATTCCAATCAGGATTCGCGTCTAGAACTTCTCTTGCCGCCAGGAATGCCTGCTCTACGTAGTCTGCGCCGATAGCACTCTTCCATGGGGCGGATCGCAGTGCAGTTTTCCAATCCGTTGGGTTAGACGGGTTATCACTCATCGCCTCATTGACAACATCCCAGGAGATCACCTTATCGCCAAAATGCTCCATAACGGTTTTGATATGAGTCCTCATATTATCTAGAGCCTCATCCCGTCCCAAGGGGATCGTGTTGTTGTCTGCATCTGATGTTGTATTCATCCATGCTGGTGATTGCTGATGCCATACCAATACATGGCCATGCATCTGCATTCCCTCATGCAACACTTTATCTACAAGCTCATCCGCACCAGTGAACGTGAAGTTGCCCTTTGTAGGCTGCAATGCATCCGGCTTCATGGCATTACCTGCCGTAGCGACATTATGATGCATTTTCAGAAGTTCAAGTCTTACGCCTTCCAAATCCTCCGCAGATATTGCGTTTCCGATCAAAAAATGATCTTCATAAGCATCTTTAATCGGAATCAGATCCTTTTGAATACTAACCGGACCCGATCCTGTTTTTTCAAAGCTGATGTCGTCGATATAAAAGGATGCAGTACTGTTACTTGAGCTTTCCACATAAATGGTCAAATACTCGCTGCTTACATTGTTATAGCGGTATGTGCCTTCGAACTGAACCCAGCCATCGTTTGCGCTGATGGTTTTAGGTGCGAGTTGTACATAATTGGCGCTGCTTCCATTGCCAACCTGGGTAGACAGCTGAAGCTGGGAGCTTGCAGGCTGGATCAGCTTGACCCATAACGAAATTTTATATTCGTAGCCCTTGTCCACATATTTCTCCACACGTAATGAAGGCCCATGCCAGGTACTCGTTCTGCCCTCTACCTTTAAAGCATATGAACCGTTATCCGTATGATTCGCTTCATCGGTAATAGTAAGCGTCTCGCTACCTGCTCTGCCTTCAAAACCACCTGCTTTTTGATCCTCAAAAGTAACCGTGGTAAAAGGTAACGCTGGATCTCTAGGTGGTTCTGGTGTTGGTATTGGTGTCGGCTCTGCTGTCACCTTTTCTGTAACCAACACATCGCCGATATAGAACGGAACTGTTTTCCCTATCGCGTTCGATTGGACGCGAAGTTTCGTATCTTTACTCGTATCTACGATGAATTCTTTCGTCAAAGTGATCCCTTTGCCAGCTTCATAATCCCCACTTGCCAAAAGGGCATAACTGCCTATCGCTTGTATATAAGCTTGTGCACCGCTAGGTACAGTCACATCAGGATCAACGTACACTGTTGCGGTCACCGTGTAGGTTTTACCATTTTTCAGGCCTATGTCGCTAAATGTAAAATCAGCCGCGTCCCAGTCATTTGTTCTATCGCTAACATATAAAGCGGCACCATCAGCATTACCAGCAAAAACCTTACCGGTGACAGCTGTTAGATTAGCACTACCTGATTGTGTAGCTAAACCCTTGCCACTCACAAAAGATTCGCGGTAAATTTCTTTATCCGTTTCTGTTACCGCTTTTTTTGCCGTGATGAGGACGTCCCCAATGTAAAACGGAACGGCTTTACCAATCTCGTCCGATAGAATACGTAGCGTCGTATCTTTACTCGTATCCACAGTGAATTCTTTAGTCAAGGTGATCGCTTTACCTGCTTCATAATTTACACTTGCCAAAAGACCATAGCTGTTTATGGTTTGGAGATAAGCTTGTGCGCCGCTAGGTACAGTCACATCAGCGTCAACATAAACGGATGCGGTCACCATGTAGGTTTTACCGTTTTCTAAGCCCATGTCGCTGAATTTGAAATCAACCGCGTCATAGTTATTTGTTCTGTTGCTTACATATAAAGCCGCTCCATCAGCATTGCCAGCAAATGCTTTATCGGTGACAGGCGTAAGACTAGCACTGCCTGATTGTGAAGCTAGACCCTTGCCACTCACAAAATTCTCGTGATATACCATTACTGAGTCTGATGGCACTGTCGCATCGGGTGCTGCAGCTTCCGTAATCGGAGCCAGCCAGCTAGACGGAATAAGCAAAGCAGCTGCAAGTAAGATCGAGATGACTTGTTTGAACATTCTACTCATTTGTTGCATTCCTCCTCCAGTGATTTTAAAATGAGATACCCTCCTGATACTTAGGCGTAGCCAATGTCTTTAACTTTAGAGATTCACCCCCCCGTTTGTAACCGCTTACATATATGCTTACACCATTTTACAACTCCGACACAATTGACAACTATACTAATACTAAAGGTGTTACCCCCCATAATCATAGGAAAACACGCGAAAGATCGAGGAATTCCCTATGTCTTCCCATGTATTAAGACTTCTTCATAGGTAATCCAATACTATTCATTAAAAAGATTTCACAATATGGACGATTACGAATGATCTTTTTTTAGATATGCGCATACTAAGCTCCATATTTTGAAACTTGCGCCAAGTTGAATCGTAAGTTTGAAGATAGGTCCTGAAGTCTACTGATTTGACGAACTGATATACCATACTTGTGTAGAACACGCAGTTATGTGCACTTATGCAGTAAATCGAAGCTTATGAGACCTAAAAAAAAGACACAGCACAGCGGAGAGGAGCTATCATTAGTGGAGTATTACCGCAAGAATGTAACAGACAGTTTACAGGAAGTGCAGAGTACAACTAACGGGCTTACGTCGGCAGAAGTCGACAAACGACTGGAACGTGATGGTTACAATGAATTAAAAGGAAAGAAAAAAGATCCCCTCTGGAAGCTTTTTCTTGAAAATTTCAAGGACCCTATGGTGGTTGTACTGCTTATTGCGGCCATTGTCCAGATTGTTATGGGTCAAGTTATGGAGTCGCTTATCATTTTCCTCGTGTTGATTCTCAATGCAGTTATAAGTGTCATCCAAACTCGTAAAGCGGAGAGTTCACTTGATGCCCTGCAGCAGATGTCGGCACCCGAGGCTAAAGTGTTGCGGGATGGAGCCTTAAAAACCGTCCCTGCCAGAGAGCTTGTTCGCGGTGACATCGTATTACTGGAGGCTGGAGATTTCGTACCTGCCGACGGCCGTATCATAGAATCGGGAAGCTTGAAGATCAATGAAGGCATGCTGACCGGAGAATCCGAAGCTGTAGAGAAGCATACGGATACCATCGCGAAGGAATCTCCACTCGGAGACCGTCGTAATATGGCGTTTAGCGGTTCTTTGGTTGTATATGGCCGTGGAACTCTTGTAGTAACAGGAACTGCACTGACAACCGAAATCGGCAAAATCGCTGAACTCATTGAGAGCGCCGAAGCCAAGCAGACGCCACTACAGCGTAAGCTCGAAACCTTTAGCAAACAGCTGGGTGTAGCGATTATCGTGCTGTCCGTTTTGATCTTTGCCATCCAAGCCGGACGTGTTTGGCTGTCGAATGATACAGTGGATACCACGGAAGCCATTCTGAATGCCCTAATGTTTGCAGTCGCTGTGGCAGTCGCCGCTATTCCTGAAGCTCTATCCTCGATCGTAACGATTGTCTTATCCGTAGGTACGAATAAAATGGCTAAGCAACATGCGATTATTCGTAAGCTGCCAGCCGTCGAAGCACTTGGATCAACCAGTGTCATCTGTACGGACAAAACCGGTACTCTGACCCAAAATAAAATGACAGTTGTAGATTACTTTTTACCGGAAGGTGATCGTGATCAATTCAATCAAGAGCCCGAAGAATGGTCTGAGGAAGCCCGGCGCCTCCTACACATTGCCGTGCTTTGTAACGACTCTAACATTAATGAAGATGGTAAAGAACTAGGCGATCCAACTGAGGTGGCACTTATTGCCTTCAGTAACAGCATGAATAAAGATTACAAGGAAATACGCGATAATTTCCCTCGTGAAGCCGAACTTCCTTTTGACTCGGATCGCAAGCTAATGACGACCTTACACACTTTTAACGGACAAAAAGCAATGATTACTAAAGGCGGACCAGATGTACTCTTTAGTCTTTGTACGCATGTACTACTAAGTGGACAAGAAGTGCCGATGACACCGGAAATTCTTGATCGTTTCATTGAAGCCAATGAGGAATTCTCCAGCAGAGCACTACGTGTACTTGCCTATGCCTACAAAACTGTACCAAATACAGTCACTGAAGTGGGTCTTGAGGATGAACAAAATCTGGTGCTCGTAGGCTTGACAGCTATGATTGATCCCCCTCGGGAAGCTGTCTATGGCGCGATCGCAGAATCCAAGAAGGCTGGAATTCGGACCATCATGATTACTGGTGATCATAAGACAACCGCACAAGCGATCGGACGCGATATCGGCCTTATGACCGAAAAAGAAATTGCCGTAACCGGTCAAGAGCTTGATGCCATGTCCGATGAAGAACTGGATAATAAGCTTGAGCAGATTGGTGTGTACGCCCGAGTCTCTCCGGAGAATAAGATCAGAATTGTCCGGGCGTGGCAGCGAAAAGGCAAAATCACTGCCATGACCGGTGATGGCGTAAATGACGCGCCTGCCTTGAAGCAAGCAGATATCGGTGTTGCCATGGGTAGTGGAACCGACGTTGCTAAAGACGCAGCTGCCATGATTTTGACCGATGATAATTTTGTATCCATTGTGAATGCTGTATCTGTGGGCAGAACGGTATTCGACAATATCAAAAAAGCGATCGCCTATTTATTTTCAGGCAACCTGGGTGCGATTATCGCCATTCTGTTTGCCCTGATCTTCGACTGGATTAATCCCTTCACAGCGATTCAGCTTCTATTTATCAATCTGGCGAATGATTCACTGCCCGCCATTGCCCTTGGTATGGAGAAACCTGAACCTAACGTGATGAATAGAAATCCAAGGGAACTGAAGGAAGGTATATTTGCCGGAGGAATGATGCAGGCTATTATTACCCGTGGTCTACTTATAGGTATAGCCGTAATTATATCCCTGTATATCGGACTCCAGCATTCCCCTGATATGGGCGTGGCTATGGCATTTACAACCCTGATCCTGTCTCGTACACTTCAGACCTTTGCCGCTCGCTCGAACAGTCAAACAGCTATTGAAGCTGGGTTTTTCAGCAACAAATACGTCATCGGAGCCGTTTTGGTCTGCTTTGCCTTTTACGGGATTGCGGTTCTGCCAGGAGTTAGAGAAATCTTCTCGATTCCGGCTTCATTCGGAATGTCCGATTGGCTGATTGCAAGCGGGCTGGCACTCGGCGCCGTCATCCTAATGGAATTGACGAAGGTTATTCGTAGAGCGTTTACTCCTAAATCAGCTTCTTAATCACAATTTAACAAAAAGAAAAAACAGCGATTCTCCGAGAATGGAGAATCGCTGTTCTTCTGTCATTTACAGATCTGATTCAAACATCCGTATTATGATCAAAATATCACGTGAATTTTTAATATTTGACTATGTATTCACAACATTCATCCCCATGAACATTACATTTCACTTCCCGGACGGAAACTCGTTTCCCACGTATTTTGCTAAGTGCTCCTTCGATAATGGCCCCCTCTAGATCACATACCATTTTCCCTTCCATAATAGGTAACCCTTCGCAGAAACAATCGTGTACTGCAATTGACATTCCCTTGTCATCTTCATGGGTTATTATTGGGATCCCTATCTTCATTTGTTCGAATAACCCGAATAGTTCATTAACGGAGGTAACACCAAACTCTTCCCCAATTTTTCTTCCTATGGTCAACGTTGTGCCCTTACCATTCATGGGTAACGCTTGGTATAATCCAATAAGTCTAATCGTTCTAAAAAGCTCTAAGGGTACAGCATCACCCAAATTTTCTCTCTTTATTTTTTTCATATCTGTAAAAGTAAAATGATCCATGCCCATAGCCTCCAAATTCTTATGTAATTTATATTTCAAATTTAATTGATATATTGAGTATAAACGTATCCAATAAATGCTTTGTGATCCTACGCACTTCCTATCTCTAATGATTGGAAGAACAAGGGTTAAAAATCATTATTTTATATTCTGACACTTGACTGTTAGCGCTTCATCTACGATAATTACAACCTCACCCAAAAAACTGGGACTGGAAGAAAATTGATAATGAAAAGGGGCGGTCGTTATTAGCTGGTTAAGTGATCTATATAAATTACAGAAGCGGGAGCTAAAAAAGGACATCGAACCCTCTTTAGTCAATGCCATCTTTCGGATGTATGATAGATTTCCCAGGATTGGACTTAAAGAACGGATCGGCCAGCAAGATATGTCTCTGGATATCGCTGATGCTTATATTAATGGTAGAAACGCAATGATTGAAGCTGGAGTCGGCATCGGTAAGTCCTTTGCATACCTCATACCCAGCCTGCTCATCAACCAAGTCTCAAGGCAACCGATCATTATTGCAACATCCTCCATACAACTTTCAGAACAGATCCATAAAGATCTGAGATTCATCGGAAGCCGGCTCGGATTTACATCGGTTCGCTCCGTAGTCGGAAAAGGTATGGGGCAATATGCTTGCCGATACAGGGCAACAGACCTGTTACAACCTGATGATTCAAGCTCTCCTCTATCTACGCTTGCCCAGCGTATTGTGAATTATGACATTGATGAGAGAGCAGATATTAAGGGCGGAGTTAGTGATGCAGTATGGTCTAATGTTTGTGTGAATGATTGTAAATTTGAACGATGCCATTATAAAAGCACATGTTCATTTTACGAGATGAGAGCGAAGATTAACGCCGACGCCAGCGACATGGATTTTATTATCGTCAACCAGGACCTGCTCATCCGTGATTTGATCAAGAAAAAAGAAGGAACGAAGGGATTAATCGCTGAACGGCCAGCTCTGATCGTAATTGATGAAGCTCATAATCTGGAAGCAAAGGTTAGAGATGCTAGAACGCTCGAGTTTACATACCGGGGAACCTGCCGTATTCTGGATGACACCTTACAGATTCTCTTCAAGCAATCCGCAGATAACGGCCTTTTGCCGCAATTTAAATTTTTAAAAAGATGCGTGGCTCATATTTTCAAACAGGTAGAAGCGGATTTGCTGCAAACAGCCAAGCAGGATAATGACCGGATAAAAGTGTCGGAGATCACAGGGATTCCGTTAAAGCGGGGGGCTCAGGTTTTGAAAGAGTTTAGTCTCAGCTTATCCGTCTTAACTTCCAAGCATGAGCGAGAGATCGATAATCTTTTTGAAGCTATGAACGGACTTATAGATCTCTTTGATGTACTCGCCGGAGTCCAGGATAACTACCTGATTTGGGGAAGCAATACCCAGCGTGAGGCCACTATTAGTATCTGTCCTAAAGGCATAAGCCAGTTCCTAAGATATAGCTTATTTAACGGGAAAACATCTGTTATTTTAACGTCAGCAACCATGTGCCAAACCGGAGAAACACTAGAGGAACAATATGCATATCTGACGCAGTCGCTCGGTTACAAGGGAGATTATATGGAGCGCCAGGCTTCGCCGTTTGATTATGACAACCACACCATGCTGTATATTTCTAAGGACATCCCTTACTACAACCATCAGAACAAGGTAGGTTATCTTGAAGCGGCATACAAGGAAATGCTGAGGCTCTGTAATTTAACGGACGGACGGACATTGGTTCTTTTTTCAGCGAAGGAAGATATGAAGTACATTCATAATAAGTTAAAATCCGAGAAGCTTGCATGGGCGGTGCATGTTCAAAGAGAAGGATCGTCTCAGGACGGGGTGATCGCTGAATTCCGTGGCAGTAAAGGCGTCCTTCTTAGTACCGGTGTATTCTGGGAAGGCGTGAATATCGAAGGTTCTGATTTGTCGCAGTTAATTATTTTCCGTCTGCCCTTCCCTGTTCCTTCCGATCCTGTCTATGAATATAAGGCATCTTTGGCGAAGGATCCCTTAAATGACGTTTTTGTACCGGACATGCTGCTTCGGTTAAGACAAGGAACCGGGCGATTGATCCGTAGTGAGACTGACCTTGGTGTACTCAGCATACTTGATTCCCGTCTGTCTGCTGCTGCGAAAAAGGATTACCGGGATAAGGCACTGGAATCTTTACCATTTAAAAAGGTTACCGAGGATTTTAGAGTGCTGGAGAAGTTTGTAAAAGAAAAAGAGATACAACTTAGCGTTAAGTAGAACAGGCTGTGCCGTCCTCTAAGGAACGCGTATTTTTGAATAGCGATACTGCGTATCGTTTGGAGGATAGGATCCTTTTCAGCATGAAAAATAATAAACAAGCCTGAAAAGCTTCTGTGCCAGGCTTGTTTATTTTTGCTGTAACAGCTCTCCGAAGCTGATGATCCATTTATCATCCTTCATTTAATCATTCAAATTGTTCGTAGCCTCAAATGTGATAATCATTTACCCAAGGCAAAATAACCATCACGCTAGTACCTACCTGAACTTCTGAGTCTACCTTAATTTGTCCCCCATACATTTCTATTAATTGTTTACAAATTGATAATCCAATTCCTGTCCCTTTTTGCTTGGTTGTAAAGAAAGGGTCAAATATTCGATTTAGTTTATCCAGTGGAATTCCTTCTCCATTGTCTTTAAAAATAAGGATAATTTCGTTAGTCTCATTAGCGGTGCTAACTGTAATGTCTATTCTGCCTCTAAACGCTGTGAATGAATCGATACTATTTTTTAAAATGTTAAGGATTACCTGTTCTAGTTGAGAGGCGTTTCCATACGTCATTACTTTCTCTAGAGAATACTCCACGGAAAGAATAATATCATCACTAAGTATGAGTTGATTCACGATGTTATTAACTCTATGTATAACCTCGATAACGTTATATACTACGCCGGTATTTTTCGAACTATCTCCTTTTCGAGCCAGTACTAGGAAGTCCGTTACTAATCCGTTCAGAGCATCAATCTCTTTGATGGTTATATCCAGATACGCACGCAATTCATCCGCCTTGATCACCGGTTCATATAGCCTGTTATTTACAAGCTGGGCAAATCCTTTAATCGAAGCAAGCGGATTCCGTATTTCATGTGCCATACCAGCTGCCATTTGTCCCATAACAGCTATTTTTTGTTCGTGCAAATTGTCAATCTGTTGATTTTTATTAGATAAATACCCCTTTGCAAAGCCCGTAAAACCGATCCAGTTGCTTTCCATTAAACGATTATAAAAAAACAATCGAGTCGTAGAATCATCTTCCATCTCTTCAATGATCTTAAACATCATATTCTGAGCGATTAAGTTTAAATCCTTGCTCATTTCAAGTAAGATATCAAAATGATCACCGAATATTTCTGCAGTATAAATCCCTCGCTCCACCCCCTCTTTTTCTAGTAGGCTTAGGTATTGGTCGTAACCAAAGGAATCCAAGAACAGTGCCTCTATCATACTGATTAATATCGTGCTGAATGTTGAATCTAACAATTCCTTATGCGTCTCTACAAACCAGACGGATTCGATATTTTTCATAGTTATAGAATGGTAATGCCTATCTAAAATAATTGGAACAGCTAGGGTTAATGACGAACGTAATGCATTTGCTCTGTATGACATTTTCATCCTCCCTCTTTGTTGTTTTGTATTCAATATATATGTATATTTTCCTGCTTCAAAAGTAACAGTAAGTCACTATATTTCACAAAACCAATAGTTTTACTTAATTAATAATTATAAGCGCTATAAAAAATGCAACACCCCAAGCTATTCCGCCTGTAACGGAATGATTTGGGGTGTTGATTACTTGTATGATAAATCTATATAACCAAGGGGAGCTTGTTAGCCCCTACTTACCTTCAAAAGGCTAACCTTCCTCATTCTAGTATAACTATGCAATTGAAACGATAATGTCTTTGTACTATCAAAAAAGCATTTGATCCAGGATCAAATGCTTTTTACGTTGCTCCTTGATTATTCAAACAGATCATTCACGGAACGAATAGGCTTCACATCCATCGATTCCTTCGATGCGGCTAGATTCAAATACACTCCTACCCAGATGATTGCGCACAAAATGATATAAACCATCTCTTTATCCCCTCCCTTGTGTGGGTTTTATCAGCAATCTATTAATCGTCTCTGTACTCAAAAACATCAATGTTAGTGCGGCATCCACCGCTCCCGTGGAATGGCAAATACTATGAACCAGAGCATCGATGGAGCAATGGAAAATCCAAGTAGCGTAACCGCAGTAAGGAAACAACTGAACAATGTGATTCTACCCGTACCCAGACGCTCGACCATCCTGTTGCTGTACAGACTGGACACGATGGTCCCTCCCGCAATGATCATGGACACGATACCTGCCGAGCCGAGTAAAGAGTCAGGAAGTCCTAGACTGATAAAAGCCAGATATATAATAATCAAAAACCAGGTAGACAAGCATGCTTCCCCACGTGATAAAAATGATTCGTTGCACGCGTAAAGAAATACATTTACGCACTTAATAAATATACTTTATAAAGTCTATGTATGAAGTATGCGATATAAGTATTCCTTTGTCAAGCAACCCATTCACTGATCTGGAGCCGTATCATTAGTGTGCAGTGCATATCAGCAATTGGATCAATACTCATATTGATCACCTAAAAAAAAGAGGCTTGTCCCATAAGTCATTCATCTCATGACTTATGGGACAACCTCTTAATGGAGCTCGACCAAATCCGGCTCCAATGACTTCAATGTCAACCAGCGCAGGCCAGCCTCGAAGTCATCTTGAAATGTATTTTGCATAACAATCTGTGGATAAATGGGCATTGGATGTCGAAGCTGATAAGCTTCCCAAGCAGATGTCCAGGTTTCTAATTCCACCTTATCCTGATATATTACAATTTTGTCCGGAGCAAGAACAGCATTCAGGGTTTGGATAATCCGGCAGACAGTATCGATGAACGTGTCCTTGCCCATCTCGAGACTCCAGTCAGGCATGTCGGGCAGGAATTTTATTTCCCCTGACATGCCCTGATTACCTTTAAGGATCTTTCCATTCAGATAGATACCCATGCCAGGTGGGTACCTGTTTGGAAAGTAAAGACCAAGCAAGTACTGTTCCTCTTCCTCTCCCTGGTTCATGCAATATCCGCTGATAGCTGCATTAACGTCATTTTCAACCAAGATAGGCAACTCAAATTGTTGCTCAATCTCTTGAATCATCCGTGAGCCAGTCAGCTCATGGTGGCTGCTGACTTTAATTTCGCCGTTGACAACCTGTCCCGGAATGCCTATGCCAATAACCTTGATAGAAGGATACAAGGCTATAGAGCGTTCAATAATATCACAAAAAAATTGTCTTTCGAAGACTGGAATGATATGTTCATCCTTCGCCAGAATCTCGTTCTCCAAATTCACGACAGTGGCTGAAATCAGCACCTGTCCCTCTTTATCCTTCAGATAAATGACTAGCCCGAGGCTGAAGTTGTAATTGTAGCGATAAGTTTGTGCTGGTCTACCGCCGTTTGATGGTACAGTCAAGTCTTCGAAGAGCTCACCTAACTCGTGCAGCTCCTTGACTAATGAGTTTACTGTTACGACGCTCAGTTTGGTCAGTGCTGCCAGCTGGGGTTTGGTAGCTGTATTTATACGTTTCATCACTTGACGAACGTTGTTGAGGTTAATTTCCTTCATTAAGTTGGCGTTTGCTGTTCTCATAAGCCCCCCTGCTCGATGAACGTAGGGATCAATTCATCAGGTATTCCTTTTAAGTAGATTGTACCTTAATGTCGTCTAGTTTTCATCTTCGTATCTTAATACGATAGTGAAATATTAAATCTTGGGGTCCATCAAACTGAATTGCAAAGAATTGAACCTGGCTCGGATTAACAATAAGGACCTTTAATTATTAAGAAGTAGAGCCGCCAAATCTTAGCCGCTCTTCCATTAGTTCCATCATTCTCATCTTAATTCGTAATTACCCATTTTTGCCGATCAAGAGTAGGATCAAATTCGCTTAAAGACAATGTTGTTCCATCCGCTGATACTTCCAGCGCTTTCCTATGATGAGCAGAAATAATGCTTAGAGTACCATCATCATTCTTGTGAAGAATCCAACGCTGATTGTTATATCCGAGATAATGGTATAACTGAATTTTATTTTGCCCTGTGTCGAGATCAAGCGCCTGACCGGCTGTTGTACGAATGGAATAGGAACCTGCATCATCCCCCGTCGGCACGATTACCCATTTCTGATCCGTAGAAACATTCGCATCCTTCAGGGTAACAGCTTCACCATTTGCAAGATTTGCTGTATAGAGAGATTTCTGTAGTTTTGCATTTACTAGACTAGATGTGGTTAAGTTGGCAGGTGTTTCTCCGCTCACGTTAACGTTTTGATATGAAGCATATCCGCCAAATACATGTAGTCCAAAGCGACCTTCTGCAAATGTGCCGTCCTGGAGGTCGATCACTTTCTGCCCATCCACATAAACTACAATATGCGAGCCCTTCGCTTCGATTTTTACTTTATAGGTTTGACCCGGCTGAATGAACATCGGAACTTTCGCCAGTATTTGACGCTCTTCAAAACGGCCTTCGATTTTATAAAAGAGACGTACGGACTTCATATTCGGATCCAGATTTAAGTAGTATCCGCTGCGTCCATCTTCGCTGGCGCGGAACAACATAGAGCCTGCTCCCCCGGATTTCCCTAATATCATATCTGCTTCATAAGTAAAGTCTCCAGCCTGCTTCGCTGCGATATAATTCGCGTCACTCAAGTAATTTCCACGAATCCCATTTTCACTAATGACCCAAGAGGCTGCAGAAAGATCTTTAGTCCATCCACCTAAGTTCGTATGAAATTCACCATCAGTTACCTTAACTAAAACGCTTATTGATGTCTTCCCATTTGGAGTAGAGACAGTAATGATAGACTCGCCTTCTTTTTTTCCTACAATGGTTGCCTGTGAGCTATTTTCTACGTTTAGTTCAACTACATCCTTGTTACTGGAATTCCATTTCAGCGGCTGTGCACCATTACCTGTTCCATTCTCTACCATTGCCAAGAGTGTGTCGCTTTGCCCCTTGCTCAGTTCACGATCATTTGTATCCATCATTATCTTGGTAGCGGAATCGGACTCCTGATTCCATACAGATCCTAACTGATTCACTTTCAGAGATACGACCTTTACGTTGCCTCCATTGGTGTAAAAGCTCAAAGCTCTGCTGGCTGGATCCGGAAAAATGACATCAGAGAAAACGACTTTACCGTTGTTGCCAAAAACCTCAACAGAAGACTCGTCTACAAGGATACGCATCTTAATACGCCTATTCTCCGTTTGCATTGGCGCTTCATGTCTTGTACTAAATAAACTCGAAAAATCCGTCATACCAGATGCAGACCGATCCACAAAAATCTGACTCTCACTAGGTTTATATCCAACTACCGTTTTCTGACTTCCACCTACTCGAACGTTAAAACCAAATTCACTTACCTGACTGCCTGCAGGAATTTCTACTTCAGCTTCAATCTCGTATACACCAGAAGTAACGCCTTTCAGTAGGTTCTGAGAAGAAGGACTCACCACTTTATTAGCTGTAAAATACAGCTGACTACGCAGCGATTCCAACTCTTTGATTGGGCTTTGAACGAGCTGAATCCCATCTTTAGTCGTTACTAATGAGACTTCCCTTGGGATTGACAGTACGCCCTTCCAATGGGTCGTTGGAAAAGCAAACGGATAGTCCCAGTTTGTCATCCAAGCCATCATTACGCTGCGATGATCTGGCATGTTCGAAAAAGACATCGAAGCGTAGAATTCTTTTCCAAAATCTGTTCGCAATACTTTCCTCGACGGATTATCATTAACGAATTTACCTTCCGCTGTTAAATGACCCACAAAATATTCAGCATCTGATCCGCCTGTTTTTGGATTCGCTCCTGTACTAATCATCAGAACCCATTTCTTCTGTGATGTTCCGTCTACCGAAAGCTGAAGTAAATCCGGACATTCCCATACACCGCCGCGAACATAGTCCCCGTATCCCCAACTATCTGTCAGGGTCCAATCAAGTAGATTCGTTGAAGTAAAGAAACGAATATGATCTCCACCGGATACAACCATTACCCACCTGTTATTGTCGTTATCACGAATCACTTTCGGATCACGGAAATCCCAACCTCCAGGCTCATCTCCATTATCTCCGGGATTTCCAATAACAATTGGACGTTCCTTGAAATACTCCCAAGTACGACCTTGGTCCTTGCTGTATGCAAGACCGATACGCTGATTCCCATTCGGGCCATCGGGATTATAGGAAGTGTAGTAGCCAATCAGCCCCTTACCTCCTGAATCCCCGAACAAGCCTGATGCATTCGTCAAATCTGCCACAGCCGATCCAGACCAGACATGTCCATGATCATTCCAGGGTAGCGCAATCGGAAGGCGCTTCCAGTTCAGCATATCTTTACTGACAGAATGTGCCCATGTGCCTCCGTCCTGATGGAATAGATGATATTCTCCTTCGAAATAGACCAGTCCATTCGGATCACTTGCAGAACCACGAATTGGCGTATAGTGATATTGAGGACGATATTTTTCATTATAATAACTGCTAGCATCCGTCACATAAGTATCCTGGAAGTAAGCCGTTCCTTGTTTAACGACGATTCCTGCATATCCATCGGTGTAGGTTTTATCTGTTAGATCGATTGCAGCCGGGGTGTATCCGTCTAGGAAGACCTGAATTCTGTTTCCACTTGCCTTTATCTCTACGTGATGTTTTGCTCCGGTCTGACTTGGATAGGTATGCTGTGAACTTGCAATGTCTGTTCCGTTAGCTTTCGTCAAGCTTACACGGACCTGATTTCCTTCCTTCGTAAGGGCAGCTTCATATCCCTTTGTTCCATCAGCCGATGAACGAAAGGCGAGCGCTGCAACAGAATCAGGACGAAGAGATATATTTCCTTCATATACAAAATCAGCAGCTTGTTTGTTATATATTTGCAGTGACTTACTCTGGTTTGCTACCATTCCTTTTTTGCCGCTGATATTAGGCTGCCATTGTCCTTGATTTGTAACCACAGCACCAAGATTTCCTTTCAGATCACTTACGATTATGTTTTGGAACAAAACAGAACCATCCCATACATTGAGTCCTAGCTTACCTGTACGATACGCGTTATCCTGAACCTCAATCACAGGTTTATATGCATTGTCCCAATATATTTTCAGCGATGAACCCTCTGCTTTCACCTTGAGATGATAGATTTCGCCTGCCTTGACTGTAACCTTCCGCTCCTCTTTTAATTTCCCTTCACCATCACTTGCGTCTCGTAAGCGGATCATACCTGCATTCGGAACAATTTGGAGCATGTAGGAACCCCAGCCATCTTCATTAGAACGGAACAATAAGGTCGCATCAGCTTGCATATCCTTGATCATGACGTCAGCTTCATAGATAAAATCCTCTGACACCGTTTCGGAGATTGCCATTACATTTTCTTTTGGATCGGAAGTCAGTAAGATTCCTTCAGGAGTATCCACCAAGTTACCTTTTCCTTTTATTTGCCAACCTATCAAATTCGTATTTGTATTGGTTACGCTTTCAAAAATAGAAAGTCCCACCTTAGCTCGTTTGCTTACCTCCTGTTCAGCGAGCGCAGCCCATCCAGTCCCGGGATTTGCTACATAAATGCCTGCTGAAGTCATTACAAGTCCTGTTGCCATAAGAAAGCATATTGCGAATTTCCCTTTATTTTTCATCTTCTTTGCCCTCTTTTTCTATCATTAATATTGAAAAAAAAGAAGGAGGCCAATTCATTACTGCACTGACCTCCTCTATATATTCTTTTACAATTGAGCAGAAATCTGACTTTCCAGTGCTGTGAGTCCAAGAGCCAGAGCACCGCATAATCCCGCCTGTTGGCCTAACCCTGGTGGAACGATATACTCATCTATGTGTTCCAAAATAGTACTTGAGCTGACATAGCCGTTCAGGTTCTGAAGCACAGCCTGACGGATCAGTGGAAACAATTGTGACTGCTGCATAACACCACCACCCAGAATGATTTTCTGAGGAGAGTTAAGCAATATAGCACCCGTAATCGACTGTGCAATATAAAATGCTTCCATTTCCCATGCAAGATGATCCATAGGAAGTTCATGGCCCTTCTTCCCCCACCTTGCTTCAATAGCAGGACCTGCCGCCATCCCTTCTAGGCAGTCCCCATGATAGGGACATCCCCCTGGGAATACATCGTCAGGATGGCGTCTCGTAAGAACATGCCCCCCTTCAGGATGTACAAGACCATGAATGAGTTTACCTTCTGAATACACTCCCACACCAACACCCGTGCCAACTGTATAGTACAAACAGCTGGATAACCCTTGAGCAGCGCCCCATTTGGCTTCACCAAATGCCGCTGCATTGACATCCGTGTCCCATCCAAAAGGAACCGAAAAGTTTCTTTTCAAAGTGCCCAGCATATCGTAATTTCCCCACCCTGGCTTTGGTGTTGTAGTAACGTAACCATACGCCCTGCTATCTGTGTGAATATCAATCGGACCAAACGATCCAATTCCGATAGCTTCTACTTGCTTGCCTTGAAAATATTGAATAACTTTGGGCAACGTCACCTCAGGATGTTCTGTTGGGAAACTAATCTGATCTTCAATTTCCCCATTTTCATTCCCAATGCCACATATAAACTTCGTCCCGCCAGCTTCAATCGCTCCTATACGCATATACATGACTCCTCTCGTTGACTAATTCTTGTCTTGCTCAGCAGAGGGAGTAAGCTCATAGATATCCAGGGAAATCAGCAAGTCATTCTCATTTTCTGCAAACACAGCTATACCTTTAGATTCTAGTCCAGGGAATATAAGATCCGTAATCACTGCCTGACCACCATTACTGAACGCCTCAACTGAAGAGCGATCCACAAAAATACGGAGATCATTTGACTCATCAAGCGCTTCGAGCTTGGCTGAATGATGTCCTACGAAATGTTCGTGGAAATCATGCTGACCTGAAGCCATCCGATCTACATAAAGCTCCTCTGTCTCACCGTTAATACCGATTATTGTTTGGCTATCCGCACCTACTCTTACTTTGAAGCCTACAGATTTACCTCGAGTAAACTCAGCTATAATCTCATAAGATTCCAAGTGAATCTCCTTAAGAAGAGTATTGATTTCTTGCACCGTTGCCTCTTTCACAGAAAGGACTTGTACACGAGCAGATTCCAACTCTTGTACCGGCTTCTGCACAAGAAAGATCTCCCCTTGTCTTGATTCGAGTTGAAGTTCCCTTGCAATCGTCATCGCGCCGCGGAATTCTTCTGCCGGCGTCTTGTTAGCATACATCCAGTTGCTCATCCAGCCGATAAATAGTCGTCTTCCATCTTCAGCCGGTATATCGGACCAGCTTACACCTGCATAATTATCTCTTCCATAATCAATCCAGCGAACTTTTATCGAATCTTCATCTGGCGTGAACACTTCTCCATCAAAATCCCCTGTGAAATACTGAGTTCTTGACCCTTCCACAAAAGCGGGATCCGCACCGATGCTCACAAGCATCACCCATTTCGTGTTCGAATGATCGCCATCAATAGCAAGTGGGAACAAGTCTGGGCATTCCCATACCCCGTCATGAGAACCGATTCTGTTACCAAATTCGCTGGCATATGTCCAGTTAATTAGATCAGGAGAATGATATAAACACACCGTTTGACCACAAGCTACAATCATCACCCATTGATTCGTATCTTGATTCCAAAATACTTTGGGGTCACGGAAATCAATGAATGTATCATGTTCAAGTACCGGGTTTCCTTCATATTTCGTCCAGGTTCTTCCGTTATCTTTACTGTAGGCCAAGCTTTGACGCTGAATGGCTGGCTTGCCTTCTGGCATATCCAAATGATGCGTAAAAATCGCTACTAAACCTGGTTTACCTTCAAAAAATCCAGTCGTATTATTCCAGTCAACTACAGCACTGCCGGAAAAAATCATACCTAATTCATCTGGAGCGAGAGCGATAGGCAGTTCCTCCCATGTAACAAGATCCTTGCTGACCGCATGGCCCCAGTGCATAGCTCCCATGGTCATTCCACCTGGATGGTGCTGAAAGAACAAATGATATTCACCCTCAAAATAAACCATTCCGTTTGGATCGTTCATCCACTTTTCCTTAGGGGAAAAATGATACACACCTCGGTAATTTTGTTTCGCAATCGTTGACATTATTGTTTTCTCCTTTACTCCCGTTCTAAGATCATCTCTCTTTATATAGATGAAGGTCGTGTATAGCAGTGTAACTGCATGGAACACGGCCTTCACCCCACAATATTAATCATTTGTTATTGGGTTGCTCTATCATATCCGCCTTGTTTAATTTCAAGCCATTCTTGCAAGCCCAGACGATCCAATTCTTTCAGATATTCATCCCACTGCGCTTCGATTTTACCGTTTTGGTACCATTCTGTGCGCATTCTAAGCACGTAGGCAAAAAGATCCGTTTCAATTGTCGTAAGGCGATCAAGCTCTTGAATGGAGTGGAATACACTCGGCATTACGTTTTCTGCTTTCATCTTTGGCGCCATGATATTCTTGATAATATCCATTCTGCTTTTGGCATCATCCGGCATGGTTGTGTATTTCCCATAATAAGAATCAAGAATAGCTAGGGGTCCACCGACACTTGTTTTCTCACGTAGTTCTACAGGAGCTGCACCCTCCAGCGGCAAATGTTTCAGCATTCCTTTTTCTTTATCAAATTCGAAAATATTCTGCTGTTTCTCATCTCCATACGTCCCCCAGTTGTTCTGTACAGATTGAATCGGATCGAAGAGTTGATCAACCCATTTGGCTGTCGTTTCCAAGTTCTTATTGGCGCTTGTGACAACCATCTTACCTCTTCCCAAACCAAGCGCGTTCGTTCTTGTTACGTTAACTTCACCATCGGGTCCAGCAAGTGGAGGCATAACTTCGTAGCTGTCATTATCTCCGGTGATGTTGGCCTTATCCCATGAGAAGTAAAGTCCGTATTTCTGATCCTTTCCTTTTGCAAGGTAAGTACTCCAGTCTTGTGTGTAGGCTTCAATATCAATGAGTCCTTCTTTATACAGCTCGTTAATAAAAGAAACTGCTTCCTTGTAGTCTTCTTGTGCCGCCGTAAATATCACTTTCCCATCATTGCTCACAACCGCATGGTCAGGGTTCTCACCCAATCCAAACGAAGCAAATAGGAATGCCAGATCTTCTGCTCCCGGCTTGTTAATAAAGGACAATGGAATTTCGTCAGCCTTACCGTTGCCATTTGGATCTTTTGTCTTGAATGCAATTAATACTTCCTTTAATTCTTCTGTTGTTTTAGGCATATCAAGGCCAAGCTTCTTAAGCCATTCCACATTGATCCAAGGCATACTATCTACCGCCTGGATTCTTTCTTTACCGCTACCCAGCTCTTCAATCCATGGAAAGGCATAAATATTGCCATCTGGTGCCGTAATCATACTCTTATATTCTGGTGCTTCTTCCAGCACCTTTTTGAAGTTTGGCATATTGTTCTCGATGAGATCATTCAGCGGGACGATGGCACCATCTTTAGCAAGCTTGAGCAGCTCATAGTCACTATAGTCCGCATTAAAAATTGCATCAGGAAGATCACCACTTGCCACAGCCAGGTTTCTTTTTTCAACAAATACGTCTTTCGTGAAATTCTTCCAATTAATATGAACATTCGTCTTTTCTTCAAGACGTTTATTAATCAGTTTTTCATTTGGATCCGTTGGTGCAAGTGGAGAGCTTTGCGTAATAAAATTCAAAGTTACTTTACCGCTGGCGTCCTGTTCTTTACTAGCTGCACTTCCCCCTCCTCCTCCACCGCATGCACTAAGGAACATAAGTGAAGCAAGTACAGTTACAGAAGCTGCTTTCGTCGAAACTCTTGATTTCTTAATTCTTTTCATAGGGTATGACCTCCAAATTAGATATGAATGAATTAATCTTTATCTATGTGCAGCCTGTTTCCTACTTAAGGGAACCGACCATAACACCTTTTTCAAAGTACTTCTGGAAGAACGGATACATAACAATGAGTGGCAAACTGGAAACAACGATGGCAGCATACTTGATGATTTCAGACAATCGTTTCATTTCCGCCATGGCGAGTTGATCGCTGATCATGCCCGGATCTACCTGATTCTGGATCAAGATGGAACGCAACACGAGCTGCAGTGGATGAAGATTAGGATTATCTAAATAGATCATAGCGTCAAAGTAGGAATTCCACTGGCCAACAAAGGCATAAAGAGCGAGCACAAAAACAATCGGTTTGGAGAGCGGTAATACGACACTGAAGAAAATCCGCATCTCGGAAGCTCCGTCTACATTAGCGGCTTCCTTCATTTCATTCGGAACTCCTTTGAAGAAAGTTCTAGAGAGAATGATGTTCCAAACATTGACCGCCCCTGGAATGATCACCGCCCATACTGTATCAAGCAGACCAAGGTTCTTAACGAGCAGATATGTAGGTATGAGTCCACCCCCAAAGAACATGGTGATAATAAACAATGTCATGAAGAACCCTTTTCCTTTGAGCCTGTCATCGGACAGTGCGTAACCGGCACAGATTGAGACGAGAACGGTAATCATAGCAAATGAAACAGAGTATAAAACAGAGTTTCCAAAACCTCGGATCATGGCAGGATTAGAAAGAATTTTTATATACCCTTCTAATGACCAGTCCGATAGGTTGAATGATAATCCTTTACTGAGCAGCACAGATGGATCCATAAAAGATGCAATCACTACATAAATCAAGGGAAGTACGATGATAAGTACGGCCAGCGTCAGGAAGATCGCATTCAACACGATGATAAAACGATCTAATCCGGAATGTTTAATGGGCATAGCTTGTTGCTCCTTTCTTAGTAAAGACCTTCACCCTCATTCAGTTTCTTCACGGTGAAGTTAACGGTGACGAGCAAGACGATGTTGATGATAGAGTTAAACAATCCTACTGCGGCTGAATAAGCATAATCGCCCGACTGCAAACCAATTTTATAAACGTAAGTCGGAATGATTTCTGAGGTTGGCAAGTTCATCGCCGTTTGCATGAGATAGGCTTTTTCGAAGCCAATGGACATAATCCCACCAGCTGCAAGGATAAATACAATAGCCATAATTGGACGAATGGTTGGCAGATCGATATGGCGTATTCTTTGTAGAAGATTAGCGCCGTCAAGATTGGCTGCATTATGTAACTCAGGATCGACATTAGCAAGCGCTGCTACATAAATAATGGATGCCCAACCGGCTCCGGTCCAAATATCAGAAAGAATGTAGATCGAACGGAAGTACTCCGGACGAGACATGAACATGATTGGTTCACCTGTAAGCCAGGTAAAAAACTGGTTAATCGGTCCCGTTGGGGACAAGAAGATAAACAACATCCCGACCACAACGACAACAGAAATAAAGTTAGGTGCATACAAGAACAACTGAATGTTCTTTTTGACGCCTGCACGGCGAATTTGATTTAACATCAACGCAAGCAGGATTGGAATTGGAAAACTCAGAATTAATCCGAAAAAACTTAATTTAAGCGTATTCATAAAGATAACTTCGAAGTTGGGGGATGACAGGAATTTCTCGAAGTTGTACAAGCCTACCCATTCACTCCCCATAATCCCTTTGATTGGGCTGAAATCTTTAAAGGCGATAATCGCACCATACATAGGACCGTATTTAAAAATAAGGGTCAGGATCACAGCTGGTGCGAGCAAAATATAAAGAAAGTAGTATTTCTTTAGATAGTCTAGTAAGGAGCTCTTATGTTTGGACACCATTGTTCTGTGTTCAGCTTCTATTAGGTTTTGCAATGCCTTTACCTCCGTTCTTATCAATGTTTATATCTTGATGCAGTAAGGGCTTTCAATTGGCTTATGTCCTGCTGCTTTTACAATTTACCAAACACTTAATCGTTCGTCAATACATTTTGTAAAAATATTTATGTGCATATGACAAAATATTTTGTTCATAAATGACGCTTTAAATTTTACAAAATTACAAATACAGCCAATTTAAATAGGATTACATACTTTAAAGTCAACATATTCTCATTAAAACGAAAACAAAACTACCTTTTTCGCACACTTACCCACTGGTAAAATGTAATCTAAATTGTGCATTTGTAAATATTATATTGCTATTTTGAGTAAACTAATATACATTAAAGAGAGTTGGAATCATGACAAATAGTACACTATTTGTGGCGAAGGTTAAGAACAAGAATATAGAGGTGAATTACATAGATGGCCAGGGAAAAAGTAACCATACAAGACATCGCGGATGCTTTAGGAATCTCCAGAAATACAGCTTCCAAAGCCTTAAATGGAACGAATGGTATACCTGATGAAACCAGAAACAAGGTTATAAAGAAAGCGATAGAGTTAAAATATAAACAATTTGCTTTTATGGACACCGAGAGTGTTCAACCAAGAAACTCTGGAAATATCGCTTTATTAACAGAAAACTTACCTAACACTTCCCACTTTGGGTCGAAACTGATCAGTGGCATGGAAAAAAGAATCAGTGCAGAGGGATATAATTTATCCATGCACATTATTAGAGACATTGATCAAGAGTCCCTGTCTCTTCCAAATAATTTTGATGTCTCCAATGTAGACGGAATTATTTGTATTGAGTTGTTCAATTCGGAATATAGTAAGCTGATTACAAATCTAGGTATTCCAACTATTTTCATCGACTGCTCTGCAGATGTCTGTTACCCTGAATTCCAAGCAGATGTACTTCTCATGGAGAACGAACACAGCACATACCAACTTACCAAAAAGTTAATTGAGGGCGGTTACAAATCACTGGGGTTCATCGGGGACTATAATCACTGTAGGAGTTTTAATGAAAGATGGGTGGGCTTTAATCGCGCACTAATAGAATCCGGGATTCAGCTTGATCTCACACAATGCATTCTCGATGACGATCAACTATTTTTCTCAAGTCCAGAGTGGGCAGATACTAGACTAAGTCAAATCAATGAGCTCCCTTCTGCTTTCGTGTGTGCTAACGATTATATTGCGGTTACCTTTATGAAGTCACTCAAAAATGTGCTTTCCATTCCTAACGACATCGTCATTTGTGGTTTTGATAACGGTCCTGAATCAAGCATTGTAGAACCCCATCTTACTACGGTTCATATTTATAGTAATGAGATGGGTGTCAAAGCAGCCGAAATGCTACTTTCCCGAATTAATGATCCGAAGCAACCCTATCAGGTTTCTCATATTTATACCAAACTCATCATAAGAGACTCTACACCTAATATCAGTTGATGAATTCATAATTTTGAGATAAAAAAATAACCTATGAAAATGAAGCAAAGAACCCAAGCGATTTAAAATTCAATCGCTTGGGTTCTTTATGTTTGTTAGACTACAAGAATGACCGTCTACTCCCTTTATTGGGACGATAGCTCTTAATGGCATTAATCAAGCCGATGCACGATGTGATGTCAACAAAGAGGGCGTCTCTTATTCGTTGTTCCCCATCGTGCTGATGTCGATGACGAACCGGTAACGGACATCTGAAGCAAGCACACGCTCCCAGGCTTCATCAATCCGGTCAGCAGAAATGACCTCGATTTCAGATGAAATATTATGTTCAGCGCAGAAATCAAGCATTTCCTGCGTTTCACGAATTCCACCAATCATCGATCCGGCAAACGAGCGGCGGTGGCCGATCAGCGAGAATACGTTTACTGCCAAAGGATCAGCAGGCGCACCGACATTGACTAATGTACCATCCAGCGCCAGGAGCGAAAGATAGGCATCGATATTAATCTGCGCGCTTACAGTATTTACGATTAGATCGAACGAACCGGCAAGCTGTTTAAATGTCTCCGGATCGCTAGTGGCATAATAATGATCCGCCCCTAATTGCAATCCGTCTTCCTTCTTCTTCAGGGACTGTGATAAAACAGTAACCTCAGCCCCCATGGCATGAGCGATCTTCACAGCCATATGTCCAAGCCCACCAAGACCCACTACAGCTACTTTTTTACCGGGAGCTGCTCCCCAATGACGCAGAGGTGAATAGGTGGTGATTCCTGCACACAGAAGCGGTGCAGCAGCATCAAGCGGAATACTGTCAGGGATCCGAACCACAAAATCCTCGGTTACGACGATATGAGTGGAGTAGCCGCCTTGCGTATACTGCCCGTACCGGTCGATAGCTCCATAGGTGCCCGTATTTCCACTCAGGCAATACTGCTCCTCACCTTTATGGCAATTACTGCACTCTCCACAGGAGTCAACCATACAACCTACCCCTACCCGGTCGCCC
>Ga0153923_100084_pt1 | contig 47215 bp, 42 predicted proteins | sample TSNJ007MetaG_FD_104682 | JGI IMG/M metagenome (GOLD analysis project Ga0153923, IMG submission 104682) | Attine ant fungus gardens microbial communities from New Jersey, USA - TSNJ007 MetaG | ecosystem: Host-associated > Fungi > Mycelium > Unclassified | place: USA: New Jersey, Brendon T. Byrne...
ATCTAACCCGGTGCCTTCAAAAGAATATTCCATCGTAGCAGCTGCACCTTGACTGGTAGATAGGGAACGTTGATAAATATACATACCAGCCCCGTTTTGATGACTCCACAAACCGCCGTATTTTAATTTAGGGTTTGGTGTAGCAGCCAGATCATATATTTCAAGATTATCCAGTAATTCGGAATAGTATGGCGTATAGCCGTCAATCGTCTCGACCTTCAGATTATCGAAACGAACATGATAATATCCACTGGCTAAATCTACCCGACCAGACAATTCAGGGTTCGGATCAGTATAAGAAGCCAGTTTCACATCGTCCAAATAGGCAGTCACTTTATCACCTGCAACCTGAATGGCAATGTTATGCCAGGCATCATGTGCGGTGTTAAATCCATCCAGCTTTACTCCACCGGAACCGCTCACTACATTGCCACTCGCTACTGCGCTATTATTGACCAGCAGCTGCCAACCTCCGTCAAACCAGAACTTCAGTACATAAGGCGTGCCGTTTATAGTGTGAGAGCTGCCGCCTCCTTGATACCGTGCGCCAATCGCAGCATAATTAGCTCCGCCCTGCGTACTGTTCGTCTCGAACGAAACATCTACACTGGCCTTGTAATTCGTCCACCGGTTATCACCGATAGCCGTTACGGGATCTCCACCGTTCCAAGTACCACCCAGCCCCATAATTTCCGTATCCAGCTGTTGGCGCAGAACATAGTTGTCAGACCCGTCCGGAAGATACGCCTCAAATGCACCGTTGCGGTCGTGCGTATACCGTGGTATCACACTTTTGGAACCGCCGCGGGATTCAATATAGCTTTGGGTGCCAGCATTCTGCCCACCTGCCCCAATCTTCACAACGGATTGATTGGAGTAATCAAAATCATCGGCGTACAGGATATTGTCCGCTGTATTTTGAATCCTCCCTGTGGCGTCGGTATCAAGCACGATGCGGTCGCCTTCTACAGGTAACGGTGTTTGATACGCCTCATTGTCCTTGTTCTTCAGAGTGGTCACAGTCAATGTCGAATATGGTTTGACATGAATGGTATAAACCCCACTGCCATCAACAGCGACATCCCCGAGATATTTCATATAATTGCTGTTGAAAGCTTCGCCCGCGTCTGCCGCACGAGTCTCCCATACTTCCAATGAGGGATTACCCACAAAGTTCATATTTACCGGCTGAAGCTTATAGGTTTTGGCATATTCACTATCGTTCACGATAACGGTTGAAAAATCGCTTCTGTCAGGTGAAGCAAGCGTCATATAGCTAGGAGAACCGTTGCGACCGCTAACAGGGTTAGTGCCTGTTGCTCCCGTGGAGCTAGCCTTAGGAACTGCTCTCCAAATCCCTGCCGTATTATCCTCGTTCTCCCAGCCCACATTGGCGAACCAGCTGTAATGCTGCAGAGCAACAAGACCTGCATCATAATGAATCCATCCCGACCACGGATCACGTGCGCTAAGTAGTTCCTTAAACGAATATTGTCCACCTTCGTAGAAGGAGCCGATTGCCGGCTGATAAATAAAGTGCGTCCGGCGGGAATTGACGAATCCTTTAATAATCGTATTGCTCATCTCCAGTGGACTGCCAACACCGCCGATGCCGGTTCCTTCCACTGTAGGGTCCTTCACATTATTGTTGGGACGGAAGGCGGAGTTACTGAAGGTGGACTGTGCCTCACTGTTCCATACTTCAATATCATATTGTTCCGCGAGCTTTTTGAAATTCCCTGCGCTGTCGTCGTCAGTGTTATAGTGATATCCGGCGATCGGAGCCGCATCCCTTAGAGAAGCGTCGCTTACCATACTGCCGCCAAATGAACCAATCCCTACTTCATCAGAGATCACAACTTTGATCTGGTTATAGAGCGCTTGCTCTTCTGGGCTTGTAAAACCTTCGTTATCTGTTTTAACACGCTCAGCGTACTGCTTGGTCCAGGTCAAATCAGGCGTATGCTCGTTGATATGAGGATTGACGTAGTCGACCATATAGCCATACTCACGGTAAGCAGCAAGAATTGTATCTTTATACCAGGTATAGATTTTATCGTTGTTGCTTGCCCAGGCCGGAGCACTCCATCGAAGGATGCTGACCTTGAGATCCGGATTCGTAGCCTTGGCGTCAGCCGCAAGCTGGAATCCGGGATGCCTAGTGACATTGGCTTCTTCATCGGCCGTACGCATAGTAGCCGGGTCCGGGCCGGTAGAGTTGTTACGGTCATTGCCCATCTCGATTTCCACATGCGTCATAATGGGATGCTCTCCACCGAACAGAATCCGCAACATTTCTGCGTAAGCTTCCGGATGCTCAGCCTTATAATCCATCAACAGGGCACTGGTGCTGTTGGCACTTAGTACGCCAAATCCCTTGAACGTTAGGCCGTTGACATTGTCCGCTTTAATATCGTTGCCGTCGAGTTGAACCTTGACCATGGAAGCTGCATTCTGCCGAGCATCTTCGATCTCTTTTTGAATCCCGCCTTTGGCAACGGCGAACCAGCTCAAGATTGGTTTCTCACCGGAAACATAGGCATAGGTCAATGTCATAGGGCTACTAGCGTCGATATCACCGGGAATAGTGAATTCGCCGGAAATAAGCGGAGTCACATTAGTATTGAATTGTGCAAACGAGATCGTCTTTGCTGCCCCATTTGTATCCTTATATTCGATCTGAGGCTGTATTACTCGAGTGCGGCTGCCATACCAATCATGGAAACCACTACTGAGTGTATAGGTTCCAGCTTCTGGAGCCATTAATTTATATACAATATGATTGCTAGTAGGGTCGGCACGAAGTCCTACTGTCCATATGGATGGATCAGTTGCAGGATCGGTAAGTCCTCCGTCTTTGGAGTTCTTCACCTTGTTGATGGAATCATCAAATCCCCAGGCAGTCGTTCCGGTGACATATTTCTGATCTGGTGACGGGTTGAGCAACGTGCTACCGGACAGCGTTTTGACTGCTTCGTACAGTGGCGAAGAAGTAGGACCATTACCTACGGAATCGCCCCCCCTGCCGCTATCCACAAAGTAAACCAATGGATTCCTTGAAGGTGGAATAACTTCTACATTGGCAACAACCGGCCCACCATTCGCTGTACCCGTGACTGTCACTGTGTCATAAGGAACAGCAAAGGTATCTTCACCTATATTCCATTTCACAGTCGCAGACTGGCCTCCAATGTCAATGCTAGCAGGCAAAGTAGTGTCAGCAGATGTCTTCGCCCCCATATAGGCGGCTGCGAAGATAGTATCCACCGTAGCCGCAGATACAGACGGCATATGGAGTGCCGGAAACATTCCAACTACAAGCGCAGTGGTCATCATCATTGAGAATAGCTTTTTTCTAACGGAGTGTTTTCTGCTCATTCTTTAATCCTCCTTTTGCTATAAATGGTCTCTCGACATGTTTCATGCTTGATTTGACTTTATCGCCCAGCAAACAAAGAAAGCGCATTCATTTCATTGATAAGCTAAAAAAAACTGGCAGCATACGAAAACTGCAACTGCCAGGTTCAAACCTGTCTAGCCTTTAATACCAGATGCTGCGACGCCTTGAACGAAGTACTTCTGAAGTGCCAAGAAAACAATCACAACCGGAATAATGGAAACCACACTTGCAGCCATTATCAGACCGTACTCGGCGGAATATTGCGAAATGAACATTCGTAGTCCAATCTGTATAGTCTTGAGTTTCGTATCCGTCAAATAAATCATCGGCCCCAAGAAGTCATTCCAAGTGGCAACAAAGGTAAAAATCGTCAAGGTGGACAAAGCCGGCTTGGATAGTGGCAGCATAATTCTCGCCCAAATCCCATATTCGCTCAAGCCATCGATTCGGGCCGCCTCGCATAATTCATCTGGGACTCCCTGATAGAACTGGCGCATCAGAAATACTCCGAAAGCCGAGAATGCCTGCAATAGAATGATTGCCAGATGGGTATTGTTAAGTCCCATGTAACGCATCAAGATAAATTGCGGCACCATATATGCCTGCCAAGGAATCGCGATCGTAGCAATATACCCAAGGAATAAAACATTTTTCCCTCTGAATTGCAGTTTGGAGAATGCGTACGCAGCAAAACTTGAAGTCAATAGCTGCAAAATCGTTACGATAATTGATAATTTCGCAGTGTTATAAATGAAGCGGTCCAGTGGAATACGGGTCCAGATATCCACGAAATTTCCCCAGCGCGGATTCGCCGGAATCCATTGCATCGGGAACGAGAACACATCCTTGTTCAGCTTGAGCGAAGATGACAACATCCATATATACGGAACAAGCATACAGAGCACCGTAGCAAACAACAAAATATACACTAGCACCATCGTGCCGATTCTAATTCCTTTATTTGTACCCACCATATCTTTTGAATCCTCCTATTGTCCGTATTTCTTCTCGCCGCGGAACTGGACGATGGTGATGCCAAGTACCAGCAGAAACAATACAATGGCCATGGCGCTGGCATATCCGTAATCAAGCGAACGAAACGCCGTATTGTAGATTTGATAAACCATAACCCTTGTAGAATCGTTCAACTGGTTATCAGCGCCGGCAAATAGGTTGATAAAAATATCGTAGACTTTGAACGAATTGATGACTAGAATCATCAGCACAAAGAAGGATGTAGGCGCCAGTTGAGGGATCGTCACATTGCGGAATCTTCTCCAGGCGTTAGCACCATCAAGTTCAGCAGCCTCATACAACTCAGGGTTGATCCCCTGTAGACCTGCCAAGTAAATGACCATGTAATAACCCATGTTTTTCCACACAGTGAACAGTATTACTGTGAACATCGCCCAGTGTTTATCCGCCGCCCAGCGGGGAAGATCCTCTAGTGGGATACCGGTAAGGGTATGCAAAATATTGTTGATCGGCCCCATCGTAGGGCTGAAGATAAAGTTCCATACGGCAGCAACGGCTACCAAGGATGCCACATATGGGAAAAAGAATACGGTTCTCATGAAATTGCGGGCCATAATCTTCTGATTAAGCAAAATCGCCAGCGCCAGCGCAACAATCATGGTGAACGGTACTACGCCAATAGTGTAAACAATGGTATTCCATAATGCTTTATGAAATGTTGTATCTTTAATAAGCCGGGTGAAATTGTCCAATCCAATATATTTCATTGGATTGGCCCCATCCCATTTCACAAAAGCTAGGATAAAGGCAAAAAACATGGGTACTAGTGTAAACACGGCAAATCCGATAAAGTTCGGCGCAATGAAGCTGTACGCTACCAGGTTTTCCCGGACACCTTTTGACAAATGACGTTTAGGAATTTTTTTTGTATCCAATATGGTTTCGTTCTGCATTCTTTCTCCTCCAAACCTTTCTATAAAAGGCGGGCTTTCACCCGCCCTTAGAATTCACCAACTCTCTTCAGGTTAATTGTTCAAGAGCTGCTGTACGCGCGTATTCATATCCTTCAAGCCTTCGTCGATCGAAGCGTTTTTGGTCATAATGTTATCGTGGGCTTCGTTCAGGATTACTTCAATGTCCGCACTCTTTTCATGCATTGGCATTTCCAAATACGTCTGAACCGTAGTCAGTGCCGCTTTGCTGTTATCATCCGTAGGGAAACCGTCAATGGAAGTAATGGAACTGATAACTTCATCGTTCTTAATCGCTGGAATGGTTCCGGTGGAAGCAATGACCTTAGCACCTTCTTCACCAGTCACAAAGTTCATGAAATCAAGTGCCGCTTCTTTATTTTTGGATTTCTGATTTACAGCCAGGGAAGTAATTGTACCCAGTGTTGTACCGGCTTCCACACCATCCGGGTGAGGGTATTTCACAATTCCCCAGTTGGTTGATTGAGACTCGCCGCTCTTCACCTTTTCAATTTGAGTCGCTATAAACCAGCTGCCCATGTTCATCATCGCAACGGAATTGTTGTAGAACACACCGGAATAATGCGTGCTTGAAGTCTTTAGTGTGGCGTAATCCATAACGATACCATCTTCCTGTTCTTTCAAGATCCGTTCATAGGTTGGCTTCAGGAAATCGTAGTTTCCACCGACAACGTTGTTCTTACCGTCAAGAATACCGAACAATTGAACCGCGCTCCGCCAAGTATGATAATGGGCTCCGTATACTTTTTCAGAACCGCTGCCGGAGGTCATTTTTCTAGCAAGTTCATCATATTGGTCGAATGTCATATCATTACTTGGATACTCCACTCCCGCTTTATCGAACAAGTCCTTATTATAGTAGACAACCCAGAAATCACTCCGGAAAGGAAGCGCATACACTTCATCGTTCACTTCGATCTGTTCTACAGTACCGCCATAGACAGATGGATCAATGTTTTTGTCTCCCATGAATCCCTTGAGCGGCTCCAAGTGATTTTGTTTCACAAGGTTTGAGTATCCAGGAATATCCTTAATCGTAAGAACATCCAGATCTGCACCACCGGACAACTGTGTACTTAGCATTGTCATATAGTCGGTGGAACCAAGATCGACATATTCGATCGTTACATTCGGATGCTCAGCTTTATAGGCATCGATCAACGGCTGATAGTATGCTGTGGCTTCCCAATCCCACAATGCCCATTTCAAGGTCACAGGGTCCTGTTTCGGTTCAGCGGAAGCGTTTGCAGTATTGCCCGTTTCTGGAGCAGCTGTTGCAGCACTGCCTTCGTTGTTGTTATTACCGGAACATCCGGCTAGCGCACTTAGGGAGAGTATTGTGGCAAAAGTCATGCCATAGAATCTTTTCAATTTCATATAAAAATCCCCTTTTCCTTCTGATTGTTTACACGGATCGGCTCATCCGATCTATTTCAAAGTTTAAGACTTTCCCATCTAGAATGGCATGTATTTTCAAACTCAGTTCATTCACTTTTCTTTGTTCTTCTCTTCCTCCTTGCTTCAAACCTGTAAAATCCTATTTAAAACATGCAAATTTCTCAGCACCTCTGCCTTCCACTGTATGGAATCACAGGAATATGCTATGGTGTTAATATGGATATCGGTAAACTAGTTAAGCATATTATAAATAGAAGATTAACTTTGAACATGCATTAATTGAAAGATATTTTTGAAACCGCTTTATATTTTTCCGCATTTTGTAGAGGAGTGTTCAATACGGTAAGAAAATCAACCATTAAGAGCCGCATTATTCTGATCATGACCATCTTTGCGCTACTGATCGCCGCTCTGCTATCCTTTTTCAGCTATGAATTGATTACCTATTATCAGCGTAAAACAACCATCCAGGCGACTGAGTTCAACCTGCAGCTAGTTTCCCATATTATTGAACAAGATTTGATTAATCTCTCCTCATTAGCGATGACCAGTAGCACCAACTCGTCCACCAATACATTACTCACTGATTATTTTGTATCTCCAAAGGCAAGCGCCAAGGATGCTGTTAATGTATTTAACTCCATGCAGGAGGACTTTCGGATCAATCGCTCCAATAGCTATGTCCGCCGCTTGATTGTTACGGGTAACAACGGAAAGTTCCTGCAGGTGGATAATTCCGTCAGCACTTCAATTCCACTTACTGTGCACAATATCGGTCAAATTCCCGGACTAAATAAAGATGCTGTGGAGCAGTGGGAACAAGTAATTAAGGACCCGCTCTCCACCACGAACGGAATTCCTTTTGTTCTACCTATTTACGGAGATGGGGCTGCCCGGATTGGAACGGTCTACTTACTCGCCAATACTTCCTTAATTACCGACAAGTTGAAGGGGTATTCCCTGCCTAAGAATTCCCGAATGCTGTTGACGCTCGGCAATCATCATTATCAGCTCATTGGCGATAAAGTGACTGCAATGACTACGCCGTATGAACCTGTGGCCTATACCGATGATAAGCCTGTCGGTCCACAAACCGAGCTGTCCATGATCAAGCTGGAGGATGAAGAAAGCCAAATCGTGGTCTCTTATCCCGTTCGGAGTGGAGTGATTCTGTCGCAGACCTTATCCAATGATCAATTCGCTCCCAAAGCAAATATATGGATTCTGGTAATGCTTGGCGTTTGTTTACTTGTCATCGTCTTAAGCGGCATTATTACTTTGTACTTAACCCGTAACATCAGTCTCCCGGTAGAGAAATTAAAGAAGCGAATTGATAAGATTGCCCAGGGCAACTTCTTGCTGGACCGCAATATCGAATGGAACAGTGAACTAGGTGATGTTGGTCGAGGTATCAACCGCCTATCACAGGACATTGTTGCGCTCATGGATAGCCGGCTCGCTGACGAGAAGCAGAAACAGGAGCTAGAGTACAGGATGCTGCAAAGTCAGATCAATCCCCACTTCTTGTACAACACACTGAATTCGATCAAATGGATGGCTACGATTCAGAATGCTACCGGCATTGCAGAAATGACTACTTCACTCTCCAGACTGCTGCGGAGCATCGCCAAAGACAACCGGAGACTAATGCCACTGAAAGATGAGTTAAGCCTGCTCGATGACTATTTTCTGATTCAGAAATACCGGTATGGCAGTACAGTCTCGATGGTGAAGGAAATTGAAGATGAGGAATTGCTCTCCGGCCTGATTCCCCGTTTCACGTTACAACCTCTGGTTGAGAATGCTATCTTCCATGGCATCGAGCCCAAAGGTAGAGGAGATATTCTCATCACGGTGAAAAAAAGCGGCTTTGCCGATATCCTGGTCACGATTGAAGACAACGGTGTAGGCATGAAGGAAGAACAAATCTCCACCATTCTGTGTGAATCGGAGGATGGAACTAAGGGAGTTTTTGAGAACGTTGGACTCCATAGTGTAAATGAGCGTTTACGGCTAGCCTTTGGGGAGAATTACGGTCTTTCGATTGAGAGTGAAATGGGCCAGTATACTCTAATGAAAATCCTTCTACCATTTATACAAAAAGAGTAGAATGGAAAATCTAGCAAGGATGTGGTCAAATTGATTAAATTATTAATTGCCGACGACGAAGCTCTTGTCTGTATCGGCTTGCAGTCTATACTGAAATGGGAGCAATATAATATAGAGATTGTCGGTATCGCGCACAACGGTGCTCAAGAAGAAGAGATGATTGACACTCTCCGCCCGGACATCGTAATCAGCGATATCAAAATGCCAATTAAGAGCGGTTTAGAGGTTGCCGCTTCAATACGTCAAAAATATGGTCGACTTCCGCTCTTCATTATGTTGACTAGTTATGAAGAATTTCAATATGCACGCGCAGCTATAGAGGTGCAGGCCACGGATTATCTAGTAAAGCTGGAACTCACTCCGGAAGCACTGGCCGAATCCATCCGAAAGGCCATTTCCTTTCTAGAGAGTTACCAGACGATGGAAAGCTACCCAAAGCTTGTTCACCGCGGCAACCTTCAGGCGCAGCGTGATAAATTCTTCATTCGTCTGTTCAATAATCTGTTCGAGAATAAGAACCAGTATCTCCTGCAGAAAGAGGATTTGGCGTTAGAGTTTTCCGAGCCCGCCTACCTGGTCTGTACTTGCCGCATTCTAGGCCCAGACACTGTCCCTCCCCGTGGAGATAAGCTGGTTGCCTTATGCTCAAGCACTGTACAAATGGCAAAGGACACGCTTACTTCTATACAACCCTGCTATGTCACCAGTCTTGACTTACGTAATTTCGCCGTTGCTCTACCTGTCCCCGAAGTCAATCCCCGTCACTGGATGTCTGACATTGAGAAGCAACTTACCGACATGGCATCCGTATTACATAACTATTTCAATGTAACGATTATTGGTGCCATAGGGTTTGCCGTCGAGGACCCTTATTTAATGCGGGAGAGCTACCTAGCAGCTCGAAAGGCATTGCCAGTTGCCGTGCAAGAACGGTCTTTTGTTTTCTTCGATGAGAATGAACCTCTAGAGCAGGAGCATCCGTTGTTTGATTTCTCTGAATCTCGTTCGGAAATCCGCCGTGCTTTTGAAGAACTAGATACCCTTGCTTTATACACCATCATCTCCAAGATGATTGAAATCTTCGAAGACCGACCTGACTTACTGGTGCCCGCCACTGATGCTGCCTGCAATATTCTGTATATGGCCACTTCGCTTCTTGCGGATGGAGAAAACATTGTAGAACATATCTTTGAAAATGAACCTGAAGGCTACCGGGCCATCTATCAGATGCATACAATTGAAGAGATCGCCGGCTGGTTGATTCAGTTCCGTGATGGCTGCTCGGAAATTCTCTCTACTCGAAGACAAAGCTATAAAGAACAAATCGTCAAAAATGTCCAGGAATACATCAAAAGAAATCTCGGCACTAAGCTTTCACTGAATCAAGTAGCAGATGTCTTCAATTTCAGTCCAAACTATTTAAGCCATCTGTTCTCCAAAGTCGCTAAGGTCAATTATGTAGAATATATCACGGAGACTAAAATCACTGTGGCCAAGGAAATGATGATGCGCGGTGAAGGTCGTATTTACGAAATTTCCCAAAAACTCGGTTATGAAAGTGCCTTCTATTTCAGTAAGGTCTTCAAGAAAGTGACGGGGATTTCACCCAGAGAATATATGCAACAAATTGAAGCAGGCTGATAGTGATCGCCGGCCCCTCCAAAAAGCAACAGCATTCTTTAGCAATAATAGTGACACTCCGTCCGACAACAAAAAATCTCGTTTCCAAGACAAATGTCTAGGAAACGAGATTTTTTCGTAGTACCATCCCTTTTCGGCAAGCTATCACTAGGGACAAGCACCAGTAACTATTTCATTTGAGCTTGTTCTTCTCGAGTAGGACCAATTACGCCAGGTACACGAAGACCTGCTTGACGTAAGAGAACAGTCATTTGACCACGATGATGTGTCTGGTGATCTATAAGCGATCTAAGCATTGCACCACGAGGCATTAATCCAGCAAAGGTCTGTACACTCTCAACCATTTGCTCGTCCGTTAATTTCTCAACCTCAGAAGCAATATTAGCCGCAATATTCTTATACGCTTCAACAATCACAGCCGCATGAGCCGGAACTTCCTTCGGATTGCCTACTGGAGTAAGTGTTAACCCTACCTGACCACCAAAAAACATCGGACAGGTTGCCAAGTGCCAACCTAACCATCCCAATGAGTTGTGACCTTCAACAATTACCTGATCTAATTTATCATCGGTAAGTGATTCAAGAACGCGAATTGTCCCTGCAGAAGCGCTTGCCCATTCTCCTAGAAAATCTTGAACTGTTCTGTACATTTGAAATCCCCTTTATTGGTCGTTAAATAACGATTACTTAGTCATACCAATTAAATTATAACCTGTCACAGGGTCTGTTACAAATAATCTAAAGGACCAACATATTTTTTCACTTAACTTGAGAAAAAGGGGACTTTCGGAGTATTCATGATTTTCGCATAATAAAATCTGGTCTATGGTTTGGGATGCTACATTTCTACTCGATTATATCGCAATCTGAAAGTATTTCCGGTTTATGGCGCATGCTATCCTGATTGGTTATTTTACGGATCACCTTACACGGTACACCTGCAGCAAAAGAATTTTCTGGAATGTCCTGAGTCACGACACTACCTGCACCTATTACGCATCGATCACCAATCGTAACACCTCCACATACAGTTACATTTGCTGAGAGCCAAACATCGTTACCAATGCTAACAGGCTTAGCATAGCATAAAGACGCAGCATCACCATTTTGATCAAGCATTTGTCTACGCTCGGAGGCAACGAATGGGTGAATAGGCGTAACGATGGTTACATTAGGTCCAAAACTCACATGATCACCTATCGTAACCTGTGCATCATCCTGGACTGTAAGGTTATAGTTTCCAAAAAAATGATCACCAATTTTTGTATGAACACCATAATGAAAAAAAATGGGACCCTGGATAAAACAATGCTCCCCTATGCTATCAAGTAACTGTGACAATATCGCTTCCCGCTCCTCTGTCTGATCCTCAAATGTTCGGCTATATTGACTACTCAAATTGTGGGCGAGAAGCTTTTTACGCTTTAGCTCTATGTTACCTGGATTGTATAATATCCCTTTGAATATTCGTTCTTCTTCTGTCAAATTGTTCACCTCTTTTAGTTTTTAGACAGTAAGTTCAATTTGAATATTTTCTGGCCCTAAAATACTGCTTTCATAATATCCGTCACCTGTGGTCCGTGGTCCACTTAACGTTCTAAATCCCGCTTCTGCCAATTGCTTGGTCAGCAGATCGACTTGTTCCTTACTGCCTAAGCTGAAAGCTAAATGAGTTAAGCCCGTCCGCAAGAGATCATGAACTCCTTCTACCATATCCGGTCTGCTCATAATCTCCAATCTCGCGCCGCCCTCAAACGTGAGAAAATAGGTTCTTAATCCCGTTTTGGGATTATGGTATTGTCGATTTGACTTCGCATTAAAGAATTGACTATAAAATTGTCTGCAGCTTTCTAAATCTTGTACATACATAGCAATATGTTCAATTTTCATAAAAATCTCCTTTCCGTCCCTACATGTATTAGTTTTGAACATAATTCCTCGTAATATCGTTAAGCCATTTAAATTTAAAATAACGCATTAAGGCAATCGGGGCTTTAATAACCTCGTCTAAATTGATGATAATAAATATCGTTAGAGGGGAGAGATGCCACACAAACGCACTCATGTATCCTAATGGTAATATGATGCCCCACATTACAATCGTGTCACACCAAAAGCCAAATCTAGAATCTCCTCCAGCAACAAATATTCCTCCAATCGTCGTGGAGTTTATCGATTTCGGAATACAACAATAAGCACAGACAAGAAGCATTCCACTCAAATATATTTGTGCTTGATCATCCAAATTAACAAGTAGAAACACTATAGGCTTCAGTAATAGCAAAGTAATACCTGCAACAATGCCAAACAAAATAGCATATACATTTAATATTTCCCCAGCTCTTTTAGCCATTTCAATTTCGCCATTGCCTAGATATTTACCAACAAGTACGGAGCCACCACTTGCAATACCTCCACATAATACAATGACCAGATTCTTAACGACCGAGGCAACTGAATTTGCAGCGACCATATCTGCATTGATATGTCCAATAATCGCAGATGTCACAGTTAATGCGCATCCCCAAACAATATAATTTCCTTGGACGGGTAGTGTATACCTCAAAAAATCCTTAATCAAATTACGCTGAACCATGTCACGTAAAGGTAACCTAAACTTTATATTTGATTTGATCGAGTGGATGATACAGCAACCAAATTCAACGATACGTGCCAAAACTGTAGAGAAAGCAACTGCCACTATAGCCTTTTCTGAATTACCCGGATAAAGTATAAAAATACTTATTACATTCAAGAGAATGTTCAATATAAGACACATAGAACTGATCCAGGCACTCACACGGGCATTTTCCATGCTTCTAATGACACTAAAGTACATTTGAGATATTCCGCTTATCAGATAGGAGAACGAGATCACTCGCAAGAAACTCGATCCATATTGAATTAACTCGACGTCAGTTGTGAAAAACCTCATTAATTGATCCGGCATTAACAGCGATATCCCAAAAAAGATAGCGGATATAATAATAGACATCGTACATCCGATACTAAAGACTCGTTCAATTGTCATTAAATCTTTCTTTCCCCAATACTGAGCAGTCAAAATACCTACTCCTGCAGCCAATCCCATATAAAACAGTGTTAAAACAAATGTAATTTGCCCAGCCAACGATACAGCAGACATTGTAGACTGGTTTATAAAACCTAACATGAATATATCTATTGTCACGGCTAACGATGAAATGAGGTTTTGTAAAGCAATCGGAATGACCAAATTAAGCAATTGACGATTGAAATGCTTATCTCTCATCTCAAACGTGCTTCTTCATCCAGATCTTCCTTAGTGATCTCTTTGTCTTTGTAATAGTATTTTTGGTCGTGTTCATTAATGGTGCGCATCACCCTGCATGGATTACCAACAGCAATAGAGTTAGCCGGAATATCTTTTGTTACAACACTGCCGGCACCAATAACGGTATTTTCTCCAATTGTGACCCCTGGACAAATTGTAACATTCGCCCCGATCCAACAATTGTTCTCAATTTTCACCGGATCAGCATACATATATCCTCTGTAATCTGGATGGATTGGATGTCCTACTGTAGCAATCGTTACAGATGGACCGAACATAACATTTTTTCCGATAATAATTTTAGTGTCGTCAACAAAATTACAATTAAAATTGATGTACGTTCCATCTCCAATCTCAATGTTCGTACCATAGCAAAAGTAAAAGGGCGGCTCGATCCACACCTTCGTTTCTTTACCAAATATCTCTTGAATGAGTTGTGTACGTTTTTCTAGATTATCTGGCGCTGTTATATTAAAGGCATGCATTCTTCTTTTTGCCTGTAGTCTGTCTTCAGGCAGTCCTTCACAGTAATCAGTAAATAGTTTACCGGAGGCAATACGTTCTCTCATCGTCATATTTCTGGCTCCTTATAATATCTTTTGGATTTTGTATTATTGTCGAGCAATATCAAAATTGTATAATTTCTTAGTATTCCTATCCACCGAAATCAAATATAATTCTATTAAAATCGTATTTTGTTTGAGGGAGATGTGATTGTGAGTGCAGAGCTGGAAGTATTCTCTGATTTATCGGAAGAACTAAATTATAATCTTCCTGATTTTCCGCTATACGTACGAAAAGGAGCACTTAATCATTTCGATAAATATGCAGCAGCATGCCATTGGCATCCGGACTTGGAATTTATTTTAGTGCTAGATGGGGAGATGGAGTATTTTGTAAACGGAGAAATTGTACTGATTGAACGAGGTAACGGAATATTCGTTAATAGCAAGCGTATGCATTATGGTTTCTCCACTAATAAATTGGATTGTACATTCATTGTCGTTGCTGTCCATCCTTCACTACTCGGAATAAACACACATGTAGGTAAAGTATATTGGGATGAGAAATTCGGTTCTAATACTGAAGATTATATTATGATTACTTCGCAAAGCACGTGGGAAAAGGAAATCCTGCATTCCTTACATCGGATTTATGAAGAAATGAACAGTATTCCCTGCAACCCCCTACGCCTTCTTTCACTGGCTACATCACTTTGTGCAGACGTCGGAGATCATATACAGAGGGTTCCTGGGCAGATAAATGATGACCAGTCATGGATTGCCGTTTGGAAAATGACGGGATATATTCATCATCATTTTGACCTTAGAGTAACCCTGAATGACATCGCTACCGCTGGGTCTGTTTGCAGGAGCAGATGTTGCGAGTTGTTTGGCACATACATTGGCCAAACGCCTAATACTTACCTAGTGCGATATCGTATTCAAAAGAGCTCCGAGATGCTGGTAGGAACTAATCGATCGATTAGTGAAATTGCGATGAACTGCGGATTTCAAAGTGCGAGCTATTTTTCATCAGTTTTTCGTAATGAGACTGGATTGACGCCTCAGAATTACCGAAAGAAATCTCGAACACCTTTTCATTCAAATTAGCTTATTGACGTGTGCTTCCCAAGAATAGCTTATTTTTCGGTTTGGCACTCGCGATCTCAAATCCACCCTCGCGAATGCCAAAGAAGCCAGTAAATCCAAAGTTCTTTGGGTTACTGGCTTCTTTCATTATAATTAAGATACAACGTATGATTCACCTAAAACCCGCTTAATACTGTATGACCCCTCTATCATTTCCGTGGCTATAAATGACTCCATATCACTAGATTCAATATCATACAACACTTCAATTTCCTTGGAGAACAAAATGTTTCCTTCCTTGATAAGTTCAGAGAGAGTTGGAACATTTTCAGCTTTTACATCTCCATTGTAAACTTGTTGAAGTCCGTCGACATAGGCTTCTAATGATCGTGCCCCCACAATTTTAACACCTTTATTTTCTTCATTCACCATGATAATGGTTGGAAATCCACGTACACCAAGTCTGCCTGCTAACTCAAAATCCTGCTCTAACAAATCTTGTGCCGATCCAAGAGCAGCATCCGCCACTATTTCTTCGCCATTTAGCCCAATGTTGTTGACTATATCAACTAATGTTTTCTCCTCTCCAATATTCTGATTGAAGGCGAATACAGCTTCTCTTGCCTGACGCAAAAACTCATTTTCTTTACCCGGATATATATTTTGTATAACCTTGTATACTCTAGATGGCGGGTACGAAGAAAGAATCGGATTGTTTTTCCAAAAAGAACCATCGATAGGCATACGTGAATGTAAACCGACTTCTCTCCAATGCTCCGCAACATCTGAAGGCTGTTGAATGCCATTGGAGACATCTGCAAAACCATGCCAGCTAGAAAGCAAACCACCCATAATCGTCTTCACGTTAAAATATTGACCATACTGCAGAATAAAACGATTGAGTACCGGCTCAAGCGCCCAACAGTGGGAACAGATCGGATCTGTTGCATAGTAAAGTGTGATTTTGGGGGACTGTAGATTAAAGTCGATCATTTTCATTTGCTCTTCATCCCCTGGCCCACAGACACCGGTTTTAACGTCACACATCATATTTGAATTATTCATATATAAATCACCTTTCGCTGGAGAATCAAAGAAAGTGCCCTCTTGTAGAAGTTCTTTGTATGGGAGTATTATAATACCAATACAAATTCAAACAAGTACGTTTATTTTTAATACTAAGTATCTTTAATAATACTATTGGACAGGAGTTATGTATGAAATACGAATTTAGACTTGATCAATTATGTCCTGCAACCTTTGCATTCCATGTAATCAGCGGAAAGTGGAACCTCCCGATCCTAGCCATTCTAAGTGAGAACGACAACATACGCTATAACGAGTTAAAAAGAAGACTGCATGGAATAACAGGGACTACCTTAACCAACTCACTGAGGGATCTTATAGAATATGGAATCATTCATCGGGAGCAGTATAATGAAGTGCCACCAAGAGTTGAGTATTCTCTGACTTCATCTGGAAAAGAATTAGTGCCTTTAATTGAATCCGTTGTTGAATGGGGACAAAGAAATATTGGGGTGAAGGATAATTCCTAGAATGCTTTCTCACTCCTATTCCTGAATCTCCAAATGCATATACGAAGGCGCTTCATCCCAAGGAACGCTATATCCCGCTCCCTTTGCACAGAACATAGAGCTGGAGGTGTACTCAGGATCAGCGCTGCGGTCGTATCCAATCCTTGCGATGACCTGTTCCGGGTTATGACATGGCTGATAACCGCCTAACTTCATCGAGATTGCTCCCTTGCCCTTCGTGAATGAAGCAAGCTCTACTGCATAATGCATGAACGTCGCGACAGGCGCACGTCCCTGAATAAACATCGATTCACCTAGCATTTCTGGCGGGTCAAATTCACCATGGGCCAGCTGTATATCAGACATTACGCGTCCGATCAGCTCTGCATCGACTTTGATTTTGAATTGATAATAGGGTTCCAGTAGAATCTTGTTCGCTTGCTCCAATCCCTGCCGCAGTGCCCGCAGTGTCGCCTCCCGAAAGTCACCGCCATGAGTGTGCTTCTGATGCGCTGCCCCGGTTAAAAGCGTTATATACAGATCGGTGACGGGAGAGCCGGTAAGAACTCCACGATGGTCCTTTTCAAGTAAATGCTGACCGACGAGATGCTGATACCCTGTGCTGAGCTGCTCCACATGGCATGTACTGCGATATGTAATTCCCTCACCACGTTTCGCAGGCGCAAGCCGGAGATGCACCTCTGCATAATGCTTAAGAGGTTCGAAATGCCCACAACCAATCACAATGTCTGCGATCGTCTCTTTGTATAATATCTCTGGCTTGGAGAACGATACCTTGAGCTGGAAACGGTCTAACACCACCTGCTGAAGTACCTCTAGCTGGATCATTCCCATCACATGAACATGAATCTCCTCCAGCTTGTCCTCCCATGTCACTTGCAGCGTAGGGTCTTCGGCTTGCAGGATCATGAAATAGCGTAGCACTTCTCTGGATGATATCCCCAAATTGAATACAACTTTGGATTTCAACGCTGACACAAGACGGGATTCTACTCGATCTGAATGATTACCTATACCCAGTCCAATGGCTGCATCAGTTAGGCCCGTAACGGCAACAAGCTCTCCCGCGGAAGCTTCATCGCATGAAGTATATTTCCCCCCATGATAGATACGAATAGAAGTGATTTTCTGACTTAACTCCTCATGTTCTGAAGTTCTATAGCAGAGATCCTCCCGTACCCGTAATTTCCCAGCTAATATCTTCATAAAAGTCAGTCGCGTGCCTTGCAGCTCATGACGCACCTTATATACTCGTGCCCCGAATACTGCGTTTACTTCATAAGTCGATTCCATTAGTAGTTGCATCGTCTGCATCCATTCCGCAATCCCCTGATCCATTAGAGCTGCTCCACTCATAACGGGAAAAACCACCCGTTCTTTAACCATTTGTTTCAGCGTAGCCAATACCTGCCCAGGATCAATGTTGTCTTCGAGATATGCCTCCATCAAGGCTTCATCTCGCTCAGCAACGGCGGTAATAACCTCTTCAGGCAGCATGCTCTGATCTAGACCTTTTGCCAAATACAACATATCCGGCGAAAATTGCTGTCTTAACGCTTTTAGCACACGCTGGACGTCAGCACCGGTACGATCTATTTTGTTAATAAATATAAAAGTGGGTATGCCATATTCCTGTAGCAATTGCCAGACCGTCTCAGTATGCCCTTCAATGCCCTCCACAGCACTTAAGATGACTACCGCATAATCCATGACCTGTAAAGCGCGCTCCATCTCAGCTGAAAAATCGACATGCCCCGGTGTGTCAATGAGCTGATACGATTGTTCGTTATATTTCATCACCGCCTGGTCAGCAAAAATCGTTATCCCCCGTGCCCGCTCCATCTCATGACTATCCAAAAAGGCATCCTGATGATCGACTCTCCCCCGAGTCTTAATTCCGGAAGCATGGTATAGGAGCTGCTCTGCGAAGGTGGTTTTGCCGGCATCAACATGTGCTAGCAGTCCGATGGTGATTGGTGAAGCTTCTGACAGTTTACAATACATATTTCTACCATCCATTCAGTCTATCTGTTATATAAGAATCGTAGCCGAAATCTAGTAGCTTGTACAGAATCTCTCACCACCGACAGCATGCGGTAACGCCCGAAGATCCATATTATCCAATGACATAACCATCCTCGATGAAGGATTTAGCTAGAATAATATGCAAGAAAGACACTAGACAAGCTATTGAGATGATGATCATGTCCCTATTAACTTATAAAAAAACGGTAACCCTTAACAGAAAGGATTACCGGCTCAATGAATAGTAAGTTTTTGTGGTTTTTCATTTTAAACGAGAATTCACTGTTAGAAAATTCAATGCGATAACGTTAATATTTCTAATCTCCTTAAAACAATTAATCATCTACTCTCTAGACTCAACAGCTTTTTATCTAGAAATGCCTTTACATCTTTAGCAAGCTGAATGGATGCTTCAATTTCCAACTTAGTTGTTGAAACACTTTCAATGCTGCATCCAATTGGAATTCCCTTCTCCAGCCCGAACTCAAATAGTTCTTCAAATATTTTTTGAGATAGCTGAATGGATTTATCCAAAATATCGTTCGAGTATTTCAACTCGTTTTCTAACCATCCCGGGATACTGATCCCCAACCATTTCATAAATTGTAGTGTTTTCGCTGTGCCACATGGTGCAAGATTAAATAAAATAGGAACCATTTCAAAACCCTTATTTGTATAGTAATAATATAAATCAGACAATAAATTCTTTGATGCCTCTACATTATAAGTTGCCTGAGTGATAAAAAAGTTGCATCCATTGTTAATCTTTTCGACAACCCGTATATGCTCATCATTCTTTTTTATATGTCTTTCAGGAATGACAACTCCTCCAAAATTCAAATTACTATTTAACTGTTTGCTTAGCTTATAAGCATCTGGTAAATTCAATTTCACCTCTTGCTTACTTGATGAAGCGCCCACATACACGGAAAATCTGTCTTCACTTTCGTCAGTCTTAATCCAATTCGCGAACGAAGCTCTTGTATCATTACCGACGCACCGATAAATTATTTTCGGGACCTCCACTTGTCTTAAATATTTATCACCATAGACAGCCGGATCAATCGTTGGTAAATATGGGTAAGGTCTTTCATGATCAACTCTTTCTGCTTCCTCCTGGACGTCGTAAAGAATTAAAGCATCTAAATCAACGTTTTTAAGTCTTTCAACCTGTTTCTGTGCAATTTCTGATATCTTTTCTGGTGAATGGCTTGCCTTCGGTGGTGTCATACCATATGTTAAAATACCAGGTTTCTTGCTCAATATTTTTTGTTTAAATGTACTCTCTGCCGCTCCCAAAATAAAAAACTCCTCTACACGTCTCTTTTAAGTTAAGGCTACCATGGCAGGCTTAATATGTATAACTTATATTTACTATATCTAGTTATATTTTAAAGCTATGATTCCCTATTGGTACTTATCGAGTAGTTCATCATGGAGGCGGAACTTCTAGATTTTAATGTTGACAACCATTTGGTCTGACTATAATATTAGAAGTCCTGCCAACCTTAAAGTTGGCGATAAGGGGACCGAAAGGTTCATTCTTATTTAAAAAGGGTGAGTATTATGAATAAAGAAGAATTAATGGAAAGCGCACGTAACACAAAGAAAGCTGCTTATGCCCCTTATTCTAAATTTCCAGTTGGAGCAGCCTTATTACTTAAAGATGGAAATGTTATTAATGGAGTAAATGTAGAAAATGTATCTTTTGGTGCTACTAACTGTGCAGAGAGAACAGCAATCTTCACAGCTATTACAAAGGGCTATACTAAAGGTGATTTTCAGGCTATAGCTGTAGCAGGTGACACAATGGATTTTCTGCCGCCATGCAGTATCTGCAGACAAGTATTATCGGAATTCTGTTTGCCCGACATGCCTGTCTATTTAACCAATGAGAAAAAAGAAATCTTAGAGCTGAGTTTAAGGGATTTATTGCCTTACGCATTCAAAAATTTAGATATGTAAAAATAATACCTACCATAGTGGAATATCAAAAACACGCGTACCTGTGTTAGACAAGTACGCGTGTTTTTGTGTTTAAAAGCTTAGTCAGAACACAGAGTTCACTTACCAAATCGCAATTCCAACCTTATCTTTTTCTTTAAGTACTACCTTTATCATTTCCAAAGCATTTCTTACCCTAAATTCAATAAATTCTTTATCATAGTCTGTATGTAGTTCTATAGTATCTATATTATCAAGCAAAATAAGGAATTCACTTTCCAGTTTTTCTATTCCTTCATCAAATGCAAAAATATTCGTATTCTTTAAAGAATATATTAACTCACATCCGAGTTCACCAATTAAATCATTTCCCCAGAGAGTTTTTCTGCATGATTCGAAACCAAACAAATTATTATGTGGTGCGGGTACCTGCTCCTCCAAAAAATTAGTATCTACAATTATACTTCCCTTTTGAATTACACTAATTATCAAACTCATATAGTTAAAACCTCTCAATGATTATCTATAATTTTTGAAAAAAAAAAGCGATCCATTGAGATAAAAGGTTAACACTTCCTCTCGATGATCGCTTGCTTTTAGTAGCTATGCATAGTCACATTTCTAGTTTTCCCATAAAACATTTATTGGCTCTACCGTTTACCCGCAGCGACTATACCCGCAATTGCCGCAAGTCTTACAGCCCTCAATATTAATCAGCGAAGCGCCGCCGCAAGATGGGCAAAGATCACGTGAAGCGCTAGTGTGGTTATGCGTACCATGACCATCATCGGTAGACGTTGCCGCAGGAACACTCGCTTTCAACTCCGCATTTAAAGCTTCATTGAAATCTTCTAGCTCCAAAGTTGCTGCAATTGGTGCAGGCAAATGATCATCATGAGCGTTATTCAGTACATGAGTCTCCAATGCCTTAGCTACAGCATCTGCAATGGATTCTACTCGATTCGCACCGAAGCCGATTGCACCTGATCCGCCGATACCTTTCAGATGTTTGATCAACAATTCTACCTTCTCACCATGATCTCCATAACGGAGGAACAAGGAGCAGACACGACCGAGTGCTTCTGCCATCGCAAAGACATCAGAACCTGCTTTACCTACATTCAGGAAGATTTCTGCCGGTGTGCCATCTAGATCATTGATCGTAATATACGCCATACCAAAAGGTGTGTTGATTTTATAGGTTGCGCCGCGCAGAACCTGCGGACGTTTTTTGTATTGTTTATCCAGCTCTTTAGTAGGAGCTTGAGGTGCTGGGCTTGCCGTTACAACATTTGCTTCAGGAGTCGTTGCAACTTCAACTGCTGGAGCTACCTCTTCTACTGCATCTTCCTTCTTCGAGGTTTGCAGAACTTGTACATCACGGCTACCATCACGGTAGATCGTAACGCCTTTACAGCCCAAATCGAAAGCCATTTCATATAGCTCAGCCGTCTCTTCTACTGTGAAGTCAGACGGGCAGTTGGCTGTCTTGGAAATCGAGCTATCTACCCAGCGTTGAATCGCTGCTTGCGCACGAATATGATCCTTAGCTGACAAATCCATCGAAGTCACGAAATAATCTGGCAGCTCTTCACCTGGATGAGCTTCAAGCCATTCTTGGGCGATTGGAACGAACTGCTCATCGTAGCCAAGGCGACTTTGACGGAAATATTTAAAGGCAAAATAAGGCTCAATACCTGTCGAGGTGCCAACCATTGTACCTGTGCTACCTGTAGGTGCTTGTGTTATCACTGTAACGTTACGCATGCCATGTTTACGAATCGCTTCACCAACCTCTGGATACGTTTCGAGCATATTTTTCATAAAGCCGCTCATTAAGTATTTCTCTGTGTCAAAAGCTAGGAAGGATCCCTTCTCACCAGCAATCTCTGCAGAAGCAAGGTACGCTTCACGAGCCATAAAGCCGTAAAGCTTGTCCAGAAACGCCAAAGATTCCGGGCTACCGTAACGGATGTTCAATTTGATCATCAGCTCAGCAAGACCCATCGTTCCGAGACCTACACGGCGTTCGTTTTTCTGATTCGCTTCATTTTCCGGGAAATGATAAGGCGTCTTATCAATGACATTGTCCAAGAAACGTACGGAATAACGCGTCGTAGTCGCGAGATCTTCCCAGTCTACATCATGATTCTTCTCATCGTAGAATTTGGACAGATTCACAGCGGACAAATTGCAGACTCCCCAGCCTGGCAGTCCTTGCTCCCCACATGGGTTCGTACAAATGATCGGATTAAAATACCAGCTGTTGGACATCTGATTGTAGTATTCCATGAACACAACGCCTGGCTCAGCGGATTTCCAAGCGGATTCAATAATGGTGCGCCACACATCACGCGCTTTAACGGTGCGATAATGAATAACGTTTTTGCCCGCAGCCTTCCACTTGTCTAGATCGCCATCCCACACATCGTTGTAATCTGGATCTGTAGTATCCGGAAATACGAGATCCCAATCCAGATTTTCTTTTACAGCCTTCATAAAGCTATTGCTCACACATACCGAAAGGTTCGCATTCGTAACTTGACCCATCGTTTGCTTTACGGTAATGAAGTCCTCCACATCTGGATGCCAGTCATTAATCATGAGCATAAGTGCACCACGGCGGCTACCGCCTTGTTCAATTAGTCCAGTGGTATAGCTAAACAGACCGCCCCAAGATACAGAACCACTGGAAGAACCATTAACACCTCTCACAATTGCCCGGCGTGGACGTAGAGAGGATAGGTTAATCCCTACACCGCCACCACGAGCCATAATTTCTGTCATTTCAGACAATGTCTGCATGATGCCGCCACGGCTGTCTTTTGGAGAAGGGATCACATAACAGTTGAATAATGTTAGTTCTTCACTAGCGCCTGCACCCGCTGCAATACGTCCGCCCGGTACGAGCTTCCAATCATCCAGAATCGAACGGAATTTGCCTGCCCATTCTTCTTGAAGCTCGGGCGTCTTCTCCACAGAAGCCATAGCTGTAGACAGACGATCCCACATTTCCTCTGGTGTTTTTTCTATATTAAGCGTCAGCTTTTCAACATCTGATTTCACAAGTTCGCCGCTGCGCGTCTTCACGGTTACGATTCTGCCGTTACGTTCTACGATCTCTCCGACTTCCTTCGTGGGAAACTTCGGATCATCTTTTGTTAGAACGAGTACAACATCGCCCACTTTAGCATTATTGCTGTCGGCATCCTTCCAAGCATAACGATCCAAAAATATTTTTTCACTTAGCCCTTCAAGGCGTTGCTTCCGTTCCACTTTACCCAATAGAAAAACCTCCCGCAATGTAGTAAATATTAGTTCCAATTCAGGTGTGGGCGTACATTTTGTGACCCACAACAAAAACTTCCTTACACTTATCTTCCGTCTTACGGGTGTATGTAGGAAGTTCATCTTGTCAATAACAAATAGCAGCTACGCACTTTAAAAAAATCACATTTTCATGCTTTTGTCACAATATATTGTGTGCGTCAGCTTTTAAACTATACCACATATTGTATCGAAGGTCTTTTTCGAAAATAGAGTTAAGCAGCCGAAATATCGCAAACCTTGCCGCGTTTTCTCGCTTTTACTCTCTTTTTTAAAGGCTATCAAGAAAAATAGAAGGTTATGAATTCTCTTGTTTAAGAGCATACTACTCCTACGAATGATGATATGAAATAGCACCTGAGGAGGCTGTACCATGACGCAATTATTCCGTAATTCTCTACCTCACAAAGGTGGAAAGTCAGCGCCTATACTGCCTGTTCCTCTTTCTTTTGACCGGAATTGGCTGCAGGATCTAGAACTCAAACTAGATAAAGGTGGTCCATGGGGAGACTACCGTCTGTCCAAGCTTGCTGTGCAAGGTGAACAAACGGGTCTAGTAACCAGCTTCGATGAGCTGCAATGCATGAAACATTTATCCGGATTATCCCCGCTTCCTCATCAGCTCGATACCGCGCATAAGGTTTTGTTTGAGATGTCGGGCCGCGCGATTCTTGCAGATGAGGTTGGACTAGGAAAGACGATTGAAGCAGGACTTGTACTCAAGGAATATCTTGTCCGCGGTCTAGTCTCTAAAGTGCTTATTCTGGTACCCGCTTCCCTCGTATTGCAGTGGGTCCGCGAGCTGAATGCCAAGTTTGGCATCTCTGCTGTTGCACAGAAAAAAGCATATTCCTGGGGGAATGCGATTGTCGTCGCATCTATGGATACCGCGAAGCGCGATCCTCATAAAGAGATGCTGCTGGAAAATGAATATGACATGTTGATTATTGATGAAGCGCATAAGCTAAAGAACAAGAAATCGACCAATTATCTATTTGTACAGCAATTACGCAAAAAATATTGCCTGCTCCTAACCGCTACTCCCGTTCAGAATGATCTGGGCGAGCTATTTAATTTGATCACTTTACTGAAACCGGGGCAACTAGGAAATCAGGGTGATTTTGCTTCGAATTTCGTCGTTGATAAACGCCAACCTAAGAATGAAGGTCAGCTAAGGGACGAGCTATCGAAGGTGATGATCCGCAATCGGCGTGGCGAAGGTCCAGTTAATTTTACGAAACGAAAAGTCCGTAATATTCCGCTAGTTCTTTCACAGGAAGAGAGAGTATTATATGACGCTGTCACTTCTTTTGTTAAAGATCAGTATCAGGAATCAGGCGGCAATCTTAGCAGCATGCTTTCCTTGGTAACGCTTCAGCGTGAGGTGTGCAGCAGTAGGGATGCCGTCTTCATCACTTTAGTTAATCTGATCAAGAAGCTGCCTGCTGATTCGCCGAAACGCGATCGGATGATGGAGCTATTGCAGACACTTCGTACGGTTAAGACCAATACCAAAGCCGAAACAACACTATCTCTCATTCAAGAAATGAATGAAAAGGTCATCGTTTTTACGGAGTATCGCGCGACTCAAGAATATTTGCTTCAGTATTTCCGCGAACATGGGCTAATGTGTGTTTCTTATTCCGGCGGGATGAATCGTGGTAAAAAGGACTGGATGATGGACCTCTTCCGCGGTCGTGCTCAAGTCATGATCGCTACTGAGGCGGGTGGTGAGGGCATTAACCTGCAGTTCTGTCACCACATGATCAACTTCGATCTGCCTTGGAATCCCATGAGAGTAGAACAACGGATCGGGCGGGTGCACCGGTTAGGTCAGGAAAATGACGTGGTTATCTATAATTTGTCCACACAAGGTACGATTGAAGAACATATCCTTCATCTGCTACACGAGAAGATCAATATGTTCGAAATGGTCATTGGCGGGCTGGATGTGATTCTGGAGCGTTTTGAGAAGAAAGAATCACTGGAGAAAAGTTTATACAAAATCATGCTCGAATCCCGCTCCGATGAAGAGCTGCGACATGAGTTAGATCATATCGGTGAATCCCTAAGTGAGTTGACTCAGGGTATTAAAAAGGAAAGTGAGACTGCGACATGACCCTCAACTCACAGGAAGTACGCAAACATGTAATGGATTATCTGGAGGCGACAGAATGCTCCATTATTGAAGTATCGCCCATTCACGTAACTGTAAAGCTATCGCCAAGAGCTGACAGAATGCTAACAGATCGACCTTATTACTGGGGGTTCGTGGAACGTACTGGTGTTGATCCGGAGACACTCTCTTTCACTTTTGTATTTGATCCGGAAAAATACGATAGCCAGGCAGCTATAGAAGTTCCGCCAACGGTAAATCACAGCATCGGAGCATTGAATCCGCCAATTACCGGAAACCCAGCGATGGGCGCCACAACAGATGCTGAGGCTAGCGCAGATCTATTGAATCCAACATCACCTGAATCTAATGTGGTTCATGTCCCCTCCTCAAATCCAGAAGATAGCATCCTAGCCCGCTACTTCGGTATTGTACCTGCATTGCCCCGAATTGGGCCCGGTATGATAAGACGTGAAGATATCATCTATGGTAGCAAGCGCCTGCAGCAAATTTGGAGTGCGGCGCAAGATGAAGGGAAATGCCTTTACTTATTTGAAGATCCCGGTAGCAGGCAGCGGAATACACTCTTCTCTGCAGCTTATGAACCGTGGCTCGGCGTCTGCTATAAAGTGGAGATGAGCTGCGATTTGAAACGGGAAGAACTGCATTATCTTGGAATATCGCTGACAAAAGGGACCATCATTGATGACTTTAACGCTAAGATAGCCTCGCGGGAGATGATCCCCCGTTTACCAGAAAACGTCCATATTCAACCTTATGAATTAACAGTGACAGCCGCTACAGATTTATTAGAGGCTCATCTTACCTCTCATCTTGCCGAACTCGATTACACTTGGGCAGAACAGGCACGTGAGCGTCTTAGAATCGAGCTGGCTATCATTGATATTTATTACGGAGAGCTGCTGAAAGAGCCTGATGAAGAAAAACGTTTAGGCACTCAAGAGCAGTATAACCGTCGTCGACAGGAGACCATTTGGCAATATGAGCCGCAAATTGCAGTTTCTGCGATAACCTACGGACTGTTTCATCTGCGAAGCCTATAGAATGCGACCCTACTCGCTAAAAGCAGGCAAAAAAACAAGAGAACTTCCGCCTTCAAGCGCGACAGCAAGCAACAGCCTTTTTATAGCCTGTCCACTACAATAGAGTAAAGCTTAACTTTCCTGACATTTCTTAACAAAGAAAGGTGATCGACGCCATGAAAATAAGTTTGCGGCGGAGGCTGAAACTTGCGGGTCAAGGATGCCTCCTCCTGCTTCTAAGCTTTGGACTGTTTGTATCCAGTTCTGGTTCCCCTTCAGCGCTGGCGCTGGCTAGAGTAAGTGTGATCCAGTCAGTCACGCAGGATACAATTCCTGTATTGAAGATGAGTACCTTACCTTCTCCGAGTACGGTCCAAGAATTCGCTAAGGCTACACTGAACAAGCTCGCTGCAGAAGCTCCATTTACAGCCTGGAAGGATGCAAGGATAGAATATTATCCCCTTGGTCCAGGTACACATGGCTGGCTTGTAAATGTAATGAAGGGTGAAGAGCGGATTGGATACATGATCATTTCCGCCACCGATACAGGCGGATATATGTTAAGTGAATATGGAGCAGGCACTTACGGACTCCCATACAGTTTAAATGATCTGCGCCAGTTTTTGGTGCAGAAAGGTCTCATTACATCATCTTTTTCAGGAACAATAAACCTTACTGCTTTATATGCACCACTTCTACCGGTCTGGAAAATAACCATTGACGAAAAGACGGTTTACATCAATGCTTCCGTACCGCAAATTTTACCTTGGACACTGAGCAAGGCGGAAGAAGTCCTTAAAGAGCAGCCTCCAGCAACAGATGTAATTACTAATCTTAATCCTGACGTATCACCGTTATCGGCCTTCAATAGTGGAGGGTCAGATGATCCTTACGAAGATATCCTATGGCTGACTGCTCCTAAACTAACTACAGTGAGCGGCGACAATATCGCACTTCTGATCAGACCTAAGGAAAGCATCGCTTATCAAGCTGCTGGGCGAAACGACCTTGTCGGGGCACCATTTATGATTACAGGCTATCAGAGCTGGCAGTCTTCTCAAGGTCAAGTTGAGAACAATAAAACTACCGTATACGCGGCCTCAGGCCCTGAAGGAAAACGATACTTACCACTCACTGCACTACAAAATAATGGAACACTGCATAAGCTGCCAGACAAAACGACCAAAGCACTCGGATATAATCGTTAACACAAGCATAAACGCCTTCGGCGTCCTTATGAGGACGGTAAGTGTTTATGCGAGAAATAGAAGGATAATTTATAACGTAAGCATATAAATTCTTAAATTTAAACAAATGCAAATAACCTTCCACTGCCACCCATGAATAATGGCACTGGAAGGTTATTTGCTATTTAACCTTTAGTCTTTCTTATCATGACTCCACTTGCTTCGCCAGATAGACCACCCAAGCGGGAGCATGCCAAACCATTTCTGTGACCACGGCTGCTTCGTAGCCGCTCTACGAGCATGAATGGCACGCGGATCCTCGATATATACGACTACCTTCTCCGTTATATACTTTACAAGCTCATCGCCACCGGAAGCCATTTTAACACCTCCTAAAATGTAAGTGAATTCAGATTATCAGCATCCGTTCCATGGTCTTAGTGTGCACCACTCCACTTGGATCTAAACTACAGACTTCTGATTTGTCGAATAGGTTTACCTATTAAAGCACAATCTAACAAAGAATCCATAAGACGTTATTCACTTGCAAGGAGGCGTTTCACTTGAACAACTGGAGAAAACAATCCTTTTCCAGAACAGCAGCTGCTCTATGTGGCTTTCGAATCACTCTAACTATCCTAGGACTACTAATGTTGTTTATGGGCAGCTCCATAGCCTCTGCGACACCAGAGAAACCTGTGATGAAGGATGACCGTCAGCATTTATTAGGTCACGGACATCGTATGATCCTAATTGATGCGGGACACGGAGGCATCGACGGTGGAACTTCCTACGGTAATATTCTTGAAAAAGATATCACCTTAGATATCTCACGTCGATTATTTCTACTTCTGGGTAGCGATGGCTTTGACGTTGCTTTAAATCGCAATGGAGATTATGCCCCAAGTGATGAGAACCGCTGGCTGCGTAGTAAATCTCGACATCTTCGGGATCTTGCACAGCGTAAAGAGCTCGCTGAGACATTACCTGCTACTGTAGTGGTAAGCATCCATATTAACTGGGCGCCTTCCCCTTCCAAACATGGTCCACTTGTATTGTACCGTCAAGAGGGCCGTAGCTTCATGCTTGCTAAGTCCATTCAGCATCAGCTAAACAATCTTTACGATGTCGAGGCTCATCCAAGACCAGGCAAGCCCTTTTATTTACTCAACAAAATAACCGCCACAACTGTTATCGTTGAGGCGGGTTTTGTAAGCAGTCCGACTGACCGCGCAAAGTTATGCACCCCTAAAGGGCAGCAACAAATCGCTGAAGCCATCGCTGATGGTATTGTAGCTTATCTTATGGAAGTTTAAGTTGGGAGCTCCATTTCATCTCGTTTTTAACCAGATCAGAAATCCCTATAAACTCAACATTGTCTTTCATCTGTTCAATACCGCTGCGGATTCCTGCGGCGGTCTCTTTCCCAAATACACCAACATGACCAATCGTTACACAAAATCGTTGATCCTTCGCCATGTCTTTGACGAGACCCATTTGTTTCAGAACATGACTTGCTGTATGTGTGTCATCTAAAAAGATATGGTTCTCTACGCGTGGCAACCCCATACGATAAGCCATATTGCCAGCAACGGAACGGTAGTTGGTCTTGCTGTCTACAAAAAATAATCCTCGTTCTTTGCATACAGATAAGATTACTGCCATAATCCGCTCATCTCCGGTAATTTTCGAACCCATATGGTTATTTATCCCGATCGCATAAGGAACATTATCGAGTGCTGCCTCAACCTTTTGTCGTACTTCCTCATCGGACATTTTAGCCAATATGGCTCCTGGTCCAAGCCATTTAGGATTACCTTGGCGCGGCTCCATCGGCAAATGAACCAGAACATCATCTCCGCGTTCATGGGCGCGGGTGGCATCCTTTACGGATGTAGGTAAAAAAGGCATGACGGCTACAGTAAGCTTTATCGGTAACGAGAACATTTCGTCTGTCCCCTTCATGCCATTGCCGAAATCGTCAATAATGATAGCGACCTTATCACGTTTGGGTGCACTCTCTTCAAGCTGCGTATTTGTAGCGTTGTCTTTAGACGTGGCAGCAGAGACAGCCGGCGTAGCCGGAACAATTGTGGTAATCAATACTGCAGCAACAGCAAACCAATTCAGTAAGTAACGTTTAACCTTTCGACTGTCCTTCATCAAGAGGAACGCCTCCTTCGTCTTAAACAATTGTTCTCATTGTTTGGTTCAAGAAGGTTAAATATGTACGGGGAGGGTTCGCAATAATTTACAATCGAACTGTTGCTAATGCCCGCGCTTGTCTGTGGCAAGGATTGCTTCCAGCACATCCACAGATTGAACTTCAAATGGCATATTCTTCATTGGGCTATCCTGGGAGCAGCTAGCTTCTGCAACCACCATTAATTTATCCATATCGCTACTGGTGATCCCAAGCTCCTTAAGTGTAACGGGAAGGCTGACTTTTTTGCAGAAAGCAATGACCTGAGCGATCTCATCTTCTGAAGCCTTCTCCAAGACCAACTGCACGATCGTAGCAAAGGCAACCTTCTCACCATGTAACACATTCCTGCATTCCTCATGCAGGGTCAGTCCGTTATGAATAGCATGCGCTGCAGCAAGCCCACCGCTCTCAAACCCAACGCCGCTCAAGTAAATATTAGCTTCAACAATATGTTCCACTGCAGAAGAGGTGATCCCCAGTTTAACATCCAGGAGTGCGGATTCACCTTCAGCAAGAAGTGTGTCCAGACAAGCACGTGCTAAAGAGAACGCTGCGATTGTGCTAGTCCCGCCTGCATGAGTAACCGCTCCAGATTCACGGCAAGCTCTTGCTTCGTAATAGGTGGACAAAGCATCACCCATTCCAGCCACCAGCAATCTTGCAGGAGCTTTAGCGATGATATCGATATCTGCGATCACCATATCAGGATTTCTTTTTAATGGAAGATAACAGTCGAAGTCACCTTCGTCCGTATACAACACTGATATTGCGCTGCAAGGTGCATCCGTCGAGGCCACTGTGGGTACAATAACTACCGGGAGATCCGCCATGTGGCTTACTGCTTTTGCCGTATCTAGGGTCTTACCGCCACCGATTCCTAAGATAACTTCAGCGTCCTTCAGGCCAAGTTCTAGCACTATCTCATCCACCTGATTACGGCTGCACTCACCCTTGAATTCGCGCATCATGAGGGGAATATCGTTCACTTCAAAGCTGTGTAAGATATCCTCCTTGTACATGGAAAAAATATAAGGATCTACAATCGCAAAAGCTCTGTTCGATCCTAGCTGCAAACAATAATCTCCCAGCTTACGAATCTCGCCATACCCCTGAATATATTTAGTCGGTGAACATATGATCTGCGTCATGGTTTCACTCCTCTTTTTGTATATTCTTTTATTCTAAGGAGTGTTGCTTCAGACTGGCTATAAAAAAAGATGCTATAGACTTTTGTCTTAAATAAATCCGCCGTTCACACGAATCGTCTGGCCCGTAACCCACTGTGATTCCTTACTAGCTAGAAACAGAACTACACTCGAGATGTCCTCAGGCTCACCTAAGCGTCCAAAAGAATTCATACTCCCAACATTCGCAATCTCTTCAGCTGACTTCCCAACTGTGAAAAGTTCCGTATTAACAGGACCTGGCGAAACCGCATTAATCGTGATTCCTTTTCGTCCAAATTCTTTAGCTAACTGACGAGTGAATTGTTCCACTGCTCCCTTTGTTCCCGCATAAACGCTGTAGGTTGGGAACATCTGGCCTGTAACCGATGTCGAGAAATTAATGATCCGTCCGCTCTCACTCATATGTTTAGCCGCTTGCTGGCAAGCAAAAAAGGTACCCTTCACATTGATAGCGAACTGTTTGTCGAAGTCTTCTTCCGTCATACTCGCAATCGGCTTTGTGATCATAATGCCTGCGTTGTTAACGAGAATATCGATTTGTCCATAAGCTTCCAATGTGGCTTGGAATAATTGTTCTAGCTCTGCTACTTGGCTGATATCCGCTCGGATAGCGATAGCTTCTCCACCCTTTTGCTTAATTTCGTTCACAACTTCCTCTGCCTTGCTTGAACTGCTTGCATAATTAACAACAACCTTCGCACCATGTAACGCCAAGTTCTCCGCAATTTCCCGTCCCATACCTCTTGAAGCTCCAGTCACTAATGCAACTTTTCCAACCAAATTCTGATCCATCTTTTATTCCTCCTATTCGTTTATCTTTCTTGTTGGTCTGATTATAAATCGAACACTCGCAAATAACAAGTGACAATTATTATTTTTTGTCATTCAATATAATTGTTCTCCAGACGCAAAAAAACCTTCCGATCTTCATCAAAAGGTTTAGTCCATCATTTTTCTATTATGAAATATGCTATAACAATTTATGACGAAAATCCGGAAAGCATCAAATCCCAAACAGAGGCAAACTCCTGATCAATCGAACCCGACTGCCACTCTTTCGCGTGAGCAGGATGATGAAATCGTGATGTTGCATTAAAAATAGCTCTTGCCGCAACCTCTGATTCCAACGCTTTAAACTCCCCGGTTTGTATACCTTTTTCAAGAATGCGTGCGAGTTGCCCAATTAATTGATCTACGTGTTGGGTAATCATATCTACGGCTTCTAAAGTTACAGAGGCGTACATAGCAAACATTTCGGAATCATCTACAGCATAGCTCCGTTTACTGCGAATTAGAGTATCTAACCACAGACGTAGCTGCTCTTTGGCATTCCCATCAAATTGCTCAGTAACGTCCTTCAATGGGGCTAAAATATTTTGATGCAACCATCTTTCGGTTACCGATTCGCGCAAAGCTGCTTTACTGGAAAAATGTCTATATAGCGTACCATGACTAACTTTCAGTACCCTCGCTACATCAACAACTGAAGTCTTATCCGGGCCAAAACGCCGGAGTACTTGTTCAGCCGCATCCAAAATGTTTTCTTTAGATAATGGAAGATCATTCGACATTGGTATTTCCCCTCGCTCTATTTCTGATGGTTCTTATCATAGCATATAATATTCAAAAACGAACTGACAATAATCTTACTTTGTCATTTGTAAAATCATTATCAGTATATACGTGCACAAACTTATCAAACTAAGATCCACATTTTAGTATCCAATTCTCATCAGCCGCTGAGTACTTACCATACCCCAACAACAAAAAACCTCCTTGATTTCTCAAGTAGGTTCATTTCTTTCATCTACTTACTCACTCGTCCAGCTTCGCCCTAACAAACTTGCCAATCTTCGTAATCGCCTGCTCTGCTTCTGGGAGCATGTACGCTAAGAAATGAAAAACACTCCACATATTATCCCATATTTCCAGTTCCACATGAACACCCGCTCCTCTCGCCCGTTCAGCCAACCTCGTTGAATCGCTTAATAGCACCTCATGGTTGCCTACTTGAACAAGTAAATCAGGCAATCCCTGCAAATTCATTCTTAACGGCGATAATATTGAAGCCCACTCGGTTCGAGTACCTACATATGATTCAAGTATCCGTTTATTCCCTTCCAAGCTACCTGTCGGATCAAGCTCCGCACGACTATGATACGATTCACCATCCAAATGAACAAGATCTGTATGCGGCGAGATTAAAAAAGCACCTGCTGGTAACTCGCTCCCCTCATCTCTCAAACTAATCAGTGTCATCAGCGCAAGGCTGGCTCCAACAGAGTCTCCTCCAAACACGATATCACTGGCAGAATATCCGTTCGCAAGCAACCACCGGTAAGCCCCTGTACAATCTTCATTAGCGGCGGGATAGATATACTCGGGTGCAAGGCGATACTCAATAATTAGTACTTTCATGCCACTCGCCTTTGCAATTCGTGCTGCTAGATCCCGATAAAACTCACAGGTTCCTGAAACAAAACCACCACCATGAAAATAAAGAATCACTTTATCATCAGGTGGAGCTGCTTCCACAGGAATGATCCACTCTCCGCTTAATGGCCCAACCCTGACCCGCTCGACTGTAACATCCGTATGACTGGGCATATTCGCAGCCGCCTCAACCATTTCTTGCCGGATATGCTCTACAGACTTACTTTCAAACCGATTGTTTTGTTTCAGGTAATCTTTGATCGCTGCAAGCTGTTCTATACTCGTCTTTTCCATATCGATAATCCCTCCTACAGGTCTTTTCAACTCAAAGTGTAAAGCCTGTAGGTGACTACAAGGTCAAGTTAAGATTCCATTTTCAGGATTTCTAGCGTTGACTGTACTCCAGGATGTTTATCCTTGGCTAATAAATTTGTTCTCAGGTCTGCGAGAGAAGCAAGCTTTATCTCCTGCTTTGCAATTTCATTGCGGACTCGATCCATTTTTTTATCTACAACTTTCACAAAATCATCTATGCTAATGCCACTGCTTTCCGATTTTAACAATGCCTTTTTAATTTCCTTTAGGGTGAATCCACATTGCTTAGCATTATGTATAAACGTAAGTCGACTTAGCGCTTCTTCAGAATAAAGACGGTAGCCGGCTTCCGATCGTATAGGTGTACTAATTAGACCCATTTCCTCATAATACCTCAGTGTTTCCATATTCACATTTGCCATCTTGGCCATTTGGCCTCGCAAGTATTCCGTCATGATATACGCCCCCTTGGAATTCCCTATATTATACCAAAATCCAGATAATACAGAGGGTATCAAAATAGAGCCAATAATTAATCGGGATCAATTTAAAACTCCTTATTTACACACAAAAAAACGGCATTTCTGCCGTTTTCCCATGTCTACTCTTCTACCTACAACACTTCACTTCGAATCGCATTTTTCTGTATTAGAGAAATCTGTCCGGCATGAATACCTGTGTGATACATAAGTCTTCCTACCGCTTCAAGCGGAGTAGATGTGCCAAAAGACGACTCTACGCTTACATGCCAAGCATCTTCCGGAAGCTCCCGCATCGCTGCAATCAGATTCTCGTTGGAAGCAGACAGCAGATCCACCAGTTCACTTAGTGTAGTATATGCTGCGTCATCGGCTTGAGGTTTAGGTCTACCAAAGAACCACTCTGCAAACATAAATTCTACCTCGGCATTATGAGAAATCAATCCTCCGATGGATGAATTCCCTAATTTAAGATTTAAATCTTCTTCCGGCAATGCCTTCACCATTTTATGAAATCGCTCTTGAACCGCTTGCCAGATGGGCAGTACTGAAGTAATAGTCATCGGCTATTTGCTCCCCTGTACAGCTGCTTCTTCGTCTTTCTTCTTATCAATAACAACGTGATTAAATACATTTGCATCTACATCAATATCGAACGCCAACCCAAAACCTACAACATAACGCCCCTTCAGCGGAGTTAGTTCGAACAGTGAAAAATCCAGTCCGCGCAGCAATTTCAGCATGGCCTCACCATGGTCAGCATTGAACAATTCAAAAATATCCTCATATCCATCATTGCCGATATTGCTTGAGGTACAACTCCAGCGCACACGCTCAGTTGCAAATTTATTGTTTGTTTCAGACTCATCCGCAATTAGAAAGGCGTCCACAAAATCATTATTTTCCATATAGCCATAGTGCTCTGCGATCTTACTAATATAGATATACAGCTTGCCGTCTTTCTTTACGAAAGGCGCATAACTAATAAAGGGCTTACCTTCATCATCGATCAAACTCAAAATCAGGTTCTTACGTTTATTAATAAATTGCAAGTAGTTTTCTTTATTTTTCTCCACATCTACAGGCTTCTTCATTTAAAATCCCTCCATGAATAGGTTGTGTCACACTATGAATCTATCGAACAGTACTCAACAAATGAATACGAGGTTTCTTCTCTGTGGGCACATACTGGACTTCCGCGTCCATCCGGTATATATCCCTTATCATATCGGTTGTCATGACTTCATTCGGTGTGCCATACATCGCCTTCTCACCTGCCTGCACTACAACGATACTATCGCTATAAGTAGAAGCTTGATTGAGATCATGCAGCACCATTACTACGGTCATGCCCATGTCTTGATTTAACTCGCGAACAAGCTCAAGCACTTCATGCTGATGCGAAATATCCAAGTACGTGGTTGGTTCGTCAAGCAACATGATAAGTGGACGCTGCGCTAAAGCCATTGCAATCCAGGCACGCTGTGATTCACCACCTGACAATGAAGCTACGGCTCGGTCCTTATACTCCATCAAATGTGTCTTTTCAAGGGCCCAATGAACAATGTCCATATCCTCTTGGTTCAATCTTTCAAACCACTTTTTGTGTGGATATCTGCCATACGAGACCAGATCGATCACAGTCATATCACTCGGTGCTTGATTCTTCTGGCTCAGCATGCACATTTTTCGTGCGACTTGTTTGGCGCTCATGGTCTTCAGATCCGTACCATCGAGTATGACCGTACCCGTATGATAAGGAATTAGCCGTGATACCGCTTTGAGCAAAGTGGATTTGCCGGAGCCGTTCGGTCCTATGATGGAGACGATCTCACCCTTTTTTACGGAAAAAGAGAAGTTGTTAATCACGCTTTTCTGCTCATACCGAATCGAAATGGAATCGACAGTAAACATGTTAGAACGCCTTCTTTCTCATCAGGTATAGAAAATATGGTCCGCCAATCACAGCCATTAGGATACCCGCAGGGATATCTAGGGGTGCAAACAGGGTACGTCCACCTGTATCCGCAATTAACAGAACCAATGCACCAAGAGCCATACTCATCGGCAAAAGATATTTGTAATCTGAACCCACGAGCAATCTCGCCATATGAGGTACAACTAGACCGACAAATCCGATCATTCCAATGGCTGCTACAGAAATAGCCGCTAGAAATACTGCCAGCAAGGAGAGCAGGATACGAATTCGGTTCACATTTTCACCCAGATTAGAAGCCACCTGATCACCCAGACGAATGATATTTGCCTTACGAATGGCAAAGAACGATAGGATCCAACCTGCAATCGCATATGGGAAGACCATCATCAACGCATTATTCCCTTTTGCCGCAAGACTGCCGTTAAGCCATTGAACCGCTGCAGGGAGTCTATCGCTGTACATGATTGTTAATAGTCCAATGAGTCCTCCGCAAAGCGCATTCACAGCAACACCAGATAAAATAATAGTAATCGGTGAAATACCGGTTCGTCTCCAAGCTAATGCATATACAATACCAGCAGCAATTAGCCCTCCAACAAAAGCGGCAATCGGAATGAACTCAGTATACTGTGGTGCAGCAAGCATTATAACAAGAACACATGCAGCCGCGCCGCTAGTTACACCCGTCAATCCAGGATCAGCAAGTGGGTTACCCATCACAGCTTGCAGCAGTGCGCCCGAGATCGCTATATTCGCTCCGATGATCATCGCCAGTAACACACGTGGCAATCGAATATCCCATATGATGGTGGCATTCACCGCCTTAGACGATGAACCAAAGATCGTGCTTAGTATGTCTGATACCGGAATGAAAACAGAGCCTAATCCGATGGCAATAATCGCGGCTACGAGCGCTAATAGAACCGTTACAATAACAACTATTCTGCTACGAGATGTATTTATCACTTGCTGTCTCCTTTAATTATTCATAGAAGTATTTTGCGATTTCAGTTAGAGCTGTCTCTGCGTTAATGATCGAGGTTACGCCGAACACACTGTAATCTAAAATCTGGATTTTGTCGTTTTTATAAGCGGAGAGCTTCGTCCAAGTTTCATTTTTCTCTATTTCTTTTTTAAATTTGTCCTTTGTCGCTCCGTGGTCACCTGAAGCCAATACGAGAATGACGTCAGGATCAGCGGCTACGACGTTCTCCATATTAATAGGTGAGTAAGTATCTGTAACTTTAAGTACAGAAGTAGCAATATTATCAGCACCAAGCTTTTTCACCAAACTACCTAGATAAGATTTCTCACTCATAACCATGAAGGAATCAGAGGTTCCAATAACGAGCATCACGCTCGGCAGTTCTTTTCCTTCGGCTAATTTACTTAGCTCATTTTCTTTATCCAATATCTTACTCAAAGCCGCATTCATCTCATCTTTTTTATTAAAATAAGTACCTAATACTTTAAGGCTAAGCTTTAAATCCTCGAAGGATTCTGTGCGTAGATATGCTTTTTGCAAATCCATGCCTTCCAGTGTCTTATCCAGCGTGCTTCGAAGCGATTCTGCTCCCAGCAGCAAGTCTGGCTCAAGCTTTGTTACTACTTCAAGATCCGGTGCCATTGGCGAACCAATTTTTTCTATCGATTCAAAATCAGCAGGGATTGGATTGGTGGAGGTTGGCACCCCAACTGGTGTGATTCCAAGCAAATAGAGCATTTCTGTTAATGGTACAGATGTAGTTACAATTCGCTGTGGAACTGTGGCTGGAAACTGGCTTAATGCTTCATTGAACAATGCTTCATCTACACCATCATTCTCCAGACTGTATTCCTTTCCAGCATCCGCTGTTTTCGCTGCTTCTGTTGTATTCGCTGCATTTGCTTCTTTCGTTTCATTAGCAGCTGTATTCGTTACGGCTTCATTCTTGGTTTGATTGTCCGCTGTATTGGTGGACGAACATGCAGTCATTGCAGTAAGCGCTGCAACAACCAGAAGTACTAATAATTTCTTCAAAATCTATCCCTCCGAGTATGTATAATTATACGTTCCAAGTAGTGATAATGATTTTCATTTTCATCTACCACTCCTATGATAATGGTTATCATTAGGAAGTGTCAAGAATTTTATTTTAATTTTAAACTAGCAAAAATACCTTAAACATCCCATTAAAAAGGACAACCTTTCTTGTAGAAAAATAGGAATTCGGTGTCGTATGAACCCTTCACTTTCTTAAATCCACAAAAAAACCACATCCAAAGGACGTGGTTAATATGCATAATAAACCTAAATATTTAATTATAGACTGGAATAAATCTATCTCGATTATTAATAATGGAATCTTCTTCTGATTTCGCTTATAAATTTCCGGTCAGAAAAAATTATCATCCCAATAATGGTTAGGAGTGAGTATACGATAGAGAAAACACTGGTCCAAATGACATGAGACAAATTAAATACAAACAGAAGCATAGGACATAAATTAATAAAGAACATCGCTAAAATATAGCCTATATCATGACGCCATAATGATTTTTGAACAATTGCGAGCACAGTCATAATAAACGTAGCTGCCACTCCAAACAGTGGGATTGCATAGTTGGTAGACCATCCCCTAAAACCAACGAATATATCGATCACCAAAAGGAAAATGGACAACATGACATAGTGATATAAAATTTTCCTGCCAATATGTTTATTAGATAAAATGGTGTCTTTAACAACGATCCACGCATAGATAAGACCTGTACTTACGATAATTGACCATATTCTCGGATTGATATGATAGGTCAACGCATTAATTGTAATCGAAAGCACGATCGCAGATATAGTCAAAAAGAGGAACAATTTAGCTACCGTAAATGGTTTGGTTTCCTGATAGATCTCTTTATAGGACGGGTATTCTGTCGTGCTCTCTCCCCTGATCTTAATTGGCTTGGAGCATAGTGGACAACGATAATGTTGATTATCAACCGTCACGTTGCAACGAATACATTTGGTCATTCGCTAATCCCCCAATCGTTTGAGTAGATTTTAACTTCAAGTCCAGCCTCACCCGCTAAGGTCGAAAAGAAATATTGCAATATATCGGATTCCACTATATTTCTGGTAAACGTGATCACCAGCTTATCATTGACTGAGCTGATCCCACAGTTCATAGGGCTTTTATTGGATGGATAGACTAATGCCTCAATTAGCTCTACGTGCTTGTACATTTGCTGTGGCAACATAATATTGCCGATATTGGACAAGGTCAGTGTTCTTTTACTTTCCCCAAGCATATGAAACCCTAAATTCACGAACCAGTTCTTCAAAAATAACGGGACAAACAACGTAGCTTTGTTCCGTTCAAGCGCCACATTATTGTAAATGATATTTTGCAAATTTTCTTTCCCCGTTTTATACTTCAGCATCTCATTCATTCTAAAAATTAATTCATCCAGTGTGGTATCTTCCGTAATCCGCGCACCAAGATTAACTACGCCAAAGAAGTTACGAAGAGTACGTGAAGGGAATGCTTTGCGCAAATTGACAGGCACTGCGATAACCACGGGAGCGTTACTTTTGCTATATTTGATTCTTGTTTGATAAATAGAATAACTCAGTAATGCGGATAAATAAGCAGTGATCGTACTTCCTTTTTGCTTAGCGAGGGCATTTAATTGGGAGGCACTTATGACCCCGTGTACCACGTTATTTCCGAACTGTTCGAAAGCGGTACCTTTAATGTGGTACGCTCGGCTGTTTCTAACCGATTCAACATAACAATCCTTGTAGTATCTGCGAAAAGCATCCTCCATATCATGGATATCCACTCCTGAATCAGCGAGTAAAATCCGGTCCTCAGTGTCAATTTCATGTCCCATATACATTAGATAATAGTACAGCAGTGATTTTAAAAACTCGACAGCCCCATTACCATCCGTAAGCGCATGGAACACTTCAACAGAGACTCTATTTTTGTAGTATAAAACCTTAAATAAATATCCATTGTTTGTAGTTGGATCAATGTTGCGACAAGGATACTGCTGATCCTCAGCGATCACAATTTTATCCGTGCTAGACTCTAAATAATTCCAAAACACACCCCTGCGAAGCTTCACAGTGAACATCGGAAATCTGTCGAATACCGTATCGGCGGCTTGCTGTAACGCATCCACATCTACAGGATTTGTCAGAACAGCTGAGATCCGATAAACGGAAGTGTTTTTTGTGTTTGTAACGGATGGAAATAGTTTTGCTGCGTTATCAAGTTTGTACCACTTTTTCACTTCAAAACTCCTCTTTTATTCTGCTGTTACTGGTTGATACTCCACTTTTGCATTGTCTTCCTCAAACAAACATAGCTTACCACGACACAGATTATCTCTGCCACTACAAAGGAAAGCCATAAGCCGATGTTACCAAGCATTAAAGGAAGGATAAAGAAATTCCCCATCAACAAGACATACCGTAAAATCGCCAAAATCGCGGATGTTCTTGGATTGTTAATGGCTGTGTACAAAGCGTTAATTATAATATTGGCCCCTACAAAGATAAAATTAAAGCTATAAAATGTGATGATTTCACTTGATGTAGTCATGACCTGAAGATTGTCTTTTACAAAAAGAGAAATTAAGGGAGATTTAAAAATAATCAATATCGCTGTACAAACCACACCAACTAATGTCACTATTTTAATCGCCATGGTAATCAATTCCGTTATACGGCTATATTCCTTCGCTCCGTAATTCACGCTGCTAATGGCTCCTAACCCTCTCGACATGCCCATGATAACTGCATTAACTACAAGTGAGATATACTGAACTACCGCAAATGAAGATACCCCTATTTCACCAAATTTAGAGATCAAAATCCAGTTGAAGATCATAGAAGAAAAACCCGCACTGAATTGCGTAATCGCTTCTGAAGAACCGTTATAGATCATCCTTCCGATTGCTTTAAAATCCACTTTCCATCTACCCACTCTTAAAATGCTATCCTTTGAGATAAAATTCGAGAAAAATAATATAAAAACAATCGTTGCACTGATCCCAGATGCCAAAGCAGCACCGGTAATCCCCATATCGAAAACGCAGATAAAAATTAAATCCAAGATGATATTTAAAACTACACTCAGTAAATTACCAACCATATAAAGCTGAGGTTTCCCCATAGATTGCAATGAAATACCAAGTAAAATATTAAAAATTACAGGCACGACAAATATACCAAAAGTCTGTATGTAATCAACAACCATAGGAAAAAGCACTGAATTTGCTCCAACTATTCTAGCCAGTACATGAGGAAAAAAAACTACTATTATGAAAATAACTACGGCTATCATGAGCAATGTGTAAAAAGCATTATTGAAGTAGTGGTTGGCTTTCCCCTTGTTCTGCTCTCCCAGACTAATAGCGGTTAATGTATTTCCTCCAATAGCAATTAAGATCCCTATACAGGAAATAATATTAAAAATCGGTGAAGCCATATTCACTGCAGCTAGCGCATTAGGTCCTACAAAACGCCCCAAAATGATTCCGTTAATAATTCCGTACAGACACATAGAAAGTGAAGCTACGATCCCAGGGATTGCATAACCGCGAAATAGTTTGGAAATTGGATCTTTTAATACATTGAGTTCTGTTGTCTTCATCTTGTCATTCTCCATTCACTGTTTTGAAATTTTAGATAAAAATCAGTACAATGAACACTATAATCTCTTGTGTAACACAAGAGTCAACGGGAGAACGATGCAATGAACAACTATTATTCTATTGGTGAAACAGCAAAACTAGCAGACACAACTATCGAAACCTTGCGGCATTATGACCGAATTCACTTGCTGAAGCCTGCTAAAGTAGATCCCTCCTCCGGTTATCGCTATTATTCAGATAAAGAGCTTATTTATCTTGATGTCATCAACTTTTGCAAAAAAAAGAATATGCCACTTCATAAGATTAAAGATGTTTTTACGAATGATAATCTTGATTATATTATTAATTTTCTTAAAACAAAGGACGATGAAATCGAACAAGAAATCAAGCAGCTGAATAAGACAAAATCACAGCTTAAAGCTTTACAAAAACAATATGAAAATCAAGCTTATTTATCCGATGTCCCTCTATCCCCCACCCATTTTTCAACTAAGGCTTTGGGAGAAAGAGCGATCGTAAAAATCCACTCCCTACAGAAACCCAGCCTCGAAAGTTTCCATCAACTGCAGAATGCGCTAAATCAACAGCTTGAAGATGAGCCAAGAGATGCATTCGCCTTTGATCTTCGTGCAAATATTATGACTACGTTGGAGCCCAGTGAGAATCCATCTGTCTTTTTTGTAGTTTGTGAGAAGTACCCTGAACAGGCCGGCTGTATTTCAATATTACCTAAAGGAATTTATCTCTATGGTTATTGCTCGGAGGAGCAGAGAATGGAAACGATGCAGAATATCGCTGCATATGCTAAAGCCGAATATAATACGGAGATTCCATTTGTCATCCAGACAGTCATTTTCACCGGAATGTTTCAGTGGGTGTATGAGATTCAAGTATGGTTAAAATCTGCATGATCTAAAATAAGACAAATAAAACAGCACGCGGCGATATAGGATCGACACGTGCTGTTTACTACAGAATTAAAGCTGATTTGTCCAAACTAAAATCTAGCGACAAAAAATTCACGGTCTGCTGGGACGTTAAAACTCTTCAAAACTACTCCATTCTCGTCTCTTATTGTCAGCAGGTAAGGTACTGAAGTTAATGTGCTAATCGTAGGAAATCTGACCACACCGAAATCATCGAACTCAGCGTTCACAGTAGTGGTACCATTTTTTAATGTAGCGTTCCAGCCCGAAGAATCTTTAGGTGTGCTATTCGTACCTAAACTTGTAGCGAGAACCACAAATCTGTCCAATGTCTGTCTGATTCTCCGTTTCTTCCGGGTTGCAGCTGCTTTCACTCTTTTTGCCGCGAGGGCTTTGGCCGCCATAACGGCTTGCTTATTGACTGGCTTCTTAATCATTGCCATTTACTTCACCACTTTCTTTTTAGGATACGATAGTAGATGCAAGATTTGGAATGCTTGACCTCACTTTTACCTACTATTCTAGAAATGTACTTTATTCCTAGATTCATAGATTCGTACCCACTGGATCAGTGGTGCATATAATGCACTTGTGAGGTGATCCATTAATAAATGAGCCGACAATTGTGGCTAGAGCAATATAGTTCAAGAATCCATAGCGCGCTAAGAAAAAGAATTCAACACTCCCAAGTCCGTCGCGGTACGTCCGCTAAAATTCCTATCATTATCAAATTCAAACAAAAAATGACCCCAGCACAGCTGAAGTCATTAAAAAAACATTTAGAATCACACGACTTTCCTATCAAACATCATCTCCCCATACTAAATTCTGTATCATCACGAGTTTCGATGAACTGTCTGAAACAGATGTGCAGTTGGCATGGAATCGATAAAATCTATGTTGACGGAATTAAAAAAACATCACTTTATATAGCGACACCATCCATCGGTTCTACATCCGTCCAAAAGAAACAGGGACTTACCGGAAAAGGAATCAACATTGCCATTCTTGACACAGGAGTGTATAGGCACCCTGATCTGATTCAGCCCTGTAACCGTATCGTAGCTTTTAAAGATTTTATCAATCACAGAAAACTTCCCTACGACGATAACGGCCATGGAACTCATATCGCAGGGGATGCGGCAGGCAACGGATGGATGAGTAAAGGAAAATACAAAAGCCCTGCTCCAAAGGCAGGGATCGTCGGTGTTAAAGTACTCGATAAAAATGGCGACGGATATGACTCCACGATTATTAAAGGAATTGAGTGGTGTATTGCGAATCGAAAGCGACTAAAACTACGTATCCTTTCGATGTCATTAGGGGGTACGGTAAATTCAACTTGTGCTGATGACCCGCTGTGCCAAGCCGTAGAAAAAGCAATAAAGGCTGGACTCACTGTTGTGATTGCAGCTGGAAATAGCGGCCCTGGACGCAGGACGATAGAATCTCCTGGTATTAGTCCTTCTGCAATTACCGTAGGTGCAGTGGATGACCGTCGCACGCTCACACAAAAGGACGACCGGATTACCTCGTATTCAAGCCGCGGACCTGCACCGGGAGGGCGAAAGAAACCAGACCTCGTAGCTCCTGGCGAAACCATTATCTCTCTTCGTGCGCCTCATTCCAAGCTAGATCGCGAGCTTCCTTACTTGCGGATCGCTAAAAATTACTTTGTGCTGTCCGGTACCAGTGTCTCAACACCTATAGTCTCTGGTGTCATTGCTCAATTGCTGCAGAGAAATCCCTCACTAACTCCTAAGCAAGTGAAATCCATACTAAAAAAGAACACATTCTCTCTGAAACTCCCCCCTAACACAGCGGGCTCTGGTGAGATCAATGCAAGATTCTTATTGTGATTTTGCTTCCTTCTTTAAAGCTGTGATAACAGAAACTGATAACACTTCAGTAAATTTACCCATAGGTTCAATTTCTAATAAAGAAGATTTCAAATCCGCTTCAAATCGTTCCAACTGATCTCCAAATAAGCGCTTTGAAGCATAGGATGTGGAATACAAATTTCCAAGAATAGAATCCACCGTCCATGTCACTGAATAACACGGTAAAATCAATCTTTCCACATTCTTAAAGCTAGATCGCGCAACAATATCCTCATGTCTTTCTTTAGGATGAGTATAGATGCTGTCTCCTGCGATTCTTTCGTTACCTAACCAGCGTTTCACTACTTCATTTACCTTAAGCTGCCAAGATAATGGCTCTTGCCCTACATTAAATGTATCAATAATGGCTAGACCGCCATTATTGTCCGAACTGTGGTATAGGATTTCAAGAATAGACGATCTATCCATCCAGTGAAACGCTTTGGCTAAGATGGTAAGACGGAAGGAACCCCAGACGTTCTGCAACTCTTCTGCTCTACCAAACATCCAACTAACGTTATCAATCCTATGGATTTTTGATAGACGATTAGCCTCTTCCAACATTCCACTTTCCGTATCTACACCTATCATTTCTTCAAACCAATCACTAAATCTTAGTCCCAGCTGACCCGTACCACACCCTAAATCAAGCAGACGGCCTTCTCCGTTAAGCGAAAACTTCTGAATTAAGAACCGAATAAGGGATGAAGGATACTGCGGTCGATATTTTGAATAGTACACTGCCGTACCTTTAAATAAATCCGGACCATATTCATTCATAGTTTCACCCTTCTCTTGTTTTCTAATAGGACAAAATCATAGCAGACATCCAACTAAAATAAAAGGCAGTTCGGTGTGAATCCGAACTGCCTTTTTATTTATGCTGATACGCCAATTCACTGGATTTGGGCTCAATGGGATCAAAAAATCCACATAGTAATGATTGACAAATAGGTCTGTTGCATATATGGTTAATTACATAACTAACTAACCAATGAACATGGCGGTGAATACATGGGAAGCTTAATGGATGATACTCGACCGATATTTATGCAGATCGCCGAACGCATAGAAAATGACATCATCGAAGAAACACTCTTGGAGGAATCACAGGTTCCTTCAACAAATCAATTTGCTGTTTTTTACCAGATCAATCCGGCGACGGCTGCGAAAGGTGTGAATTTGCTTGTCGACCAAGGAATTTTATACAAAAAGCGAGGTATCGGCATGTTTGTAGCTTCTGGAGCGCGCACAGTATTGATGGAGAAGAGAAAAGAGCAATTTTATGAGCAATATGTTGTAACTATGATCCGTGAAGCAGAGAAATTAGGAATTACGTTGGATCAATTAACGAAGATGATTCAGAGGGGAGATAATCGGTCATGAATGAAATCGTTGAGATCAAGGGACTGACCAAGTCGTATGGAAAGGTAACCATCATCCAAGACATTAGTTTTTCTTTAGAAAAGAACAAAATCTATGGTCTGCTTGGCAGAAATGGTGCGGGCAAAACAACGATCATGCACATGATTACAGCACAGTTATTTGCTACAAGCGGCGATTTAAAGGTGTTCGGGGAACATCCCTATGAG
>Ga0153923_100086_pt1 | contig 46505 bp, 41 predicted proteins | sample TSNJ007MetaG_FD_104682 | JGI IMG/M metagenome (GOLD analysis project Ga0153923, IMG submission 104682) | Attine ant fungus gardens microbial communities from New Jersey, USA - TSNJ007 MetaG | ecosystem: Host-associated > Fungi > Mycelium > Unclassified | place: USA: New Jersey, Brendon T. Byrne...
AAAACCACACACGCATCGGATTCTCCATGGGCGCAAGCATTCTCACCGCGAAGAACCTCAGCAAAGTGGTTCCCAGCGCGGAAGGTGAACTGACTATCCTGCACGAACTCAGCCTGGAACTGAACAAGGGCGACAGCCTGGCCATCGTTGGCGCGTCCGGTTCCGGCAAATCCACCCTGCTCGGCCTGCTCGCCGGCCTCGATCTGCCAAGCAGCGGCGAAGTCATCCTCGCCGGGCAATCCCTGGGCAATCTCGACGAAGACCAGCGCGCGCGCATCCGCGCCGAACACGTGGGTTTCGTCTTTCAGTCCTTCCAGTTGCTCGACAGTCTCAACGCGCTGGAAAACGTCATGCTGCCGCTGGAACTCGATGGCCGCAAAGACGCCCGTGAGCGCGCCACTGAATTGCTGCAAAGGGTCGGCCTCGGCCAGCGCCTGACGCACTCGCCGCGCCAGCTCTCCGGCGGCGAACAACAGCGCGTGGCGATTGCCCGGGCCTTCGCCGCCGAACCGGACGTGCTGTTCGCCGACGAACCCACTGGCAACCTCGACAGCCACACCGGCGAGCGCATCAGCGACTTGCTGTTCGAATTGAACAAGGAACGCGGCACCACCCTGGTGCTGGTGACCCACGACGAACGCCTGGCCCATCGCTGCCGGCGCCTGATCCGACTTGAAGCCGGGCTGCTGGTCGCCCCTCTGGAGCCTTGATGGCACGTCTGCCGCTGTTGCGTCTGTTCAGTCTCGCGCTACGTCAACTCATGCGCGACGCCCGTGCCGGGGAATTGCGGGTGTTGTTTTTCGCTTTGCTTGTGGCGGTGGCAGCGAGTACCGCCATCGGCTACTTCGGTGCCCGCCTCAACGGTGCAATGATGCTGCGCGCCACCGAGTTCCTTGGCGCCGACCTGGTGCTTGAGGGCAGCTCGCCGGCCCGCGACGAACAGATCCGCAGCGGCACCGAGCTGCGCTTGAATCATGCGCAGGTGGTGGAATTTTCCAGCGTCATTGCCACCGACAATGGTATTCAGTTATCGAGCATCAAAGCGGTCGACCGCGCCTATCCACTGCGCGGCGAGCTGAAAAGTGCCCCGGCCCCGTTTGCCGCAGAAACCTCGGGCGGCGAGCCGCAACCCGGCGAAGCGTGGGTCGAAGCACGCCTGCTGACTGCGCTGGATCTGAAGATCGGCGACAGCATCGACGTCGGCATGAAAACCCTGAAGCTGACCCGCGTGCTGACCTACGAACCGGATCGCGCCGGCAACTTCTACAGCCTCACGCCTCGGGTGATGATCAACCTCGACGACCTCGCCGCCACCGGCGTGGTGCAACCCGGCAGCCGCGTGAGTTATCGCGAGTTGTGGCGCGGCGAACCGCAGGCGCTGGAAACCTATCGGCAACTGCTCAAGCCGGGGTTGGCGGCAAATCAACGAATTCAGGATGCGCGCGACGGCAACCGGCAGATTGGCGGCGCACTGGGCAAGGCCGAGCGCTATCTGAACATGGCCAGTCTGGTCGCAGTGTTGCTCGCTGGCGTTGCAGTCGCGTTGTCGGCCAACCGCTTCGCCAGCCGCCGCTTTGATGCCAGCGCGCTGTTGCGCTGCCTTGGTCTGTCACGTCGGGAAACCATGCTGCTGTTCAGCATTCAATTGACCGTACTCGGTCTATTCGCTGCCCTCAGTGGCGCAGTGCTCGGCTGGCTGGCGCAACTGGGCCTGTTCGCGCTGCTGCATGATTTGCTACCCGCCGATGTGCCACCGGGCGGTCTGTTTCCGGCGCTCGCCGGGATCGGCACCGGGCTGGTGGCGCTCGCCGGGTTCGCCCTGCCGCCGCTTGCCGCGCTGGGTCGGGTGCCACCCTTGCGGGTGCTGCGCCGTGACATGCTGCCGATCCCGTCGAGTACCTGGATGGTCTATGGCGCGGCGCTGGGTGCACTGGGCCTGATAATGTGGCGCCTGAGTCTCGATCTGCTGCTGACCTTCGCTCTGCTTGGCGGTGGCGTGGTCGCTGCGCTGGTGCTGGGTGGCTTGCTGCTGTTGCTGCTCAACAGCCTGCGACGGATGCTCGCCCGTGCGCCGCTGCCGTGGCGCCTCGGTCTGGGCCAGTTGCTGCGTCATCCGCTGGCAGCGGCCGGGCAAGCGCTGGCGTTCGGTTTGATCCTGCTGTCGATGGCCTTGATTGCCCTGCTTCGCGGTGAACTGCTCGACACCTGGCAAAACCAGTTGCCGAAAAACGCCCCCAACTACTTCGCCCTGAACATCCTGCCGGCGGACAAACAGGCCTTCACCGATCACTTGATCAAGGTGTCCGCACAAGCGGCGCCGCTGTACCCGGTGGTGCCGGGACGGCTGATCAGCATCAACGGCGAACCGGTGCAGCAAATCGTCAGCAAGGATTCGGCCGGTGACCGCGCGGTACAGCGTGACCTGAGCCTGACCTGGGCGGCCGACCTGCCGGCGGGCAACAAGATCACCTCCGGTGAGTGGTGGAAGGATCAACCGTCGGATGAAGTTCCGGGCGTGTCGGTTGAAGGCAAAGTCGCCGAAAGCCTCAAGCTCAAACTCGGCGATCACATGGTGTTCAGCGTCGGCGGGGTCAATCGTGAAGCCAAGGTCACCAGTCTGCGCGAGATCAACTGGGACAACTTCCAGCCGAACTTCTTCATGATCTTCCAGCCCGGCACCCTGAAGGATCTGCCGGCGACCTACCTGACCAGTTTCTATCTGGCACCCGGTCACGATCAGCAGATTGTCGAGCTGTCGCGGGCCTTTCCGGCGGTGACCATCCTGCAGGTCGAAGCGCTGCTGGAACAACTGCGCAGCATCCTCGCCCAGGTCACCCTGGCGGTGGAATACGTGTTGTTGTTTGTCTTGGCGGCGGGGATGGCGGTGCTGTTCTCCGGCTTGCAGGCAACGCTGGATGAACGCATTCGACAAGGCGCACTGTTGCGCGCGCTGGGTGCGCAACGGCAATTGCTGGTCGAGGCGCGGCGCATCGAGTTCGGCTTGCTCGGGGCGGTCAGCGGCCTGCTCGCGGCCATCGGTTCGGAAGTGGTGAGTCTGGTGTTGTATCGCTTCGCCTTCGATCTGCCGTGGCATCCGCACCCGTGGCTGCTGGTGTTGCCATTGATTGGCGCCGCACTGATTGGCGGTGCCGGCGTGTTCGGTACGCGTCGGGCGTTGAATGCGAGTCCGCTGACAGTCTTGCGCGAGGGTTGATAGACTCCAGCCTTCGTCACCACAAGAAGTTGCCATGAGCCGTTATCGCCCTCCCCGCACCGCCGGCACCGCGCTGATCACCCCTGAAGGTGAAGCGCGGATGCGCGCCGAATTCCATGAGCTGTGGCATGTGCGCCGTCCGCAGGTGACACAAGCGGTCAGCGAGGCGGCGGCGCAGGGTGATCGCTCGGAAAACGCCGAGTACACCTACGGCAAAAAGATGCTGCGCGAGATCGACAGCCGCGTGCGTTTTCTCACCAAGCGTCTCGAGGCCTTGAAGGTCGTCAGCGAAAAACCCAGCGATCCGAACAAGGTCTACTTCGGCGCCTGGGTCACCATCGAGGACGAAGATGGCAAGCAATCGCGCTACCGCATCGTCGGCCCGGATGAACTGGATCTGAAACTGGGTCTGATCAGCATCGACTCACCACTGGCCCGCGCCTTGATCGGCAAGGCGCTGGACGCAGAAGTCCGGGTGCAGACGCCAACCGGTGAGCAGTTTGTCTATATCGTGGCGATCGATTATCCGTAACGCGTTTCAGCGACGGGTGATCAGCCCCTGCCGCGCAACGCGGGTCAGTTGCTTGATCATTTCCGGAGCGTCTTCAGCACTCGGCGCCTGAATTACCGCCAGATCAAAACTGTCACTGGCAAAGCGTGCAAGCGACTCGCCGTCTTCAACGAACTGGATCAGGAACGCGGCAGGACCGCCGCTGCGACGTGGCCAGCCATCGAGATAACGCAACAGCGTTGGCTGATGTTTGCCGCCAAGCAGGATTTTCGGGTTGCGCTGGGTGATATGAGCCGTGATCGGCGCGGGACGTGCTGGAGGGCGTAGTGCATTCATCGTGTCGTGTCTCTGCCTCAAAAGTCTGCATGGCAGGTGAGAGGCAACACCGAACCAGCGCTTTAGCGGTATTTCGAAGCCCTGTTCCGGCTTCTGACGGCAACTGTCTGAGTCACCTGGCGCCCCGCAAGTAGCTGTTTAAATCGGCGCATGAGCAACATCCTAGAGAACGTGACCGATGAGTGTCAAGAATCGGCCGCAACAAAAAAGGCCCGCACAATGCGGGCCTTTTGCTTGATCCAGAGCGCTCAACCGGCGATGGCGCGATCCACCGACAGCTTGCCGGCGCCTTCGATCATCACCGCGAGGCTGCCACCGAGCAGCGCCAGGGCGAACTCGTAACCGTTGTTGGCCATGAACAGACCGTTGCTGATGTGCACGGTGAAGATCGCCACCAGCGACAGGAAGGTCAGACCCAGCGCCGCCGGGCGCACCAGCAGGCCGATGATCAGCGCCAGACCGGCGAAGAACTCGGTACCGCCGGCCAGCGTGGCCATCAGGTAACCCGGGTGCAGACCGATGCTGTCCATGTATTGCGCGGTGCCCGCCAGGCCGTAGCCACCAAACAGACCGAAGAGCTTTTGCGAGCCATGGGCGGCGAAGATCACGCCAACAGCAATACGCAGAATGGTCAGGCCGTAACCGGCGCGGGTGAACAGAACCTTGTTGATCAGAGAGCTCATGGGGCATTCCTTGTTTTGCGAGAAGTGTGTTGGGATTGGCCGCTATATTAATCAGTTAAATTCATGTTAAAAGCGCAATTATTCCGCCATAACAATCAAATTATTCGATTACTTCCGTGAGGCGACTTTCTGGCCCCGGGGCTCCAACGACTCCCGCTCACGGTCGTACGCCAGGTAGTACTTGTTCACGCTATTAACATAGCTGACGGGACCCATGCCCACCTGTTCCATGGCGATGCGCTCGACCTGAAAGAACCACTGGTTCGGATTCAGCCCGCGCCGCCGTGCCTCGGCGCGCATGCCTTGCACGCGCTCCGGGCCAATGTTGTAGGCCGCCAGGGTGAACGCCATGCGCTCGCGCTCATTGAGTTTCGGGCTGTTGAAAAACTTGCGGCGAATCATCGCCAGGTACTTGGCCCCGGCCTGCACATTCGCATCGAGATTCTGGATGTTGTTCACACCGACCCGCTGCGCCGCGGACGGGGTAATCTGCATCAACCCGGTCGGGCCACTGCCGCTGCGGGCGCTGGGTTGCAGGGCTGACTCCTTGAAGGCCAGCGCCGCCAGGTTCAGCCAGTCCATACTTTGCGCGTCGGCGTGTTTTTGCAGGGTCGGGCGCAGCTTCTCCAGACGCTGGCGGTCAGCCTTGGCCAACGGATAATGCACTTGATAGAGCCGTCGATAGATCCGCAGAAACTCTGCATCCTCGTTCGCCGGCTTCCTGTAGCCGACCAGAAAGCGATCGATGCTCGCTCGCAGCATCGAGGCATCGCGGCGCACGAACCAGTATTCCTCACCCGGTTCGCTGATCATCAACTGCCGGTCGAAACGCAGCTTGGGCAGAATCTTGCCCCAACGCTCGGCGATCGGTTGCTCAACGATGGTCAGGTGGAAAATCCCGCCCTGCACCATCTCCAGCACGTCTTCGACCGCCAGTGTCGGGTCGACCCATTCGATCTTGATCGGCGCCAGTTTGTGCAAAGCGAGTTTCTGATTGAGCTGGCTCACCGCCTCGCCCGCCGCACTGCCGGTCGGCAAGGCCAGCGTCTTGCCGGACAGTTGCTCGACCCTGGTGTAGCGGCGTTCGCCCTTGATGCCGACCAGCACCAGCGGCACATTGCTGGCGATCGGCTCACTGCTGGCGACCGCGTGGCCGGGTTGCAGATCGAGCAGTTCGCCGGGCGCCACCAGATCACCTTCGCCGCGCTGCAAGGCGCCGAGCAGTTGATCCTTGGCTTTGGGAATGATCTTGAGGGTGATTTCCTGACCATCGCGGGCGTGGCCGTTGAGGTATTGCTCGAATGCGCGCAGGCGATGGTATTCGACACCGATGGCCTGGCCCTGCACTTCCCCGGAGCTGTTGCGGCTCTGGTTGACCAGCACCCGCAACACGCGACTGCTGCGAATTTCCGAAAGGTCGCGAACCTTGGTGGCCGGTACGGCTTGCAGTGGCCCGGGCAAGCGCGCAACCGCCGTTATCGGCAGCAGCAGCGACGCACACAACAGGAGCAAAACCGAGGGACGATGCATCCACTCTCCGGAAAGAATACGGGGTGTTTTCACCGCTGAACGGTCGAAAACACCGACGAAAACAGAGCGCCTTGAGCGCTGGCAAAGTGCGAGAGACTGGCACAGGGATGGCATTTCTGCCAACCCGAGCTGCGTCGCGGCATCAAAAGACAGCTATAACTCGTTGTAGTTCTTGGCTTTTCTTATAAATCTACAGCTCTGGTATGCTTTCCGGCCTTCGGCCCGAGGTAGAACCATGCAACTCATCGATATCGGCGTCAACCTGACCAACGCGAGTTTCGCCGAAAAACATCAGGCGGTACTCGATCGCGCCTACGCTGCCGGGGTCTACCAACTGGTGCTCACCGGCACCAGCGTCGAGGGTAGCGAGCAGGCGCTGGAACTGTGCCGGCAACTGGATGAAAGCGGCCAGCGACTGTTCGCCACCGCCGGCATTCACCCGCATTCGGCCAGTGACTGGAACGCTGACAGCGCGCGCCGTTTGCGCAGCCTGCTGCACGAGCCAAACGTGGTCGCCGTGGGTGAATGCGGGCTGGATTTCAACCGCGATTTCTCGCCGCGCCCGCAGCAGGAAAAAGTCCTCGAAGAACATCTGGCGCTGGCGGTAGAACTGCAATTGCCGGTGTTTCTACACGAGCGTGACGCCAGTCAGCGCCTGCTGGAGATTCTCCGCGACTTCCGCGATCAACTGCCTGCCGCCGTGGTGCACTGCTTTACCGGCGAGCAAAAAGCCCTGTTCAGCTATCTGGACATGGATCTGCACATCGGCATCACCGGCTGGATCTGCGACGAGCGCCGGGGCACGCATTTGCATCCATTGGTCAAAGAGATCAAGCGCGGACGGCTGATGCTGGAAAGCGACGCGCCTTACCTGCTGCCGCGCACCTTGCGGCCAAAACCGAAATACGGCCGTAACGAACCGGCGTTCCTGACTGAAGTGCTGCGCGAAGTGGCGTTGCATCGCGGCGAGAGCGAGGACGATCTGGCGGCGCACACCACGGCGTGTGCCCGGGCGTTCTTCAACCTTCCGGCACTGGTTTAAACAGCAAAAGATCGCAGCCTTCGGCAGCTCCTACAGGGTCTTCACCCTCTCAATGTAGGAGCTGCCGAAGGCTGCGATCTTTTGATCCGTTGACCCACATCAAGCCCGACTTCCAGGGTAGCGGCACAATACTGGCACCTTGCCAAAACTGTTTCCGCTATCAGAGAAGACCTCCATGGGTGCCTGGCTTAGCAATATCTCGCTGAAATACAAATTCTGGGCGGTCAATGCGGTCGCCTTCGTCACTACCCTGCTGCTGGTGCTGTACGCCGTGCAGCTCGAACAACAGGCGCGCAGCCATGCGGCGCAGGCATCCGCCCAGGCCCAGGCACAATTGCTCAAGGCGTGGCCGGCCGGACAGGCACTGCCCAAGGCTGATCACGTGCTGACTTTCAAGCGTGGTGAAGCGCCACGCCTCAACGACCAGCCCGTGCTGGAAATCAGCGACAGCAACGGCTGGAACGAGATCAATCACCTGCCGCTGTTCGGCAACAACCCGCTGATGGGCGCTGAAGTGTTCAGTCGTGCCGACGGACAGCAAGTCGCAGTCATCGCCTACGGCCCAAGCCTGGCGCAGGTGTTCAGCGAACGCTTTGCCAACTACGCCGTTGCCGTGTTTATCCTGATGTTCGCCATGCTTTGCGCTTCGCAACTGCTGATCCGCTTCCTGCTCAGTCAGCTCAACACCTTGAAGGACGTGATGCTGCACGTCGAAAAAAGTGGCGACCTCTCGGCCCGTGTGCCGCTGGCCTGCAAGGATGAAGTCGGGCAGATGGCCAATGCGTTCAACGCGATGCAGGCCGGTTATCAGCGCGTGGTCACCACCGTTGCCAACACGGCGCGGCAACTGGACGTTGGCGCCGCGCGTCTGGCGTCGAGCATGAACGAAGTGCGCCACGGCATGCTCGGTCAACAGAGTGAAACCGATCAGGCCGCCACCGCAATCAACGAGATGACCGCCACGGTGTATCACATCGCCCAGCACGCCGGCGCCACCCGCGATCTGTCGCAGACCGCTGACGGTCTGGCAGGCAGCGGTCAACAAGTGGTCAGTCGGGTGCAGCAGTCGATTGCCGGACTCTCCAGCGGTGTGCAGCAGACTGCCGAGATGATCCAGCGCCTGGCCGAGGACAGCCAGAAAATCAACGGCGTGGTCAGTGTGATTCACAGCATCGCCGAGCAAACCAACCTGCTGGCGCTGAATGCCGCCATCGAAGCGGCGCGTGCCGGCGAGATGGGCCGCGGTTTTGCCGTGGTCGCCGACGAGGTGCGCAACCTCGCCAAGCGCGTGCAGACCTCCACCGATGAAATCACCACCATGGTCTCGGCTCTGCAGGCCGGCACCCGCGATGCGGTGGACTTCATGCAGGAGAGTTCGTACAAGGCCGACGACTGCGTGCAACAGGCACAGGAAGCGGGCGAGGCGCTGGCGGAAATCACCGGCGCCGTGGCGCAGATGCGCGAGAGCAACACGCAGATCGCGGTGGCGGCGGAGCAGCAGAGCCAAGTGGCCGAAGAGATGAACCGGGCGGTGGTGAGCATTCGTGATGTGACCGAGAACACCGTGCAGCAGACCGTGGATTCGGCGACTACCAGTAATGAGTTGGCGACATTGGCCGGGGAACTCAACAAGGCCATTGGACAGCTCAAGCTGTAAGGGACTCATCGCGAGCAGGCTCACTCCTACAGGGGATTTGTGTGCGCCACCGTCCCCCTGTAGGAGTGAGCCTGCTCGCGATGACGTCAGATGAAACACCATCGAATCCGGCGATGAAGCCTATCACCACCATAGCCAACCTCGATTCGCCGCCCCACCCGCCCCGGCCTATTCTTCAAGCATGTGTTCAACATGGATCGAGGAGTAGTCAACATGGGCAAACGTCACCCTAATCTTCCCGCGTGGCAATGGCGCGCGTACCCGAACAATCACCAGCATCCGACCAATCTGGTGTTGCACCTGATTGCCGTGCCGTTGTTCATCGTCGCGTTTCTGTTGATCGTGTCCGGGGTGTTCAGCCTGAGTCTGGCCAGTGTCGCCATTGGCGTGATCGGTATCGTCGCGGCGCTGGGCCTGCAGCGCCACGGCCACAGCCTGGAGGCGCAAGCCTCCGAGCCGTTCAGTGATCGCCAGGATGCGGTGTCACGCTTACTGGTCGAGCAGTTCCTGACCTTTCCACGGTTCTTCCTCAGTGGCGGCTGGTGGCGCGCCTGGCGTGAGCGTCATCGTCGGCACTGAGACTCAGGCAAAAATCGTCACGGTCTGGCGACTCATGGCGATCAATTCCCCCTCCGCGCTCCACAGCTTGGCGGCGACATGGCCGTAGCCGTCGGAGGCGTACTCGATGTCCGCCAGGTATTTGCACCAGTCCAGCGTGCTCAAGTCGCGTAGCGGCTGCACGAATTCGATGGTCCAGGTCAGCGTGCTGCCCGGTGCCGGTTTCTTCAGGTACGGCAACAAGGCCGGTGGCCACGCATCCACCAGCGCCAGCAGATGCGCTTCATTGACCGGCTCTTCCTTCACATCGCCACGCAAGCGTACCCAGCCGCCCATCTGCCGCGATTGATTGCCCGTGAACGGCATGCCGCCGACACTCCAGCGCATCGCCAGATGCCGCATGAACTCCGGGGTCACGCCTTTGATATAGGGCAGTTCCGGGCATTCGTCCCAATGTTTCATTTCCACCGCCGGATAGGCCTCGACCGCGACCTCCGAAGGTCGGGAAGCACCGAAGCTGCCCTGCACGATCGTCACCACCTGACCGTTCTGCATCGCGCGCCCCAGCACCTGACTGACGGCTTTGCCTTCGCGCAACACATCGACTTCGAAACGCACCGGGACGTCCGGCTCCACCGGGCCGACAAAGGTGATCGCCAAGGAACGCACCGGGCGATCCGCTGGCACTTTCGCGCGCATGGTTTCGTATTGCAGCGCCGCCACCAGGCCACCAAAACTGGCCCGACCCTGACCCCACTCGGCGGGAATGGTCACTTCTGGATCGCGGCGAACCGCCTCAATCAGATCGGAAAAGCGCATGACAACCTCGGCAAGCGAAAAAAGGAATGCAGCGATCTTAACCAGCATGGCAGAGCGCCGCAGCGTCTATTCCGGTCAAATGGACTGACAGAAAGGCCTTACCCCGATTTCCCATTCAAACAAAAACCCCTGTAGGAGCTGCCGAAGGCTGCGATCTTTGTTTTTTAAAATCAAAAGATCGCAGCCTTCGGCAGCTCCTACAGGGGCCGGGTGATACCGAGATTATTTGAAGCAGGCTGAACTGAGTTTATCCAGAACGCGATCGGCCTTGGCTTCAGCCTTGATCAGGCCCGCCTGCCAGGTCGCGACGCAGGGTTGCAGGTCGCTTTCCAGCTCGGCCCGCGCCAGCCATTGCCAGCAATCGTGCCAGTCGCCCAGCGCGCCCTGCGCCGACTTCAATCGCGCCAGCGCTGATTCAGGCAGGCGATCGAGTTCCGGGTACGCTTCGATGCCATAACGCACGCGTTTGATCAGCAGGCGCAGACGATGGCGGTCGTGGGCCGGATCGTGCAGCGCCTCGTCGAGTTTTTTCCATTGTTTGTGCAGGCGTTTTTCGATGCGTTTGCCCAGGCCCTTGAGCAGCCCCTGACGCTCGGAAGCTCGCAGGAAACGCGGGAAGGCATCGAGGATGATCAGCAGCGAAGCCACTTCGGCGCTCGCTGCCAATGCGGGATAGGCTTCGTCCATTTGCGCCATGCGTCGCTGTGCGGCTTGCGGTTGATCGTGCTTGAGCAAGTAGGCGGCCAACACCTCGCGGTCGCGCCACGGTGTGGTCAACTGCCCCACCGCGGATGCCGCCACTTCCAGTTGCTCGACACCGGGCAAGCCACGCAAGGGTCGCAACAGGCTGCGCAAGCGCCGCACCGTGGTGCGCAAATCATGCAGCGCCTCGGGGTCGGTGCGCGCAGTCAGGCGCGCCTGACAGGCCAGCAATCGCACTTCCAGGCTCAGGACATGAGCCACCAACCGGTCAACCAACCCAGACATCGCTTGCTCCTGATTCAAATGGCTTGAAGGACCAGTCTGCCGCTGCAAGGCAGACGCATCCTTGCGTCAGGTCAGCAGCTTAGCGCCCGGCGCGGGATTCGCGAATATAGAAACGGGCTTTCTCGGCCTTGTTGCTGCAGCCTTCAAAGCCTTCGAATTGTTGTTGAGTCTTGGCTGCGGTCAACAGCGACAGCGCCTTGGAGTAGCTGACCGTGCCGGCAAAACCTTCGGCCTTGGCCAGATCCAGTTCATGCCACGCCGCATCGAGCTGACTGCCACAGCTGTCACGATAAGCAGTCTTGCCAGCGCAACCGGCCAATGCCAGCGCAATCAACGGCACACAGATCCAGGCTTTCATCACTTACACCTCAAATAGGTCAACAGTCGTGCAGGTAAGACGTTACGCCAAGGGAAAAGTGCCTTGGCGGCCCATGAATCTGCGGTGACCAAAGGATAGCGCCGAGTGGTCATGGAGTATCGAAAAAACGACGCCCCTGCCGTTCCGAACGACCCTGACGATTGTCGCCCGCCCCCGGATGGGTGCATTGTGCAAGCTTGTCGGGGAGGAAGCTGGATGAAAAAGCGTGTCGCACTGGTACTGGGTTCCGGTGGCGCCCGGGGCTATGCCCATATCGGGGTCATCGAGGAGATCGAAAGACGCGGTTACGACATCGCCTGCATTGCCGGTTGCTCGATGGGCGCGGTGGTCGGCGGGATCTATGCGGCGGGTAAACTCGACGAGTACCGCGCCTGGATCGAATCCCTCGATTATCTGGATGTGCTGCGGCTGGTGGACGTGAGTTTTCGCCTCGGCGCAATTCGTGGCGAAAAGGTCTTCGGGCAGATCCGCAAGATCGTCGGCGAGATCAACATCGAAGACCTGCGCATCCCCTACACCGCCGTCGCCGCCGACCTGACCAACCAGCAAGAGATCTGGTTTCAGGAAGGTTGTCTGCATCAGGCGATGCGTGCCTCGGCGGCGATTCCCAGCCTGTTTACCCCGGTGATGCAGGGCAACCGGATGCTGGTGGACGGCGGTATTCTCAACCCGTTGCCGATCGTGCCGGTGGTGTCCAGCCACTGCGATCTGATCATCGCCGTCAATCTCAACGCGACCAACCAGCGGCATTACAAATTGCCGGTGATCCAGCGCCCGCCGGCATTTCGCTCGCGCTTCGACAGTTTGCTCAGTTCGCTGGGTTCGAAGATGCCGTTCCGCCGCAAACAGGCCGAGCAGTTGCTGTTGCTCGAACAGGAAGCCCTGCGTGCGGAAGCGGCGGATATCAACCCGTGGCTGGAAGGCAGCGAGCCGGAAAGTCAGCAACCGGCAGCCGCCCCTGAGCGCGAAGGCGCGCCGAAGTCCGCCACCGGCTCGTTCATCATCGACAACGTCGGACCGGCGTCGCTGCTGGACCTGATCAACCAGAGTTTCGAGGTGATGCAGACCTCGCTGGCGCAGTACAAGATCGCCGGCTATCCGCCGGACATCCTGATCAACGTGCCGAAGCGCGTGTGCCGGTTTTTCGAGTTCTACAAGGCACCGGAACTGATCGCGCTGGGGCGGGAGATTGCGCGGGATACGCTGGATCGGTATGAGAGTGAGCAGGGCTGAAATCCCGGATGTCTGACAGGGCCTCTTCGCTGGCAAGCCAGCTCCCACAGGGTTCTAAGGTGTTATTGAAATTTGCGTATCACACCGGCCACTGTGGGAGCGGGCTTGCCCGCGAAGGGGCCAGACCAGGCAACACAAAACCTACAGACTGTTGTCACTCAACAACCGATACCCCACCCCCGCTTCAGTCACAATAAACCGCGGCCGCGTCGGATCATCCGCCAGCTTCTGGCGCAAATGCCCGACCACAATCCGCAAGTAATGACTGTCCTCGGTATGCGTCGGCCCCCAGATGTCCTTGAGCAATTGCTGCTGGGTGATCACCCGCCCCGGGTGCCGCGCCAGTTGCGCCAGCACCGCGTATTCCTTGCGGGTCAACGCCACTTCGGCGCCGTCGAGCAACACTCGCCGATAGGCCAGATCCACGGTCAACGGGCCGAACGTCAGCGCCGCTTGCTGGGCCTCGCCGGCCGGAGCCTGGCGCAACAACGCGCGGACCCGGGCGAGAAATTCCTGAATGCCGAACGGCTTGGTCACGTAATCGTTGGCGCCGCCATCCAGCGCCTGAACCTTCTGCCCTTCGCTGGCACGCACCGAGAGCACCAGCACCGGCGCGGTGGCCCATTCGCGAAACTCGCGCAGCACCTGCTGGCCGTCCATGTCCGGCAGGCCGAGGTCGAGTACCAGCAGGTCCGGTTTGTTCAGCGCCGCCTGGGCCAGGCCCTCGGCACCCGTGCCGGCCTCCAGCACTTTGTAGCCTTGTGAGGCGAGGCTGATGCGCAGGAATTTGCGGATCTGCGGTTCGTCATCAATGACCAAAATGGTCGCGGTCTGGCTCATGAATTCACATCGACACAAAAGATTGGCAAGAGATTAGCGCAGCCGGGCTCAGGCTTCATTGTCCATCCCCGGTTGCGCCTGCAATGGCAGGTGCAGGGTGATGCTGGTGCCGCGCCCGTCGATGCCGTCGGCAACGCTGATGCGTCCGCCATGCGCGCCGACCATGCCCTGACAGATCGCCAGCCCCAGCCCCGTGCCCTGCCCGCCGCGATCACCGCGTGCGGCGGTGTAGAACATGTCGAAAATCTTCGCCCGTTCGTCCTCGGGAATCCCCGGCCCTTCATCGCTGACCGTGAAGAAGATTTCTTCATCATTGGCCCCGGCACTCAGTTGCAAACGACCGTGGGCCGGTGAGAAGCGCGCGGCGTTTTCCAGCACATTGACCAGCGCCTGCTCGATCAGCGCCGCGTGCACAAACAGCAACGGCAGTTCTGCCGGCACATCGGTGCTGACCTGCAACGGCGCCAGCACTGCCCGCAGGCGATTGAGCGAGCTGCCGACGATGTCCGCCGGCGCCACCCAGTCCCGCGCCAGTTTCAGTGCGCCGTGGCCGAGGCGGGTCATGTCCAGCAGGTTCTGGATGTAGCGGTCGAGACGTTCGGCCTCGTCGCGGGTGCCTTCGAGCAACTCGCGGCGATCTTCAAGCGGAATGGCTTCGCCGAGCGCCAGCAGGCTGTCGATGCTGCCGCGCATGGCGGTCAGCGGCGTGCGCAGATCGTGGGACACCGAGGCCAGCAGCGCACTGCGCAATTGCTCGGTTTCACCGTGCAGGCGCGCGGCTTCCAGATCGTCCGCCAGTTGCGCCCGCGCCAGCGCCTGCGCCAGTGGCTGGCTCAATGCGGTGAGCAGGCGTCGACGCTGGCCGCTCAGGGTCTGGCCTTCTTTGGCGCAGACCCCGAGCAGCGCCAGCGGCCCGTCCTCCACCGACAGCGGCCACCACCACCAGCGACCGAACGGCAGCGTGCCGGTGCCCATGCCTGCCGGTTGATCGTGCTGCCAGGCCCAGTCGGCGGCGGCACGTTCGGATTCTGTGAACTCCAGCGGCCCGCCGGTCTCGACTTTCCAGCCGCCCTGGCCGTCTCGATTGAGCAGGCACAGTTGCAGATCACTCCAGCCGTTGAGGTGCTGCGCGGCGGCGCTGACCACCGCTTGGCGGTCTGTCGCCGCAGTCAGCTTGCGCGACAGGTCGAGCAGCTCCGTGGTCTCTTCCTGCGTATCGCGCAACGCCTGCAACTGACGGCGCTGGCGCGCGGCGAGATTGCCGGTGAGCGCCGCCATCAGCAGGAAGAACAGCAAGGTCAGAACATCTTCTTCGCGCTGGATGGCGAAGGAAAAATTCGGCGGAATGAACAGAAAATCGTAAGTCAGAAACGACAGCGCCGCGCAGGCCAGCGCCGGCCCCAGACTGCTGCGCACCGCCACCAGCAACACCGCCGCGAGGAACACCAGCGAGATGTTCGGCAACGGCAAGATACTCGACACCGCCCACGCCAGTGCACTGGCAAGCACCGTGGCGACCAGCGCCAGCGCATAGTCGAACCAGACCAGCGTCGGCGTGCTCCGCAGGCGCGGTTGCAGGTGCTCATGGTCGTTGTCGAGGACGTTGATTTCCAGACCGTGAGCCTGGCGCAGCAACCGTGCGGCCAGCCCGCCGCCGAACAGACGACGGCGCAGACTTGGCCGTGACTGGCCGACCAGCAGCAGACTCGCCCGGCGTTCGGCGGCATGCTGGATCAGGGTTTTCGCCACTTCGCCGGCGCGCAGCAACACCACTTCGCCGCCGAGGCGTTCGGCCAGTTGCTGGGCATTTTGCAGGCGCAGGCGCGATTGCTCGTCGCGCACCGTGCCGTTGTCGACATGCACCAGACTCCACGGCAAATGGCGACGCTGGGCCACGCGGCTGGCGTGACGCACCAGGCGTTCGGCATGCGCATCGCCATCGACGCCGACCAGCAAACGCCCGCGCACCGCCGGAGCCGCCTGACCGAGTTGGCGATAGCCTTGAGCGAGATCGTTGTCGACCTGCGCCGCCGCCGTTTGCATCGCCAGTTCGCGCAGCGCGGTGAGGTTGGTCTGGGTGAAAAACGCATCGATCGCCGCCCGCGCCTGTTCCGGCACGTAGACCTTGCCTTCACGCAGACGCTCCAGCAACTCACGCGGCGGCAGGTCGATCAGCAGCAGTTCGTAGGCTTCCTGCAGCACCCAGTCCGGCAGGGTTTCGCGCACTTGCACGCCGGTGATGCCGCGCACCTGATCGTTGAGGCTTTCCAGGTGCTGGACGTTGACCGTGGTGTACACGTCGATGCCGGCGGCGAGCAGCTCCTGAATATCCTGCCAGCGCTTGGCATGACGACTGCCGGGGGCGTTGGTGTGCGCCAGCTCATCGACCAGCACCAGCTTGGGTCTGGCGGCGAGCAGGCCGTCGAGGTCCATTTCTTCGAGCATCACGCCACGGTATTCCGAACGCACCAATGGCTGCTGCGGTAAACCGCCGAGCAACGCTTCGGTTTCCGCGCGACCGTGGGTTTCGACGACGCCGGCAATGATTTTCACGCCCTGACGCAGTTGCGTGTGCGCGGCCTGGAGCATGGCGTAGGTCTTGCCGACACCGGGGGCGGCGCCGAGGAAAATCTTCAGCCGGCCACGGCCGTCGCGGGGCAGGTCTGCTAACAGCGCATCGGCGCGGCCGGAGTCGCTCATCGGGAATTGCCTTGTTCGATTTGAAATGAGGGTGAACCGTCAAAAGATCGCAGCCTGCGGCAGCTCCTACAGGTCGATCCAGTGTAGGAGCTGCCGAAGGCTGCGATCTTTGATTTACAGTTTTTCCAGCGCCATGTTCAGCTCCAGCACATTCACCACCGGTGGCCCCACCAGCGGCTGTTCGATATGCGCATCGAGCAGTTGCTGCAAGGTCGACACCGGCAGGTTGCGCGCTTGCGCGACACGCGCCAGTTGATAGGCAATTGCTGCCGGAGGCAAGTGCGGATCGAGGCCGCTGCCGGAGGTGGTCAGCAGCGCCAACGGCACCGGCCCCTGACCGGGCACCTGCAACTTGTGGGCGTCGTCGATCACCCGGGTGGCCAGCGCCGGATTGCTCGGCGCAAGATTGCTGGCGCTGCTGGACACGGTGGCGAAGGCACCCGCTGAAGGACGCGGATGGAACCACGCATCACCGACGAAATCCTGGGCGATCAGCGACGAGCCGCGCACCTTGCCATCGGCATCGTGCACCAGGCTGCCGTTGGCCTGCTCAGGGAAAGCGACCTGCGCAACGCCGGTCACCACCAGTGGATAAGCCACGCCGGTGATCAGGGTCATCAGCACCAGCAGGCTCAGGGCCGGACGTATCATTGTGGACATTGCAAAATCCTCGAATTCGTTGGGCAAACTTTTGTGAGGTGTCAGGGGGATCTCTTCCCCCTCACCCCAGCCCTCTCCCCCAAGGGGGCGAGGGGGAAAGGGAGCCGATCTTTGTGCGTCTCAGGACCGGTGTTCAGCTCGGTATCTCAGGTCGATGCACCTCTGATAAACCACTCGGTCAGTCCCCTCTCCCTACAGGCGGTCCGACGTTTCGGGAGGGTTAGGGTGAGGGGCTCTTCCAACCTCAAACCAAATGCAAAGCCGTGAGCAGCATGTCGATCACCTTGATCCCCACGAACGGCACCAGAATCCCGCCCAGTCCGTAGATCAGCAGATTGCGCCGCAGCAGTGCCGCGGCACTCGCCGCTTGCACCCGCACACCGCGCAGTGCCAGTGGAATCAGCACCACGATGATCAGGGCGTTGAAGACGATGGCCGAGAGGATCGCGCTCTGCGGACTGGTCAGCTGCATGATGTTCAGCGCGCCCAGTTGCGGATAAATCGCGGCGAACAGCGCCGGCAGGATCGCGAAGTATTTGGCCACGTCGTTGGCGATGGAAAAGGTTGTCAGCGCACCACGGGTCACCAGCAATTCCTTGCCGATCTGCACCACGTCCAGCAGCTTGGTCGGGTCGCTGTCGAGGTCGACCATGTTGGCTGCTTCGCGTGCGGCTTGCGTGCCGTCGTTCATCGCCATGCCGACGTCAGCCTGGGCCAGCGCCGGGGCGTCGTTGGCGCCGTCGCCGCACATCGCCACCAAACGTCCGTCGTTCTGTTCGTGACGGATCCGCGCGAGTTTCTTCTCCGGGGTAGCTTCGGCGAGTACGTCATCCACGCCCGCTTCAGCGGCAATCGCGGCAGCGGTCAGCGGGTTGTCACCGGTGACCATCACCGTGCGAATCCCCAGTTTGCGCAGCTCGGCGAAACGCTCGCGAATGCCGGGCTTGACCACGTCCTTCAAGTGAATCGCGCCCAACAGTTTGCCGTCGGCGCAGACCAGCAACGGCGTGCCGCCGCTCTGGGCGATCTTGTCGATTTCCCGCGACAGCGCCGGGGCCAGATCGGAGCGTTGTTGACCGAGGAACGACAGCAGCGAATCCACGGCGCCCTTGCGATAAACGCGGCCCTGATAGTCGACACCGGACAAGCGGGTTTCCGCGCTGAATGGCACAGCGGTCAAGCTATCGAGCGCAGGCTCAGGCTGTGGGTGCAGACCGCGCAAGTACTCGACGATCGATTTGCCTTCGGCGGTTTCGTCCGCCAGCGAGGCAAACAACGCGCCTTCGGCCAGTTCGCGACCGTTCACACCCGGCGCGGCATACACCGCGCTGCAACGACGATTGCCGAAGGTGATGGTGCCGGTCTTGTCCAGCAACAGCACATGCACGTCACCGGCCGCTTCCACGGCACGCCCGGATTTGGCGATCACGTTCAGCCGTACCAGACGATCCATCCCGGCAATACCGATGGCCGACAGCAGGCCACCGATGGTGGTCGGAATCAGCGTGACCAGCAGCGCCACCAGAAACACCAGCGGCAGGCTGCCGTTGGCGAAATGGGCGAACGGTTGCAGGGTCACCACCACCAGCAGGAAGATCAGGGTCAGGCCGATCAGCAGGATATCCAGCGCGACTTCGTTCGGGGTCTTCTGGCGTTTGGCGCCTTCGACCAGCGCGATCATGCGGTCGAGGGTCGATTCACCGGGGTTGGCGGTGATCTTCACCAACAACCAGTCGGACACCAGACGCGTGTTGCCGGTAACCGCCGAGCGATCGCCGCCGGACTCGCGAATCACTGGCGCCGATTCACCGGTGATCGCCGCTTCGTTGACCGCCGCAATGCCTTCGATGACTTCGCCGTCACCGGGGATCATCTCCCCCGCTTCGACGCGCACCACGTCGCCTTTGCGCAGGCTGGCGGCGGGCACCACCTGGAAGCTGCCGTTGGCCAGTTTGCGCCGCGCGCTGAGGCCTTCGCTGCCGGCCTTGAGGCTGTCGGCGCGAGCCTTGCCGCGACCTTCGGCCAGCGCTTCGGCGAAGTTGGCGAACAGCACGGTGAACCACAGCCACAGGGCGATCTGCGCGGCGACGAAAGTCGGCACGACATTGTCCGGGATGAAGCACAGCACGGTGGTGAAAATCGCGGTCAGTTCGACCACCAGCATCACCGGCGAACGCACCAGTTGACGCGGGTCGAGCTTGACGAAGGCTTGCACCAGCGCTGGACGCCACAGGGCCGAAATCGCGGTTTTCGGTGCTTCTGCCGACTGGGTCGGCACTGCAGGTTTTGCAGGAACATGCATATTCATGATCGATTCCTTAGAAGCCCAAGCTCAGGTGTTCAGCAATCGGACCGAGCGCCAGAGTCGGCAGGAAGGTCAGGCCGCCTACCAGCAAAATGGTCACGGTCAACAGGGTCACGAACAGCGGGCCGTGGGTCGGGAAGCTGTTCTGGCCGATCGGTGCGGTTTTCTTCATCGCCAGGCTGCCGGCCAGGGCCAGAACCGGAAGGATGTAACCGAAGCGACCGATCAACATGCCCAGACCGAGCATCAGGTTGTGGAACGGGGTGTTGGCGCTCAGGCCACCGAAGGCCGAACCGTTGTTCGCGCTGGCCGAGGTGTAGGCATAGAGCAACTGGCTGAAACCGTGCGGGCCGGGGTTGCTGATGGTCGCCGCCGGGCCAGGCAGAGCCGCCGCAATGGCGCCGAGCAACAGCACGCCCACCGGCATGACCAGCAGTGTCACCACCAGCAATTGCACTTCCCGCGCCTGCAGTTTCTTGCCGAGGTATTCCGGTGTGCGGCCAATCATCAGGCCGGCGAGGAACACCGCGATCAGCACGTTGAGCAACATGCCGTAGAGCCCGGCACCGACGCCGCCGAAGATCACTTCGCCGACCATCATGTTCACCAGCGCGACCATGCCGCTGAGCGGGTTGAGGCTGTCATGCATGCCGTTGACCGAACCGTTCGACGCCGCCGTGGTGGTCACCGACCACAGCACGGTGGCGGTGGTGCCGAAGCGCGCTTCCTTGCCTTCCAGCGGCGCGGTCTGTTCGACAGCGACGTTGTTCAGCGCCGGGTTGGGCTGATATTCGGCCCACAGCGAGGTCGCGCCGCCGATCAGGAACAGTGCCAGCATGCAGGCGATGATCGCGCGGCTCTGACGCTGGTCTTTCACGTAATGACCGAAGGTGAACACCAGCGCTACCGGAATCAGAATGATCGACGCGAGTTCGAACAGGTTGCTCCACGCGGTCGGGTTCTCGAACGGATGCGCCGAGTTGACACCGAAGAAGCCACCGCCGTTGGTACCCAGTTGCTTGATCGCAATCTGGCTGGCCGCCGGGCCGAGCGGGATCACTTGATCGACGCCCTGCATGGTGACGGCATTGACGTATTGCGCGAAGGTCTGCGGTACGCCCTGCCACACCAGGTACAGCGCCAGCAGCAGGCACAAAGGCAGCAGGCCATAGAGGGTGGCGCGGGTCATGTCGACCCAGAAATTACCCAGAGTCTTGGTCGACTTGCGCCCGATGCCACGGCACAACGCAACCAGCACGGCGAGACCGGTGGCGGCGCTGACAAAGTTCTGCACGGTGAGACCGACCATCTGGCTCAGGTAGCTGAGGGTCGCTTCACCGCTGTAGGACTGCCAGTTGGTATTGGTCATGAAACTGACCGCAGTGTTGAACGCCTGAGTCCATTCCTGGCCCGGCAGGTTTTGCGGGTTCAGCGGCAGGTGATCCTGAAACAACAGGATCGCGAACAGCAGCAGGAAACCGGCAAGGTTGAACGCCAGCAAGGCCAGCGTGTACTTCTGCCAGCTCTGCTCAGCCTGCGGATCCACCCCGGCAATCCGATAGCAACCGCGCTCGACCGGGCCGAGAACCGGCGTCAGCCAGGTGCGCTGACCTTCCATCACCTTGTAGTAAAAACGCCCGAGGAACGGCGCCGGCAGCAAGACCACCGCAAAAAACGCGAGGATCAGCCAATAGTCATAACTGTGCATAGCCGCTCCTAGTTCCGGTCCGCGCGCAACAGCGCAACCAACAGATAAATGAACAGCCCGGCTGCCAACAGCAGGGACACCCCGTCCAGAACGCTCATGGAAGATCTCCGTGTTACGGCGTATTGCCGCGTGTGGAGGCATTGTCGGAAAGGAGGCTGTAAAGGAACGAGACCGAGGGGTGCTGAGAGGCATAAAGAAAGCGTAAAGAGTGGGTTTATGCTGGCGTTACAGTAGAGTGTTGCGTCGTGTGGGCGGGCCTCTTCGCGGGCAAGCCACGCTCCCACCGGTTTGGCGGTGGTACTGGAATCTGTGAACGACTCGAATCCCTGTGGGAGCGGGCTTGCCCGCGATGACGGCAGCACAAACGACATCGCACCCAACTGGCGCACGAAAATGTGCCCATCCGGTAATGAACATCTTGGATAACGACAGCTTTCAGCCTATTGCGACCTGATGCACAGGACTGGCACGCCCACTGCACACGCCCTCCCCCGAGCTTTCCAAACCGTTCCGGGAGCATGCGCATGAACACACAACTCAAACCCACGCTGGGCACCTTGCAGCTGTGGGGCATCGCCGTCGGGCTGGTGATTTCCGGCGAGTATTTCGGATGGAGTTACGGCTGGGGCGTGGCCGGTACACTGGGTTTTCTGGTGACCTCGTTCATGGTCGCGACCATGTACACCTGCTTTATCTTCAGCTTCACCGAACTGACCACGGCGATTCCGCATGCCGGCGGGCCGTTCGCTTACAGCCGTCGTGCGTTCGGTGAGAAAGGCGGACTGATCGCCGGGCTGGCGACGCTGATCGAATTCGTCTTCGCACCGCCAGCGATTGCCCTGGCGATTGGCGCTTATCTGAATGTGCAGTTTCCGGCGCTTGATCCGAAGCACGCAGCGGTCGGCGCCTACATCGTGTTCATGACCCTGAACATCCTCGGGGTGAAACTGGCCGCGACGTTCGAACTGATCGTCTGCGTGCTGGCGGTGATCGAATTGCTGGTGTTCATGGGGGTGGTCGCGCCAGCGTTCAGCTTCAGCAGTTTTGCGTTGAACGGCTGGGCCGGCTCCGATGTGTTCGGGCCGCCAGCGATTGCCGGGATGTTCGCCGCGATTCCCTTTGCCATCTGGTTTTTCCTCGCCATCGAAGGCGCGGCAATGGCTGCCGAAGAAGCCAAGGATCCCAAGCGCACGATCCCCAAGGCCTACATCAGCGGCATTCTGACGCTAGTGCTGCTGGCGATGGGCGTGATGTTCTTTGCCGGTGGCGTCGGCGACTGGCGCACCCTGGCAAACATCAACGACCCGTTGCCGCAGGCGATGAAAACCGTGGTCGGCGACAACTCCGGCTGGCTGCACATGCTGGTGTGGATCGGCCTGTTCGGCCTGGTGGCGAGTTTCCACGGGATCATCCTCGGCTACTCGCGGCAGTTCTTTGCCCTCGCCCGCGCCGGTTACCTGCCGGCGTCGCTGGCGAAGCTCTCGCGCTTCCAGACCCCGCACCGCGCCATCATCGCCGGTGGCGTGATCGGCATCGCCGCGATCTACAGCGACGGCCTGATCAACCTCGGCGGCATGACCCTCACCGCGGCGATGATCACCATGGCCGTGTTCGGCGCGATCGTGATGTACATCATGAGCATGCTCAGCCTGTTCAAACTGCGTAAAACCGAGCCGAATCTGGAACGTACTTTCCGGGCGCCGTGCTATCCGCTGATTCCGCTGATCGCACTGGTGCTGGCGGTGGTGTGCCTGATCGCCATGGCTTGGTTCAACGCGCTGATCGGGCTGATTTTCCTTGGCTTCATGGCGGTCGGTTTCGGCTACTTCCTGCTGACCGGGCAGTTACGCGCCGATGCGCCGGCCGATGCGATGCTGACAGGGCGATAACACATCATGTAGGAGCTGCCGAAGGCTGCGATCTTTTGATCTTGTTTTTGAAAAAGCAAAGTCAACAGATCGCAGCCTTCGGCAGCTCCTACAGGAATTAAGGTGCGGCGGGGATATCGGGCCTAGAATGGAACCACTGCGAACTCACTTCGCTCATAAGTGGTATGCAGCGTCGCTGGCGAAACCCTCGCCCGTCGAGCTGCCATTAAGGAGAGCCGTTATGCCCTGGTATGCCTGGTTGATTCTGGTCGTTGCAATCGGCTCGATCGTTGGCGGATTGATGATGTTGCGCGACACCGCCAACAAGGTTGAACTGACCGACGAAGAACGCAAACGCGTTGCGCAGCGAAACGCCGAAGCGGACATCAAGGACGCGCAGGATCGCTGAACGAAAAACCCCGCCAGAATCGGCGGGGTTTGTTTTTTATGGATTTGGACTTATCCGCACGCTTTTTAGAAGTAGAAGTACAGTCACCATTCAATTTTCCTTGGTTAAGATGGTGGCCTTGTCGCGGAGAGTCGAAATGCGTTACTCGCAGGATCACAAAGCCCAGACCCATCAGCGCATCATCAAGGAGGCTTCGGCACGATTTCGCCAGGACGGTATCGGCGCCACCGGTTTGCAGCCATTGATGAGAGCACTAGGGCTGACCCATGGCGGGTTCTATTCACATTTCAAGTCCAAGGACGATCTGGTGGAAAAAGCCCTGCAAGAGGCTGGAGCGCAGCTGGACGCGCATTGCGCCATGCTGTTCTCCGAGGCGCGCCCGCTGGAGGCATTCATCGACAGCTACCTCTCCGAATGGCACTACAGCTCTGCGCACGAAGGCTGCCCGTTACCGACCATGTCCTCGGAAATGGGTCTGCGCGGTCAGCCCAGCCCAACCACCGACGCGGTGCTCAACAGCCGACTGGAACAAGTGCAAAGCACACTTGAGGGCTCATCGGCCGCTGATCGCAGCATTGTTATCATGGCTACACTGGTGGGCGCACTGGTGCTCGCACGCAGCGTCGAGAATCCGCAGTTGGCCCAACGGATTCTCGACGTCACACGTGACGCTCTGAAGAAAGATCAGGACTAGCCTTCCCAGCGTTTGAACAGCACGCTGGCATTCACCCCGCCAAAACCGAAGCCGTTGGACAGCGCATATTCGATCGGCATCGACCGCGCCTGGCCGTGAACGATGTCCACGCCTGCACTTGCCGGGTCAGGGTTTTCCAGATTGAGCGTCGGCGGCACAACCTGATCGCGGATGGCCAGTAACGTGAAGATCGCCTCCAGCCCGCCGGCCGCGCCGAGCAAATGCCCGGTAGCGGACTTGGTGGAAGTGACGGCGATTTTGTTCTGCTCGCCAAACACGCTTTTGATCGCCGCCAACTCACCCAGATCGCCGACCGGGGTCGAGGTGGCATGTGCATTGAGATGCTGCACCTGATCAGGCGCGACACCTGCCTGAGCCAGCGCCAACTGCATCGCGCGTCGTGCACCGCTGCCATCTTCCGGACCGGCGGTCAGATGATAGGCGTCGGCACTGGTGCCATAACCCACCAACTCGGCCAATGGCTGAGCACCACGGGCCAGCGCATGCTCCAGCGATTCGATCACCAACAGGCCCGCTCCCTCGCCCATCACAAAGCCGTCGCGCCCGCTGTCGAACGGTCGTGAGGCGCGTTCGGGGGTGTCGTTGTAACCGCTGGACAGTGCTCGCGCCGCTGCAAAACCGGCCAGGCTGACCCGATCGATGCACGCCTCCGCCCCGCCACAAATCGCGATATCCGCTTCACCGGCACGAATCATCCGAGCAGCATCGCCAATCGCCTGGACCCCGGCGGCGCAGGCGGTTACCGGTGCGCCGAGCGGGCCTTTCAAAGCGTGCTGGATCGACACATGTCCGGCCGCCAGATTGACCAGAAACGATGGGATGGTGAACGGCGACAGACGACGCGGGCCACGACTGTCCGTGGTGCGTACGGCGTCGGCGATTGCACCAAACCCGCCAACACCGGAGCCGATGATCGTCGCGGTGCGCTCCTGATCCCTTGCCTCGGAGGGCTGCCATCCAGCCTGTAGCAAGGCCTGGCGTGCCGCTTCCATGGCGAACAGGATGAAGCGATCGATCTTCTTCTGCTCCTTGGGTGGCGTGGCAAGATCCGGATCGAACCCGGCCTCAATGTCCTCCGCCGCCGTTGGCACCATTCCGGCGACGCGGGTCGGCAGATCTGCGCTCACCGCGTCCGGCAAATTACGCAAGCCCGAGCGCCCGGCCAGCAAGCGCTGCCAGACAGTCTCGACATCACTGCCCAAAGGAGAAACCAGCCCCATGCCGGTAACAACAATTCGACGTTGACTCATACCACAGTTACCTCTGATCAGTTCTTGTAGCGTTCAGCCGCCGAACTGCGCGACAGATTCGGAGCCATGACATGCCGGGCACGAACAAAGGCCTGCCATTCACCTTCGTCAGGCAGCGACGGGATGGTGATCAACTCGCCCTGATCCAGACCGGCCAGCGCCGCATCGACCATCTCACCCGCTTCCATCACCATCTCCGCCGGGATGCCACTGGCGTCGATGCCCGAGCGCTCCCAGATTTCGGTGCGGGTAACGCCCGGTAATACCGCTTGTACCTTGACGCCGGTGCCTTCGAGTTCGGTGTTGAGCGACTGGGTCAGGCTTAACACGTAGGCTTTGCTGGCGCTGTAGGTCGCGTTGAAACGCTCGGGAAACAGCGCCACCACCGAGGCAATGTTGATGATCGTGCCACGACCAGCTTGAGTGAAACTGGCGGCAGCCGCCGCAGCCAGCAGGGTCACGGCGGTGACGTTCAACTGAATCAGGCGCTCCAGTTGCTCGGCGTCAGCATCGGCCAACAGACCATTGGCTGCCACACCGGCGTTGTTCACCAACAGGCTGATGCTCGAATCACTGCGCAGGCGCTGCTGGAGTTTCAGCAGATCATCCTTTCGCGTCAGATCAGCTTTGAGCACTTCGACCTGAACACCATGGGCCTCGCGCAATTGGCTCGCGGCACTTTCCAGACGTTGCTGATCACGGGCCACCAGCAGCAGATCAAAGCCCCGCGCCGCCAGCCGCTGTGCGTAAACGGCACCGATACCGGACGATGCACCGGTGACAACAGCGGTACCTTGAGACTGAACCGAATTCATGAGGGTGCTCCTGAAACAGGGGGGAACATTAACCTCCAACCCACACAGGTCTGGAGGCGACGGAAATTATTATAGGCATAATACAAAGACAATATGATACCCGTAATTTTCAACTCGCCGACAGACGCGCGAGCCTCCCTCCACCGAATTTCCGGCATCCCGAAAACAGAAAGGCCGGTCAATGACCGGCCCCTTGGCGTTGAATAATCAGCTTAGTTCACTTCCAGCTTCTCGCGATTGCGATCGAGAATCGCCTTGCCGATGCCTTTGACTTCCAGCAGCTCATCCACCGATGCGAATGGCCCATTAGCATCACGGTACGCAACAATCGCTTTGGCCTTCGCCTCGCCTATCCCGGACAATTGCTTTTGCAGAGTTGCCGCATCTGCACCATTGAGATCGACCTTTTCACTCGGCGACTGCGCCTGGGCATCAGTCACCATCGTCGCCTTTTCGGTGGAAGAAGTAACAGCAGGCGCTGCAATTACGGCAACTGAAGCACCGGTAAGCAGAGCAAAAACCAGAGAGTAGAAAAAACCGTTACGCATAAATGACACTCCATGACATGGTTTGAGAAAGCAGCTTTTCCCAAGCTGCTCTTACAAACCTAGGCCATGGAGGGCAGGTGTCAAAAATGCGTCTATTACAGAATGTGAAACAATCAAGGTTCGAGGCGGCGCTGCTGGTAAATCCAGTCGACGATTTCGCCGTCGGGGGTATAACCGCTGACGGTTTCGCGCAGAAGTTGACGAACTCGGGAATAGTCGTCCCTATCTACCGCAGCGAGCAGATCGTTCAGCTTGACCTTGAGTGCGTCCCAGGGAAGATGGTCTTCATTGGCTGTCATGATCATCGGATGGGGCGTGGCCGCCACGTTATCGCCGATCAACAACTCCTCGTAGAGCTTTTCACCGGGTCGCAAACCGGTGAATTCGATTGAGATATCACCCTGAGGATTGCGATCGGAACGAATGCTCAATCCCGACAAATGGATCATTTTCTCCGCCAGCTCGACGATTTTTACCGGTTCGCCCATATCAAGCACAAAGACATCGCCGCCCTGCCCCATCGAACCTGCCTGGATGACCAGTTGGGCCGCTTCGGGAATGGTCATGAAATAGCGGGTGATTTTCGGGTGCGTAACGGTCAGCGGGCCGCCGGACTTGATCTGGCTGTGAAACAGTGGAATCACTGACCCGGAAGATCCCAATACATTGCCGAAGCGGACCATGGTGAAACGTGTCTTGTTGACCCGGGAAACATTGGCTTTGTCGCCGAACAGGACCGGAGCAACCTCACGGCTCAGTGCCTGGAGTGTCAGCTCGGCAAGTCGTTTGGTGCTGCCCATCACATTGGTTGGGCGAACAGCCTTGTCGGTCGAGATCAGTACGAAGTTCGACACACCGGACTGCAATGCGGCCTGGGCAGTGTTCAACGTGCCAATGACATTGTTCAGCACGCCTTCGGCAATGTTGTGCTCAACCATTGGCACATGTTTATACGCAGCCGCGTGATAAACCGTATCAACCTTCCAGGTCTTCATCACATCAAGCAATTTGTCCTGATGGCGGATGGAGCCAAGGATGGGCAGCAGGCGCACAGAAATTGATTCGCGGGTGCAACGCGGCTCCAGCTCGGAAAGAATGCTGTAAAGATTGAACTCACTGTGTTCGAACAATAGAAGTGTGGTCGGTCCTAGCGAAAATATCTGCCTGCACAACTCGGCACCGATCGACCCCCCGGCCCCAGTGACCATGACAGTCTTGCCCTTGATACAGCGTTCAAGCAGATCGGGCTGTGCTGGCACGGCATCGCGTCCCAGCAAGTCGGCAATGTCGACCTCCTGGATATCCTCGACCTTGACTCGGCCACTGGCCAGATCGGTGAAATTGGGTACGCTGCGAACATGGAGCGGAAAACCTTCCAGCATATTGAGGATTTCCCTGCGCCGAGCACGGGTCGACGATGGCAGCGCGAGAAGAATCTCCTGCGCACCCGTCATGTCGATCATCTGTTGGATATGCTTGGGTTTGTAGACCTGAAGACCCGAAATGGAACGCTCGGCAATACCAGCATCATCATCAAGAAAAGCGACCGGGCGCATGACGCGGCCCATGCGTAGTGCAGCCACCAATTGATTGCCGGCGACACCGGCACCGTAAATCGCAACCTTGGTAAGGCCGTCATCACGATTGGCAAAAGGAACATGCTGCGCTGCGGTAAACCAGTCGCCCATAAAGTACTGACGCATGAATAAGCGCAGACCGCCGATGATGACCAGGCTCAACCACCAATAATTGAAGATGATGGAACGCGGGACAACGGCTTCGTGATTGCTGTACCAGAACACCACGAGGGCCAGGATCAACGACGAAAGGCTCACGGCCTTGACGATCGCGATCAAGGCATCGTTGCCAAAGTAGCGCATGACTGCCCGATACATGCCAAAACGCACAAAGAGCGGAATCGCGATCAGCGGCGCTGATACGAACAGCCAAAAATGCGCCCTGAGAGGGTTGTACATATCGTCGACACCAAGGCGCACAATGAAGGCCAGCCAAAGCGCCAACCAAACGAGTACGACATCGGTGGCTACCTGAATCAGCCTTTTCTTACGGCGAGGTAACCCAAGTAACAAAGCCCGAAATCTATCCATAATGCTTTCGTTCTCATCAACTTTCGATACTAAGTCCACGACTCAGGCAAATATCCCTGAAGAATACAGCACCCGTCAGCCGGATGCGCCATTGTCATGGTCCTTGAGTGGCGCCTTCCAGTGCACCGGCGTGATATTTAATAGCCAGCAGTACCAGCGGAACATAAGCCAACAGCACGCCGGCCAGCCCCGGAAAATCAAGCCGCACAACGCAGAATGCAATGGGCAGCAACCAGAAAAGATTAATCAATCCTACGCACAGCGTAACCGGCAGATGTTTACCCACCTGACGAGAGGCAAACTGATAAGCATGCGAACGATGAGCCTCATACACTTTGTCGCCCCGCAGCAAACGCCTCAAAAGAGTGAATGTCGCGTCAACGATAAACACTCCCATCAGGATCAACCACGGCCAGATTAACTCGGGTTGCTTGAAAGCGGCCTGAAGCGAGAGTCCGGCCAACACAACGCCGAGGAAGCCACTGCCAGCATCGCCCATGAATATCTTCGCAGGTGGGAAATTCAAAATCAGAAAGCCGGCAACACAGGTGGCGAGTAACAACGGCGCCAGGATCAGTTCGAAATGCTGGGTGATGCTGTACAGCACAACCATCCCCAGACAGGTTGTCACCGCTTCGACTGCGGCGATTCCATCGATGCCATCCATGAAGTTGTAGAGATTCAGCATCCAGACCAGATAGACGGCAGACAGCACCAGCCCGATCACGCCCATATCGAGCGCAAAACCCGCCATCGTGATCGTTGGAAATGGACCGAGTGGAGCAATGACCAAAACGGCTGCTGTGAAGTGTCCGATCAGGCGCCAACGCGCAGCTATATGGCGATGGTCATCGATAAAGCCAATTATTGCGACGAGCGCCCCTGCTCCCGCGCTACTCATAAGCGTCGAACTATCGACCTTGGAGAAAAACCACGCAAGTGTCAGAAATACAAGATACGTCAATACAAACGCCACACCACCACCACGTGGAGTCGGTACTGAGTGGGAACTTCGCGAATTGGGGACATCCAGAAGTTTTCGGTGCAGCGCGTAATGACGCAAGTAAAGGGTCAGTGCAAACGACATGACCAGGATCAACAGCATCCACAAAAAATAATAATCCATCACAACCCGTCACCCTGTAATTCTCGTCGAGCAAGGACACTGTGTTTCGCAGTAATTGTGACTTCGCTGATATGTGCAAAGAAAACAGTTACTGGAAACACATTTATCTTTAGCCCCCTATACAGCGGCTTTTTCCACTTGCGGCACAGACTCCTGAACCGACACTTTCTTAGTCGAACGGGCATATTTCTGCATCAGTGGACGCTCAAAGAAATGCCAGGACACGGACGCCAGCGTAATGGTCAACACCAAAGCCAGCACTACAATTTGTTCAAAGCTCAGCCAATTCAGACGCTTGAGCGAAAGCAGCACAGGAAGGTGCCAGAGGTAGATGCCGAAGGAGATCTCTCCCAGATAAGTGAGCGGCCACAACAGGCGCTTGACCTGGACGCTTGGGGTAATCACGCAGGCAGCAAAAATGATCATGCCAAATGACACTGCAATGAAGGTTCGGAACAACACGACCATCACCGGGATGTCCCAGAAACTGGCGTATCTCCAATAGATGGAAAGCATCAAATAAAACACTGCGGCGGCGACGGCACATACGCCCAGGGCAACAGGCAGCTTCTGACAGTAGTCAAAAATCCTGTGCCCCAAGTCACTGCGAAACAACTTTGCCATCACAATACCGATGGCGAACTCATCCAGCATCCCCGGCAACTGTGTCGAGACCAGAAAGATCTTGAAGGGTCCCATTGCATCAGGCTCAACAAACCAGACCGTCCCCAACCGCCATGCCCAGGCCACCATCAAAAACGCAAACAGCACTTTCCAGATGCGAGCGACGTACAGCCACGGGGAAACCACCACCATCAGTGCGTAAAACTGCATCTCGGTCCCCAGCGACCAGTTGCTGCCGTTTATTGCACCGTGAAAGGCGGGAAAGAGGTTGTGCAGGAAAAACAAATGCGTCAGCAGATTTGCCCAAAATCCCTGAAACATGACCTCAGGCATAATGAAAGCGATGAAAACGAGCATGGTCAGGTAATGAAGTGGCACGATCCGGGCGATACGACGCCGGATGAAATCCGCGCGAAACCCTTGCGCACCGAACTTATCAATGCCTGAAAACGCTGCGAGGCCGATCACCAGACCCGAAATTACAAAAAAAAGGTCAACTCCCATCCAGCCAATTCGAAACCAGCTCAAAATACCTTCAGCTGGAAACGCCTTCCATGAGAAGTGTTCGATGATGTGATAAATCACTACAGATATAGCTGCAAATCCCCTTAACAAATCGATCAAGGGAAAGTGCAAAGATCGACGCTGCTGTAAAATTTCCGTAGTCATAATCGCAATATCAAGCCAGTGTGAGTCGAACTACCCTGTGCGTCTGACTTCATTCCATTCTCAGGACACAGGACAATAAAAAAATCGGCCAGCCCGCATGACGGGCTAGCCGATGTGCAACATTAACCCAAGAGCTTGTTCTTCAAACCCCGAAGCCCCTGGTTGCGCAGGACTTCCCAGCCCTTCTTGGCCATCTCGCCACCGGTTCTCGGATTCATGATGGATTGCTTCAGCAGGCCACCCAGGCGCGACCAGTCCACGGTTTCCATGCCACCACGAAAACCTGGGGTCAGCACTCGCGAGAACTCGAGCAACGCTGCCGCTTCTTGCTTCTTGTCGTGGAACTGCGGGTATTCGACCTTACCTTGAGTTTCCCACCAAGCCTTGTAACCGGTGGCATCGAACGGTTCCGGGAACGCACGCTGCAAGTCGATACGCTCACGATAAACAGCGCGGGCGCCCTTGCTGATCGGAGTGCCATCAGAGTATTGACCGTAGGCCCACACTTCTTTGGCAAGCGGATCTTCCGCCAGCTTCTTGGTTTCATCGTCGTACCAGTTAACCAGCTTGCTGACTGCCGAGTTGGTACCGCCATTTTTCGCCGCCATGACGCGGTGAGCACCGCTGTCAAAACCGGTGAAGTGATAAAAGCCCAAAGGCTCGCCGTTCACCAGGTAAGTCCCGTTGTCATCAATAGTGATTTCACGAGTGGTCAGGTTCCATGGTGCGACGTTATGGCGAGGTGTACGCATGATCGCGACACCTTCAAACAGCGCAGGTACCAGGTCGATCCACTTCTGGTCGGTAAACAGGCCATTCGGAATGTCGGCACGGCAGAAGTGGTAAATCCGCTCACCCCACCAGTTGGCGAAGGCCTTACCGGTATCCGTTGCTGCAACGGCGGCGAAACCCAGGTTATAGACACCGTGCTTCAGGCTGCAGATTTCGTTGTCCATCACTGCCGCAAGGCTGGACTCAGGTGTAATCTGGTGTGGCGTCAACACGACGTTGGATTCATCAAGTGCAGCAACGATGTCATCCAGGCGCGAGAAGGCGACGGTGTCCGGATCCAGATAGATAACTTTGGCGGTATCCGGCAACGCAAGCAGTCGTGACAACGTGAATGGCTTGATGGCAGTGGCAAGCTCAACGATGGTGTGGCAGAACGCCCAGGCTTTCCAGTGTGGAATATTCAATTCGCTGAGAGGAATGACCTCGTCGAAAGGCTCGCTGCTCAGGTCAATATTGTCACGCAACTCATCAGCCAGAGCCAAATGCAGGCGCCATTCTGGATGGTGCTCACGCAGCGAATTGAACAACATCCTCACTTTCGGAATGTAGTTGAATGCTGCGCTGGTGAAAACGTGCACTTGAGTCATTTCCAATACTCCTAAACCGAATAAATTCTTTTATGAAACATTACCAGCTCACTCAGAACTGACGGCACGTCGAAGTTCTTGAGTATGAGCGCTTTTTGATAGCTGGCAAGACGTTCTGCGGGTGCCCCTAGATCAAAACTGGCTACGGGCAATTTCATTTCCATCAACTCTTGGACGACGTAAGAGAACGTTTCTGGCCAAATGGACGGGAACAGCATGACATTCACGCCCGAGGATTCGATCAATTTTGCCAGATCGTCATGCTTGTAGTGGCCGGTTTGTGTAACCACCGACGCATCACACTGCGTCTCGATCGAACCGATGATGACAATCTTGATGTCAAGCTGCTGACTCATGATCTCTTCAGACAAACGCTGGACAATCTGAGCCCCTTTATGGAGCCCGATCTGCCCCACCACCCCGATTCTGAGTTCGGAGGTCTGGGAAGGTTTCACTGCGCCAAAATCGATGTATTCAACCACATGCGGCTTGACCACGGCGCGCGACAAATCAATAGATGGATAAGCCTTGCACAGCAGTTCCAGCGTGTTGGTGGAGAAGGTACGCACCTCATCCGCAACACTGAGGACAGTTCCCCACAGCGCTCGCCACTGATGCATATCTCGAGCACTGAACAGCGAAGTAAAACCGTTGTGGTTATTCAACAAGCACGACTGGCACTTGCTAAGGTCGGGAATACCACAATACTTGTTGGTGTCATCGATCAGGAAGTGTGAAGGACACACCATGAAAAAATCGTGGACCAGCAACAGCAACTTTGAATTGAGCTCTTTTTTCAGTTCAATAATAAGTTGAGGGATCTCTTCCGAGCGTGCAAATGAAACGCCCGTATTGTAGACGATCTCGTCAATCTTCAGCGACTTGCACAGCTCGATCAGAAACTCGTAGCCGGGAATCGACAATGTCTCACTCGTCGCGCCTTTCCTGACCATGAGGACATAAGACAATGTGGCAATATGGAAGCTGAAAATATAAACAACTTTCCCTTCCTGAATTTTTTCTGCGACCAGGCGTTCGCGATAATGGTTGGCACCGCCACCCAGATCATGATCAATAATCAGAACCGAGGATTGCGAGCCCGTAACACCCAACTGATCGCGTGCGTTCGACACATCATTTAACGAACCCGAAGGACGGTTACGAGTATATCGCTGGATTTTCTCGACCAACAATTTAAACTTCAACTGCCTGATCAACGACAAGCCACGCTTGAAAAACGCCCAAAACTGCTTCGCCAATGGCAACGCATTGGCTGACGTTTTCTCTAAAGAAATTAGTGAGGAAACCGAGACAGGAAGCTCTACCGAAGCACCATCGGCAAACTCAATCAAAAGAAATAAGTTATCACCATTTTCGGCATCGGCTTTACAACTACCGTACATAACAAAACCGGAATGCAAGGCATTTTGCTTGCCGGAAAAATGAGAGGAGACATCTTCCCTCGGATTCCCGTAGCTAGCCGGAATTGCTTGAAAAGAGCCATTTTTGGTCTTGACCGCCAGTTTAACGCCTACGATCACCTTCTCTTCGTGAAAAGCCCAGCCAAATCCAAAATAAGTCTGGTTCCGCAGTACTAACGAATCAACGGACCAATGTAGCTTTTCCACTATCAATTCCCTTCACTTTTTTTAATAGCATCGAGCTCAGCCAAACGAGAAATTGCCAATTCCTCCGCAAAAGCCTTGGCATCTTCTGTAAGTTGTAGCCTTTCCCTTAAAGCTTGATTCTCTGCATAGAGCCCAACAATCTGATCCTGCTTTTCAGTATTCTCCTTGAGTGCATTGAGTTCATCCAATCGAGAAATGGCCAACGATTCAGCATAAGCCTTGGCATTTTCTGTCAGTTGCAACTTCTCTGTCAGTGCACGAAGCTCTTCACCAAGTTTTTTGGACTGCTCTACACTTTTTACATTGAGTGCATCAAGCTCGCCCAAGCGGGAAACGGCCAGAGCGTCAGAATCGTCTTTCGCGCTTTCAATCAGACTCAACTGCTTTCTCAGATCATCATTTACCGTGCTAAGGAAATGGATTCTATCCATTGAGCTGACGTTGGCGTTTAATGCATCCAGCTGAGCCAAGCGGGAGATCGCCAAAGATTCTGCGTAGCTCTTGGCGTCTTCCGTAAGCTTTAACTGATCCTGAACCTTTTGAATTTCAGAACATAGGCTGTTTATCTCATCCAGGCGTCCGAACGCCAGATTCTCAGCGTACTTCTTAGCCGTCAGCGTTTCGTTGAGGCGAGCGTGGAGAGAGACCTTTTCAGCGCTGCACTCTTGTAATTCCAGCGAAACTCTATTGAATGCACTACGCAATGCATTTCGTGCAACTTCGTCCAACGCCGACAGAATAAAACCTTCGGAAGCTACAGATGTCTTCGATGAAATATTCAATGCCGAAGCACACTGAACGGCACCGTCGATGATTTCTACAGAATCATTCAACGAGAACATAAAAGGCTGATCGATATTGCCAACAAACTCCAACATATCAGAGTTCAAACACTCAAACGCGAGCTTGACTCCCTGTTTCCACATGCTGATCGCTTGTTCACGCTCACTAGCATTCCAGTGAATCATACCGGCATGATAGGCCGCACTGACCTGCTTTGTTCCAAGTGTCGGCGTAATACTGGAAATCTGGCTATTCACAACACTTTTGTAATATTGCAGCGCTCGCTGTTGAAAATTCGCTCGATGGCAAAATCGAGCTTGAAGATAATTTAACGAAACACACCACCTGCGAACATGTGGATTATCCGACTGATCATTTTTCAGATATACATCAACCGCGTTACTCCAATCCAACAGGTCTACTGCTGAATCCGCCTCGAAGTATCTCCACCCAAGAATTGCCAATGCTGCACCTTGGTCCGCGCTGGCATCACTCGAACATGAGAGTATCTGTTCCGATAATTTGAACAGTTGCTCAGCATTCTTTATCCTCCATGGAATTTCCACCACAGAATGGACAATCCACGGATTTTCGTAATACCGAGCGAAATCAACAAGGTGAGTCTTGCCATTAAATTTCGGCAAGTTTCTCTCTTCATACGGCGCAGAATACTTTACGAGGGGACTTCTGAAAAACGAGAGAATCCAGTTACTCTCAGCTGTCTGCGCCTCAAGTGCAGCAATGCTCAGACTTGATTCAAAAAGCAGCCCCTTGGCCTCAAGAGCTGATTTATTCTCGGGGGAAATATCCCCGTCAGCACACGAATCGTTCGAACACCGAACCAGAAGACGACCACCAGGCCGTAGCTTCTCCGCTGCAAGAGCAGTGAGAAGCGTAAGTCCTGCTGAATCCACAACAGCATCGATGCAAACGATCGTATCGATGTCACAACTTGATTCGGGAACAACGCTTTTTAGAGCAACTGTATCAATGGCGCCATCGGTCAATACCGAGAGAGGGATCTCACTGAATACGAAGTTTCGTGCAATCGAGTGGTTTTTAAACAAACGCAGACTTGCATTCGAACCTAAAAACAGAACGTCTGACAGAGGCGAAAAATACTTCGTTGCCAATTCCTTATAGGCTTCGATATCCAGCAGAGACTTAGGAACGCCACTGTCACGCAGGTTCACAAAAGTGCTCAATGGATTGGCAAGCAATTTGTGAGCGAATACCGATTTGTATGCCTCGGGATTCTCCATGGCACGGTGAGCCATGTGGACGATATCCTCTCCGGCCCACATTGCGAACAACCCGCCCAACTGCTCCAACGTGCCCTCAATTTTCCAGGTATTGGAAGGCAGGGCGATAAATGGAGTGTTCGCGAGTAAAGCCAGATAGACGGCGTGGTGGCGACCTGTAATAACAAGCTTCGCTGCGCGAAACTTTCTTAAAGTATCCCGCCAGTCATTTACACTGTTTTCATATTCAAGCGGAAAGTAAACACAATCAGCAGAAAATTCGACGTTGGCTCTTTCCAGAACCTGCCTTACATCCTCTCGAGACAAATGACAGTCGGTGATAATGACTTTGTCACGATAGTTTTCGTCAACACCTGGGTTGAACCGTGCTCCAACAATCGAATCGGATACAATTCGCGAGTCAATGCCCAGGCTAGACAGGTATCTGAATGAGTTCACCTCTCTGACGGTCAAGTCATCAAGCTTTGCCAGGACATCGAGATAAACAGGTACATCCTGCAAGACCGCATTCACCAAAAAGGTGCGCTTGCCCAGCTCTTGAGCATAGGCGAGGATGGCAAGCAGATGAAGGCCTGATCCGTGATGGATCGTGCCTTCACCATTGACCACCACAGCATCCACTGTAGAAATTTCTGCAGCCAGGGCACCATTTGCAAGAAAATCACGGGTTGATTTTTCGTCACCCTGCCACAAATCATGAAACTCATTGACGAAGTGTCGATATTCGACCACTGCCCCCACTTCCGAGAGCATTCTGTCGTGAGCATCCGACACGGCTAGGCAACCTATATGGTGATAGCTGCTGGTGTCATTGAAGATGGCAACTTTCATGCTGAATGCTCTATAAGTTTTTGTTCAAAACCCAAATCGCAAATACCGCCAACAACATGTTCTTGCTGTTTGATTGCCACAGTAAAGAAGGCAGCTTCATCCATCCAATGCAATATCTGCTGCGACCCATAATACATATCATGCTCACGAGTCACCGTCGCCTGTACCTCGTAGAGGTTTGCACCAAGCGTGCAGGCAGCATTAAACTCCACCGCAAACTCCGTACCTGCGCTGAAGTTCTTCAACCAAATAATTTCAGACGCGTCAGCATTCTTCAGTGATGCTCGCATATCATGATTCAATGTGCCCCATGAAGTAATCTTGACGCCTTCCTTGTTTCGAATACGAAATGCAACGTTGACATTATTCAGATCAACGTTCGCCCGCAGCGAGACCTTGATCGTGAGGCGCTCGCCAATATAAAAATGCGAGACCTCAACACCTTTGGAATCGAGGATTTTCACACCCAGAATTTCAGCTTCGAGATCACCAAAAGACTTGATCTTGTTATGTTTCTCCGGAAGTTCAACGCCTTTGACCTTTGCCTCTTTAACCGCCGCTGTAGTGGCTGCCGCATTGGCCGTCAGCTTTGCACCGTACTCAAGAAAGCTCTGGCGTTCGTCCTCATGAAGCATCCGACGATACTCCAGAACGACGTCAGATGATTTACCCCACATCTTCCTCACCCCTTTGTGCAGAAGCAAAGCTCGGTGAGTCAGGGTGCGAACGCTTTCCTGATCGTGGGAAACGAAAAGTAGCGTGGTGCCATCAGAAATCAGCTTTTCAATCTGCTGGAAGCAGCGCTTTTGAAACAGCGCATCGCCAACCGCGAGCGCCTCGTCAACGATAAGGATGTCTGGAGTGACCTGGACCTGTACGGCAAACGCCAAACGAACCAGCATCCCGCTCGAATATGTTTTAACCGGCTGGTTAAGGTGATCACCGATATCTGCGAAAGCAGCGATTGCGTCAAAACGGTCTTCAATTTCTTTCTGGGTCAGGCCGAGGATCGTGCCATTCAGAAAAATATTTTCACGACCGGTAAAATCTGGATTGAACCCCGAGCCAAGTTCAAGCAACGCAGCAATCCTGCCAAATGTCTGCACGCTGCCGGTGGTCGGGTTCAGTGTGCCGCAAATCATTTGCAAAAGCGTTGATTTGCCCGAACCGTTTCGGCCGAGAATACCAATCGACTCTCCTCGCTTGACCTCAAACGAAAGATCGCGAAGCGCCCAAAATTCTTTGTAATACTGCTTTCTCACTGGAGAAAGCATTTGCAGCAAGCGGTCGCTGGGCTTGTCGTAAATGTGATAGCACTTGCTCAGGTTCTCAACTTTGATCGAGATATCAGAGGACATCGGCAAACCCCTTTCTTGTTTTTTGGAACCAGGCGAAACCCAGCCAGCATACGACGACGGAGACCGCCATGCAGATTGAGTAGAGTCCCCAATCAATACCTTGCCCAAAAAATAATACGCCTCGCGCCAACTCAATCACTGGGGTCAGAGGGTTCATGAAAAGCAGGCCGCGGAATTCTTCGGGAATGGCCGTTGCCGGATAGAAGATCGGCGACAAAAACATCAGCGTCGTTGTAATAATGCCGATCAGTTGCGATATATCACGCAGAAAAACCCCGGACGCAGCGAGCAACCAGGAAAACCCCATCACAAACAATATGAGCGGCAAAAAAACCAGAGGAATAAGAAATACGGTCAAATGAGGAATACCAAAAAGCAAGGCATAGGCTGCAATCCAGACACTTAAACTGATCAGCGCATGAAATAGAGCCGCCCCCATACTGACCCAAGGCAGAATCTCAAGAGGAAAAATAACTTTCTTTACATAATTTATATTACTTGTAATCAATAACGGTGATTTATTGATACATTCAGCAAAAAAGTTATAAACCAGCAGACCGGCAAACAGTACCAGGGCGAACTCGACTTTAGAGTCACCTCCTCCACCCCAGCGCGCCTTGAAAATAACACTAAACACCAGTGTATACACACTCAACATAAATACTGGGATCAGGAATGACCACAGGATACCCATCATGGAGCCGCGATAACGCCCAACAATTTCGCGTTTGACCAAAGCCTTGATAAGTCCGCGATTTTTCCAGAAACTACTGACCATATTCAGGGGCGAAATTGAAAACTTTTCCATTACCAGCACACCTCAGCATCGCTCGGGAGATTTCCTGCACCATCTGAAACGATGCGTAACTGCCTAACGTTAGTTTCCACAATGATCGACTCGCAAGCCCCAAAATGTTCTGCTACACCGTTCATAAAAATCACAGAATCATCCACTTGACCAAACTTCATTTTAAATCCATCTCATTGATTAGAGAAAAGCGAATGATTAGTTAGTCATGTGCAAAACAGCACTTCCATGACAACTTCCAAAAACCACTCCACTTTAACTCCACCACATTAATCCTTTAAGTAAGATTGGTAATGCACCCCAAGAGGAAATATTTCGACTCAAAACTCAACGGGATCCACTACTCTCAAACACAAAAACAAATATAAAAATACTCCCCATTATACATCACAATAAAAAAAAGATACAGCCCCAGTAATTATTGCTAACATCTGCAACCTAATAATATTCCAACCGCACTTCCAAAGCTCCAAATCAATAATAATTTATTGTTGCTTCTCAAGAAACTTTAGTGCTGTCCTCTTTAACTCCACCTCTGGAGAATAAGGCGCAGACCAACCGAGAGCCGTCTTTGTTGCCGTAATGTCAACCTGCAAAGAACCACAAACTCGCTGTATGACAGAGTGCATTCCACACAATCTCAAAACCGCCCTGAGCACCACTTCGGGAAAAGGTATCAGCAACGCCTTGCCACCGATTGTCTCTCGCAGGCAACGCAACAGTTCGCTAGTGGACAAATCTCTGCCATCGCTGACCAGGAAGGTCTGATTCCTGGCACCAACGTGATCAACACAGGTGACAATCAGATCTACCAGATTACTGATACCCACCAAACTTCTACGATTATTGATTGCGCCCATCGGCAACGGCAACCGCCTCGTCAGCACGCTCATCATCCGGTAGAAATTTGCCTTTACACCCGGCCCATAGACAAGCGGAGGCCTGATAATGACAACCTCCATCCCGGTCTCTTTACCGATACTCTTCAGCGCCTCTTCCGCCTCGAACTTTGAAATGCCGTACGCATCAAGAGGCGCCGGGATGTCATCGGCCTTGAACGGATGACCTGGCAGTGTCACCTCACCGTTAACCTTGATTGAACTGATAAATATGAAGCGTCTGACCCCTGATTGCGCCGCTTTTCGCGCCAGTTTCACAGTACCGTCGACGTTTACTTTTCTAAAGGCTGCGAGCGCATCTGGTGCTGCCTCTTTCATGACATGCACCCGCGCGGCCGCGTGAATCACCGCATCTATATTCTCGAACTCGGGCAGCTCATTCGAACTGTCAAGATCGAACATTACCGTGGGGCACAATCCCGACAAACACGATGCCCTTCTGACGACAGCTACCGGGGTCAGCACTTGATCAAGCAATAATCGGAGAACGACCGCCTCACCGACAAAGCCGGTAGCACCTGTAACCAATACTCTTCGGGAAGTCATCTTGCCTTCCCTCCTAACAGAGAAGTTAACCAACAGGTAAAGAAAAACAACACTTTGTCACGCAATCGTCGCCGGCAACTTGCAGCACTCAGTGATAGTTTGAGTAACTGCCAACGCCCCAGCTTCGACCAGCGCCGAACAAAAGGATCCGAATCCAGCCCCACCAACCGCACAATCAATCGCACCTGATCAAACCACCAACCATCATGGATCGTTTTGTATCGAGCAATCAGATTGGAAATTCCGGTATTCGCGCCCACCTGATTGTGCTCGTGCTGCCGATATCGCATAGAAGGCAAAGGATCTATGAACCAGCGATATCCATGGCTGCGCGCAAAGGCGTAACAGAACCAGTCATGCAAAGTGACACCCTGCAGCGAATGCCAGTTGGCCAGCATTGATTGCTTCAGGTGTTGCGCCAATGCGCGACTGAATACATAGGTACAACCTGGACCTGCCGCCTCGAATATATGATCCCAGGCAACCTGTGGCTGCGCCTTATTCAAAACAACAGTTCGCCCATCCGACCAAAAGGCCGTGACATTGCTGGAATAAGCGGAGTATTCGCCGGTTGCAAGAATATCGGTGGCGCGCTTCAGTTTCTCAGGAAGCCAAATATCGTCCTGATCGGAAAACCCGACGAAATCAAACGCAGTCAGATCGACATCACGAACCAAGCGATAGAAATTACATGCAGCGCCGCCATACCGATCACCGGTAGGCAGCACTGTCACACAATCATGTCGGGCGGCAAGATCTGCACACCAGGCTTCAGTACCATCCGTTGAGGGGTCGATACTGATAAAGAGGTTGAGCTCCACCCCTTGCTGGCAAAGAATCGAAGCGACCTGCTCTTCGATCCATGCCATGCCATTGTACGCAGCAAGCAAAATTGCAACTTTAATGGGTCTCACCGCTATACCAGCCCTGAATTACCCCTAAAGAAGGGCGCACTGAATTTTCCCGAGCAAATTCAGATATGACCTGTCTCCAACAGTTGCTGCAGATATTGCCCGTAACCGGTTTTCTTCAAGCGCTCTGCCTGTTGCGCGAGCTGGGCAGCATCAATCCAGCCATTGTTGTAGGCGATTTCTTCCAGGCATGCGACTTTGAAACCCTGCCGATGCTCGATCGTATGCACAAAGTGACTGGCCTCAAGCAGCGACTCGTGAGTCCCTGTATCCAACCATGCGAAACCGCGACCAAGAAGCTCCACCTTCAAGGAATCCTGGCTCAAATAGGCCCGATTTACGTCGGTGATTTCAAGCTCACCACGCGGAGAAGGCTTGATTCCCTTGGCAATCTCGACGACCTTGTTGTCATAGAAATACAAACCGGTAACCGCATAGCTCGATTTGGGCTTGGCCGGTTTCTCTTCAATGCTCAGCGCCCGACCTTGCGCATCAAACTCCACGACACCGAAGCGCTCAGGATCAGAAACATGATATCCAAACACTGTGGCCCCCTCCTGCTGAGAGCAGGCTGAGCGCAGATTGTCGGAGAAATGCTGACCATGAAAAATATTGTCGCCCAGAATCAGGCAGCACGGATCATCACCGATGAACTCTTCACCGATGATGAACGCCTGAGCAAGACCATCGGGGCTTGGCTGCTCTGCGTAAGTCAGCTTGATGCCGTATAGACTTCCGTCTCCCAGCAACTTGCGGAAGCTTGGCAAATCATCGGGCGTGGAAATGATCAGGATTTCACGCATGCCGGCCAGCATCAGCACCGACAAAGGATAAAAGATCATCGGCTTGTCGTAGATGGGCAGCATCTGCTTGGAAACGCCGAGCGTCAGTGGATGCAGGCGTGTGCCGGAACCGCCGGCGAGAATGATGCCTTTACGATTTGTCGTGATCATTTATTCAGAACTTCCATAATCATTCGGGTTACACCACTTTGCCAATCCGGCAAGTGTAGAGAAAAGTTGTCGCGCAGTTTCTGAGTATCCAGTCGGGAATTCAGAGGGCGGCGCGCAGGAGTCGGGTAGGCGGTGGTATCTATTGGATTGATTGCCTTCACGGCAAGCTCCTCACCGTTAGCCTTGGCAAGGTCAATCACATGACAGGCATATCCGTGCCATGAGATTTCGCCGGCAGCGGCCAAATGATAGAGACCTGCCAACTCAGGGCGGAGCAGAACCCGCTGAATAGCCAATGCTGTCACGTCAGCAATCAGGTCAGCACCTGTTGGAGCACCGATCTGGTCGGCGATGACACCAAGTGTCTCGCGATCCTTGGCCAGACGCAGCATGGTCTTGGCGAAATTATTGCCACGCGCTGCATAGACCCAACTTGTACGGAAAATCAGGTGCCTGCAACCCGAGGCGACGATCGCCTGTTCGCCTGCCAGCTTGCTGGCGCCATAGTGATTGACCGGCGATACCGCGTCGGTCTCCCGCCAGGCAGCCAAGCCTTCACCACTGAACACATAGTCGGTGGAATAGTGAATCAGCCACGCGTTCAAAGACGCAGCTTCCTGCGCCATAACCTTCGTGGCGAGACCGTTCACGCGATCAGCCAACTCGATTTCGGACTCGGCCTTATCAACGGCAGTGTAAGCCGCCGCATTGACAATGATGTCGGGCTTGACCTGACGAATCGTATTACGCAGCGCGTCAAGGTCAGACAGATCACCAGTCAGACCGCCAGCCGGGTGGCGATCCAGAGCAACCAGTTCGCCCAAAGGAGCCAGGGAGCGTTGCAGCTCCCAGCCTACCTGGCCGTTTTTTCCAAGTAGAAGGATTTTCATGCTTTTTTTGAACGGTCTGCGTAGTTTTGATCGATCCACTGCTGATAGCTGCCGCTCTTCACGTGAGCAACCCACTCAGTGTTCTGCAAATACCACTCGACAGTCTTGCGAATACCGGTTTCGAAGGTTTCTTCCGGCGTCCAGCCAAGCTCACGTTGAATCTTGCTTGCATCGATCGCGTAGCGCTGGTCATGGCCAGGGCGATCCTGCACATAAGCAATCAGACTTGCGTGCGGGCGATGCGCGGAATCAGGACGAAGCTCGTCAAGCAGCGCGCAAAGAGTATGGACAACCTCAATGTTCTGCTTCTCGTTGTGACCACCAATATTGTAGGTCTCGCCAATGACACCTTCAGTTACAACCTTGTACAGCGCACGCGCATGGTCTTCGACATACAACCAGTCGCGAACCTGATTGCCTTTGCCATAGACCGGCAATGGCTTGCCTTCCAGTGCATTGAGAATGATCAACGGGATCAACTTCTCGGGAAAGTGGCAAGGGCCGTAATTGTTCGAGCAGTTTGTCACCAGTGTCGGCAAGCCGTAGGTGCGAGCCCATGCGCGAACCAGGTGATCGGAACTGGCCTTGCTGGCCGAGTACGGGGAACTAGGCTGATAAGGTGTAGTTTCAGTGAACAGATCTTCCGGACCTTCCAGATCACCATAAACTTCGTCAGTCGAAATGTGATGGAAACGGAAGCTGGCTTTACGCGCATCATCCAGTGCAGCCCAATAATGGCGAGCCGCCTCAAGCAATGTGTAAGTGCCGATGATGTTGGTCTGGATGAACTCGGAAGGCCCGGAAATAGAGCGATCAACATGAGATTCTGCGGCCAGATGCATAATCGCATCGGGTTGATGCTCACGCAGAACACGATCAATCTGATCACGATCACAAATATCAACACGCTCAAAAGCGTATCGCGAGTCATGACTGACCTCAGCCAAAGACTCCAGGTTACCGGCGTAGGTCAGCTTATCAACGTTAACGACAGAGTCGGTGGTGTTGGAGATGATGTGACGGATGACTGCCGAGCCGATGAACCCGGCGCCGCCGGTAACTAGAATTTTCACGCGAAAGCATACCCTTGAGCTGCGGACAGGCCATATAAGGGCGCTGTCTAATCCATGAATGCGGAAGCCACCAACCTCAGGGCTTCCGTCAGAGTCAGTCTGAATCGACGTGGAAATAGACCACTATCGAACAAGGGTTGCATTTTACAGCTTAATGAACGTTTTACTAATGGATATGGACAAGCGACGACCCAAATTTGATAGGCGCGCTGCAACCATCAAACTCAGACAAGGCGCTTTCGTGCAGCTCTGGACGAACGCCCCAGAAACCACCCAAGGATCGGACCAATCAGCATGCCAACGAGCAATGCGCACACCACCACCAACGATAGTGGAAGTTGTGGCCCAGCCAAACCGAGAAACATCAACGAGGTGGATTGCTGATTCTCGAGCACGAACGCCAGAATCACCAATACCAACAATAAAATGAAAACGCCAAGAAGCATGCGCTTGAGGTTACGCATGATTGACTCCTTGAGAAATAGCGACTGTCAAACCCCCTCCTCCTCTTCCTCGTTTACCCGATCACGCAATTCCTTGCCCGGCTTGAAATGCGGAACAAACTTGCCGTCAAGGCTGACCGACTGACCGGTCTTCGGATTGCGACCGACGCGCGGCGCACGGTAGTGCAGAGAGAAGCTGCCAAACCCACGGATCTCGATGCGATCGCCGGTAGCCAGGCACTGGGACATTTGTTCAAGCATGGTCTTGATGGCCAGCTCCACATCCTTGGATGAGAGTAGCCCTTGATGGGTGACAATTCGTTCGATCAACTCCGACTTCGTCATATTTTTCCCTTCTTTTTCAAGCAGCTAGATCAGCGCTTGAAAGGTTTTAGCACGCCCGGAAGATTTTGAACAGCCCAGGGATTGACATATCTTCCTTGGCGCCGAAACGCCTGTTTTCAGTGCACAAAAGCACAAACCGAAGCCGCGCACATTCAACGGCACATGACCAGCATGGTTCGAGTGACGTAGCCTGCGGGATTGAAGCCAAACGGATATTCATCTTCATCCCTGGCCTGGTCAGATCGGGTGATTACCCTGTAACCCGCCCCCTTACACTCCTTCGCCGCGCGTCTTTGGCACTTCTCCCACCCCGAACCCAGACCAGAGCAGTCGATCTCGATACCGCTGACGCCGCGCACGGCATGCGTTTTGGCACTTGTGGTACATCCAGCCAAAACCAACACTGCAATCAACACAATAAACCTGTTCATCCACTTCCTTATGCCAGGCAACGCCCGACTACCGCACGAGTAATACCCAGCTTAGTCGCGAATAGGCGATTGATCCGATTAAAGAAACAGACAACTCGCTGAAGAGATTGGTTTCACCACAGCCCCGACATACGCAAACCGCGGCACACCTCATCAAATCGCAGGCACAAAAAAGGGCGACCGAAGTCGCCCTTTTTCATGATCAAGCAGAACTTAGTTCTGTTTGGCCATTGCTTGACGCAGCAGTGCCGCCATAGTGGTGTCAGCTGCTTCACCTTCCGGAGCTGCTTTCAGGCTCTGGATGGCTTCTTTCTCTTCAGCATCGTCTTTCGACTTGATCGAGAGCTGGATTACGCGGCTCTTGCGATCAACGCTGATGATCTTGGCTTCAACTTCCTGGCCTTCTTTCAGAACATTGCGCGCGTCTTCAACGCGGTCACGGCTGATTTCGGAGGCTTTCAGGGTCGCTTCGATGTCGTCAGCCAGAACGATGATGGCGCCTTTGGCGTCAACTTCTTTCACGGTGCCAGTAACGATAGCGCCTTTGTCGTTAACCGAGACGTACTCGGAGAACGGATCGCTTTCCAGTTGCTTGATGCCCAGGGAGATGCGCTCGCGCTCTGGGTCAACCGACAGGATGACGGTGTCCAGCTCGTCGCCCTTCTTGAAAC
>Ga0153923_100087_pt1 | contig 45389 bp, 38 predicted proteins | sample TSNJ007MetaG_FD_104682 | JGI IMG/M metagenome (GOLD analysis project Ga0153923, IMG submission 104682) | Attine ant fungus gardens microbial communities from New Jersey, USA - TSNJ007 MetaG | ecosystem: Host-associated > Fungi > Mycelium > Unclassified | place: USA: New Jersey, Brendon T. Byrne...
GTGGGGGCGAAAAGAAATGTATGAGATCTTATATACTGCTAAACCTGAGGGGATGCTTTTGGTAAATGGTCCCCTGAGTTCTGATAAGCTTCGCGATATCGCCGAGGAGACGGACTTGAAATGAAGGTAATGAATGAAGTGGAATTACTGGAGGCGCTCAAGAGTTCAGGAGAACCGCTTGTAGTATTCTTACACACTCCACTGTGCGGTACTTGTAAGGCTGCTGAACGGATGTTAGAGGTGGCGGCTCATCTATTGCCTGCTGAACTTCAAATGGTTGCAGGCAATGTGAACATGCTGCCGAATTTGGTACAACAATATCGTATTACGAGCGTTCCTGCACTACTTGTAGCTTCTGCAGAACGGGAAAATGATCCGAAAGTTTATTATTCCATGGTTTCAGTTGAGCGAGTGCTGGAATACATAAGGAGTGTTATATCATAATCATTTCATTACAACATTTATCTCTCCGCAGGGAAGAAAGCTTAATCTTGGACGATGTGTCGCTAGAAGTTAAAGAAGGTGAGAACTGGGTCATTTTGGGACGGAATGGCTCCGGTAAAACCACAATTTTAGAGATGATGACTGGTTATTTGTTTCCTAGCAAAGGGACTGTAGAAGTGCTGGGTTATAAATATGGACAATGTGATATACGTGAGGTTCGTAAAGAAATTGGCTATATCGGGCCTTCCTTGATGGAAAAAATGTCATTAAATGATCCGGTGTGGGAGGTCGTAGCAACAGGTGCTTACGCTTATTTGCGTTTCTACGAGACGATCCCCACCGAAGTAAAAGAGAAAGCAATCAGCATGCTGGAAGATATGAATCTAGGCAATATGGCATTTCATCCTTTTGGGACCTTGTCACAGGGGGAACGTAAAAAAGCTATGCTGGCAAGATGTCTTATGGCTGACCCTAAGCTATTAATTATGGACGAGCCATGTGCCGGCCTTGATCTATATGAAAGGGAAAAAATGCTGGCTGAAATAGACAAGCTGAGACAGCGTAATGTTTCTGTAGTATACGTAACTCACCATGTGGAAGAAATTGTCCCGCTTTTCACGCATGTTGCTTTAATCCGTGAGGGTAAGCTAGCTGGATCTGGACCGAAAGAAGAAGTATTAACGAAAGAAATGATCTTGGCCACTTATGATATTCCTGTTGATGTTGAATGGGATAGCGGTCGTCCCTGGATTAAAATTAGACCTGGAGGCAAAACGATTTGAACGATTTAAGACAAGATACCGAAGAGCAGAACATTGCTCCGGAAGAAGAAGTGTATTCCCGATATATTTGTACAGCTAATCACGGATTTGCGCCTTATGCGCAAGAAGAGCTTCGCCGTTTATTCGGTGCTGTGAAGAGTACCTTGTTACTACCAGGAGAAATCTTTCTGGCTACATTGCAATCTGAACCAGAGGAAGTAACGCGCCTACTCACACAGAATCTTCCCATTTTCCTGCGTCATATACAACCTGTTCAGTTTCAGGATGAAGGAACCATGGAAGCTCTACAGCGTTTGGCGGTGTATTTAAGTCGCCACACTGAGCTTGTGGGTGAAAAGGTATCCCTAAATGTTCGTAAAGGTGATCCTTCCTTCTGGCAGGACAGTCCAGGAGAACTTCGTGAATGGCTCCAAGAGCAATTGCAGAACTTAGGCGCAGAATTTACTGTGCAAGATCCAGCCTGGGTTATTTCAGTCTACGCAGACGGGAATGCCTTATATGCAGGTGTGTCCAGACCAGAAGCGAATTTATCTAGCTGGAATGGTGGTGCCATCCGTTTCCGTAAGGAGGATGGACAAATCTCGCGTGCCAAGTTCAAACTAATGGAAGCCGAGAAGGAGTTTGATATTCCTTTTTACAGCTTCCGTAATGCGTTAGATATTGGTGCTTCTCCAGGTGGGTGGACTTCTTTCTTACTGGAACGTGGAATGAAGGTTACTGCGGTTGACCCTGCGTTAATGCATGAGTCCCTTCGTAATTATCCGGGCTTGAAAATCCTTCGTAAAAACGCAGGAGAAGTAAAATTCCGGGACAATGAATTTGATCTGCTCGTGTGCGATATGAGCTGGAGTCCTAAGCTGATGGCGAAGCTAGTAACCGGGTTACTCCACAGTCTGTCACCGGGTGGGACGGCCATTGTGACCGTAAAACTGATGCATAAGAAACCACTTGCGATGATCAAAGAAATTATTGCGATGTTTGAAGGGGAGCGCATGCAGATTCAGCGTGCAAAGCAGCTATTCCATAATCGTGATGAAATTACACTTTATATGATTAAATACTAATCAAACAAATTTTAATTTTCTAAGGGAAAGCATCCCGTTATTAACGTGACCGTATTTTGCGGTAAGAACGTTAATGGCGGAAGCTTTCTCTTTTTTTTGCGAAAAGGGGGAGTAAGTTTGTATTTTGAGACAAAACTTAAGATTGGACAGGTTATTGATGACAGATACAGAATTACGGGCCATATTGGATCAGGTGGGATGAGTAATGTTTATCTTGCGGATGATTTGCGTCTAAAGGGTAAACGATGGGCTGTAAAAGAAAGCTTATGCTTAGATGAGCTGCATTCTGACATCCAAGCGGAAGCCGATATGTTAATTACACTAGACCACCCACGATTGCCGCGTATTGTCGATTTCTATCTTCCAGATCGAGAAGGGTATTCCTATTTAATCATGGACTATATTGAAGGTGTGAGCTTGAGTCAGCTAATGAAGGATAATCCCGGACCTTTGCCAAGTGACTTCATCATTCAGGCGGCTAAACAGCTTTTAGAAGTCCTTCAATATCTGCATAGTCATCAACCACCGATTATCTATCGTGATCTAAAGCCTTCAAATATCATGTTGACACTGCAAAAAGAACTGATGTTAATTGACTTTGGGATCGCACGAAGCTACAAACACGGTATCTCTGAAGATACGGTTAAGCTTGGTACGGTTGGCTTCGCGGCACCTGAGCAATATGGAAGTGGGCAGAGTCAGCCGGTATCCGATTTATATGGATTAGGTGCATTAATTCTCTTTATGGCAACTGGAGGGCAATGCAGTCAATGGGAGTCTGGGATGGAGGATCGGCTATATAACCATATGCCAGCTGGCATTATTCCAATCATAAGACGCTTATTACGACATCACCCGGAAGAGCGTTATCAGAATGCGGAAGCAGTTCTACAGACGCTAATTCGTATGGAGTCCGAAATGGTTAGAGTAAATGATTTTACTATTTCAGTCCCACATTCTCTAGAAAAGAGAAAAGCGATGGTCATTGCCATACTCGGAGTTGCTTCAGGTCTTGGAACAACACATACTTCATTCGCAGTGAGTAGCTTACTTGCACAGAAGGGGGCAACTGCATGGGTTGATTTTTCTCCTGATTCATCGGTTTATGAACGCATTCGCAGCATGTTACATACACAGATTACAACTGTTGCATCCAAGGATGAGATATCTGCTTTTTCATGGAAAGGGGTGCATTATTGGAAACGTCCTATTCACGGAAAAATGGCTGATTTGCTGAGAGGGGATTATCAATTTGTAGTGTTGGATCTTGGCGTTGGGGAATATGAAGGGGCGCTTGATGAGTTCAAATATAGCGATATGCCGATTCTAATTACTTCTGGTGCAGATTGGCGACTCGAAGATTTACTAGTGTGGCTTAGGCGTAAAAGGTTACAGCCTGAAACGAATTGGAGGGTGGGGTTACCACTCGCAGAACGCTCAACTGTACAACTGTTGCAGACCGCTATAGGTACAGATAAGATTTATGGACTACCTTTTCAGCAAGATCCATTCAAACCTAAGGGGAAGTTGGTAGAAGAGATCAATGAAATGTTTGAGGGAGTATTAGATGTACCCAGTAAGGGGAAAAGCCGTAGTTTTTTTCAAAAGAAAGGCTGAATAAAGCGGTTCTCTATGCTTCCTCTTTTCACTCAACTAACTTTTAGTTCAGTGTTGCATTAAAGTGTGTTAAAATATATATTTATACGTGTTTTGAAAAATATAAGAAAGTATAAGTTTTACACTATACTTTACCTTTATATTTCTTGCATGAACGCTTACCGTCCTATAGGGACGCTGAAGACGTTTCTGCTTGAAATATAAGAAAGTATAAGCTTCACACTATACTTTATCCTTATATTTTTATGAGAAACGGTTGTCGTCTTTAAAAGATGACAACGTCGTTTCTTCTTATTACGCATTATTTAAGTATAGACAGGAGCTTGCGGAGAATTTATGAGTTTACTTAGTGTAGAAGACGTTTCCCACAATTTTGGGGATCGGACGTTGTTTAAAAATGTTTCTTTCCGGTTGTTACCGGGTGAGCATGTAGGAATCGTAGGAGCAAATGGCGTAGGAAAATCGACGCTTATGAATATTTTGACTGGAAAACTGTTGAAGGATAGTGGAAAAGTAGAGTGGACGCCTCGCGTCCGTTACGGTTACTTGGATCAGCATACGATCTTAACGCCAGGGAAAACCATCCGTGATGTATTGAAGGACGCTTTCTTGCCACTTTTAGAGCTGGAACAGGAAATGCTAACTATAACTGAAAAGATGGGCGACGCTTCTCCTGAAGAGTTAGAGATGTTACTCGAGCAAATGGGGGACATTCAGGAACAGCTGGACATCGGAGATTTTTATCTTATTGATGTAAAAGTGGAGGAAATGGCAAATGGTCTTGGTCTTTCCGTTATTGGACTTGACCGTGATGTCGCTTCACTAAGTGGGGGTCAGCGCACAAAGGTTCTGCTCGCGAAGCTTCTGCTTGAGAAACCGAATGTGCTATTGCTGGATGAGCCTACTAACTATTTGGATGTTGAGCATATCGACTGGTTAACAAACTATTTGAAGCAATATCCATATGCATTTATATTGATCTCTCATGATACGGAATTCATGAATAAAGTCGTAAATGTGGTCTATCACCTGGAGTTCGGCAAACTTACTCGATACACTGCGAACTACGAGAAATTTCTGAATATGGCCGAGATGAATAAGATCCAACACATAGATGCTTATGAGAAACAACAGGATTTTATTAAGAAACAAGAGGATTTTATTCAGCGTAACAAAGCTCGTGCCTCCACATCTGGACGGGCGAAGAGCCGTGAGAAACAGCTGGATCGTATGGATCGAATTGATCGACCAGAAGAAGCTGCAAAACCTACCTTTAAGTTTAAAGAAAGTCGGGCCAGCGGGAAAACAGTCTTCGAAGGCATTGATTTCGAGATTGGTTACGACCGTCCGTTGCTTCCTATGCTGAACATGACCATTGAACGTGGAGAGAAGATCGCTATAACTGGTTGCAATGGTGTCGGTAAATCGACGCTACTGAAGACTATTCTTGGCGTGATTCCTACGTATAGCGGTAAAACCTATCTAGGAGATTATCTGAACTCAGCGTATTTCCAACAAGAAGTGAAAGCAGCTAATCTTACACCTATTGAGGATGTCTGGAATGAATTTTCTAGTCTAACTCAGAATGAAGTGCGTGGACATCTAGCTCGATGTGGTCTGAAAAATGAGCATATTACCCGACCGCTTAGCATGCTGAGTGGTGGCGAACAAGCTAAGGTCCGTCTCTGTAAGCTGTTGATGCGTGAGAGCAACTGGGTTCTGTTCGATGAACCTACCAATCACCTTGATGTTATTGCCAAGGCAGAGCTGAAGCGGGCATTACAAGAATATAAAGGCACAGTCCTGCTCGTCTCCCATGAACCTGATTTCTATGAAGATTGGGTTACGAAAATTTGGGATGTTGAACAGTGGTCAGCAGTACAAGTATAGAATCATCATACTCCCGGGGAATAGCAGACGATCTGCTGTTCTCCGGTTTTTGGATACGGGGAGGGAAACCGAATGATTCATACAGATGGTCGTGAAGATCGTTATTCTCGTCAGGTGCGATTTGCGCCATTTGGAGCAGAGGGACAAGAAAGGCTCGCGCAGTCTAGTGTTTTAGTAGTGGGAGCAGGTGCGCTTGGTACAGGGATTGCAGAGACGCTGGTACGCTGCGGGGTAGGCAAAATTATTTTAGCTGACCGTGATTATGTAGAGTGGAGTAACCTTCAGAGGCAACAGCTCTATACTGAGGTAGATGCTATTGAACGTATGCCTAAGGCTGCTGCTGCGCAGCGCAAACTTCAACAGATTAATTCTGAGGTCGTTATTGAAGCCTATGTTATAGATGTTCGTGCCGAAGAGTTGGAAGGGCTTGTTTCAGGGGTTGATCTGATCATGGATGGTACAGACAATTTTGATACTCGGCTCATTATTAATGATATGGCGCAAAAGCACGGTATTCCTTGGATCTATGGTGCATGTGTAGGGAGTTATGGAATAACCTATACGATTTTGCCAGGAGAAACTCCATGTCTCCATTGTCTTCTAGGTACAGTACCGCTAGGAGGTGATACTTGTGATACCGCAGGTATACTTCCGCAAGCAGTACAACTAGTTACGGCAAATGCAACGGCAGAGGCGCTGAAACTACTAGGTAAGCGTAAAGAACAATTAAGAAACAAACTGTTAACGTTTGATGTGTGGCGGAATGAATACCATGAAATTGGAGTGAAAGCTGCCAAAAAGAAAAACTGCCCTTCTTGTGGGAGTCATCCGATCTATCCCTATCTAATGGCAGCGAATACCGAACGAGGCGATGTTCTTTGTGGAAGGGATACAGTACAAATTCGCCCTGCGAGACCACAGAAGCTTAACTTGCAGGAAACTGCGGACCGTTTGTCTCGTTTAGGAAGCGGAAGCGTGGACAGCAACGCTTATCTGATTTCTTTTATAGAAGGGCCTTATCGGTTAGTAATTTTTGCTGATGGTAGAGCGTTGATTCATGGAACAAAAGATATTGCTGCTGCTCGGAGCTTTTATCATCGATATTTTGGATAAAGAAGCTGTAAATAGGTGTTCAGGCCATTTCTTAGGAATGGTCTTTTTGTTTTCCGGGAATTCTATACGTACCGCAGTGATGCTGGTGCAAGTCATATGGATATGGGGGAACTTTGTGATTGAGCAAATAATATGGTATATGGCTGATAGCAGTAGTAGAGAAGAAGATCGAACCGTTATAGAAAGTGTGCTACAAGATATTGGACTTGAAGCAACAAAAAGCGAAGATCCCGAGGATCTCCGCTTATCCATATCAAAAGTAGAACCGGTACTGCTGCTTGCTGAGTTATGCGAGGTGGGGACTTGGGAAGGCTGGGACATAATTTCCGCTGTAAGAGCTGAGGGGATGATTCTACCGGTAATGGTGATTTCCGGTGAACAATCTGAATCTGGAACTGGGGCAGTTTCGGCGTTCTCAGCCGGGGGTAATGAATATATGACAAAGCCTTTACATACCGGTGAATTCAAACACAGAATTCTAAATTTGTTAACCCTTACTGGACGGCGTCGAAATTTAAATCAAATACTGAGAGTCGATGGTTTAATGCTCGATCCCAGCCGCAGGTTTGTAAGTCGCGACGGGATCGAGTTAAAAATGACACCCAAAGAATTTGATCTATTGTATTATCTCGCTGCGAACCAAGGAATGATATGCTCTCGCGTCGAGATACTTAAGGAAGTATGGGGTTACCAATTTCACGCAGATACCAATGTTGTAGATGTTTACATCAGACATATCCGTTTGAAAATGGATAAAGGTCACCGGAACAAGTTGATTCACACCGTTCGCGGAACAGGATATGTAATGAGGGCGCCCGAAGGCGGCACCACATCCTGAGACTATTTCTCTATTATAGTTAGAACTCTACTACAGAGTCGTTGTTTACAGTACGCGGCGAGCTTTTAAATATGTTTTTTTCCAAGTACCGGAGTTAAGATCGGAAATCGTAACACCAGGTTTGCCGTAAGTGTGCAGAATTTTACCATTGCCGGCATAAACAGCAACGTGAGTTACGTTTTTACCAGTTGCTCTGCTACCGCTGGAGAAGAATACAAGATCGCCTACACGAAGATTCGCTTTAGATACGGCTGTTCCTTCTTTAGATTGAGCTGCAGCCGTACGAGGCAGTGTTACATTATATTGTTTAAAGATGTATTTTGTAAAAGAAGAGCAGTCAAAAACTTTAGTAGTAGAAGTGGATGCACCGAATTTGTAAGGCACTCCCATATATTTCTTCCCGAGATTCACTACGCTTTGACCTTTAGATACGGAAGCTGCTTCAACTTTCGTTGCGCCTACGCCTGTTGCCATCATTGTACCCAAGCCCATTGTAGTAACCATTCCTATAACAATCGCTTTTTTAATCCATTGTTGTTTATTCATGTTGTATTACCTCCAAGGTGTTAGTCTTTGTTGTTGTGTTTGTCTGTCTTGCTTGCCTGATTCGTAGTATAGCAGGTTATCTATGACATAAAAATTGGAAGAGGTGCAATAAAGTGAGGCTGGGTATGGGTTGTAAGCGTTTTATTAAAAATTCATTAAAAGTTACAAAAAATTAATAATTTGATGTAATATTATCTTAAAAAAGCCGGAAAACCCTTGGTACAAAAGAGTTTTCACGGCTTTTTCGAATTTGAGATAAAAGTTACAATGATGTTTCTAAACTATAAAATAGTAGCATTTTTAAGTTGAAAATGATCCGTATGTATCTAGTCTTTACTCTGAATGATCAGCAACAATCCACTTCGAATGGTAACCGTCCCTGAGGATGAAACCAGTTTGTTACTCACACCAAGTGATTGTCCAAGCTTTAGTGTAGCGTCCGTCAATGGATATTGAAATCCGTCTAAGGTAATACCCGATACTTCTGGGGTTAAAGGCAGTAAAGAAACGTAGGTATAGCCTAAATCGTTGATAACAGCCTGGGATCCTGTAAGGGTTATATAGTTATGCGTGTCCATGACGTGGCAGTTGATTTGACGTTGTAGGGCTCTTGTCATCATTTGAATGCTAGCCAGGGAGTGGTCAATTCGAGTACCCGTAACACCTAATAGTAGAATAGAATCAGGTTGCTGATCCATTGCAATATCTAACGCCATCTCGCTATCTGTCAAATCTTTGTTCACGGCATCACAGGTGATAGTCTTCTTACTTTTGGATTTAATATCTTGAAGCGCTTCAGGCGAAACGGAATCAAAATCACCTACTGCTATATCTGGTGTATATCCGTGTGAAATGAGAAATAGCGCTCCCTGATCCGCACCGATAATAAAATCATCTTCATCTAATAGGTTGAAATATTCTGGAGACAGTTCTCCACCTGCAAAAATTACGACTCGTTTGGATGACATAACATCCATTCCTCCTCTTAAACCTCTTGTTGAGTATCCTGTCCAGTATAATGCAGATCGAAAGGTTGCACAATTGACCTCGACAACGCTAAAATGAGAGTGTGCGATCTTTTGAGTATAAATTCACATATATTTAGGTTTAACAACTGGGAGGTGAACGAAATCGTAAGCGTACTGTTTGTATGTCTGGGTAATATTTGTCGATCACCAATGGCGGAGGCTGTTCTGCGGCATAAGATTAATGAACGAGAACTATCTGATAAGATTCTTGTAGATTCAGCGGGAACTGGAGATTGGCATATAGGAAAAGAGCCGCATGAAGGAACAAGACGTATCCTTGATCAGAACGACATTAGCTATGAGAACATGTTAGCACGGCTAGTCGACAGTGAAGATTTTCAAAAATTTGACTATATCGTCTGCATGGACAAGTCTAATGGAGAGAATGTTCGAAAGATTCCTGGCGGGAAAGACGCCGAGCTAATGTTCTTCATGGACTTATTGCCTGAGGAGGAGCTGCGCGAAGTGCCGGATCCGTATTTTACAGGTAATTTTGAACAGGTATATGATTTGATCAACGCGGGCTGTGACATATTGCTGGAAAGAATGATAAGAGAAAAGCTGTAACCCATTCAGATTACAGCTCTCTCTGTATGATTCATATGGTAAATCGAGGGGAATTGCTGGATTTAACTGTAAGCGTAATCAAGTAATCTACATACTGTTCTTTAGATGTTCACTATTTACTACTATCAATAGGTCATTATGCGTTTAAGAAATAGAGTAGAGATTCTGGTAGCTCTTTCTGCCAGAAGCCCCAGAGATGAAGTCCGTCTTTCTCTCGGTAGGATACGGTTGCTCCGCGTGATTCAAGCAATGTTTTTGTTTCTCGATTCATCTGAACAAAATCATAAATGCCAGTATCCGTTTTGTATTCTGTTTCCTGCAGACCAACGACCATATTAATGTTGAGCCAGGAGAGATCCTCTTCTTTAGCCAGCATGTCGCGGGATTCAGGATAGAATGCACCGGAAAGGCTGATGATACGTGTGAAGATCGCAGGATAAGCAAGTGCAAGGTGGAGCGATACACTGCCCCCAAGGGAGTCGCCTGCTAAGATTCGTTCGTCCGGAGTACGGCGCACAGGATATTTTTGTTCAATGAAGGGAATAATCTCTTCGGAAAAGCAAGATAAGTACTGCTTGAATCTGCTTCCAAAAGGAGCGTATTCTTGAGTCCGAACAGCGACGTCTACTTCGACACCAACAATGATGAAGGGCTCCACGTCTTCTTCTATAATAAGACGTCCAGCGAGTGTAGCGATACGGCCAAAGTTAAAGAACTCTTCGCCGTCTTGGCAGTACACCACTGGGTAGCTCAAGACTTCGTTGTAGCCGGGAGGAAGATAGATGCGTAATTTACGTTCCTCCTGCAGATGTTTACTCCAAAGCGTTTCTTTTACAATTGTGCGTTTCAGAAAAACAGAATCGCTCATAGTTGCCACGTCACCTTTCTTGTCGAATTTTGCAATACACAACGGTTTGCTCTAAAATGAATAGCTGAGTAACTGTGTGATTAATCATTTACTTGTTCCAAAAGCTTTAAACTGTTATATAAAAATAAATCACCTGTTATACATACAAAATTTAAAGGAATATAAATTTTATAAGTATTTCTTTGACGAAAGTAACCAAACAGGTGTATAATAATATTATAACAGAGGCAGCTGATATTCAAATTTTTTTATTGAGGTGAAGATAATGAGTAAAGTTCCTTATGAAGTGTATACAGAGGACGTCGAGGCTCTAACGGTACTTTCCCCGGATGGAGAAATTATCAACAAGGATAAAATGCCTGATTTAACCGACGATCAACTGAAAGAAATTATGTATCGTATGGTATTTACCCGTACTTGGGATGATCGTGCAGTAAATCTTGGTCGTCAAGGCCGTCTTGGTTTCTACGCACCGGTATCCGGTCAAGAAGCTACTATGATTGGTAGCGAGTACGCTTTGGAGAAAGAAGACTTCTTATGCCCAGGCTACCGTGATATTCCGCAGCTAGTATGGCACGGACTTCCATTGTACCAAGCATTCTTATATTCCCGTGGACACCAACATGGTGGAGCTATTCCTGATGGCGTTAATGTATTGATGCCACAAATTATCATCGGCGCGCAAATCCTGCACGCTACAGGAATTGCAATGGGCTTTAAATTGAAGAAACAAAAGAGTGTTGCAATTACTTACACTGGTGATGGCGGTTCTTCTGAAGGCGACTTCTATGAAGGCTTGAACTTTGCTGGTCGCTTTAAACTGCCTGTTATCTTCTTTGTTCAAAACAACGGTTACGCGATTACGACTCCATTCGCAAAACAAACAGCTTCCAAATCGATCGCTCACAAAGCGGTTGCAGCTGGTATCCCGGGAATTAAAGTTGACGGCATGGACATCTTTGCAGTAATCAGTGCTGTTCGTGACGCTGCTGAGCGTGCACGTAATGGCGAAGGTGCTACATTGATCGAAGCTGTAACTTACCGTTTCCGTCCACACTCCCTTTCTGACGATGCAAGTAAATATCGTTCGAAAGAAGAAGAAGGACAATGGAGCGAAAAGGATCCAATCAACCGTCTTGCCAAGTATTTGGAGAAGAAAGGTCTTTGGACTGAAGAAGATACGCTGCGCGTGAAAGACGAAGCGAAAGCTACTGTTAACGAGCAGATTAAAAAAGCTGAACAAACCGAAAAAATGACTATACCTGGCTTGATCGACAGCATGTTCGAAGTAACACCTAAACATCTGGAAGAGCAAAAAGCCGATTTTGAATAAGGGGGATATCAGGCAATGGCACAAATGAATATGAAAGAAGCGATCCGCGACGCGATGCGCGTTGAACTGAATCGTGACCCTAACGTTCTTATCTTCGGAGAGGATGTTGGTAATGTAGGTGGCGTTTTCCGTGTAACGGAAGGGCTGCAAAAGGAATTTGGCGAAGATCGTATTTTTGATACTCCACTAGCTGAGTCCGCTATCGGTGGTCTGGCATTTGGTCTTGGTGTACAAGGCTTCCGCCCAATTGCAGAAATTCAATTCGTTGGTTTTATCTTTGAAGCACTTGATCAGATCGTTGTTCAAGCGGCACGTCTGCGCTGGCGTTCTGGCGGTAAATATAATGCTCCAATCGTATTCCGTACTCCTTTTGGTGGCGGAGTTAAGGCTGCTGAGCTTCATACAGATTCACTCGAAGGTTTGATTGCACAAAGCCCGGGTATTAAAGTAGTAATTCCTTCAAACCCATATGATGCTAAGGGACTTCTTATCGCGTCTATCCGCGACAATGACCCTGTATTCTTCATGGAGCATTTGAACCTTTACCATGCATTCCGTGCTGAAGTGCCAGAAGGTGAATACACTGTTGAACTTGGCAAAGCTAACGTAGTACGTGAAGGTGCTGATGTATCTATCATTACTTACGGGCTGATGGTACATACAGCTACCAAAGCAGCCGAGCAACTCGAAAAAGAAGGCATTAACGTTGAAATTATTGACCTTCGTACTGTAAGTCCAATCGACATCGACACTATTGTAGCGTCTGTGAAGAAGACTAACCGTGCTATCGTAGTACAAGAAGCTCAAAAGAGCTCCGGTGTTGCTGCTGAGGTTATTGCACAAATTAACGAAAAAGCATTGCTGCACTTGGAAGCACCTGTTCTTCGGATCGCAGGTCCGGACACAGTATATCCATTCGCACAAATTGAAGATACATGGCTTCCAAACCCTGCGCGTATTATTGCAGGCGTGAAGAAAGTTTTGGATTTCTAAAATATTTTTTCTATGAGAAACGGTTGTCATCCTTTATGGATGACAACGTCGTTTCTTCTTCTGAATTCTAACCATAAGATCAGTCCCAATTTCACAAGGAGGTTTTCAAAGTGGCAAAGTTTGAATACCGATTCCCTGAACTAGGTGAAGGTTTGCATGAAGGTGAAATCATCAAAATGCATATCAAAGCCGGTGACAAGGTAACGGATGATGATATCGTAATGGAAGTTCAAAATGATAAGGCGGTAGTTGAGGTACCTTGTCCAGTGAACGGTACCGTGTTGGAAGTTTTGACTAAAGATGGCCAAGTTTGCCGTGTTGGCGAAGTTGTAGCTATTATCGAAGCTGAGGGCGACGTGCCTGAGCAAGAAGGTCATGCTGCTGAAGAAGCTCCAGCTGCACCTGCACCTGCTGCACCAGCTCCTACGAATGCTAAATCAGCGAACTTTGAATATCGGTTCCCAGAACTGGGTGAAGGTCTGCATGAAGGTGAAATCATCAAAATGCATATCAAAGCCGGTGACAAAGTAACCGATGATGATATCATCATGGAAGTTCAAAATGACAAGGCAGTAGTTGAAGTTCCTTGTCCAGTGAACGGTACTGTGTTGGAAGTTCTGACTAAAGATGGTCAAGTATGCCGTGTTGGCGATGTTGTAGCTATCATTGCTGCAGAAGGTGACGTTCCTGAACAAGCAGGTCATGCTTCCGCAGAAGCAGATGCAGCAAAAGGAAGTGCAAATACCACTTCTTCCCCTGCAGCAACTAGCCCATCTGATGCTAAACAAGGTGGATCTGTTAGTGCAGCACCTGCGCCTGACCGTGATGTGTTGGCTACACCAAGCGTTCGTAAATTTGCTCGTGAGCAAAAAGTGGATATCTCTAAAGTGAACGGAACTGGAAAAGGCGGCAAAATCACTCGTGAAGACGTTGAAGCGTTCTTGAAAGGTGGTTCAGCACCTGCGGCAGCGGCAACACCTGCAGCGGCAGCTTCTGAAGCTCCTAAGGCTGCTAAAACTGAAGCTAAAGCAACATCTGCAGCAGCGAGCGGTAATGTTAGTCTTGAAGAAGAACGTGTACCTTACAAGGGCATTCGTAAAGCGATCGCCAATGCAATGGTTAAATCGGCTTACACTGCACCGCACGTTACAATTATGGACGAAGTAGATGTTACTGAACTGGTAGCATTCCGTACACGTATGAAACCAATCGCTGAGAAAAAAGGTGTTAAGGTTACTTACCTTCCGTTCATTGTTAAAGCATTGGTTGCAGCTTCCCGTCAATTCCCAGCGCTTAACGCTATGATTGATGAAGAAGCAGGCGAGATTGTTTACAAGAAATACTACAACATCGGTATCGCTACTGATACACCAAACGGCTTGATCGTTCCAGTTATCAAAGATGCTGACCGTAAGAGCATCTGGATGATCGCTAGCAGCATCACTGACCTTGCAGTTCGTGGTCGTGACGGTAAATTGTCTGCTAACGAAATGAAGGGCAGCACGATCTCCATCAGTAACATTGGTTCTGCTGGCGGTATGTTCTTTACTCCAATCATTAACTTCCCTGAAGTGGCTATCCTCGGAACTGGCCGTATCAGTGAAAAAGCAGTAGTTAAGAATGGTGAAATCGTAGTTGCTCCTGTAATGGCGTTGTCACTCAGCTTTGACCACCGTATTATCGATGGTGCGACTGCTCAGAACTTTATGAACTACATTAAATCGCTGCTCAATAATCCTGAGCTGCTGGTTATGGAGGTATAATTATGGTAGTAGGAGACGCTTCTCTAGATATTGACACATTGGTCATTGGTGCAGGTCCTGGTGGGTATGTGGCGGCAATTCGTGCCGCCCAGCTCGGCCAAAAAGTCCTCATCGTGGATAAATCGGAACTCGGCGGTGTATGTTTGAACCGTGGATGTATTCCTTCTAAAGCACTGATTGCTGCTGCACATCAGTTCGAATCTGCTAAGCATGGTGAAGTTTTCGGTGTTACTGCTGAGAACGTTAAAGTGGATTTTGCCAAAACTCAAGAGTTCAAAAACGGCGTAGTTAAGAAAATGACTAGCGGCGTGACTAGCTTGATGAAAGGCAACAAAATTGAAGTATTTAACGGCGAATGCATGTTTATCAGCGACACAGAAGCACGTGTGTTCAATGATCATGAATCCCCACGTTACCGCTTCAAACACTGTATCATTGCAACAGGTTCCCGTCCGATTGAACTGAAACCTTTCCCATTCGGTGGACGCATTCTGTCTTCGACTGAAGCTCTTGAGCTTCCAGAAATTCCGAAGAGCATGATCGTAATCGGTGGTGGTTACATCGGCGCTGAGCTTGGCCAAATGTACTCCAAATTCGGTACTAAAGTAACAATCATCGAAGGTTTGGATACTGTACTTCCAGGCTTTGATAAAGATATGACTCGTCTTGTTGCGAAAAACATGGCTAAAACTGGCATCGAAATCGTAACTAACGCTAAAGCTGAAAGTGCTGTACAGAACGACAAGGAAGTTACCGTGAAATATTCTGTTGGTGGCGAATCCAAAGAAGTTACTGCGGATTACTTGCTTGTAACTGTAGGCCGTCGTCCTAACACTGATGGTGAACTTGGTCTAGACCTGATCGGTCTTGAGCTCGACGAGCGTGGATTGATCAAAGTCGATCACCAAGGTCGCACAAGCATTCCTAACATCTTCGCTATCGGCGACGTTGTTCCAGGTCTGGCGTTGGCTCACAAAGCTTCTTACGAAGGTAAGATTGCCGCAGAAGCGATTGCAGGACTTACATCTGTTGTTGACTACAAAGTCATCCCAGCAGTTGTGTTTACAGATCCTGAATGCTCAAGCGTTGGTTTGACTGAGAAAGAAGCGAAAGACAAAGGCTACAAAGTGAAAGCTGGTAAGTTCCCATTTGCAGGGAATGGCCGCGCCGTATCTTTGAACAGCCCAGAAGGTTTCATCAAAATTGTTGCTAACTCCGAAAACAATCTTGTGCTTGGTGCACAAATCGTTGGTATCGAAGCTTCTAACTTGATCGCTGAACTTGGTTTGGCAATTGAAATGGGCGCAACACTTGAAGATATCGCTTTGACTATTCATGCGCATCCAACCCTTGGCGAAATCGTCATGGAAGCTGCTGAACTGGTTGAAGGTCACCCTATTCACGTAATGAAATAATTTCTCTACCCAATTGCTCTAGCAGGCACTGAAAGGCGGAACGCATTTGCGTTTCGCCTTTTTGAGTTTTCCACTTTTTTGAAAAAAGATATAATGGGAGGAGATGAAACAATTTGAGCGAATACACTATAAAATCATTCATCCGTATTTTAAAAACTTATATAGGGAGGACAAATGATGAAACCCAATAAGTTAAAGCCTGGTGATGAGTTGCGAATCATCTCACCTGCCAGAAGTCTGTCGTTAATTGCTGCTGAACAAAGAAAAATTGCCAAAGAACAGCTACAAAAATTAGGTTTTCGGATATCATTTTCCGTAAACTCTTTTGAGAAGGATGAATTTGTTTCCTCATCGATCGATTCTAGAATAGAGGATTTGCACGAAGCTTTTTTAGATCCGAATGTTAAAGGGATTCTTACGACCATTGGAGGCTTTAATAGCAATCAACTGCTACGTTATATCGACTATTCCATCATTGCAGAACATCCTAAACGATTATGCGGATATTCGGATATTACTGCTTTAAGTAATGCAATCTATGCTAAAACAGGATTAGTTACATATTCCGGACCACATTTTTCTAGCTTCGCAATGCTTCACGACAATGAATATACCACCGAATATTTCCGTAAGCTGATGATGGACAACAAAGAAATAGTGGTGAGACCTTCGAAGCATTGGAGTGATGATGAGTGGTATCTGGACCAGGAGAACCGTGTATTTATCAGAAATGAAGGCCCGTTCATTATCAATGATGGAGAAGCGAAAGGGATAATTATCGGTGGGAACCTCTGTACACTAAATCTTTTGCAGGGAACGGAGTATATGCCAAGTTTAAAAAATTCGATATTATTTCTTGAGGATGATTATGAGTCATCGCCTGCAACCTTTGATAGGGATTTACAATCGTTGATTCATCAACCAGATTTTCAACATGTTAAAGGATTGGTTATTGGCAGATTCCAACAAGGATCACGTATGACTAAAGAACTGTTGATCAAAATCATAACTTCGAAAGAAGAGCTATCAGACATTCCTGTCATTGCAGACGTGGACTTTGGACATACCTCCCCTATGATTACTTTCCCTGTAGGTGGACAAGCCTCACTTCGTGCTTATGGGGTTAGAGTAGAGTTAAGAATATCGGAGTAGTGAATTCATCAGATTATTAAATAAATTTAAAAAATATCTTACCTTCTACAAAAATCGGATTTTTCAGATATAATATATGAGGTGAAATATTACGGAGGTGCAGTAAATTGACGAATGAGCTAGAACAAACATATTTGAACTTTTTACAATATATTTTAGATCATGGTGTGAAAAAAGAAGATCGTACCGGAACAGGTACAATTAGTGTATTTGGTTATCAAATGCGATTTGATTTATCAAAAGGCTTCCCATTATTTACAACAAAACGGACTCCGTTCCGTTTAATCGCAAGTGAATTATTATGGTTTATTAAAGGCGACACAAACATTCGTTATTTATTGAAAAATAATAATCATATTTGGGATGAATGGGCTTTCAAAAGATGGGTTGAATCAGACGAATATACAGGTCCAGATATGACTGATTTCGGGAATCGTTGTTTAATTGATGAAGACTTCAATCAAGTTTATCAAGCAGAGATGAAAGCATTTTGTGATCGTGTCTTAGAAGATGATGCGTTCGCAGCGAAGCATGGTGACCTAGGGAATGTTTATGGTAAGCAATGGCGAAATTGGACATCTTCTACGGGTGAATCCATTGACCAATTACAAGATGTAATTCATCAGATCAAAACAAATCCTGATTCTCGTCGTTTAATTGTAAGCGCATGGAACCCGGAAGATGTTATAAATGCTGGGGCAAAAGGGAGTAAAGCAGCGTTACCACCTTGCCACGTTATGTTCCAGTTCTATGTTGCAAATGGTAAATTAAGCTGTCACTTGCTGCAGCGCAGCGCTGACTCTTTTCTTGGAGCTAACTTCAATATCCCGTCTTACTCCTTACTTACACATTTAATTGCACATGAGTGTGGTCTAGAAGTAGGCGAGTTTGTATATAGCATTAGTGATGCACATATCTATTCAAACCATGTTGATCAAGTTAAAGAGCAATTATCAAGAGATTTAAGACCATTGCCAACATTGGTTATTAATTCAAATAAGAAATCACTTTTTGATATCGAGCTGGAAGACCTTATCATTGAAGGATACAATCCGCATCCTTCGATAAAAGCGCCGATCGCAGTATAAATTAATGGTTATCAAGATTTTTGATCTATATAGGTAGGAAGGAGCGTGTTTCATGAGTATTAGCTTAATATGGGCAATGGGCACCAATCATGTGATTGGAAAAGATAATGATATGCCTTGGCATTTACCGCTTGATTTTGCTTATTTCAAAGCGGAAACACTGGGGAAGAGAATGCTTATGGGCCGCAAAACGTGGGATTCGCTCGGAGGGAAGCCTCTAAAGGGCAGAACAAGCTTAATTATGACTAGAGATACTGATTATGCTCCTGAAGGTGCAGAGGTTGTACACACGCTTGAGGAAGCTCTCAGCGAGGGTAGAAAAGACGATGAGCTGATGGTGATCGGCGGTGCGGAAATTTATAAGCTGATGTTGCCGTATGCTGACAAGTTGATGTTAACGCAAATTGAACAGGATTTTGAAGGAAATACCCGGTTTCCTGATATTGACTGGAGTGTGTGGAAAGAGGTTTCCAATAAGAAGGGAATTCGTGATGAAAAGAATCCGTATGATTACCGTTTTCTTGTTTATGAACGTACGGAATAGCAATAAAACGTTTTCTCTGACATATCATGTGAAATAGTACAAAAAATCAGTAGATTAATCCATTACTGTGCAAAAGTAATGAGTGCTACTATAATTAAAATTAGAAATGATAATCTACAGGTATAGAATGTGCAGGTACTTCATTGCGCTGCTCACGACCATACGAAGCCGCAATATGCTACAATGTACTATACTTCAACACGAAGAGAACGGATGGGGGAAACGTAAACATGTCTACACCTACAGGTTTTATGGAGTATAAACGGCAGCTCCCAGGTGATCGGGATCCTGAGCAGCGGGTAAAAGACTGGGAGGAGTTCCACCATCATTTATCCGAGGACGAGCTTCAAACACAAGGAGCGCGCTGCATGGATTGCGGAACGCCGTATTGTCATACAGGAATTGATATGGCTGGAGGAACCTCGGGTTGTCCAGTTCATAATCTAATTCCAGAGTGGAATAATTTGGTGTACCGCGGACTCTGGAAAGAAGCCCTGGAACGTCTGCATAAGACGAATAATTTCCCTGAGTTTACTGGAAGCATTTGTCCTGCTCCTTGCGAAGGCTCTTGCACAGTGGGTCTAATTGGACAGCCGGTGACCATTAAGACCATTGAGTTAGCTATTATTGATAAGGGCTTTGAAGAAGGCTGGGTTGTACCTAATCCTCCAGAGAAACGTACAGGCAAAAAGATTGCAATCGTAGGCTCTGGACCTGCTGGACTCTCAGCAGCAGCTCAACTTAATAAGGCTGGACATACAGTAACTGTATTTGAACGCAGTGACCGCATCGGCGGACTGCTGACATATGGCATTCCCACTATGAAACTCGATAAGAGAGTTGTTCAACGTCGTGTAGATTTATTAGCTGCAGAAGGTATTAATTTTGTAGTGAATACAGAGATTGGCAAGGATATTCCTGCTCAACAGCTAGTGGATGAGTATGATGCGGTTGTTCTGTGTGGTGGAGCTACAAAGGCACGTCGTTTTAACGTTGAAGGCAGTGAGCTTAAGGGTGTTATGTACGCCATGGACTATTTAAATGGTACGATTAAGAGCTATTTGAATTCCAATCTTGAAGATGGCAACTATGTATCTGCTGAAGGTAAAGACGTGATCGTCTTGGGTGGCGGTGATACTGGATCTGACTGTGTTGCTACAGCACTTCGTCATGGCTGCAGCAGTATCACTCAATTTGGTACACATGAAAAAGCACCTCTTCAGCGTGATCCGATTGCTAACCCTTGGCCACAATTCCCGAATGTATATAGCCTAGACTACGCGCAAGAAGAAGCTAAAGCCATATTTGGGGATGACCCGCGTGAGTTCTCTATCATGACTACTAAATTTGTTGGTGATGATGAAGGTAACTTGAAAGAGCTGCATACTGTACAGATCCGCCGGATCGTGGATGAGACAGGTCGTAAGATCTATCAACCTGTTCCAGGCACCGAAGCTGTGTATCCTGCTCAATTAGCTTTGATAGCCATCGGTTTTGATGGGCCAGAACAAGATATTATTCAAGAGCTTGATCTTGAGACAGATCGTCGTTCCAATGTGAAAGCACGTTATGGTAAATTCAATACCAACGTGGATAAAGTGTTTGCTGCTGGCGATATGAGACGTGGTCAAAGCTTGGTTGTATGGGCCATCAACGAAGGACGCGAAGCTGCGCGTGAAGTGGATAAATACCTGATGGGTTCAACCGTTCTTGTTTAAAACGTTAAGATAATAATTGTCTAATAAGCCGTTTCAAAAGCAGTTTTCCTGCTGGAGAAACGGTTTTTTAAATTAAGCGATGCTTGACGTAGATATCAGTATCATATAAATTAAATACATTATTCACATGATAAAAGCATTGACCAAGGATCTACGATTCAAGAAGCGTTAGAACAGAGAGGGAACCCACCGGGTGAAAGGTTCCTCAAACACGTGTGAGTGGTATCCTGCCTTGGTAGCTGTAGCGATAGTATCTACTAACCCGCTACCGGAATCGACCGTTATCCGATTTGAGGATTGCCAAATCAGAATAAATTGTATGTTGAGCTGGCAGTTAAATAAGGGTGGTATCACGACACATTCGTCCCTGACGAATGTGTCTTTTTGCATTTAGAGAGATAATTTCTGAGGAGGGTATTTAAGATGCGACAAAGCAAATTATTATTAACAACACTGCGTGAGGTGCCTTCGGAAGCGGAGACGAACAGTCATCAGCTACTGCTGCGTGCGGGGTATATCCGTCAATTAGCTGCTGGAGTGTATACCTATTTACCACTTGGACGGCGGGTTCTGCGAAAGATAGAAGCGATTGTGAGAGAAGAGATGGATCTTTCCGGAACGCAGGAGATTTTAATGCCATCCATGCAGCCTGCGGAACTTTGGAAGGAATCAGAACGTTATGATGTTTATGGTAAGGAGTTGATGACTTTTAAGGATCGTCATGAGCGGGAATTCATTCTCGGTCCAACGCATGAAGAAGTAGTAACCTCTCTTGTGCGGAATGAGATCAGCTCCTATCGTAAGCTTCCTGTTACCGTGTATCAAATTCAGACTAAGTTTCGAGATGAACGGCGACCACGTTCCGGATTGCTAAGAGGAAGAGAGTTCTTGATGAAGGATGCGTACTCTTTTGACATAAGCTCAGAAGGACTTGATAAATCATACCACCAAATGTTCGATGCTTATCACCGGATATTTAAGCGATGTGGATTGAAGTTCAGAGCTGTTCATGCAGATTCTGGTGCAATTGGCGGAGAAGGGGGCAGCCATGAATTTATGGCACTGGCTGATATCGGGGAAGATACGATTGCGGTATGTTCCTCTTGCGATTACGCAGCCAATCTGGAACAGGCAGAAGCTGTGCGTCCTGTTAAGAAGGAAATGAATTTCGAAGTACCAGCGATAGAGAAATTCCATACTCCAAATTTACGTACAATTGATCAATTAGAGCAGGAGTTGGAGATCCAGCCAGAGCAGATTATGAAAACATTGATCTACGAAGGTAGCGGACAATTCTTTGCTGTAGTGGTTCGAGGAGATCATGAAGTTAATGAGATAAAAGTGAGTAAATATATCGGAGCGATGGAGATCGGTCTTGCTGACTATGAAGCTGTGAAATCCTTAACGGGTGTAGAGAGTGGGTTTGTGGGGCCTGTGGGACTTCAATTAACTGTACTAGTTGATGCCGCAGTTGCTGAGATGACGGAAGGTACGACGGGAGCAGGAGAAAAAGATTATCACTTCCGTAATGTTGTACCTGGTAGAGATTTTGGGCTTGAGTATGTGGGGGATTTTCGCAATGTAGCGGAAGGAGAAGCTTGTCCACATTGCGAGGATGGCGTTCTTCATTTTCATCAAGGCATTGAAATCGGACATGTCTTTAAATTAGGTACCAAATACAGTGAGAAGCTTGGAGCTTCCTTTTTAGATCGTTCAGGCAAAAGTCAGCCTATGATCATGGGTTGTTACGGAATTGGAATCTCGCGACTATTGTCCGCAATTGTAGAACAGAATCATGATGATCAAGGAATAATGTGGCCAGTTGCATTAGCACCTTATCAGGTTCATATTTTGATGATGTCCATAAAGGACTCGGAGCAACTGGAAGTTGCAGAGGAGCTTTATAATCAACTTACTAAGCTCGGTTTTGAGACGCTGCTAGATGATAGGGATGAGCGTGCTGGCGTTAAATTTAAGGATTCAAGTTTGATTGGTATACCCGTAACGCTAGTAGTCGGTAAGGAGGCTGCACAAGGTAGGGTGGAGTATCTAGAAAGAGCCTCCGCTGCGGGTAAAGAAGTCTTAGAAAAGTTAGAAGCAGTTTCTCGTATCCAAGAATTCTTTTCGCAGCTGAATTAAACTTCTATAACTCAAACTGAAAGCCATTGTTCAGGGCGGGAAAGTGCTGGAGGTAACTTTGTGAGATCATCACCTATTGCCGCATTAATCTGACCCTGAGTTAGAAAAATGCTCTCTGATAGATCAGCGCCCCTAAGGTCAGTGTCACGGAAATCTGCACCAATAAGATCTGCACCTCTAAGATTAGCGCCTTTAAGGTCAGCGGCAATCAAATAGGCTCCCCTCAGGTTGGCGCCTCTGAGATCTGCATTTTTAAGATTTGCGCCGACAAGGTCAGCACCACGGCTGAAAGTTCTCGATGCTTTTTTTAGTTTACGACGAGCCTCAGTACGCACAAGTTCACTGACTTGCAGCAGTAACAGATTAATCTTTGCTCGATGAGCGTCAACATTCACCTTCTGTAGAGAATCAGGGTTAAGTAAAGTGAGTTGTTCCGTCTCATCGAGTGCTGTTTGCAGCTCAACATGTATTGAATGGGTTATATCTAAGTTCAATGATTCATTTAAGTACCATAGCAATTCGTGCAAATGCCACATGGCCGTAAATACCTCGAACATTTGCTTTGCAGTTTTTGGATTCTTCCGCCAGTCCTCACCGGTATAAGTAACCTGAGAAAGCTTTTGCCCAGCCCCAAAACAGTCATATACAGTACAACCACGAAATCCAAGCGTTCTTAAATCTGTATGTACACCACAGCGAAAGTCTGATTGTAGGTTATGGCACGGCTGGCCAGCTGCTTTATCCATAGCAAAATCCACTGAAGCTGAAAAAGGTAGTGCGGAACAGCACAAACCGAAGCAGCTCTCACATTCTGCTTTTAAATAGTGACCGTTTTTGTCCTTATAAGGTTCTGTAAATTTGTGATTTTCAGACACGTTTTGATTCCTCCGATATATAAAACTCGTTTACCAAACTATTCTAATTCATAGAAAAGACAAAGGGAAGTCTGAATTTTACCTAGGCCTACTAACCAATCCATTAAAAAAAACCGAGGTTAATGGTATAATAGAATACTGGACGCATTTTGGACTTAAGAACGAAAAGGTAAGGAGCGATTGTTTTTGAAGACACTCATTATTGCGGAGAAACCGGATATGGGGCGGAATATCGCCGCCGCAATAGAACCGAAGGCCAAAAATTACCGTTCCTATCTTGAAGGGGAGCAGTACATTATTACTTGGGCAATAGGGCATCTAATCGGTTTGGCCGAGCCGGATGCTTATGATGTTAAATACAAAAAGTGGAATATTAATGATCTGCCCATTATTCCAGACCAGTTCAAACTGGTTCCTAATGCGCGAACAATCGACCAGCTCAAGGTAATTGGAGATCTTGCGAAACGTAGCGATCTTCTAGTGAATTCATGCGATGCCGGGCGAGAAGGGCAGCATATCTTTTCACTCATTCAACGACATTTGAAGCTGGAGCATCCTGTGAAGCGGTTGTGGATCTCGGATCTGACGCCAGAGACCATTCGCAAAGGATTCCAGGAGCTGAAGGATGGATCGGAGTACGAGAATCTAACGAAAGCAGCAAAAGCTCGCAGTGAAGCGGATTGGCTCATCGGCATGAACGGATCACGTGCTTTTACTACAAAGCATAATGTGCTGCTGTCCGTGGGTAGGGTTCAAACTCCCGTACTCGCGCTGATTTACGACCGTCAGAAGACGATTGAGGCGTTCTCTTCCCTAAAGTTTTTTGAGGTGGAGGGACATTTTACTCAGAATGAAATGACCTATAAAGGCATGTGGCAGGGGGATCGGCTGACTGACGGGGATAAGGCGGAGGCGCTAGCTGCCAAGGTCAAAGGAAAACCGGGCCGGATTGAGTCTTACGAGGTTAAGGAAACAAAAGAGTATCCAAATAAGCTGTACGATTTAACGCTGCTGCAGCGTGAGGCGAATGGAAAGTACGCTTTTTCCGCAAAAAAGACGCTTGATATTGCTCAAGCGTTATATGAAAAGCATAAGGTGATCTCTTATCCGCGGACGAACTCCAACTATGTTACAGAACAGAATATTCCTGAGATGCATAAGACGTTATCCGCGCTGCAAGGGACGGCTTATGATGAGTGGGTGAAGGGTGCGAATCGCAATCTCGTTCATAAAGGGAATAAATTCATCTGCAACCCCTCGAAGGTTGAGGATCACCACGCGATTTTGCCTACATATCGTAAAGCATCAGGACTTAGTGCAGATGAAGGAAAGCTGTATGATTTGATTGTGCGGCGTTTTTTGTCTCAGTTCTATCCGGCAGCGGAGTATAAAGTGCATACGGTGATGACCGAGGTAGAAGAGGAAAAGTTCAAAACCACAGTCAAGGAATTATTAAGCCTCGGCTGGAAGGTCATTTACGCGGACCAGAAGAAGGATAAAGCGAAGACTTCCAAGGGTAAGAACAAGGATGACGAAGAGGACGAAGAGATCGAAGTGAACGAACCATTTTCTATTGCTCCGGCAGAAGAAGTGGTTTGTAGTGAGGCTATCGTTAAAGAGAAAGATACTCAGCCACCCAAGCATTACACAGAAGGTACGCTGCTTCGAGCGATGGAAAGTGCCGGAAAGCAGATTGAGGATGAAGAGCTTCGCGATGCTATGAAGGATTCAGGGCTTGGAACTCCGGCTACCCGTGCAGCAACGATAGAACGGCTGAAGAATGTCGGATACATCGAAATGCAGGGCAAAAAAATTGCCATCACACAAAAAGGACGAACAGCCATTGAGCTGATTCGTGGAGCGGGTATTGAGCTGTTGACTTCACCGGAAATGACCGGACAATGGGAACGTCGTTTGAACGAAATATCGAGAGGAACGGCGTCGGATGGGCAGTTTATGGAGAATGTAAAAAGATTCGCCTGCATGATCGTAGACAAAGTACGAGTACAATCCCGGGCGTCCAAAACCTCTTTTGAAGGGGAGACGCCTTCTGTCAATACAAGTGCTAAAGGGCGAAATGCTGGAAGTACATCTCGTAAAACCACCGACAAACCTGCGGCGCCGCGAAAGCGCAAGGCAAGTAGTGAAGAGGAATCTGCCAATTCAGGGCCTAAGGTCATCGGAAACTGTCCGCGTCCCGGCTGCGGTGGAATGATTTTTATGGGTAAAAAAGGCTACGGCTGCTCTCATTACAAGGAAGGCTGTAAATTCGTGATCTGGAAAGAGAATCATGGTCGTACACTCACGGATATACAAGTGAAGGCATTGATTGAGAAAGGTCGGACGGGCAAGCTAAAGCTTACCAGCGAAGACGGTACACCACTGGAAGGCAAGCTAGTGCTTCAAAATATGGATACGGGCCAATTAGCAATTGAATCATAGTCGATCAAAAAGAATGGGTGTACGGTAAAAAGGTGTCTCTAGCCATGATGGATACATGGCGGAGACACCTTTTTAATCATGCCTTATAATTATTCAGTGGATTTAGCCAGCTGCGCTTCAATCGCTGCAGTTAACCCTTCATAGGAGGAGTCAGGAAGCAGGGTTCCGTTTACCATAAATTTAGGTGTACCATTTACCCCGTACGATCCCGCGATCTTGAAGTCTTCTTTGACGTCGAACATGTAGGTATGATTCTTGAGATCTGTTTCGAATTGAGCGAAATCAATACCTTCAATGTTATCTTTGACGAAATTTAGAATGAACTTCTGTGTGGCCCATATTTTGCTCTCATCGCCTTGATTGGCGTACAGCTTATGGAGATATTCCCAGAACTTCTCGTTGCTTTGCTTATAAATGGCTTCACCTGCACTTGCAGCAAGATAAGAATCTCGATCCAAAAAGGCAAAGTTCATGAAGAAAAGCTCAACTTTTCCAGTATCCACGTAGTCCTTAACAAACGTATCCAGATATTTCTCCGTCCAGTTTTTGCAGGCAGGACATTTGAAATCTGCAAATTCGATGACTTTGATTTTGGCATCAGGACTACCAAGATGAGGTTGCTTTTCATATTTCAGCCCATCAACAACAATGCTCCCCTTCACATCAGTGTAGTTAGGTAAACCCTCTGTACTGTCCGTCTTGTCATTTAGAATGAAGACAATAACAGCGACAAGGATTACAACAACTATACTTAAGAGCATGGGAAGCATTTGTTTGTTAGTTCGAGAATGGTTGGACTTCACTTTCTTGTTCATATCTCATCTCCTTCCTCATTTAGGAATTGTACAAAAATAGTATAATCATCCCAGAGGTAGAGTAGATATGTCATTTGTAACAATGTCTGAGGTTACTTTGCACCTAGAGTTTCTGCAGGGTAGCGGTACGAATAACAGGAGGCACCTCATGGATGGAGGAAATGGTCTTCACTGCTTGTTGCATTTCTTGCTCCAATTCAATAAGGTTATAGCTCCATTCATTCTGTTGCTTCAGATAGATACTGTTAATGCCTGCGGTTACTGCCGGAAGTACATCTGTACGTAAAGAGTTACCAATCATCCAGGTGCGTTTGCGGTCAAAGCCTTGCGTAGTCAAAATATTTTCAAGTGCCTCAACATTTTTATGTTGACGAATATAGATCCGGTCATCAAAGTAAGCATCTAGCTTCATTTGCTCAATTTTACGTTGTTGGATCGTATCGTCTCCACCTGTGTAAAGGAATAAATGGTGACCATCCTGCTTCAGAGTATCCAACGTTTCAACCATGCCAGGGTAAGCTTCGATTTCTTGATCATAGACGCTTAGTCCAAGCTTGTGTAACTGTTGCTCTTGAAAACGGTCCGTCGGACGATTATATTTTGCGCAGAAATAGCGGTAGGTAGCGATTAGGGATTTAGGGAAATTATCGCTGGCAAGACCACTTGTGTTGACCGTGTGCACGTCAATTTCTATTTGTTTGTCGCGTAGGTCACTGGTGCTCGGGCCAAATTCGTTAAACCAATCAGTCATTAGCTCAAAATATTGCCCTAAAATCAGATCGAAATATTTGTTGCAGTGGACCAGTGTATCATCTAGATCGAAAATCACCTGTTGTGTCATGTATTTCATATCTCTCACTCCTTGGATCTGTATCTGTATAGTGTTCTATAGATAAATATAAGACTCTAGGAACATTTGAAGCTCTGATGCGCCGTCAGGGCGAATACTGAAACGTTCATCTTGTTCACCTCTAAGATGGATGCGGAGTAGGCCGGCTACTCGTAGAATCATAAGGTGATGCATCAGCATTTCTCTGGATTGATTAAGATCTGATTGCATCTCCCACAACGACTTGGGTTCATGTGCGACATAGCGAAGCAATCGAAGTCTGGTGGGGTCGGATAGTGCCTTGGTCATGCGCAAAAGCACCATAGGTGGTTCATTTTCGTCTTCTAAAGGTACATCTACAGGGTATTGTACGATCACCATGGTTTTGTAGAAGCAGTAGGTGTTAATCGGACGATTATGAACAGTTGGTAGTAATACAATCGTTTTTAGATCCGTGATCTCCTCGAAAACTACACCGCCAGACGCGTATTCAATTAGAGAAATGGGATCCATTTTACTTTCAAGCATTTTTTTCTCAGAAGCATCTTCAATTAATAGCGGTAATATTTTGTGCTCCACATGGCGGAAGTATTGCTCGTACCAGAGACGCAAGAGTGGACTATAGCTGCTCCGAATCCGAAAAGCATCTTTAATCGTAAACTCCTGAATGAGCGGAGCGATTTGCTGATAACATTCTTCTATGGAGGCTGAATCCAGATCATCTAAGAAATGCTGCACTGAAGTTGCGGGTCCTCGAATGTAAACCCAGGCATATAGCACATCATAATCCGTAAAAGGCCACTCGGCGGCTTGCATTAAAGCTGTTACCTTATGAGGAGAAATACGATCTTCCACATCACTTATCCAGTGGGGACCAATGTCCAAATTGGAGATCCATTTTCTAGTTACATATAACATAAAACTGTCCAGCAGTTCATAAACCGGCGATACGTCGATCTTTAATTCGTACTCCATGTCTCATGCACCCCCAGGAAATCCGTAACATCTTCATATTATCTCTTGTTTTGAAGAGGGTTGTCCACTATAATGTTCGGTGTTTGCCAATTGGCGTTAGAACAAATTAGCGTTATTAATCATAGGGGGATATCATCTGTGTCAGACCGGCCAAAATTATCTATTCGAAGTAACAGCAAAATGAATTTCATGATTCTTATTACCGCTACTATAGCGGCTGGACTCAGCCAAGGAATGCTGCTTCCCGTATTATCCATTCTATTGGAGCAGAAAGGAGTTTCCTCTTCGCTTAATGGACTTAATGCAGCTGCTTTATACATAGGATCATTCGGAATGACCTTGATTGCTGAAAGAGTTCTCGGAGCGATTGGATTCAAAAAATTGATTGCTGGCGGGATAAGCTTAGTCTTAGTAAGCTTGCTCTTATTCCCCTTTTTTCCTGGAATCAAAATATGGTTTGTGTTACGTCTACTTGTAGGTGTTGGTGATGCAGCTATCAATTATGCCGCCCAGCTATGGGTGCTGCTAATGACGCCTGCCGAGCATCGTGGACGAAATCTTTCCCTGTATGGGATGTCCTATGGCCTGGGCTTTAGCTTGGGGCCACTTGGAATTAGTCTGCTGCGCTTTGGTCAGGCAACAGCCTTTATTGTTCTAGCTTTTCTTTTTTTGCTGGTCCTAATACTAGCCGTTACATTACTTCCGGATTCACGTCCAGATAAAGTTGAGAGTGGAGAAAGTCAGGTACGCCGTTTTGGACGTTGTTACAGTCTAGCGTGGTTCGCTTTAATTCCTGCACTCCTATACGGTTTCATGGAAGCAAGCTTAAATAGTAATTTTCCAGTGTATGGCCTCCGGATCGGATACAGCACGGATCAAATTGCAGCCTTATTGCCTTTTGCGGGCATTGGAGGACTGTTGTTACAATTCCCGCTAGGACTGTGGAGCGACCGTTTTGGTCGAAAGAAGGTATTGATTCTTACTGGGATTGGAGGCGGGATTGCCTTCGCATTACTGCCATTAGCAGGTGACCATTTCAAAGTGACTATGGTGCTGTTGATGATTGCTGGTGGACTTGTAGGCTCCTTTTTCTCGTTAGGGCTTAGTCTGGCTGCGGACATTTTACCACGACATTTACTGCCTGCTGCAAATGTGGTTGCTTCTTTTCATTTTAGTATAGGCAGTATTATAGGTCCAGGTATCGGCGGTTTGCTCATGCAAGTCGGCTGGGGCGGTGGGATTTTCGGCTTGATGGGCGCTTTATATATCGCCTTCGGATTGCTTGGGTTATTTTTCTCGCCACGGCAAAAAATTTGAGGTAAGATAAGAACGAGTGCTCGCATGGAAATTCATCTGGCTTTCAGAGTACACTATAGATTATAGATAAAGACAGGGAGAGGCTGAACTATGATCACAGTTGAACACTTAGCCAAGGCAGTTGGGGAAGATAAGAATCCAGTTCTACAGGATATAGGGTTTCAATTAGAACCGGGTGAGTTCGTAGCAATACTTGGAGCTAGCGGTAGCGGTAAGACCACTTTACTGCGCTGTTTAGCGCTGCGTGAGAAGTGGGATAGAGGGAATTTTAGAGTGGACGGTACAGATATAATGGCGAGTGCCTTTACAGGTAAAAGAAAAATCCGCCGCGAGTGGGCATACCTGGAGCAGAATGCAGAGCTCAATCCTAACCGTACTGCATTGAAAAATGTACTGATCGGCCAGTCTTCACAAACGCCGTTATGGCGAATGGTCACTGGGATGGTACGTTCAGATGATTATATGGGTGCAATGGATGAACTGGACGCCCTTGGCCTCCTGGATAAAGCGAAGATGAAGACAAGTCAACTTAGTGGCGGAGAAAGGCAGCGTGTAGCGATTGCTAGAGCGTTGACTCACGGTGCTAAAGTGATTTTAGCGGATGAACCGGTTACGGGATTAGATCCTAAATCCGCGGAGAGTGTCTTGGAAACATTGCGGAAGCTGTGTAAAGAAACCGGTCTTACGGTTGTAACGGTGTTACCGATTGAATTAGCGGAACGTTTTGCTACACGTCTGTGGGTACTAGAAGATGGCAGAATTAAGCATGATATAAAGGGGCGTAGATTAACGTTCCAAGAACGTGCAAATCTTTAAATATAGGACACGGATAAGGAAAAGAGTGATGAAGTTGAATATGAGAAGTCTTAGGTGCTTTGTAGCCGCAACGCTGACGTTATCCGTACTGTCGGGTTGTACTTTCATCAGTGATCCTGTTTCTAAGATGAAATCCCCACAATTGTCTGCTGACAAAGCAACACTTATGGCTGCTATTAATTCACTTAAGCCAGCAGGTTCCACGTTGATTCGTCCGACCAATGACGATGATAGTACCATCTTTACTGAGGATCTCAATAAGGATGGAGTTATGGAGACGCTAGTGTTCTATAGGACTCCAGGTGAAGCCGTACAGATTCACGGGATGATACTGGAGAAACAGGGCGACACTTGGGTCAAGAAACTTGTATTCGATGGCGACGGGTCTGTGCTGGAGTCGGTTGATTTGAAGGATATGACGGGTGATGGGAAGCTTGAAATTGTTACCGGCTATTCACAAGGTGAAGAAAAGGGTCTTGTCGTCTATAGCTATTCCAGCGGAACATTAGAAGAAGTGCTTTCACATCCTTATACTAAATATATGATTGATGATCTTAATGGGGATGGAATTGAAGACATAACCGTTGTTTACTTTAAAAGAAATGAATTTGCAACCATTTCGGTCTATCAGTACAATGATGGCTTTAAGGTACTCGATAAGCTTGATAATATCGATCCTTATTTTAATAATTATTACAATATTGTTGCAGGAAAAATCTCAGAGAATAAAGAAGGAATCGTATTGGATGCTGCAGTGGATTCCCAATCTGCCTATACCTCTATTGTCGTTATGGAGAATAACAAGCTGCGTGTGGTATTACCAGGCGATGCGCGGACTTATAAAGATCGTCGGATTGCAAGTGAAGATATTGATCATGATGGCATTATTGAAATTGGATTGCTTGAGGCGCCTAAAGGATGGGAGTATTTCGATCCAGCTGAAATTCCATACTTTACCTCCTATTATAAATGGGATGGGAAAGAAGGTCTGACCTTCGCAACCCAGCTATATCATGATCCATCGGATCGATTCAATATTAATTTTTCTCCGGAATGGCATGGAAAGGTGACAGTTGATACGAAATCGGTTCTGGATAAGAACCTTAAGTTTATCATGTCAGATACCGGTGAGACGGTTGCTGAGGTTTCCTTCTTTTCTCCTTCAGAATGGGATCGCGTAAAAAATGACGGTTGGGATTTGCTTGCACGTGATGCAGACAAGGTCATCGCCTACCGCGGTAAGTTAGAACAAAGTACAACAAAGGAAGGAAGCAATAAAATTGCTTCCCCTATAGAAAGGAAGGGAATAGATGAGTAAAGTACTGATACTGGAAGATGAGGAGTCCATTCGTAGTTTTATTGTCATTAACTTGAAGCGTAATGGGTTCGAAGTGATAGAGGCTGCGGATGGGCATGAAGCTCTTCACAAGTTAACCACGATCCCTGATATTGATATCGCTCTGTTGGATGTAATGGTTCCGGGTATTGATGGATTTGAAGTATGTAGACGGGTCAGAGAAACCAATGAGCGTTTGGGTATTATTTTTCTGACAGCCAAGGTTCAAGAGCAAGATAAAGTGTATGCATTGTCTGTAGGAGCGGATGACCATGTTAGCAAGCCATTCAGCCCCACAGAACTGATTGCTCGAATTCAATCTTTGCTGCGCCGAGTGAACGTTCATCGTGAACAGTCAGCGAAAGTTTCATTCGTTTCAGGGCCATTTACCTTGGATCTTATTTCCAAACATTTTAAACGTGATAATGAAGCGATTGAACTGACGCCAACGGAATTTTCGTTGATTCAATTCTTCCTCGAAAAAGAAAATACACCGCTCAGCCGCGATCTTCTGCTGGATCATGTGTGGGGCAAGGAGTATATGGGTGATCCCAAAATTGTGGATGTGAATATTCGTCGTTTGCGTCAAAAAATAGAGAATAATCCGTCAGAGCCAGAATTTTTGCAAACGGTATGGGGACACGGATATAGATGGAAAGGCCAAGTACAATGATTAAGAAGGGGATGCGCAGACAAATTGTTCTACACTACATTCTTGTAGTTTTTTTGGCGCTTCTCCTCGTAGAAGTTATCTTCCTGCTTGCCATCAGAACGTATTATTATGACAGTGTATATAGCAAGATGAAAAATCACATTACCACGGCAGAGTCGTTTTTTCATAAATACGAGCTAGATGGCGATAACAACTCGAATCAGCTGCAAGTACTGCTGGATAGATTTGAGCTGCCCAATACAGAGCTAGAAGTATTGACCATGAATGGTGACATGATTACCAGTTCAACCGGTTTTCAGCCTGATCGTACGATTACAACTAGTGACGTCCCTGAAGCGGTAGGGGGCAGTATTGGCCGCTGGGTAGGACGCCAGAGTGGTACTAACGAGAGTGTTATGGCTGTGTCCAAGATGCTGCAGGTTCACGGACGTGATACGTATATTCTAAGATATCTTACTTCACTTGAGGGTATCAACAACGATTTGCTTAATCTTACGTTACTGTCAATTGGAATAGGTGCAGCTGTTATGGCTGTTGTTATCGTGTTCAGCTTCGGACTTGCCAATTCAATCGTAAAGCCGCTCAATAACATTACGGCGGTATCAGCCCAAATGGCTAAGGGTAGATTTAATGTGCGGATTAAGGGGAATTACAAATTTGAGATTGGTGACTTGGCTTCAACGCTGAATTATATGGCTCAGGAAATTGTGCGCAGTAATCAGATTAAGGATGATTTCATCTCGTCCATTTCACATGAGCTTCGGACACCCCTTACTAGTATCAAGGGCTGGAGTGAAACCTTGGTCTCTGGTGGCTATGATCCGGAGGAGACGAAGCTTGGAGTCAGCATCATTTCCAAAGAAAGTGAACGCTTGATTGGTCTAGTAGAGGAGATTCTAGACTTTTCAAAGCTGCAGCAGAACCAAATGAAGCTGTCCATTGGGATTGTTGACGTGAAAGTGTTACTTCAGGAGACTATACTTAATATTTGGGCCAAGGCGGAGAAGAAACGGATTCACCTGCTTCTTGAATGTGAAGACGGGATCTATGTTAAAGGGGATGCCAATCGTCTAAAACAAGTGTTCTTGAATCTGGTAGACAATGCCGTGAAGTTTTCACATGAGGAGTCCAGTATAGAATTGTCTGCGAAGAGAATTTCGGCTACAGAGACTGCTATCATGGTTCGTGATAGTGGGATTGGGATTAGTGAAGCACATATCTCCAGAGTGAAAGACCGTTTCTTTCAAGTGGATGCGTTGAACGGGGGAACGGGCTTAGGTCTAGCCATCTCACAACAAATCGTGGAACTTCACCACGGGAAGCTTGAAATGGAAAGTGAGCTAGGTAGTGGAACTGAAGTTACCGTAATCTTGCCACTTACTGAGAAGCTGCCTGAAGTCAATTCAGATCATGTAGCACAAATAACAGCTACCTTACCTGAATCAGATGTCTAGGAGGTATGGAAATGGAAGTATGGGGGAATTCGATTAGGATCGTTCGTGGAGAACCTGATCGGACTGGTGATATCTTGAGGCTGCTGCAGGAAGCAGCAAATTGGATGGAACGAAATGGGATTAAGCAATGGACCCCCGGCCAATTTAACGAGAATGATATCACAGGCTATTTCACGGATAGGCATGTTTATCTTGCGATTGAAGATGAAGCAGTAGTTGGAATGTTCACATTACAATTCAGTGATCCTCAATACTGGGGAAGCAAAAACGATGAGTCTTATGCATATTTGCATAGATTAGCTGTAGCGGGTTCACACCGCAGTCAGGGACTTGGTCAGCATATGCTTAAATATGCTGCGGTGCGTGCCAAAGAACTTGGCTGCAGAGGACTCAGATTTGATACCGTCGCACATAACATTAAACTCAATCGTTATTATCAGAGCATGGGTTTTCATTACATGGGTACTAACGATATGGGAAATGGTCGTTTAGTGAACCTGTATGAGCATTTTGAGGAACAACCTGATTCCGATCGTCTGATTCTTAGATTTATTTCTGAATCGGACTTTGAGCACCTGAAACGATGGAGTGTCTCACCTGAGTATCTGAAGCAATGGGCTGGACCTTCACTAACTTTTCCTCTTGACGATGACCAGCTTACTAAGTATTTAGATGGGGCTAATCATCCAGCGAATTCTGATCGCCTTATTTTCTGTGCGGTGCATGAAGCTACTCAGCAGGTCGTGGGACACATCAGTTTTTCAGCCATAGACCGGGCGAATCGATCTGCACGTATTGGCAGAGTAGTAGTAGATACTGATTATCAGGGCAGAGGCTTTGGAACAAGGATGATGAATGAAATGCTCCGGATCGGATTTGAGAGCTTGGATCTGCATCGTATTTCTCTGGGAGCTTTTGCTTTCAACACCGTTGCCCTGAAAACCTATGAAGCATTGGGCTTTAAGCGGGAGGGTGTAGAGCGCGAATCAGCGCTGTTTGGGGAGCAATATGTAGATTGTGTGGAAATGAGTATTTTAGATCGAGAATGGTTAGCGCTCCATGAATCATAAAGGTTAACTTCTAACAACCGAAGGGGCTGTTGCTCTGGTCATGTTCGACCAGGACAACAGCCCCTTTTTATAAATATAAGAATATATAGGTTTCACACTATACATTATCCTTATATTTCTCGCATAAACGCTTACCGTCCATTTGGGACGCCGAAGGCGTTTTTGCTTGAAATAGTATTTATATATATAATGGTTTTATGAAGGGAGAACTTCCCGTAGACGTCCTGTCTTCTCATAAACATCCTGAAACAGACGGGAGGGTTGATTTCGAACCGCTGGCTTAGGAGCTACGGTCTCATTGGGCCCAACAACTACGATATTATTAATACTTCCCTTGACGACAGCACCATCCTTAATAATGGCACCTTCGCCAATAATGGCATTTTCGATCTGTACTCCACGTCCGATTCGAACGCCAGGCATAATAACGCTTTGTTTAATTTGGCTCATTTTGCCAATTTCCACACCATTGAAGATTACAGAACGTTGCAAGCTGCCTTCTTGCGTGCAGAATTCATTCACTAGAGAGTCCGTCGATGGAATCTGAACACGTGGTTAGTGAACAGCAAGCTTAGTCCGGCGACTCCGGCTATACATCGGCCAATGAGCTTTGTCGAGCTTCATGCCATTGTTTTTTTGCAGAAGATCCATATGTGCTTCCCAGAGACTACCCACAGTACCTACATCTCTCCAGTATCCTTTGAAGCGGTAAGCGAATAAATCATCATTCTGATCAAGCATCGTTGGTATAACGTCTTTACCAAAGTCATGACTGGAATTAGGATTAGCTGCATCCCGCAACAAGTGCTCCTTCAGATAAGCCCACTCAAACAGATATATACCCATAGAAGCTAAATTACTTTTAGGTACTTTGGGTTTTTCCGCAAACTCAGAGATTTTTAGTTCATCATTTACGTTCATCACTCCAAAACGACTAGCTTCATCCCAAGGCACCTCCATTACGGAGATGGTGGCTTTTGCAGCCTTCTCTACATGGTAATCCAACATTTTCCGGTAATTCATATGGTAAATATGATCACCGGATAGAATGAGAACATGTTCTGGATTACGGCTATCGATATACTCAATATTCTTATAAATCGCATCAGCAGTTCCTGTATAGCTGTCTCTGCCTTCAACACCGGAAGGAAGCAGGGTTACACCTTTATCCTTTTGACTATGTAAACCCCAAGGTTCACCTTCACCGATGTGTTCATGTAAGGATTCAGCTTCATATTGCGTCAGGACACCTACTGTATCAATTTTAGAATTTACACAATTACTTAGTGGGAAATCAATAATTTTATACTGTCCACCGAAAGGGACTGCAGGCTTAGCCATACTGGAAGTCAAGGGAGCCAATCTGCGGCCTTCCCCTCCTGCCAAGAGCATGGCGATACAATCTTTTTTGTTATTCATTTGTTATCCCTCCCATTTATTTTGTCAATGCTTGATATATAAACTCACGACAAGCACTTGAAACGACATAGGTGAAGTATATTGCTGTGTAAAAAGAAAAATTACAATTAATATTTCTTTATCAGAAAATCTTTTGTTTTCACATCAAATCATTTTCAAAATGGTAATATTCGGGTAATGTAATAGGTACAAGCATTCAAAAAAGGTGGTGTAGAATTGGCTGAAAAAGCAACAATCGATACCCTTCCGTCAGCATCTGATATTTATTTGTTCCATGAGGGCACCAATTATCGCAGCTATTCTATGCTGGGTGCGCACACTGCCGCTGAAGAAGGCGTTACGGGCGTGCGCTTTACCGTGTGGGCTCCTCATGCGACATATGTAGGACTAGCTGGTGATCATAATGGCTGGGATGGAACGCAGGACATGGACTCGTTATATAAGATACCCGATTCAGGATTTTGGAGTCGTTTTTTTCCGGGAATACAGCCGGGAACTTTTTACAAATACAGGATTGTTGCCAGTGATGGCTCCAGCTTCCTAAAAGCGGATCCTTTTGCCTTCAAAGCTGAGGTTCGACCGGCGACTGCATCCGTTGTTACGGATCTCAGTGGTTATCGTTGGGGAGATGCTGCATGGCGGAGAAAGAGTAAAGCTCCATATCATCAACCGATGAACATTTATGAGATGCATTTTGGAACTTGGCGTCAAAAAGAAGATGGGGAATTTTACAGCTATCAGGAAATGAGTGAATTATTAATTCCTTATTTGGTGGAAATGGGTTATACCCATGTTGAGTTTATGCCGCTTGCTGAGCATCCATACGATTTGTCATGGGGCTATCAAGGTACGGGGTATTTTGCGGCTACGAGCCGATATGGTGAACCCCATGAGTTGATGTATTTAATCGATCATTTGCATCAAGCTGGAATTGGTGTCATTCTGGATTGGGTTCCGGCCCATTTTGCAAAGGATGCACACGGTTTAAGAATGTTTGATGGCTCGCCACTTTATGAATATGCAGATCCAATGTTAGCGGAAAAACCAGGCTGGGGAACCCTATCGTTCGACTTCAGCAAGCCTGAGATTTCTTCGTTCCTCATTTCTAATGCACTCTTTTGGTTTGAGTATTATCATATTGACGGGATGCGTGTAGATGCGGTTACCAGCATGCTTCGTCTCGATTTTGAAAAGCAAGCTCATCAATATCGACGCAATGTGAATGGTGGTCTGGAGAATCTAGAGGCCATCAAATTTATTCAGAACCTGAATAAGGCGATATTTCAGTATTTTCCTAAGGCATTAATGATGGCAGAAGAATCTAGTGCTTGGCCGGGAGTTACAGCACCAGCTCATGAAGGTGGCCTCGGTTTTAACTACAAATGGAATATGGGATGGATGAATGACACATTGGGCTACATAGAACATGATTTTTGGGGGCGCCCTCATCATCATAATTTATTAACATTTCCAATATGTTATGCTTATGCCGAAAATTATGCATTACCGTTATCACATGATGAGGTTGTACATGGCAAAAAGTCGTTACTGGACAAAATGCCCGGTTCTTATGAACAAAAGTTCGCAGGACTTAGACAGCTACTTGGTTATCAAATATCTCATCCCGGAAAGAAACTCCTGTTCATGGGTGGAGAATTTGGTCAATTTATTGAGTGGAAGGATCAGGAGCAGCTGGATTGGCTACTGCTGGACTATGACAGCCATCGCGGCATGCTAGCTTACACAGCTGCACTTAATAAACTGTATCGCTCGGAGAAAGCCCTGTGGGAGCTTGATCATTCCCAAGAGGGTTATCAATGGATTGATGCAGATGACAATGAACAAAGCGTAATTTCATATCTGCGAAAAGGCAAGAAGCCTGGAGATACGTTGCTGTTTATCATCAATTTTCAACCTGTCCAGCGTCAACAGTATCGTATAGGGGTTCCACGCCCAGGGACCTATGAAGAACTTTTTAGCTCGGAAGATGTAGCGTTCGGAGGTTCGGGTATACACAACTTGCCTCAGAAGAGCAAAAAGTTAGAATGGCATAATCAGGTGAACAGTATAGAGCTAACATTACCGCCTCTTAGCTTCCTGGTGTTTAAGAAAACGTCACGAGTGGGTAAGAGTAAAGAGGCAAATGAGTCATAGATTAAAGAACGAATAGAGAATCCGTACACTTTAAAGGGGGAAATAATCATGAAAGTTTTATTTGCCGCAGCTGAAGCTCATCCATTTATCAAAACGGGTGGTCTGGCCGATGTCATTGGGGCATTACCTAAAGCACTGAAGGGTGCCGGGGTAGATGTACGAGTGATTTTGCCTAAATATCGTGGGATTCCAGAAAAGTTCACTTCAAAAATGGAGCATTTAACAGAAGTGTATGTGCCAATCGGTTGGCGTAATCAATACTGCGGGATCGAACATATGGTTTATGACGGTATTCCCGTTTACTTTATCGACAATGAATATTATTTTGGACGGGACGGAATCTACGGATATATGGACGATGGGGAACGCTTCGCGTTCTATAATCGTGCGGTGCTGGAGTGTCTGCCAGCTATTGATTTTCAGCCGGACGTCTTGCATTGCCATGATTGGCATGCGGCTGTAATCCCAATGCTGCTTCAGGGTCATTATCGACACAATCCATTTTACAGCGAAATGCGAAGTGTATTTACCATACATAACCTGTTGTATCAGGGTGTGTTTCCATATGAGGTGCTTGGGGAGCTATTGGGTCTTGACAGCAGTTATTTTGGAGGCGTGGAGTATTACGGGAATGTGAATTTCTTAAAAGGTGGCATTGTATACAGCGACCGTGTCACCACAGTAAGTCCAACCTACTCGGAAGAAATTCGAACACCTTATTATGGTTACGGACTGGATGGATTGTTGAATGCGCGAGCGGATGTTTTGAGCGGTATTGTGAATGGAATAGATACAAAAAGTTATAATCCTGCAACAGATACAAGTCTTGCTACCCGTTATCGTTCTAATCTGGCGAAGAAAACGGAGAACAAATTAGCCTTGCAGGAGGAATTAGGACTACCTGTGGATGCTAATATTCCGATGGTGGCTATGGTTACTCGTCTTGTGGATTCCAAGGGTTTAGATTTGCTTACGCGTGTATTGGATGAGCTATTGTATAAGGATGACATTCAATTTGTTCTGCTTGGAACGGGGGATGAGTCCTATGAGCGATGGTTTAAGGAAGCGGCTTGGCGTTATCCGACAAAGCTATCTTCAAAAATCCTCTTTAATGATGCACTCTCACGCAAAATATATGCTGCTAGTGATATCTTTCTTATGCCTTCCAAGTTTGAACCTTGCGGGATCAGTCAACTTCTCGCTTTACGCTATGGTAGCATACCTGTTGTGCGGGAAACTGGTGGCCTGAATGACACAGTTCAAGCTTATAATGAAGAATCCGGTGAAGGGAACGGCTTTACATTCAGTAACTACAACGCCCACGATATGATGTTTACACTTCGCCGGGCGATCTCATTATACAAGCAGCCTGAACACTGGAAAAAGATTACGAAAAACGCATTCGCTGGCGATTATAGCTGGAATGTATCGGCGCAACAGTACATTGATATTTATAATGAAATTACGGAATAAGGATTCATTAGATTCCGTAATAGGTTAATAAGGGAGTGCACTGAAGTATAACTCATACTTTAGTGCACTCCTTTTTTTAATGAAAATTAGGGGCGATTTGCCGCATGATTTGGTTAAGTTAGGGAATAGTAAAAATGTATAAAATTATATAAAATTTGAATAAATGTTGAATAATATGTTTCAGAAGAATGAATTCTTTGCTTTGAAACCCATTAAAAGGAAGTTATTGTCACAATTATGCCTTTGCATATTCATGCGTTCTGATTTATAATAAGTCGGTCAAAGAGACAACTTGGATTTTTTTCATACGAATAGGGGAGATATAGAAATGAACAAATGGGGTAAACTTAGTTTAGGTATGTTATTAGCAGTAGGCCTGTTGTCAGGCTGCGGTCAAAATAAAAATGATAGTGATACCGCTGCAAGTGGAAATGCAACTAACGGTGGGGCTACTAAGAAGCTTACTATGGGCACAAGTGCAGATTTTCCTCCGTACGAATTCCATAAAGTAGTAGACGGTAAAGATACTATCGTGGGCTTCGATATCGATATCGCTAAGGAAATTGCTGCTGATATGGGTGCTGAACTTGTAATTAAGGACTTGCCATTCGACTCACTATTGAACGAATTGTCCAGCGGAAGAGTAGATATTGTAATTTCTGGACTTAGCCCGACGGAAGAACGTAAAAAAGCTGTTGATCTTTCAGACATTTATTACAAGGCTGAGCAAGCGATTGTTGTGCGTGAAGCGGACAAAGATAAATACGCCACTATGGATGCTGTAAAAGGTACCAAAATTGGTGTGCAGACTGGATCCATTCAAGAAGAAATTGCTAAAGGGATCGAGGGAGCGAAAATCACTTCGCTTGGTAAAATCTCCGAAATCGTTCTACAATTGCAATCCAATCGTGTAGATACTGCTATCATTGAAGGGCCCGTCGCTAAATCATTCGTTAAGAATGTTCCTGGTCTTGTAATTACTGATGCTAAGCCAGAAGTTGAAGATGACGGTTATGCTATTGGTATTAAAAAAGGAAACAAAGAGCTACTGGATCAAGTAAACAGCACACTGACACGTTTAAACTCAGAAGGTAAAATTGATGAGTACGTAACGGCAGCTAGTGAGCTTGCAGATAGCACGAAGTAAAGAAACAACGGATATTTTTAAAGTCTGCTAAAGTAAATTGTATGTGTATACAGAAAATAGCGACAATAAGCTATTTTCTATTTTTTTGGAGATGGGAGGATAGGTTATGGACATTACTTTATTTAAAATGGCTTATGATTATCGTGATTTTTTCCTAACCGGTTTGCAGTATACCTTGCTGCTTGCTGTTCTAGGCGTCTTCTTTGGTTTTATTCTAGGGATTATTGTTTCCTTGCTACGTATGTCCAAATGGGGTGTGCTTCGCTTCTTGGCAACAGCCTGGGTAGAATTCCTTCGTGGTACACCTATGCTTGTACAACTGTTTCTGATCCATTATGGATTGGCTACATTCGGGATTGAGTTTACACCGATTCAGTCGGGGGCAATCACTCTATCCATTAACAGTTCTGCTTACCTTGCAGAGATTTTCCGTGCTGGGATACAAGGGGTAGATCGTGGACAAATGGAGGCAGCCCGTTCGCTTGGAATGAAGCAAGGGATGACTATGCGCCATATCATACTCCCGCAGGCACTCAAGAGTGTTCTTCCGGCAATCGGAAATGAATTTATTACCATTATCAAGGAATCATCGATTATTTCTTTTATCGGCGTTACGGATTTGATGTTTCAAGCACGTACGGTTACAACGATTTCTTACGATGGTATGACACCACTTGTAATTATCGCATTTATGTACTTTGTGCTGACATTTACGCTATCGAAGATCCTAGGTAGACTGGAAAGGAGGCTGAATACCGATGATCGCCGTTAAGAACTTGCAAAAAAATTACGGAAAGCTGGAAATTCTCAAGGGAATTGACTTGGAGATTCATAAAGGTGAGGTCGTCGTCGTTATCGGACCGAGTGGATCGGGTAAAAGTACCTTTCTGCGCTGTTTGAATCTCCTGGAGCAGCCAACTGGTGGCGAAATTACTTTTGAAGGTGAATCTATTACCTCCAAAAAGCACGATATTAATGTCACACGTGAGAAGATGGGAATGGTATTTCAGCAGTTTAACCTCTTTCCTCACAAAACAGTTCTGCAGAACATTACACTAGCACCGATTAAGGTGAAAAAACAGCAGCAGTCCGAAGCTGATAAATTCGCAATGGAGCTGCTCAAGACTGTAGGCCTAGAAGATAAAAAGGATGCTTATCCTGCTCAACTGTCAGGAGGACAGAAGCAGCGGATCGCGATTGCCCGGGCGCTGGCGATGCAGCCTCATGTGATGCTCTTTGACGAGCCAACCTCAGCCCTTGACCCAGAGATGGTCGGTGAGGTGCTGGAGGTTATGAAGAAGCTTGCAGAAGATGGGATGACAATGGTCATAGTTACGCATGAGATGGGCTTTGCACGCGAAGTGGGCGACCGTATTCTATTTATGGATGGCGGCGTGATTGTAGAGCAAGGTACACCTGCACAAGTATTCGGAAATCCTCAGCATGTACGTACACAGGATTTTTTAAGTAAAGTGTTATAAGTAAGTCAAATTGTAGCGGCGCTCGGGCAAGTTATCCGGGTGCCGCTTTATTTTTTTAACAGTTGCGTAATTTGAGGATATAATGGACTGAGTTCATTTATTTATGTAAACCATGTATAATAGATGGTCAAACAACTTGAAAAGGAGTACATACATAATGAGAGATGATCTGCGCCGGATAGGCATTATCGATATTGGTTCTAACTCCATACGTCTTGTAATCTATGATACAACGCCGGAGGGAGGCTATAAGATCATCAAGGAGTGTAAGTACTCTGCGCGTCTTAGTGAGAAGATTACGAAGGAAGGTCGACTGGAGCAGAAGGATATGGAGACGATCATCCCAGTCTTGCGCCAGTTTAAGGAGATCTGCAATGCTTTTGATGTAGAAACCATTCGTGCGGGCGCTACAGCGGCAATCAGAAATGCTGCTAACTCCAGTGAAATTATTGCCTTTTTGTCAGAAGCTTCAACCATACCCATTGAGGTTATCAGTGGTCATCAGGAAGCTTACTTTGGCTTCTTAGGTGTCATAAATGCATTTAATGTTGAAGATGGTTATGTCATCGATATTGGTGGCGGGAGTACTGAAATCACACTTTTTCGCGGGCGGCGTTATCAACATAGTATTTCCTTTCCGTTCGGAGCGGTGAATACCAATCTTATGTTTGGTCAAGGTGGGAACTGGAATGGAGAGCAGATTCAGAAGCTCGAGACCTATGTTCTGGGGAGATTGGTAGAGCATGATTGGCTTAACTCAACAGCAGGTCTTCCACTGTTTGGTCTGGGAGGTACGGTTCGTTCTCTAGGTAAGCTGGATCAAAAGACTAGAGCATACTCATTACCTAACTCTCACGGTTACACCATGGCCAGTGAGACGATTGAGCATTTTATGAACACATTACCTTCAATGCCTTATGATAAGCGTAAAGACTTAGATGGGTTGTCTAAGAGTCGAGCAGATATCATCGTATCTGGGTTGATTATTTTCCATACGGTATATCAGTATATTGGGGCTAGCCAGGCTGTAATCAGCGGGGAGGGGCTCAGGGAAGGTATGCTACATGATCTACTGAAGCCGGAGCAACCGGTGCGAGACAGTGCGCTTGAATACAGTTTAAATACGATTATTCGGTTTGATATTCGTACTTCTAAACGGTATTTAGATCATATTAACAAGCTTGCTCTAAGTCTGTTTGACGCATTCAAGGATGAGGAGAATAAAGCTGAACATGAGATGTTAATTTATGTATCCATCATGCTACATCGAACAGGGTCTAACATTAACTATTATCAATCTAAACGACACACCCTGTATTGGCTGATGAATTCACCGATTCGTGGACTGACACACCGTCAGCTTATCCTGTGCGCGATGATTGCCTCGTATAGCACAAAAAGCCGGAAGCAGAAATTGTCCCAGATGTATAAGGACATTTTACTGCCTTCCGACGAAGAGTGGATTCATAAGCTCGGATCGCTTGTGCAGCTAAGCATTGCACTAGACAGCACCGAGATCGGGATTGTAAGCGGCCTGAAGGCTAATCTCCACGGCAATACTCTTAATCTGGATCTTGAGGGCGCTTCAGCGCTTCTGATTGGTCTAGAGGACATTGAGAACGCCTTAAAAGCATTTAAGAATGCTTGGGCGGTGAAGGTAAAACTCGGGTTCCCTTCCAACGTGTAACATCCATTGCTGCGAACTGGCTCCGGAAAGGGGCCTTTTTGTCGTCTGCTTGCTCGTAATATCCGTTAGGCTGTAAGAAGCTGGCCTTCACATTATCTTTTAGGGATAGTTCAAGAATCTTAACGATTTGTTTACGTATATTGCTATCTCTGACAGGACACATCAGCTCGATCCGTCGAGTTAGGTTTCTAGTCATCCAGTCTGCACTGGATAAATACACCTCAGGCTTACCACCATTTTCAAAATAATAAATTCTTGAATGCTCCAAAAAACGGTCGACAATACTGCGAACTGTAATGTTCTCACTTAAGCCTTCAATCCCCGGACGAAGACAACAAACCCCCCGAACGATTAAATCGATAGAAACACCAGCTTGTGCGGCACCATATAAATCATCGATGACCTGTTGATTAGAGAGTGAATTCATTTTGGCAATAATACGTGCAGGTCTGCCGGCTGCAGCATGCTCCGCTTCACGCTTCATCAGCTTTTGTAAGGAAAGGCTCATGTCCGTTGGAGCTACA